>ERZ773193.80-NODE-80-length-142278-cov-7.168826_pt1 | contig 142278 bp, 122 predicted proteins | sample MGYA00511110_ERZ773193 | MGnify/ENA primary metagenome ERZ773193 (study PRJEB29015, sample SAMEA2737784) | human gut metagenome | biome: human gut; feature: human-associated habitat; material: faeces | place: China | collected 2012 ... | reverse complement strand
CAAGTTGTCAACGGGCTGAGGTAAAGCGGGTCCTGCACTGCGATGCAACAACAAGGGCGGATATGAACGTTTTTTCATCAGATACTTTCTACTGCCGAGATATTTTCTCCCCAACAACTACAAATTTATTTTACTAACAAAGATTTTCCAGTCATTTCTTCTGGCTGCTGCATTCCCATCAGCTCAATCAGTGTCGGAGCGATATCTGCAAGGCATCCTCCCTCTCTCAGCTTATAAGCCGGATCAGCATTTACAAGGATGAACGGTACCGGGTTTGTTGTATGAGCTGTGAACGGCTCACCTGTCTCCTCATCAATCAACTGTTCTGCATTTCCGTGGTCTGCACAGATAAACATCTGTCCGTCTACTTCTTTCAGAGCCTCCACAGCTTTTCCTACACACTCATCAACCGCTTCTACCGCTTTGATTGCTGCCGCCTGCACACCAGTATGTCCTACCATATCAGGATTTGCAAAGTTGATCACAATCACATCATACTTCTCAGACTTGATTGCTCCAACCAGCTTGTCACATACTTCATACGCACTCATCTCCGGCTTCAGATCATAAGTAGCAACCTTTGGAGATTTCACAAGGATTCTGTCCTCACCCTCATTTGGCTCTTCCACTCCACCGTTAAAGAAGAACGTTACATGAGCATACTTCTCTGTCTCAGCAATACGTGCCTGCTTCAGTCCATTATCTGCAAGGAACTGTCCGAACGTATTCGTAATAGACTCTTTCACAAATGCTACCATCTTATTTTCAATCGTTGCATCATACTCAGTAAAGCATACGAAGGTTGTCTTAACTCTCTCTCCTCTGTCAAATCCGTCAAAGCTGTCATCACAGAATGTTCTTGTCAGCTCTCTTGCTCTGTCAGGACGGAAATTGAAGAACACTACAGAATCATTCTCTTTTACTGTAGCTTTAGCAGCACCGTCTTTTGTTACAACAAATGGTACAACAAACTCATCCGTTACATCTTCATCATAAGAAGCCTGGATTCCTGCTGTTGCTGACTCTGCTGTATTTCCTTCTCCTGCGACCAGTGCTTTATACGCTTTTTCCACACGATCCCAACGATTATCACGGTCCATTGCATAATAACGACCGGATACGGATGCAACTTCACCTACACCGATCTCTTTCATCTTTGCTTCAAGCTGCTCTACATACTCCTTACCCGATGCCGGTGGTGTATCACGGCCATCTAGGAAACAGTGTACATAAACCTTTTTGATTCCCTGTCTCTTTGCCAGTTCAAGGATTCCATAGATATGAGTAATATGACTGTGGACTCCTCCATCAGATACCAGTCCCATCAGATGCAGTGCAGAATCATTTTTCTTAACATTTTCGCAGGCTGCAAGAAGTGCCTTATTCTCAAAGAAATCTCCATCTTCAATGGACTTCGTAATCTTTGTAAGTTCCTGGTAAATGATACGTCCGGCACCCATATTCATATGTCCTACCTCTGAGTTACCCATCTGTCCATCCGGAAGACCTACAGCAAGTCCGCTGGCATTTCCTTTTACGAACGGACACTCTGCCATCAGTTTATCCATAACCGGAGTATTCGCAAGTGCTACTGCATTGCCCTCCGTCTTATCTCTTAATCCATATCCATCTAAAATCATCAATACGGTTGGTTTTTTGCTCATTCCAAAATCTCCTTTGCATTTAGATTGTCTAATTTTTAACTCCACAGCCTATTGTACTAGTTTTAGCACAATTTTGCAAGACGGACCACCGAACAAATATACCTGAAAAATAACAGGATTTCATTCCGGTTCAAGTAAAAATCACCACTCCATCGTTGTCTCTCTTACAACAAGACTTACATCAAATATATTTTTCTTCTGCCAGGGCTGCCCTTCTACACATTTCTCTATGATCTGTGCTGCAGCAGTTCCCATTTCCCGGATGGACTGATGGATCGTCGTCAGTTCTGGGGTAAATATCTGCCCGAATTTTACATCATCAAATCCGATCAGTTGGACCTCCTGCGGAATTTTCTTTCCCATCCTGGTAAGTTCTTTATACACAGCCATCGCGATCATATCATTTCCTGCAATAACCCCGTCCACATCAGGGTATTGTTCCAGCATTTTTCCTACAGCCCGGATTCCCTCTTCATATACATAGGTGCAATCCACAGACTGCTCTTTCAGACCGTATTTTTCGCAGACCGCAAGATAACCTCTGTATCGCTCATTTCCACTGGAATAGCCTGACGGTTCTTTCAGACACACAATCTTATTGCATCCGCACTGCACCAGATGCTCTGCTGCCAGATATCCTCCCTTATAATGATCCGATTTAACAACCGCTTTTTCATTTACATTCTGCAAAGTCCGGTCGACAAGAACAACCGGAACCTGACAGACCTTCAGTACTTTTCCTGTATCTGCACTGTCGGTCATGATAATGACTCCATCTGCTTTCATCTGTACCAGCATCTGAATATTCTGCATCTCTTTTTCTGCATTATTCCCGGAACTGCACAGAAGCATTCTGTAACCATTCTGAAACGCCTCATCTTCCACGGCTTTTGCCAGTTCACTGAAAAAAGGATTTTCAATATCCGGTACGATTACTCCGATAATCTTTGAGGACTTTTTATATAAAGCACGAGCAAGTTCATTGGGACAAAATCCCGTCTTTTCTATCGCAGCCTCCACCCGCTGTCTCTTTTCTTCATTTACATTTGCTGTTCCATTCATGACTCTGGAAACGGTCGCAGGTGATACTCCGGCGATCTTTGCCACATCTCTGATACTTGTCATTCTTTTTATTTTCCCCCGTATCCATCTGTCTGTAACCCGTTACATGGCTTTTATTATAATTCCCTGCTTTTTCATTTCGACACCTTTCACCGTCGTTATCCGGTCTTTCTTTTTCTTTTGCCGATCTGACTATTTCTTTAACTCTGTCTCTACTTCTTCTGCTGTCGGCATTCCTGTCTGTGCTCCAAATTTTTCTGTAGACAGACTTGCTGCCACATTTGCATAGGCAAGTGCATCTTCTATCGCCTTTCCTTCTGCAATCTGCACCGAAAAAGCACCATTCAGCGTATCTCCCGCTCCTGTCGTATCTACAACCTGTGCTTTTCTTGCCGGAACATTCAAAATCTGTCCATCCTTAAGACACGTTGAAACACCTCTTGATCCCTGGGTAATGACCAGTTTTTCCGGGTACTTTCTCAACAGATCTTCTGTACTTAATTCATCACCGAAAATCAGCACTGCTTCATGTTCATTTGGTGTCACATAAGTCACCTTATCAATGATTTCCATCGGGACTGCTGCAGCAGGTGCGGGATTCAGAACAATTTTGATCCCTTTTTCATAACAAAACTCGATCACATAATGAACCGTCTCTAATGGAATTTCATGCTGAAGCACTACCATATCAAATTTCTCAAGTTCTGATTTAATGCTGTCAATATAGGCTCTGTCTACCTTGCCATTTGCTCCCGGTACAACGATGATCGTATTGTCATTGTCTCCGACCGTAATCATTGCGATCCCCGTCGGAACGCCTTTCAGAATCTGGATATGTTCTGTTCCGACTCCGACTGCTTTCAGATTCTCCAGCATTTTTTCTCCATTGCTGTCGTCTCCGACACATCCAAACATCTCTACCTCTGCACCAAGCTTCGCCATTGCTACTGCCTGATTCGCCCCTTTTCCCCCCGGAATATAAGAAAGGGAGCTGCCCATCAGCGTCTCACCCTTTAAAGGGATTCTCTCCGCAGTAACTGTCATATCCGTATTGATACTTCCTACAACTGCAAGCCTCATTTTTCTTTCTCCTTCATTTTATAATCTATTTCCTAGCTTTTTTCTTCATTTTTTGAAACCCATTTCATATCTAATTTCATTATAGGTATCCTTTTCTTTTTTTGTCAATACGATTTGTAATATTTGTTGGCTTTGCATATTTTCCTTTTATACATAGAAAAAACTGACAGTATTGTAATTCTTTTCAATACAATACTGTCAGTTCATCATTCGCCGACAATCTATGGTTTTTAAAAATTCTTTTCTAAATAGTTTGCCATTGAAAAATAAGCACATGTCCTGCTATAGTTAGCAGATAATTTTGCATATTGAGCAGTTTGCTCTGTATTCGCTTCTGTTCTTCTCAATGTAGATAACATTTTTTGATTTTGGTCAATCATAGTTTGATTTCTGGCTTCCTGTCTATGTTGATTAAAAATAATAGCTTGATTTTGCTTTATAATATAATCCAATCTTTCTACTATTTTCTTTATTCCATAATCTATATGTTCATGTAATAATGTTTCTGATAATGACGCAGATGATGTAGACATATAATCATATATATAAATAAGTGCCGGCAAGTTTCTATATGGTTTTGCCAAAATATTCTGATCATAATAATTCTTTTTCAACTCATACACTTTTCTATATTCTGACTGGATATAAGTTTCTTTCTTTTTCCAATTGCTTTTCACCTGATTAATCAGCTCTTGATTATCAGCAATCCTTTTTTCCTCTCTTGCATTATTTTTTTGAGCTTCATCCCTTTTTCGACTATTTTCAAGTACGCCACTGATAACTGCAAATAAGAAAACTATCCCCATAAACCAAAAAAAGATTGCAACGCCAAAGAAACAATAATTCCATAACTGAAGTGCAACTAATTTCTTTAACCAATTGCAAAAATATCCCATCAGAAAACATACTCCACATCCCATCAACACTCCAAAAATCGGTTCTTCAATTTCCGACATGAATTTACCGTTTTCTAAACTGTCCAGTACCTGCTCATAATCCTTTTTTTCTTCTTGATAAAGCTTTTCTATCCTACGTGCAGCAATTTCCAGATCTCTTAAATCTCTTATATATAAGATTAATGCCTTTCTATTCATTTTTCATCCCTTTATTACAGCTTTTGAAAAGATTTTATTGTTAAGCCTTTATATTCTAAAATTCCTTCATCCCCAACAGTAATAAATACCTTATATCCCTGAAAATTTCTTAATCGCAAACGCTCTCCATTTTCACATTCCACGATATACCATTCGGCTCCTGCATTTGACTGCTTCTCTAAAATTTTTACTTTTCTTCTAATTGCCTCTTTTGAATCATCTTTTGTTCTCAATATAAAATTGGCTGCAATTACTACTAACATAAGAATTACCAAAATCGCAAAAATTACAGGAAAAGCTTCTCCAAATTTATCTACTCCTGAATTATCAATTCTAACTGTCATCTTCTTCTCTCCCCTTTAATCTTTTTTCCTTATTACAAGTGACAAAACAAATCCAATCCCAGTTACTCCACTAAGACCATAAAAAAGCTTTCCACTTGACTGCAATATTTCATACTTTCGCTGATTTCCACCAAGTGTTCCCGTCTCATTCGATACAAATTCTCCATCAACCATTGTTCCAAAACTGACTTCTATTCCTTTTTGGGTTTCTGCAGTTTTTCCATACAAAGCTCCCATTAAGAGAAAACTTATAGTCAAAACTAACATAAGAACTGCTATAATTTTTCTATTCATCTTTTCCCCTCCCTTCGTTTTTACTTTTGTACTTACTTTATTATACATTTTATTTTTCTTTTTTCAATACTTATAACTAAAGTTTTAGTTATTACTTTCTTTAATTTTAGTGTTTAGCTACATTATAATGATTCGAAAGTAGGTGATTAACATGGCTATTAATTACAAAACTCTCGGAGATCGCATAAAAACCAAGCGAATTTCTCAAGGTATTACTCAAGAAAAATTTGCAGAACATATGGACGTTTCTGTTGGCTATATCAGCCAGTTAGAGCGAGGCATATCGAAAGTCAGTCTTGAGCGGTTAGTTTCCATTTCCGAATATTTTAATTGCAATATAGATTTCTTTATAGATGGAATTAATTCCAATACTGAACACTATCTAGCTCAGGATTTCGAAGAACTCTATGCTCAACTTTCTTCTCATGAGAAAAATATCTTAAAAATTTTATTACAAGAATATATTCACAACCGCTAAATAAAATGTAAGGCGTAGCACTAAATCAAAATTAGTACTACGCCTTACATTTTATTTCTCCCGTCTATTTTCCCGTCCTTAGATCATCGGCAGTAATTCTCTCATCAGATTTACACTATGTGTAATTGCCTGCTTCTCAAAGGTCGGATAGTCAACCTGTGCTGTTCCGTCTGCCTTATCTGAAATTGCTCTGATAATAACATACGGAATGTGATTCAGATATGCTCCATGTGCGATTGCTGCACCTTCCATTTCAGTACATTTTGCCTGAAAATTTTCAACAATCCGATCTTTTACTTCCTTTTTGGAAATAAACTGATCACCACTCGCAACTCTTCCCATAAAGGTGCGGATCTCCGGATTTGCCTTTTTATTTGCCTGCATTGCTTTTTCAGCAAGTTCCTTATCTGCCGGAAATGCAAATACATCCATTCTTGGAACCTGTCCGACCGGATCGCCCAATGCACTTACATCCATGTCATGATGCACTGCATCTGTAGAGATTACGATATCGCCAATATTGATCTCTGCATCCAAAGAACCTGCCACGCCCGTATTGATCAACTCATCAACATGATAACAATCTGCAAGAATCTGCGTACAGATCGCCGCATTTACTTTACCAATTCCGCTCTGCACAACTACAGCATCTTTTCCATAAAGCTTTCCTTTGTAGAATTTCATAGATGCTTTTTCATTCATCTCACATTCCTGCATATCCGCAATTAACTCACGGACTTCCTCTTCCATTGCACCGATAATTCCTATCATATTTTTGCTTCTCCTTTGATAAAAGGCTATTCAACCGGTAATCTTTACCAAATCAAATAGCCTTTCTGCTTATATATAAGCTTACTTTTTATTAACTTTACACAAAATTATTCGGCTTATTTATAATTTACGATCTTACCAAAATCAGCCTTCAGAGATGCTCCACCTACAAGACCACCATCGATATCTGCCTGAGCAAATAACTCCGGAGCTGTAGCAGCATTTACAGATCCGCCATACTGGATACGGATTGCTTCTGCTGTAGCTTCATCATAAACTTCTGCGATGCATGCACGGATACCTGCACAAACTTCCTGTGCCTGCTCTGTTGTAGCTGTCTTTCCTGTTCCGATTGCCCAGATTGGCTCATAAGCGATTACTGCTGTCTTAGCCTGATCTGCTGTGACTCCCTGGAATCCAACTTTAACCTGCTGACGGATGAAGTCCATTGTTACGCCCTGCTCTCTCTGCTCAAGAGTTTCTCCGCAGCACATGATCGGTGTGATACCATGCTCAAATGCTTTCAGGACTTTCTTATTAACATCCTCATTTGTCTCACCGAAGTAATCTCTTCTCTCTGAATGACCGAGAACTACATATTTAACACCTGCATCTACAAGCATATTCGGAGAAATTTCGCCTGTATAAGCTCCGCTTTCCTCAAAATACATATTCTCAGCACCAACCTGAATATTGGTTCCTTTTGCAGCCTCTACAACCGGTACAATGTCGATAGCCGGTACACAGAATACTACATCAACTTCCTCGTTCGCAACGAGCGGCTTCAACTCTTCTACAAGTGCTACTGCCTCGCTTGGAGTCTTATTCATTTTCCAGTTTCCTGCAATAATTTTTTTTCTTGCCATTGTTCTATCTCCTTTTCCATATTACAGGGATATTCACCCTATCATGCCTGTCCGTTGCATACGCCCGTACTTATCAGATATGGTGAACGTGATCCCTGTCTGGACTCATTTTTTGCTTACGCCCACTTTAGTCAGGTGATTATTTATCATTTGCTGCTGCAACACCCGGAAGTTCTTTTCCTTCAAGGAACTCAAGTGATGCACCGCCACCTGTTGAAATATGAGTCATCTTGTCACCATATCCAAGCTGATTTACAGCGGCTGCTGAATCTCCACCACCGATGATCGTTACTGCATCAGTCGCAGCCAGTGCTTCTGCTACTGCTTTTGTACCTGCTGCAAATTTAGGCATCTCGAAGCATCCCATTGGTCCGTTCCATACAACTGTCTTAGCTGTCTTAACAGCATCAGCAAATAACTCTGCTGTCTTCGGTCCGATATCAAGACCTTCCCATCCATCCGGGATTTCTCCACTTGCAACTACCTGAATATTTGCATCATTTGAGAAATCATCAGCGATCACATTATCAACCGGAAGAAGCAGCTTTACACCTTTATCTTCTGCTTTTTTCAGCATATCAAGTGCATACTGGCAATAGTCTTCCTCAAGGAGAGATGTACCAACATTTCCACCCATTGCTTTGCTGAATGTATAAGCCATTCCACCTCCAATGATCAGTGTATCAACTTTCTCAAGCAAGTTCTCGATAACTGAGATTTTGCTGGATACTTTTGCACCACCAAGGATTGCAACAAATGGTCTTTCCGGATTCTCTACAGCATTTCCGAGGAAATCGATTTCTTTCTGCATCAGATATCCAACAACTGCTGTATCAACAAACTGAGTAACTCCAACGTTAGAGCAGTGTGCTCTGTGAGCTGTTCCGAATGCATCATTTACAAATACATCACAAAGAGAGGCAAGATCTTTGCTGAATGCCTCACCATTCTTTGTCTCTTCTGCTCTATAACGTGTATTCTCAAGAAGGATAACGTCTCCGTCCTTCATAGCTGCAACTGCAGCTCTTGCATTTGGTCCTACAACTTCCGGATCTGCTGCAAATTTAACTTCCTGTCCAAGAAGTTCGGAAAGTCTTACTGCAACCGGTGCAAGAGACAGCTCCGGTTTTGGCTCTCCCTTCGGCTTTCCAAGATGAGAGCAGAGGATTACCTTTCCACCGTCTGCAATCAGCTTTTTGATCGTCGGAAGTGCTGCTACGATACGGTTCTCATCTGTGATTTTTCCATCGATAAGCGGAACATTGAAGTCACATCTTACAAGGACTCTCTTTCCTTTTACATTAATATCATCTACTGATTTTTTGTTAAGTGCTGCCATAATAATAGCCTCCTGTTAATTTTTCTTTGCTTGATAGCAAAAATGGAGTCCGGTCCAACAATAAGACCGGACCCCATTGTGAGTCAATAATTCAAATTGCCTATTGAGTCATGATCCTCTTATGAGAATTAAGCCTCAAGAAGTTTTCCGAAGTATTTGATTGTTCTTACCATCTGGCTTGTGTAAGAGTTCTCATTGTCATACCATGAAACAACCTGAACTTCTGTTGTACCATCGCCAACCGGAAGAGCCATTGTCTGAGTTGAATCGAACAGAGAACCAAATCTCATTCCTACGATATCGCTGGAAACGATCTGATCTTCGTTGTATCCATAAGACTCATTAGCTGCTGCCTTCATAGCTGCATTGATCTGATCTACTGTAACTTCTCCGTCAACTACTGCTGTAAGGATTGTTGTAGAACCTGTTGGTGTAGGAACACGCTGTGCAGATCCGATCAGCTTGCCATTCAGTTCTGGGATAACAAGACCGATTGCCTTTGCAGCACCTGTGCTGTTAGGAACGATATTAACTGCTGCTGCACGGGATCTTCTGAGATCGCCTTTTCTCTGCGGTCCATCAAGAGTCATCTGATCTCCTGTGTAAGCATGGATTGTACACATGATACCGGACTTGATTGCTGCAAGGTCATTAAGAGCTTTTGCCATCGGAGCCAGGCAGTTTGTTGTACAAGAAGCTGCTGAGATGATGTTGTCATCTTTTGTAAGTGTCTCGTGGTTTACATTGTAAACGATTGTCGGAAGGTCATTTCCAGCCGGAGCGGAGATAACTACTTTCTTAGCACCTGCATCGATGTGAGCCTGAGCTTTTGCTTTGGATGTGTAGAATCCTGTACACTCCAGAACAACGTCAACACCGATCTCTCCCCAAGGAAGTTCAGCTGCATTAGCCTTAGCGTAGATTTTGATCTCTTTTCCGTCAACTGTGATGGAATCCTCTCCTGCCTCTACTTTATCAGCCAGAGCGTATGTTCCCTGAGTTGAGTCATATTTTAACAGATGAGCAAGCATCTTAGGGGATGTAAGGTCGTTGATTGCTACTACCTCATATCCTTCTGCTCCGAACATCTGTCTGAAAGCAAGACGTCCGATACGTCCAAAACCATTGATCGCTACTTTTACTGCCATGATTAATTCCTCCTAAAAGTTTTTAAAAAGTTATGACTGTTCTTCAGCCATGGCGATAAACTCTTTACAAAGCGATGATTGTTAAGAATTCATCAACTAGGTTAATTGTACTAAAACAAGAACAAAAATTCAAGTACTAAATCCATTTAAATACAATTTTATGGAACAATCCTTTGAAATACAGGTTTGCGTCCATGAAATTCTGCATAATAACTAAAGCCACATTCCCGGAGTATTTCCGTTGCCTTTTCAAATTCATAAGCAACATGGGCAGGTTCATGGGCATCCGCCCCGATCGTAATGATCTCCCCACCAAGCTCCCGGTAACGTTTCAGTACATCCGGGTGGGGATTCGGGAATCCAAGTCCGTATTTTATACCCGCCAGGTTCATTTCCAGTCCTTTTCCCTCTGCGATCAGTTTTTTCAGGACCGCATCAATCTCATCCGAAAATTTTCTATAAGAATATTCCGCTGCCTGATGGATTCCATAACGGACCACATAATCCAGATGTCCCAGTGCATCAAAATCTTTCACTGCCTCCACATTCTCCAGTATTTCCCGGAAAGCCATCCGGTAGACTTCTTCATCCGTTCTTCCTTCAAAGATTTTACGATAATAAGGATCCTGTCCACCAACCAGATGAACAGATCCAATTACAAAATCAAAGGGATATGCTTCTGTCAGTCGGTGATACGCTTCTCCAAGATGCTTCTGAAGCCCAATCTCCACTCCGATCCTCAGATCCAGTTTTCCTTTATATTGTTCCTTCAGACGGTTAAGCTGTCCAAAATACTCATCCAGGTCAAATTGAAATGCATTTGCCGGAAAATCCGGGGTCTCCGGAAAGTCCAGATCCATATGATCTGTGATACAGACTCCTTCCAGTCCTTTTTCAACCGCTGCATCCAGCATGGAAGTAACCGTTGCTTCACTGTCAGCCGAAAAGCACGTATGCATGTGGCAGTCACTTTTTATCATAATATTGTTCCGCCTCCAAGTACATATTCTCCGTCATATAATACCACTGCCTGCCCCGGTGTTGCTGCACGGATCGGCTCGTCAAATGTACAGACGATTTCATCTTCTCCCGTCCGTTCCACAGTACACCATGCTCCTTTATGGTTATAGCGGATCTTTGCAAAGATACGTACCGGCTCTGTGATCTGCTCCACACTCATAAAATTCAGTTCATTTGCACGCACTGTATAAGTCAGGGATTCCTCGTAAGTTCCGATCACAACTTCGTTGGTTTCAGGACGGATTTCAAGGACGAATGCCGGGTATCCCAAAGCCAATCCAAGCCCTTTCCGCTGCCCCACCGTATAATGGATGATCCCCTTATGCTTTCCAAGAACCTTTCCCTCCGGGGTAACAAAATTACCGGTCGGCAATACCTGATCTGTTGTGTTTTCAATAAACGAAGCGTAATCACCATCCGGTACAAAGCAGATATCCTGACTGTCCGGCTTATGTGCAACCAGAAGTCCGATCTCATCCGCCATTTCCCGGATCCTGTCTTTGGAATATTCTCCTACAGGCATCAGGGTACGTGCCAGTTGTTCCTGGGTTAGATTATACAGTGCATACGTCTGATCTTTTTCCATTGTAGCCGAACGGCGGATCGCATACCTTCCATTTGGAAGATGTTCTATCCTTGCATAATGGCCTGTGGCAATATAATCAGCACCGATAGAAAGGCTTCTTTGAAGCAGTGCCTCCCATTTCACATACCGATTGCATGCAATACAGGGGTTCGGTGTTCTTCCGGCAAGATATTCTTTTGTAAAATATTCGATCACGCTCTTTTGGAACTCATCCTTAAAATTCATGACATAATAAGGAATCCCGATCGCAGCCGCAACTCTTCTTGCGTCATCCACCGCACTCAGTCCACAACAGCCACCATTCTCTTCCTGCACAGTATTTTCTTCGTCCTGCCAGATCTGCATGGTCACACCTATGACATCATATCCCTGCTCCTTCAAAAGCCATGCCGCCACAGATGAATCCACACCTCCGGACATTCCTACAACTACTTTTCCTTTACTCATTAATATTCCTCTTCTTCAGCCTCTTCTCCCTCATGAATATCTGACTTCGGCTTCTTCAGACCTTCAATTTTGATGCCATGCTTTTCAGCATAATCCCAGAGTGCTGCATGGATTGCTTCTTCAGCAAGCAGGGAACAATGTACCTTTACCGGCGGCAATCCGTCCAACGCTTCCATAACCGCTTTGTTCGTTACTTCCATTGCCTCCTGAACAGATTTTCCCTTTACCATTTCTGTTGCCATACTGGAAGTTGCAACCGCTGCACCGCATCCAAAAGTCTTGAATTTTACATCCTGGATGATCTGATTTTCATCGATATCCAGATAAATTCTCATGATATCTCCACATTTTGCGTTTCCTACTGTACCTACTCCGCTCGCATTCTCAATTTCCCCTACATTTCTCGGGTGCTGAAAATGATCCATTACCTTTTCTGTATACATTCTGACTTTCCTCCATTAATCTCTGATTTTACCTTTTATTTTTATCCTCTATTTTTATCTTTTATTGTCCTGATCTGTAACTCTTATTTCTGCTTTTTCATAAAGTCTTCATACAGTGGAGACATACTGCGAAGATGTGCCACAATCTCTTTCAGATTGTCAATCGTATAATCAATATCTTCTTTTGTTGTCTCTGCACTTAAAGTCATACGAAGTGAGCCATGTGCAATCTCATGAGGCAGACCGATGGCGAGAAGTACGTGTGACGGATCCAGAGAACCGGATGTACAGGCTGAACCACTGGATGCACAGATTCCTTTCATATCCAGCATGATCAAAAGGGACTCTCCCTCTACAAACCGGAAACTGAAATTGATATTATTCGGAAGACGTCTTGCCCGGTCTCCGTTCAGACGGCAGTATGGAATCTCTTTCTCAATTCTTGCAATCGCATAATCTCTCAGTTCTGTCTCTTTTCTGATCCGATCATCCATAGAAGCCACTGCAAGTTCCACAGCTTTTCCAAATCCTACGATTCCCGGAACGTTCTCTGTTCCTGCACGACGCTTTCTCTCCTGAGCCCCGCCGTGTACAAAAGAACGGATCTTAACTCCTTTTCTGATATACAGGAAACCGATTCCCTTTGGTCCGTTCAACTTATGTCCACTGGAACTGAGCATATCAATATTCATCTCATCTACGTTGATCGGAACCTGTCCAAATGCCTGAACTGCATCTGTATGGAATAAGATTCCATGTTTATGTGCGATCTCTCCGATTTCTTTAATCGGTTCAATCGTACCGATTTCATTGTTAGCAAACATAACACTGATCAATATCGTATCCGGGCGGATTGCAGCTTCCACAGCTTCCGGACTGACAATACCATTCTCATCCACATCCAGATAAGTCACCTCATATCCACGCTTCTCCAGATACTCTCCTGTATGAAGGATTGCATGATGCTCAATCTTAGTCGTAATAATATGCTTACCTTTTAATTCATAAGCTTCTGCTGTTGCTTTCAAAGCCCAGTTATCCGACTCTGAACCTCCTGCTGTAAAATAGATTTCATCCGTCTTTGCTCCAAGAGCCTTGGCGATCGTCTCTCTCTGCTTCGTTATAACTTCTTTATTTGATGAACCCACACTGTATACACTGGATGGATTTCCAAAATGCTCCGTAAAATATGGCAGCATTGCCTCAACAACTTCCGGTGCCGTCTTTGTCGTTGCTGCATTATCAAGATAAATTAGTTTTCCCATTGTCCTTTGCCTCCGTATCCGTTCTGATTTTGTTCTGATTCTTTTCCTGTATTTTATTCAGTTTTTGCACTGCGAGCGATCTTTATCATCGCATGGAGTATTACGTCCTTCCTCCACCAACTGACTTAACCAGATATCATCCACTGTCCGGTTAATACTGTCATTGATCCGTTTCCATACATACTTTGTCACGCAGCTTTCTGATGCCTGACAGCCTCCCCTGGGATCAAGACCTGCACACTCTACCGGTTCCAGACTTCCTTCCAATGCCCGGAGTACTTCACCTACTGAGATTTCTTTTGCATCTCTTGCAAGGATATAACCTCCATTTGCTCCCCGGATGCTCTTTACTATTCCTGCTTTTTTCAGCATGGACATAAGCTGTTCGAGATAGCGTTCAGAAATATCCTGCCTTTTTGAAATACTTGTGATAGATACCGGTGTCTCCTCACTATATTGTGCAAGATCGATCAGGGCTCTCAGACCATATCTGCCTTTCGTTGACAGTTTCAAATTTTCACCTTCTTTTATCCAGCTAATTATCCCTAGTATTGTACTAGGATTTTCTTTAGTAGGATATCACTCGTATTTTGTTCTGTCAAGGCTGTTCCCGAAATAAATATTAAAAGAACAATTCATCAGGAGGCTCTTTCATGCCTGCCAGAACCAAATTGATTCAGGGAACATTCATTCTTACTTTCGTTGGAATCCTCAGCCGGTTTATGGGATTTTTCTTCCGTATGTTTACAAGTCACATCTTTGGTGAGGAAAATGTCGGTCTTTACCAACTGATCTTTCCGGTTTATCTTTTCTGCCTTTCACTGAGTACTGCCGGGATCGAAGCTGCAATTTCACGGACTGTTGCCCAGAAGGCATCCCGTGGCAAATATATTGAAGCTCAGTCGATTCTATATACCGGACTCTTTTTTTCTGTTCTTTTTTCCATAATACAAATGCTGCTTCTTCAGAAGTATGCCCTTTGGATTGCCATCCACTGGATGGGGGATGCAAGATGTGCCGATCTCCTTCTTCTGGTTACCTATGCTCTGCCCGCTGCTGCTATCCATACCTGCATCTCAGGATATAGTTACGGTCTGCAAAAAACCTCAGTTCCCGCTTTATCGCAGCTTTTAGAACAACTTGTCCGCATTTCTTTTGTCGTAGTACTTCACCTTCTGTTTCAAAAGAACGGGCAGACTCCCGGCATCCTGCTTGCTGTTCTTGGCATTGTAGTTGGAGAATATTGTTCCGCACTCTATTCTCTTGCGTGTTTACATCAGCTTCCTCCTGCCCAACTACCTTCCCTGAGAAAATTCAGTCATTTTTTTCGTTCACTTCCGCAAAATACTCTCGAACTGATGCCAACTGCTTTCCCGCTTACAATGAATCGTACAGCAATCGCCTTGCTCCAGGGGATTGAAGCGACTTCCATTCCTGTATGTCTGAAACTTTCCGGCTGTACTTCTTCAGAATCTCTTCGTATTTACGGTGTACTGACCGGAATGGCTTTGCCCTGCATTTTATTTCCTTCCGCACTGACTAATTCGCTCAGTGTTATGCTGATGCCCGCCGTTGCCCAGGAACAATGCTCCGGTTCCGTCTCATCTCTACACCGACTGATTCTTCGTGCCATTGGCGGCTGCTTCACGCTGGGACTTATAAGCTGCTTCTTTTTCCTGATTACCGGAAACTTTATCGGTAATACACTTTTTCACAGTGTGCTTGCGGCCAGATTTATTCTGACACTTGCATGGCTTTGTCCATTTCTCTATACCAATACCGCTCTGTCAAGCATCCTGAACGGACTGGGCAAAAGCTTCCTCACCCTGCTGATCAATATCATCGGGCTTTCAATCCGCCTCTTTAGTATTTATATTGTGATCCCTGAATCTGGCATACAGGGATACCTCTGGGGACTTCTTATCAGCCAGTTGGTAGTGAGTATTATTTTTCTCTTCTGTCTGCGTCTGACAACCGCAAAACCGTTCTTAAAAAATACCACTAAAATTTTTTCAGAAAAGCATGCAGCAAAAACGGATTTACATAAGTTTCCATGATCATCCCACTTAAAAGCATACCGACAGACATAATGGTTTTTTCTCTGCTCCATCTGCTTTTCGGATACATCCAGCAGTAGGAAAGAACAATCAGAAAAGAAGGAATATAAAAGAGGAACTGAGGAAAAATCCCCAGCAGGCAAAAGATACTTCCTCTGATTCCCAGTTCCGTCACGGCTATTGAGAGAAGGATTCCGCCTGATATGCCAGTCCAAATTGCAAAAAGCGATGCAGTCATTTTTCTCATTTTCGTAAATGCCAGCCCAAGAAGAACTGCAAACGGAATCGCTCTTACCTTTAAAACATACCAGATAAATTCCTGTGCAACGATCCTGGTCTGTAAAAACTGCTGTAAAAAATAGTCGCTGAAAACCTCAGGTTCCGCGACATACTGTCTCGCTATAAAATTTGTATAAATGATACCAAATAAAAAGCCCGGCATAAAAAGCGTAAGGATACGCTTTCCTGTATGAAATTTCTTCAAGACACTTCCTCCTGTCATCCGATATTTCATTATATGCCGGGGGATTATGAATATACGTTACTTACAATCTTACTTACAATACTTCACTTCATACGCAAGCAATGCCGAAACCGTCTTTGCATCCTCAATTTCACCGGAATAAATCTTTTCCTTTAATTCTTCCATCGTATATGCACCTAGATCAATAAACTCATCTTCATCAAGATGCTGCTTTGAAGGGATCAGATTCTTTGCAACAAACACTTCAATCTTTTCATTGCAGAACGCAACCGTTGTTCTTAAATTAATCAACCATTCCAGATTCTCACTGCGATAACCGGTTTCTTCTTCCAGTTCTCTTGAAGCACATGTAATTCCAGGCTCATCCGCTGTATCCAATGCTCCCGCCGGGATCTCCAGTGTATAACGTTCCAGAGCATTCCGGTACTGCCTTACCATCAGGATCTTTCCCTCATCCGTAACCGGAACTACAGCAGCAGCTCCCTTATGCTTTATGAAATCCCAGATTACGGTATGATCCCCATTGATCTCCATTGTATCCTGATAGAAATCTATAATTTTGCCTTTAAACTTCAGTTCTCTTTTTACACGCTTAATTTCATCACTCATCTGATCCATTTCCTTTCCACTTTCAACAAACTTTCCTGTCAGCCAAAAAGATCCCGTGGATCTTTTTGGCATATGCCTGACAACGAAAAAAGCCCCTGTCTTTCGACAAGGGCTGCATTTTCATCTTCTGTTACGGTTCTTAATTATTTAGCATAATCTGTCGCCCGTGATTCGCGAATCACATTGACCTTAATCTGACCCGGATATTCCAGCTCAAATTCAATCTGCTTCGCAATATCCCTGGCCATCAGCACCATATCATCATCTGATACCTGCTCTGGAACTACCATAACACGAATCTCTCTACCCGCCTGAATGGCAAAAGACTTATCCACACCTTTAAACTGGTTGGTAATATCTTCTAACTGTTTCAATCTGTTTGTATATGTCTCTATTGTCTCTCTTCTCGCACCCGGTCTTGCCGCTGAAATCGTATCAGCCGCCTGAACAACGCATGCAATCAAACTTTCCGGCTCAACATCTCCATGATGAGCTTCTACTGCATTGATAATAGTTGCCGATTCTTTGTACTTTCTGCACAAATCAGCACCAATCTGGATATGTGATCCTTCTACATCATGATCGATGGATTTACCAATATCATGTAAAAGTCCGGCACGCTTGGCAATCCTTACATCCAGTCCAATCTCACCGGCCAGCAGTCCTGATAACTGTGCCACTTCAACGGAATGCTTCAACGCATTCTGTCCATAGCTTGTTCTGAATTTCATACGTCCAAGAAGTCGGATCAATTCTGGATGGATACCTGTAACACCTACTTCCAGTGCTGCAGCCTCTCCCTCTTCACGGATCATCGTCTCAACTTCTTTTTGTGCCTTTTCTACCATCTCCTCAATTCTTGCCGGATGGATACGACCGTCAACGATCAATCTTTCAAGAGCAATCCTTGCTACTTCCCGGCGGATCGGATCAAATCCTGACAATACAACCGCTTCCGGAGTATCATCAATAATCAGTTCTACACCCGTAAGAGTTTCAAGAGTTCTGATATTTCTTCCCTCTCGTCCAATGATCCGTCCCTTCATTTCATCACTTGGTAACTGTACTACAGAAATTGTAGTTTCAGCCACATGGTCTGCCGCACATCTCTGGATTGCATTGACAACATACTCTTTTGCCTTCTTGTCGGCATCTTCCTTTGCCTGCGTCTCCAGCTCTCTCACCATCTTGGCGGTGTCATGCTTGACATCATCTTCAACAGTTTTTAACAGATATTCTTTTGCCTGTTCGGAGGTAAGTCCTGAGATTCGTTCAAGTTCCTGTACACGTTGCTGACTAAGTTCTTCTACTTTGGCTTCACGTTGACGAAGATGTTCTTCTTTTGACGTGAGTTTGTTCTCACGATGCTCTAAAGCATCGGATCTTTTATCAACAGACTCTTCTTTTGCAAGCACTCTTTTTTCATAGCGTTGCAGTTCAGCTCTTCGTTCTTTGGTCTCTTTCTCAAGATCGTTCTTCGTCTTGATCGATTCCTCTTTCACTTCTAAAAGAGCTTCCTTTTTAGTAGTCTCGGCAGTTTTCACTGCATCGTCAATAATTTCTCTTGCTTTTGCTTCCGCATTTCCAATTTTGCTGTCCGCATTATTCTTCAGACTGGAAATTGTCGCAAAACGAGTAACAACTCCGACTATCAACGCGAGGGCCACGGCAATGCCTATTCCTAATCCTAGACTTATCTGCACAGGAGCACCTCCTTATTTAATTTTCATTGTACGTATATCTAAATACAACACTTAAATTTTATACTGTTTCCACAACAATGTCAAGCATTCTCAATACTATTTTGTATCACTTGACGGACTACATCATAACGGAAACCTTTTCTGCCCAAATATCCGTATATTTTCTGCATCTCCCGCTCATCCGCTGTCCTCACATCCACCTTCTTTTTTGCAAGAATCCGACGGACTGCCTCCACTTCCTCGCTTTCACCATAACAGCTCTCAAATGCCTTCTCTATATCAGCAGAACAGATTCCCTTCCTGTTCAGAAGTGCAAGGATCTCTCTTTTACTCTTTGTGCTTTTCCGGGCCAGGATAAAATTTTCGGCGTACCGTACATCATTCAGATATCCGAAAGACTTCACATACGTCACCGCTGCCTCGATCAGATCTTCGGGATATAGCCCTGCTTTCAGCTTTTCCCTTAATCCCGCCTCACTTCTGTCCATATCCTCCAGCAAATGCATGGCTCTCTTTTTTGCACGTTTAAGCAGGATCTTTTCTCTGATCTCATCCAGTTCTTCCTCACTCAGCTCTCTTCCATCAGAAATCTTATAACTGCGAAGTTCCCCCTTATAAAGAACAAATGCGAACTGATGATTCAGATAAATCTTATACTTCGTCTTCGAAAGCGGCTCTACTTTTGTGACGATCATTCTGCCTGCTCCGCATCAGTCTTTTCTTTATCTGTCTTCTTCTCTGCAGTCAGCTTCAGATCACTTTTCTTTTCATCTTCCGGCTCTGTACCATCCAGATGATAATAAGCACGTACTTTTCTTTCAATCTCTTCCATCACTTCCGGATGTGACTCCAGATAGGACTTTGCATTTTCACGTCCCTGTCCGATCTTATCACCCTCGTATGCATACCATGCACCGCTCTTCTTTACAATATCAATCTTTGACGCAAGATCCAGGATATCTCCTTCTCTTGAAATTCCTTTTCCGAACATAATATCAAATTCTGCCTCTTTAAACGGAGGTGCAATCTTATTCTTTACAATCTTGATCCTTGTACGGTTTCCTACGATCTCACCATTCTGCTTCAGAGTCTCGATTCTTCTTACATCCATACGGACAGAGGCATAAAACTTCAACGCACGTCCTCCGGTAGTCGTCTCCGGATTACCAAACATCACTCCCACTTTCTCACGGAGCTGATTGATAAAAATAACCACACAGTTCGATTTGCTGATCACCGGTGTCAGTTTTCTCAAAGCCTGGGACATCAGTCTTGCCTGCAGTCCTACATGGCTGTCTCCCATATCTCCTTCAATCTCCTGCTTTGGAACAAGTGCCGCAACAGAGTCAATAACGATAATATCAATCGCACCGGAACGCACCATCGTCTCCGCAATCTCAAGTGCCTGATCTCCGCTGTCCGGCTGCGAAATATATAATTCATCAATATCCACTCCGATATTCTTTGCATAAACCGGATCCAATGCATGCTCTGCATCTATAAAGCCTGCAATTCCGCCACGTTTCTGCACTTCTGAGATCATATGCAATGCAACCGTCGTCTTACCACTGGACTCAGGACCATAAACCTCGATCACTCTTCCTTTTGGCACTCCCCCCAGTCCCAGTGCAAGATCCAGACTCAGGCATCCAGTCGGAACCGTCTCTACTGACACATGTGCCCCTGACTCTCCCAGCTTCATCACTGCACCCTTACCGAAGTCCTTCTCCAGTTTGGCGATCGCCGCATCCAGGGCTTTTTTCTTTTCTTCACTATTTGTAACTTTTACAACGCTTTCTTTTCCACTTGCCATAATTCTTTCTCCTTTATCGAACAGTTGTTCGTATCTGTAGTTATAGTATTACACTTCCTGTAAATTGTCAACCTATTTTTCCTGTGGATTTTGATTCAGAACTTTTATGCTCCCCGTCACAGACGCTCTGGACAGCACCCCTTTTACGAATCTTGAATCTTTCCCTGATGTAGAATTTTATGCAGCTATGAACTGCTGCTTCAATGAACAAATACAGAATAGCACAGCCACCGTCGGATTGCAAGGCAAAAGAAGCAGCCCGGCTTTCCTGACCCGCAGATAAACCGGACTGCTCCTTCCATCATACAGTATTCCACTGTCTGACTTTCTCTTTGTAGAAAATTTCATTTTCCCTCACAATACAGGGGACTCCATTTTCAATCTGTACCGTTGTCACAGAACAGTTTGGCGGCACTTTTTCCTGCCAGAATGACTCCACCGACAGACTCCCCCTGATCCGGTTCAGAAGTGCAGTCATAGCTGCTCCATGCGTCGAGATCAGAATATTCTTTTGCTGCCACTCTTCCTTTTCGCATAATTCTTTCAGAAAATCTCCTGTTCTTTCATACAGTTCTTCTATCGTCTCTGCCCCCTTCGGTGCAATATATTCCCCCGGAGCATTGAAAAAGAGACGGAATGCCCTGCTGACCGGGTCTTCACCGTTACATGAGACTCCCTCATACTCTCCAAAACCGATCTCTTTGATCCTGGGGTCTTCCAAAAGAGGGATCTGCCTTGTTCCGAGAATGATCTGTGCAGTCTCTTTCGCACGGATCAGAGGACTTGTAATCGCCAGATCAATCCTGGTCTCTTTTAGACCTTTTGCGGTTTCCCGGGCGAGATGCCTTCCGTATTCATTCAGCGGAATATCTGTATGCCCCTGAACCCGTTTCACTTTATTCCAGTCCGTTTCCCCATGCCGGACAACATACAATACCATAATCAGCCTTCTTTCTTTCTGAGTACTTCCCTGCGGATGTACCGGTAAGTTTCTTCTTCTCCCTTTTCTGCAAGCATATGCAGAAGTTTTTCCAGCAATGCTCTTGTCTCAGGATGCATCAGTTCTCCTGCTCTTCCATTTTCATAATACCGAAGTGGATCTGAATCATTATACGCCTCGCCAATATATACTTTACTTGCAGCAATCCGGTCAAGGAACATCTCCACAACATATCTGACCGGCATCTTCATGCCGGTCAGAATCCTTCCGTCCTTTCCCGCATTGACATTATAATCGATCCAGTATTCGTAATGATGCTTATTTCTTCCCTTATGATGCAGCCATGCAGATGAATATCCTTTTTCTTCCCGCTCTGCATTGTTCGGGCTTCGTGTTCCCTGGTAATATCTGCACCCGATCCGAAATTCTGTCCAACTGTATTTCGACAGATCATGCAATAATCCCTGCCTGTACAGTCCTACACGGAAACATTCTCTCATCACATAGATCTTATGCTTTGTAATGGTCTGAAAATGCCGGATCGCTTTCATCTTTCATTTCACCTTTCACCTTATTTTCTACTGTCTTTCTGACTGCTTTCCCTACAATCTTTCCTGCCGTCATTCCTGAAATTTTCCGGTTGATCAAAATGGCAATACTCCTTGCTCCCAGCTCTATTTCTTTCTGATCTTCCATCCTGCCGGCTTCTGTCAGCATTCCCTGTTCCGTATCAGCCGCAAGCAGCCACTCTCTTCCCTTTCCGGCAGATGGAAGTGCAAATTTATGTACTTCCCAATGCATATTATATGCCAGAAAACATAATTCGTCCTCTCCCTTCACTGCCGCATACATGACCCCGAGCTGACGGCTTGCAACTTCTGCCTTTGCCTGCCATGCATTTTCTCCATGATAGGATACATCCGGCATTCCGCAGGAGGTACGGTCAATCCCTCTGAGTTCTTCTTTCTGATGCAGACAGGCATGTTCCTTACGGAAGCGGATCAACTGCTGCACATAGAGATAAAGCGGATCATCTTCTTTCCACTGGCTCCAGTTTACCCAGCCAACCGGATTGTCCTGACAATAGGCATTATTATTTCCTTTCTGCGAATTATAAAATTCATCCCCTGCCAGCAGACATGGCGTTCCCTGTGCTGTAAGGAGCAGCATATAGGCATTTTTTACCTGGTTTTTCCGCAGTCTGATAATGTTCTTTTTTCTGCTCGGTCCTTCTGCACCACAGTTCCAGCTATAATTATAATCCGGCCCGTCCTGATTGCGTTCTCCATTTTCCTCATTATGCTTTCCATCGTAGGAAACCAAATCCCATAACGTAAATCCCGTCTGTGCCGTGATGGAATTGCAGACCCCGTCAGCGGACGAATTATGCTTCAACGCCCACATGACATCACGAATCATATTTTCATCTCCTTTAAGGAAACGACGCATGATCGTCTGGAATCCTTCTTCTTTTTTCATGATCTTTACTTCTTTTAAAAGTGGATCCGCATTCAGTTCGTCCCACGGAACATTATAGGGATTCACCACAAATCCGTCCACATGATATTCCAGCAGATAAAATTTCAGACATTCCATCGCTTTCTGTGCAGAAATTCCCGCTTCAAACGGCATCTCCAGAACTACTTCAATCCCTGCCCGATGGCATGCCTTTACCATATCTTTCAACTCTTTCACCGCACTGCTGCCTGATGCGTAGGAACTTTTTGGAGCAAAATAAAATCCCTTTCCATACCCCCAGAAATTGATCTTATTCTGCACATACTCATCAAATTCATAAACCGGCATACACTGAATCTGATTAATACCAAGCTGTAGCAGATAAGGAATCTTTTCTACGATACCGAGATAGGTTCCCTTATGTACTGCATGGGAAGAACTGTGCTTTGTAAATCCACGTATATGCAGACTGTATGCAATCACATCATTCCACGCAAGATGTGGTCTTTTGTCATCTTCCCAGTCATAAGCATCCCGGACAAATTTGCCTCGTGCCTGATGCTTCTGCACATCCATTCTGACTCCGAACTTCTTTGTCCCGGCAAGTTCTCTCACGTAAGGATCTATCCACACCCTTTCATCAATCTGAAAATTGTATTCATATTTTTCCGTATCTAATCCCTGCAAAGCAAGAAACCGTACCTCTCCGATCCCCTTTTCTTCCGGCATTTCAAACCTGTACTTCGGATTCATACTTCCTTTTTTATACAGCAGAAGTTCGCACTTCTTCCCTGTCGGAACCTGCACTGCAAAATTAATATGATCCTTTCTGATCTCCACCCCAAAAGGCTGTGGTCTTCCTTTCACGCATTCCATACTCTATTCCTTTCTTATTGCCAGCCGTCCGTTCCATACATTTCAACATTATCTCGATTTATAAAGAACGTCTCCTCATAAGTCTCTTTCTCATAATCCTCCCCGTTCAATACTGCATTGGCAATTTTGACCGCTTTTTTCCCAAGATTGATTGGTGACTGAGCCCCGATTCCCATCATTCCGCCTGTATGCTCCACCAGTGCTTTTTTTGATGCCGGAGAACCATCCACACTGTATACATAAACCTTTTCCTGTCCGGCTTCTGTAATTGCCTCCCGCACCTGTTCTGCCATCTGATCATCTCCGCACATGATCGCATCCAGATCTGGATTCTGTGCCAGCACCTGTGCCACCTGCTGCTTCAGACCTGAGACATCATTTCCTGTCTGAATCCGCTTAACAACCTCAAATGCTCCTTTTGACACAGCCTCTTCAAAACCCGTGATCCTTTCACATACAGAATTGACATTCAGATTTTCCACAATCACAACCTGTCCGCCGTCCGGCTTTCTTTCTACCAGATCCTCTCCGCATACATACCCCGCATTCCGGTTATCAGAACCAACAAACGCAGCCACTTTTCCGCTCTCATAAACTTTCGTATCCAGGTTGATCACCGGAATATCAGCCTCCTCCAGAGCATCCAGTGCCGGTTCGATCTTCTTCCAGTCCACCGGGCAGAGAAAAACAGCATCCACATCTTCTTCGATCAGTTCCTGTATCTGAGTATTCTGCCGCTCTGCATCTCCTGCCGGATCCTTTATGAGCAGCTTATCTCCCTGTTCTTCCAATGCCGACTGAACTGAATCTTTCAGTGTTGCATAAAACGGATTCGACATATCGATCCCGCAGAAACCGAAGACTTTTTTCTCCTGATCCGTATCTTCTTTCTTATCATCGCTCTCATCTGTCACTGCATTATCTTCCGGTGTCCCTACATTTTTTTTACATCCTGTCAGCAGAAAAAGTGTACCGACTGCCATCAGTATGTATATCATAATTTTTTTTCTCATATTACAGTTCCTTCCCTATTTCTTTTGCTATCTCTTCTTCCATTCTACCCGGTTTCTTCCGAATGTCAACCGTTACTCTTTTCGGATTTCTGCTTCTTTTCCTTGCAATTTTCCCTGCTTTTTGCTACCATTTTATTTAACAGTGATCCTCCAACAGGTCACATAAAGAATATTTCATTATATAAAGGAGAGGAACCATGAACGAGAACGAAGTACTCACCGTTACACTCACCCTTGAGAATAACGAAGAACTTGAATGTGAAGTCATCACCATTTTTGAAGTTCAGGGACAGCAGTATATTGCCCTGTACCCTCTTTTTGATGAGGCCTCTGATGAAGATGGATCGGTATATTTATACCGTTTCATCGATCACGGTGATGAAGAACCTGGTCTTGAAAATATCGAAGCTGATGTGGAATTTGAAGCAGTTTCTGATGCATTTAATGCATGGGCAGACGCTCAGGACTTCGGTGATATCGACCTGGACGACATGGATTAAGCTTATTTTTCCAACAATTCGTCCACAAAGCGGGAAGGAAGGATTTCTTTCCCGCCTTTTATTTTCACGTAACTGAACACCAGCCGGTTCTTTGCCCTCGTCATTGCCACATAAAAAAGCCGTCGTTCTTCCTCTATCTCTTCGGCTTTCTCTGCCTTTTTGTATGGAATCCGCCCTTCATTTGCCTGTATCACAAACACAGTATCAAATTCCAGTCCTTTGGCTGCATGGATCGTCATCAGACGGATGCCTTTCTCCGGCGTATTCCTTCCCGTTTCCCGTTTCTTTAATGCTTCTGTATATTCTTCAATATGTGAAAACCACTCTTCCATTGTCTCATATGGTTTTGCTGCCTCTTCCAGCTCCGAAAGGATCTCGCTCAGGTCCGTAATTTTCAAATGACGGGAAATACAATACTCTTTCAGATATTCATCATATCCAACCCTTTTCCGCAGATAAGTAATTGCAGCATAAGGAGTCATTTTCTCCATCATTTTTACGTCCCATTCAAACTGATCAATCCGGTCTGTCATCCAGTCTTTATCCCGATAATAGTCCCGCAGTATCTCGAAAGATGCCCTCTTTCCCTGCAGACTGTCTCTGGAAAGATAACGTTTCGGGCGGTTCATTACCTGTAGCAGATCCTGCCGTCCTGCACATTTCATTGCAAGCCGGAAATACGCCTGAATATCTTTTGCTATAAAATGTTCGTAAAGATTAGGCAGATGCTCTTTCATCTCAAATGGGAGTTTCCTGGCAAGCAGAGCTTCTACAACCGGTCTTGCATCTGTATGCGTCCGGAAAAGCACCGCAATGTCCTCTGCCTTTGTTCCGCTTCTGATGCTTTTTTCAATTTCTCCTGCAATATATTCTGCCTCTTCATTTACATCCTTTACTTCCTGGATATGCAGACACGGGCCACCTTTACGTTCCGCCTTTAATTCCTTCTCATACCGTCTGGTATTATGCATGATCACTTTCAGGGAATTGGTCACAATATTGGAAGTAGAACGATAGTTTACCCCCAACAGGATCTGACTGGCGTCCGGGAAATCTTTTTTAAACCGGAGCATCAATTCTGAATCCGCACCACGAAACCCATAAATTGCCTGATCATCGTCCCCTACTGCAAAAAGATTTCTTTCAGGCAATGCCAGCATACGGATCACGTCATACTGGATCTGATTGATATCCTGGAACTCATCAATCAGAATATAACGGAACTTTTTCTGCCATCCTCTCAATACATCCGGTCTGGAAAGGAAAAGCTGAAAGCAAAGTACCAGCATATCATCAAAATCGATCTTTCTCCGTCTTTTTCTCTGCTCTTCATACTCTCTGTAAATCTGCCGGAACACAGCAGCCTCGCATTTTTCTGAAATGAACTCTTCCGGTCTGATCCTCTGATTTTTAATCTTTCCGATCTCAAAAGCGATATCTTTCAGGAAATCCCCCTCATCAAAAATCTCCAGTTTCTGATGCCTGATCACCTGCCTGAGGATCTGATATTTTTCATTATCCGAGAGCAGATTCTTCTGTCCGATCCGGTAAGTCCATCGAAGGATTCCATAATAAATCCCATGAAATGTCCCGATCGTCACCGGAAGTCTCTCTTTTCCCATAAGTGAACAGAGGCGGGATCTCATCTCCGCCGCTGCAAAACGGGTAAAAGTAACGACCAGAATTTCTTCTGGTCTTACTTTATATCCTTCAATCAAATATTTTACTCTGTTCACGATCGTAAGCGTCTTCCCTGATCCCGGTCCTGCCAATACCAGGCAGGGACCGTCTTTATGAAGAACTGCATCTTTCTGTGCTTCGTTTAACCCCATTCTTTCCTTCCTGCTACTGAAGCTTCTCAATTCCAAGGCGGATTCTTCTCAGAGACTCCTCTTTGCCGAAAACTTCCATCAGCTCTGTAGCACCACCCGGGGTACTCTGCTTTCCTGATACGGCTGTTCTCAGCGGCCACATAACATAACCGACCTTATATCCTTTTTCCGCTGCAAAACCTTTTAATGTCTCGAAAAGTGCATCATTGCTGAAATCTTCCTGTGCTTCAAGAACCGGGAGTACCTCCTGCAGAAGTGCAAGTGACTTCTCTGCATCCGTTTTCATCTTTTTGTGCGTATAAAGTGCAATATCATAATCCGGAAGTTCTTCAAAGAAATCAATCTGCTCCTTAATATCCGGAAGGATCTCGATTCTCGTCTTAACCAGGGCTGCAATCTTTTTCAGATCATAATCCTTTGTCACAGTTTCACTGATATACGGCTTTGCAAGCTCGAAGAATTTGTCGAAATCCATTGCTTTCAGATACTCACCATTCATCCATTTCAGCTTCACTACATCGAACACTGCAGGTGATTTATTCATATGATGATAATCAAATGCCTCTACCAGCTCTTCCAGAGAGAAGATCTCCCGGTTGTCAGAAGGACACCATCCAAGCAGTGCCACGTAGTTGACAACAGCCTCTGACACAAATCCCTGTTCGATCAGATCTTCATAAGAGGAATGTCCACAGCGTTTACTTAACTTCTTATGGTTCTCATCTGTGATCAGCGGGCAATGAACATAAACCGGAACTTCCCATCCAAATGCATCATACAGACGGTTATATTTCGGTGCTGAAGAAAGGTACTCATTCCCTCTGACAACATGCGTGATCTCCATCAGATGATCGTCAATTACATTTGCAAAATTGTACGTCGGATACCCATCTGACTTGATCAGGATCATATCATCCAGTTCTGCATTCGGTACAGTGATATCTCCATAGATCTCATCATGGAAGGTTGTCGTACCTTCATTCGGCACATTCAGACGGATGACCCATGGCTTACCGGCTGCAAGATTTGCCTCTACTTCCTCCTTGCTCAGGCTCAGGCAATGCTTATCATAAACAGAAATCTCTGTTCCTGATTCTGAAACGGTCGTCTTCAGCGATTCCAGACGTTCCTTATCACAAAAGCAATAATATGCATCTCCCTGCTCTACAAGCTGCTTCGCATATTTCAGATAAAGACCTGCCGCATTTCTCTCACTTTGTACATAAGGTCCATATCCGGCATCTTTATCCGGTCCCTCATCATGTACAAGGCCTGTCTTTGCAAGTGTCCTGTAAATGATATCCAAAGCACCTTCCACGAAACGCTCCTGATCTGTATCTTCCACACGCAGGATAAAATCTCCACCCTCATGCTTTGCGATCAGATATGCATAAAGTGCAGTTCTTAAATTACCTACATGCATCCTTCCTGTCGGGCTTGGTGCAAATCTCGTTCTTACTTTCTTACTCATATTATCTTCTCCAATTCATTTTCTTCTTAAGCTCTGGTCTCCGCACATGCGGATCTACAATGAATTATTATATCGCAACCGGCAGGATTATTCAACCACCAGTGTATCTGGAAGATCTGTCTGTTCCATTCCACGCTCTTTCATTCCGATCACTTTGAACAATCTGCTTTCACTGAAAGCATCCTTTGCCAGACGCACCACATTTTCAGGAATTGGATAAATCCCTGTTCTTCCTGCAGGAAATGCGAAAAGGCAGGTCTCCTGTTCCGAAAATAAAACTCCATCTCTGCTTACATACACCGGATTGTCCGGTTCTGTCTCATACCATTCTACATCCTTCAGATCAGCAAAAGTTCCTTCTTCAATAAAAATAATATTTGCCGGAATCACAATCTCCAGGATTCCGTCCGGTGCATCAGTAAACGTGGTTGCCGCAATTTTGCTGCATTGATCTGACGATGGCAGAGTAAGCCGTCCTTCTTTTACTGCCTTTTCATAATCTGCCACACCTGTAATGGTTCCTGTTCCGTCTATGATAAATCCATCTTCTGTCACAAGCATCATTTCCGGCTTTTCGCTGTCATTTTCAATCAGATTGCTGTCATCTGTCGCAGGTGGAACAATCTCTGCCGGGAGAGAGACTTCTGTATTTGTCTTTCCTGTAACAACTTTCTTTATGATTCCGGCATCTCCTGTATCTGTAGTTACAGTTTTTGTCAGTCTACTGTCTGATTTTTCGGTCACGTTCTTTTCTATTCCGGCTTCTGCAGTCTCCAAAGTCTGACTGACAGCCGGCAGTATCTTTTTATCTGTAACCATAGAATCTTTCATTTTCTCCCATGCCGGATAACAACGTCCTGCTGTCAGAATCCCCTTTTCTGCCTCAACGGCAGAGGGCATAGCTTTCATTTCATATGCAGCCATCTTCACATCCATGATCCTGACAGTCCCACAGTCGAGCAGGGAAATCCACATACAGATCAGAAGCAGCACCGATATACCTGTCCTGTGTATTTTCAGGGCAGAGATATTCTGTTCATTTTCCAAAAATCTTTCGTTCAATCCCATATTTTTCTTTTCCTTTCACCACTTTTCCTGTTCGATCATATCTTGTCGACTGTAGTAAGATACCAAAGAAAAAGGAATGTCGCAACGAATTGCAACATTCCTTTGCATTTTCAGGATTTTAACTTACACATTAATCTCTGCTTTTACGCCAAGCACTTCCTGATTCTTTTCCAGCAACGGGTTGATCACATTGGTCAGATATGCTTCAACCTGCTCTTTTGCACGTCCTACATACTTCTCCGGCTGCATTGTCTTCTGCAGATCTTCCAGTGTCAGGTTGAATGCCGGGTCTGCTGCAATCAGTTCCAGCAGATTATTATCAAGACCTTTTTCCTTCACATTCTTTCCTGCTTCCATGGAAAGCTCACGGATTCTCTCATGCATTTCCTGTCTGTCTCCACCGGCTTTTACGGCATCCATCATGATATTTTCTGTTGCCATGAATGGAAGTTCTGACATAAGACGCTTCTCGATCACCTTCGGATAAACTACAAGTCCGTCTACTACATTCAGACAGAGATCCAGAATCCCGTCAATTGCCAGGAAACCTTCCGGAATACTCAGACGCTTATTTGCTGAATCATCCAGCGTTCTCTCAAACCACTGCGTCGCAGACGTGATCGCCGGATTCAGTGCATCGATCATAACGTATCTTGAAAGGGATGCAATTCTTTCACTTCTCATAGGGTTTCTCTTATATGCCATTGCAGAGGAACCGATCTGTGTCTTTTCAAATGGTTCTTCCACTTCTTTCAGATGCTGGAGAAGCCGGATATCATTTGAAAATTTATGTGCACTGGCTGCGATCCCTGCAAGGATATTCATCACTCTTGTATCTACTTTTCTCGAATACGTCTGTCCCGATACCGGATAGCAGGCCTTAAATCCCATCTTTTCTGCGATCATCGGATCGATCTTATCGATGGTCTCCTGATCTCCGTCAAAGAGTTCCAGGAAACTTGCCTGCGTTCCTGTCGTTCCTTTCGAGCCTAAAAGCTTCAGACTACCGAGTACATATTCCAGATCTTCCAGATCCATCTCAAACTCCTGCAGCCACAGCGTCGCTCTTTTTCCTACAGTTGTCGGCTGTGCCGGCTGGAAATGGGTAAATGCAAGTGTTGGCTGGGCTTTCTGTGCATCTGCGAATTTTGCCAGTTCTGCAATCACATTGATCAGCTTCGTACGGACCAACTTCAGTGCCTCTGCCATGATAATAATATCCGTATTGTCCCCGACATAGCAGGAAGTTGCTCCAAGATGGATGATTCCCTTTGCTTTCGGACACTGCACACCATATGCATACACGTGGGACATAACATCGTGGCGGACTACCTTTTCCCGTTCTTTTGCCACATCAAAATTAATATCATCTGCATGTTCTTTCAATTCTGCAATCTGCTCATCGGTAATATGAAGTCCAAGCTCTTTCTCAGTCTCCGCAAGGGCGATCCACAGCTTTCTCCACGTACGGAACTTTTTGTCCGGTGAAAAAATATACTGCATCTCCTTGCTTGCATAACGTTCTGAAAGTGGACTTACATAACGGTCATTACTCATAATTCTATCTCCTTTTATTTTGTTCAATTTATTCAAATGCCTGACTGATATCTTCTCCCGGTACTTCCATCGGATAATTTCCTGTAAAGCATGCATCACAGAAATGAAGATCTCCAACCATATTTTTCAGTTTTTCTATCTCCATATATCCAAGGGAATCTGCCCCGATCATATCCCGGATCTGCTCCGGTGTATGGGAATGGGCAATTAGCTGCTCATTCGACGGCACATCGGTTCCAAAATAACATGGATGCAGGAACGGTGGTGAACTGATCCTTACATGCACTTCCGTTGCTCCGGCCTTTTTCAGCATCTTGATGATATTCGCACAGGTCGTTCCTCTGACGATGGAATCATCTACCATAACGATCCTCTTTCCCTTTACAACTTCCGGGATCACATTTAATTTGATCTTAACACTGGACTCTCTGTCACTCTGCTTCGGCTTGATGAAGGTTCTTCCAACATAACTGTTCTTGTGGAATGCCATTCCGTAAGGGATTCCTGACTGCTCGGAATATCCCTTTGCCGCTACCAGTCCCGAATCCGGAACTCCGACTACCAGATCGGCCTCCACCGGATAAGACTCTGCCAGTGCTTTTCCTGCAATGATCCTGGAATGATAGACATTCACACCGTCAATCGTTGAATCTGTCCTTGCAAAATAAATATATTCAAAAATACATCTCGCCTGCTTCTCCGCCGGCATCGCCATACTCATATCCGATGCGATTCCGTCCTTCGTGATCGTTACGATCTCTCCCGGAAGCACATCCCGCACAAACTCTGCATCCACTGCAGCGATTGCACAGCTTTCTGATGCCAGGAAGTATGTATTTTCTCTTTTTCCTATACATAAAGGCTTTAATCCGAAAGGATCTCTCGCTCCGATCATTTTCCTCGGACTGCTCACGACCAGTGCATAAGCACCTTTGATCTTTTTCATCGCAAGTCTCACTGCCTCCTCCGCAGTTGCAGCCTCCAGCCGCTCCCTTGCAATATGATAAGCGATCACTTCCGAGTCGATCGTCGTCTGAAAAATAGCACCTGTATATTCCAGTTCTTTTCTCAGTTCAATCGCATTGACCAGATTCCCGTTATGTGCGATTGCCAGCGTTCCTTTCACGTAATTGATTACAAGCGGCTGGGCATTTTCCACACGGGTTCCTCCTGCTGTAGAATATCTCACATGTCCGACTCCCAGATTTCCTTTCAGTTCTGAAAGTACTTTTTCATCAAAGACATCATTCACATGACCAAGCCCTTTTCTGGACAATACCTTTCTCTTTCCTGCAGTATCCGTCACTGCAATACCACAGCTTTCCTGTCCTCTGTGCTGCAGGGCAAAAAGTCCGTAATAAATGGATGCTGCCACATCATGTCCATCCATATCATAGGCTCCGAACACACCACACTCTTCGCCTAATCCCGTCACAGCTTTTTCAAATTCACTCATGTAGTTTCTGCTCCTTATCCTCTATATTGTCACTGATCAATCTAGCGTTACCAATCCGATTATAATATAAGGCAGATGGAAAATCAACATTCCCTCTGCCTTGTACTCTGATCTGTTCATTATTTTATTATCCGCTTATCTATTAGATTCGCTTATAATCATTTTATGATGTCAGGGTCAAAAGGTCTGAAACCACGTGTGCTTGCACACTGGTGGTAGAATGACCTTGAGACCCGCCCCGATATGAGCATAAAAGTGGGGCGTAAGCACCATGATATGCGAATAGCGGGTAGGATTGTGGGAGTGCGTAGCACGAAACAATCCGTTGGCATCATTGTTGGGGGCTTTTGACCCCAACATCATTTTATTGTTCTTTTGTAAATCTCGACAGGAACTGTCTTGTCCGTTCCTCTTTTGGATGTTCAAAAACCTCTTCCGGCGTTCCCTGCTCAAGGATCGTTCCTCCGTCCATAAAAAGTACCTGGTCTGATACGTCTCTCGCAAATGCCATTTCATGCGTCACGATGATCATGGTTGTCCTCTGATCTGCCAGCCCTTTAATGACCTTCAGTACTTCGCCTGTCAGCTCCGGATCCAGTGCAGAAGTTGGCTCGTCAAAACAAAGAATATCCGGTTTCATCGCTAATGCTCTTGCAATCGCCACACGCTGACACTGACCGCCTGACAACTGATGCGGATAATTGTCCATCCGCTCTGCCAGTCCCATCTGCGTCAGGAGCTTCCTTCCAAGCTCTTCAATCTCACTGTGGATCTTCTTTTTATTTTTCTTATAATCCGGCTGTGCCTTCGCCAGCAGTTCTTTTGCCAACATGACATTTTCCAGGGCTGTATATTGTGGGAAAAGATTAAATGACTGGAACACCAGTCCAAAATGAAGACGCTTCTTCCGTATTTCATTTTCCTGCTTCGTCATTTCATTTCCTGCATCAAATAATGTCTCCCCATTCACCCGGATGATTCCCACATCCGGTGTCTCAAGGAAATTCAGACAACGAAGCAGCGTTGTCTTTCCACTACCTGATGACCCGATGATTGAAAGAACCTGTCCCTGTTCCAGGGAAAAGCTGATATCTTTCAGTACCTCTGTACGATCAAATTTTTTATTGATATGTTCTACTTCCAAAATTGCCATTTCTGCACCTCCTCTATCTGAAATAATCCAGTTTTTTCTCTAACCGTCCCAACAGTACGGTCAGAATTCCGTTAAATACCAGATAGTAGACTGCTGCAAAGAACATCGGCCAGATTGCTCCTGAAATTCCCTGAGATCCTTTCAGGAAAGACTGTCCCGCCCAGATGATCTCCTGCAATGCAATGATCCGTGCAAGTGAAGTATCTTTTACCAGTGTAATGATCTCATTCGACATCGGTGGAACAATTCTCTTGATCATCTGCATTAATGTAATTTTAAAGAAGATCTGGCTCTTCGTCATTCCGAGTACAAGTCCTGCCTCTGTCTGTCCCTGTGGTACACTCTGGATTCCACCGCGGTAAATAACAAAAAAATAACAGGAATAATAAAAGATAAATGCAACGGAAGCCGCCACAAAACGCCCCGATTCTCCTCCTCCCCAGACTACATTATTCAATACCAGTCCCGGGAAATAATAAATAATCAGCATCTGGATCATCAGCGGCGTTCCTCTGACTACCCATACAATAATGTTCGTGATATATTTCAATGGCCGGAAATGCGACATTGAGCCAAATGCAATGATCAGCCCAAGAGGCAATGCCCCCAAAAGCGTCACAAAGAAAAGCTTCAATGTCTGTAAAAAACCAACATTCAGCGATTGAATAACGATAGGAAATTGTTCCATTATAAGTTCCATGTCCGTACTGCTCCGTCCTTATTTTTTACTCTTCGATCAATGCCGCCTGTACTTTATACTTTTCAGCACAAGTCTTCATTGTACCGTCTTTCATACTCTTTTCAAAAAATTTGTTCAGTTCGGCTGCAAGATCAGATCCTTTTCGGAAGCCGACTCCATACTCCTCACTGTTCAGACTTACTGTATAAGTAAGATCTGCATAACCTGTTCCCTTTCCGATCATGGCTGCTGCCATCAGAGAATCAATGACTGCCGCATCAGATGTCCCTGCTGCAACTTCCATCAGTGCATCTGCCTGTGCATTTACAGGTGTATAGTTCAGGTTCAGATTACTGACCTGCTTTTCTCCCGCACTTCCTGCTTCAACTGCAAAGCTTAAATCCTTCAGGCTGTCCGTATCCTGATACTTGTCAGCTTTTTCTGCCGGAACAACCACCACCTGTGCATTGTTCAGATAAGCATCCGTACATTCCATGGAACTTGTCACTTCGTCTGTCAGTGTCATTCCATTCCATACACAGTCAATGGACTTTCCATCCAGTTCCAGAACTTTATTGTCCCAGTCGATCTCAACAAATTCAACATCCACACCTAATTCTTCTGCAAATGCTGAAGCCATATCTGCATCAAATCCGATCCAGTTTCCATTATCATCTTTATAATCCATCGGCTCAAAATCTGTAATACCGACAACAAGGGTTCCCTTGTCTTTTACATACTCAAGATCACTGTCTGCTGCCGCATCCTTTTTATCTTTTGTATCAGAATTTCCTGAACCGCATCCTGCAAGCATGGATACTGCAAGACCTGCACACAAAAATACACTTAATACTTTCTTTTTCATCATTTCATTCCTCCATCAGCAATTATTACAACTTCTATTCTCTACCAATGAGTCACTGCACCATGGTAAAGTCACTGTTGTATTCTAACATAGCCATATTCGGATGTCAAACAGTCTTTTTCCTGTTCTGCTGTCTCCTGTTCTGCTTCCGGCTTTTCTGTCAGTCGCCTTTCCGTGGTATCGCCGGAAGAAGCCATACCATCAGGTATGACTTCTTCTGTGCCTTCTCTTCCACTTTTCAACCAGTTGCTGATTTGGTTCTACCTGAAGATTTTTACGGATATCGTCCATCTCCTGACGCATCTGTGCATTAACCTCCAGATATTCTTCATGCTTTGTCAGAAGAATATGATATTCCTCCAAAGACATATATTTATAAGAAGCATAAAGATACGGTTTTAAAAGCTGCGGATCTTCACAGATCTGATAAGCCCGGTCATACATTCTTGCCGATTCCTGATAGAGAAACAGCCTTCCATATGCCGCTCCCAGTCCAGCATAGATCTTTCCGTAAAATTTTTCATCCACGCTCTCATCTTTCTCCCGGTTCAGGATCTCCTGATATACAAGGATCGCTTCTTCTATCTCACCACTCTCAAGGAGATTGTCCCCTTTATATTTCTGGCGTTCGATATCCTTCTGATTCTTTAGATGCTCCAGTACATTCTGGATGCGGATCATCTCAGGATCTCTGTAGATCCTGGATGCTTTCAGGATCGTCAATACAAATTTCTCTACTGAACCGCGAAGTCTGAGGACATCTCTGAGCTGGTCAGCCAGATCTTTCATTCCGATTTCTTCTTCCAGCCAGTTACAAATCTGTTCATTCATAATCGTATAATCAATCAGATACAGATTATTGCAGAGGTAATAACACAGTTCTTCCATGGTAAAGATCCTGCAGTGGATTCTTGTAATCTCATACGGATGTGTCGCATGCTTATCATGACAAAGAATTAAATTTCCCATCATTACCTCCTAAATGAATTATCTTCTCTTCCTGGAAATCTGTCGGCAGGAAGAAATCTCCGAATCCGACATCCCGTACTGTGATCTTGCAGGTCTTTTCATCCAGGAATAACGTTTCGATCTGAAGCCTCATTGAATATTCCGCACGTTTCGGGAACTTTGCAAGAGAGATCTTTTCCGTCTTAAGATTGCCCTGTACCAGTGATTCAATATGAAATTCTATATCTTCCACATCTTCAAGGATCACTTCCCACTGGTTGTTCGATTCATACCAGTGAGCCCCCCAGGACACCAGCGGATACCACATTTCCTGCCCGTCAACCCGCATATTCACCGTGATCTGATCTGTCAGTTTGTCCTCTGACAGGTAAACCGGATTTTCAATGTGCATATACAGCTTTCGGTATGCAGTGTAGCATGCTCCTTTGCTGTAAAGATTATTTCCTATAAACGCCCTGCGTCCATTGCACAGCACCCGCAAAGACTTTGGATACCACTCATTCTCAAATCCTTCTCCCGTCAGGAAAACCGAAGAAACGATCCGCTTGTCAAAGACGCTCTCAATAAACTTGCAGAACATGGAGTCTGCTTCTTTTGCTTTATCCTCATTCAGAACCGGATACACCATCGCAAGTTCTTTCATATGTGCACTTGCGACTTCATCCACCGTAACAAAGGTCGTCTTTCCTCCTCCAAGTCCCGGCTTAAGTCTGCGGAGCATATAGGCTTTGATCTCATTTCTGTCACAGCAGAATAATGCCGCATCATACTGCCACAACTCTTTGGGCTGATAGAACAGGTAATTACAGAAGCTCTCCTTATAATCCTGAATAAAAATATGCCGCTTGTCAATATTCATACGGACTGCGATCCCTCTGAGCATCTGTGCCAGTTCCTCTGTCAATGCAGGAACCGTAAATACGATTCCCTCTATCTCCGGGAAGTCATGCAGTGACATCTGGATAAACTTTGACAGAAGCCATACTGCATCATACGTCTCTTCGCCAAACTCGATCTTTTCCCCTGCAAGGCTCCGGTTCAAAAGCCTGGTCACGGTAAATCCTTCTTTTACCGTTGCCAGTCTTTTTGCTTCTTTTCCATATGCCCATGTATCGCGAAGTCTTCCTATGATCAGCGGGATCTGAAAATTATCTTCATCGACTTCGAGTGTCTGTGGTTCCATCTGCTCCTCACTGTAGTAGCTGATCTGACACGTCTTTTCATTTATTTCATAGCCAATTATACTGCCCTGTCCCATGAAATTAGCTCCTCCTTAATACTGGATGAACATGTGGTTCGCCACGGCATCTTCCAACGCGTAACTCCGCATCTTCTTCTCCTGTTCTTCTTTATCCTCTTCCAAAAGGATATCGTTGAGCCTTCCGTATCTGCCCGGCTCTCCTTTTTCGATCTCCCGCATACACATTTCTTTTTCACTTCTGTAAGAATTGCCGTCGATCGTCTCTTTAAAATAGTATTTCAGCCGTTCATTTGCAAATAATACAAACTTCTTCACATAAAGATTCTCATACATCGGAGACAGCACTTCTGTCGAATAATCCGCTGCCTCTCTGCTGCCTTTCTGCAGTTGGTAATAAAGCATGACACGGCTGCCTTTCTGACCTTTATATTCGATCAGCGTCTTATCCCAAAGCTGAAGTTCCACAAGCCATTCTTTCTCATAAGAAAGGAAGAACGGGAAATAGATCTGCTTGCCGCAGAGTTCCTGAAGAAACTTCTTCAGAGTCTTCCTTATCTGCGTTCCATACTCACGGGTAGAATAATATTTCAGTACCGCAATCTTGCAGATATCGATCGTTGGTTCTCCCTTTTCATATTCCTGGCAGATGACATCGATCACATTCTTTCCGATCTTACGCTCTTCGACTACATATTCCCTGGAAATATAGGCAAGATATGCCTGCTCCAGGCGGAAATATGCACCTTCTTCGTAATACGCCTCAAATACCTGTGCCTCCTGGAACAGCTCCTCCGAAAACAGCATCTGCGTCAGTATCCGTTCTGCGAGCTTATGCGTATGCACTTCATAATCCCTTGCAACTTTCCACAGATTCTTCATTTCCATTGTTGCACCGCAGAAATAATTTGCAAGATACGTCAGGATTACTTTATCATACTGATTCTTCTGGAATAAGTCATAGCATACATACGTCAGGAAATCATCATTTTCATAATTGCTTTCCCGGATCGTCTTACTGCACAGTGTAAAGATTTCATCCTCAGGATAATTTTCCAGCCCTTTTTCCTTTACTACTTCCAGTGTCAGTTCTTCCTCTTCCGCATTCTGTCTTCCCCTCAGCAGTCCACCCAGATACTTTCTGCACATATCCATATAACGCAGTTCATAGAACAGTCTTTTGCTGTCATACGGGATAGAATCTGTATAATGGCGTCCGTCTTTCGCTTCCCACACCAGGCGGTCCGTCTTGGAATACAGGAACACTCTCGCTCCCTTTTCTGTATACGGCACTTTCTGTGTCACAGTTCCGTCGTCTGCAATGACATGGATAAACTTCATATTCGGAACTTTCGTCGTGATCCAGTAGGCGTGACAGATATCATACAGGGCTTTGATCCGCTCCTGTTTCATCTCATCTTCTACAAGAAATCTCTTGTAGATAATCCTGAGATCCTCGTCGATATTTCTCCGTTCCAACTGATTCCATGCAAAAACTTCCATCTCATCACGGTAATGTGCATAGATCTCACTGCCCTCGTCTTCATATGTGATCAGATTTGCATACAGGAATGCACATTTATGATAATCCAGGGAATTTCCATGCATAAAATACAGATAGACCGATCTTGGCAACTGCTTGTGGAACTGTGCCGGTTCTGCAGATGCCATATAATATTCATAAAGCTGTGCAATCTTCAGTTCAGACTCCACTGCCTTTTCATACCATTTGAAATACTTCTGTTCCGTACAGCTCCCTTTGATCAGAAGTGTACAGATGGAAGTCAGGATCATTGATTCCCCATACATCTCATAACACCGGACAAGAACCTCATACAAATGGGCATCAAAATATTTCATCTGACTCGCCAGATTTGCGGTATACAGTGCAAGTTCTTTGGTCATCAGCTTATATTTCACTGCAAATGCAAGCACCTGCACTTCAAAAGTCCCGAGCTTTTTCAGAGAGGAACTTTTCTCTCTGTAGCAGCGGAATGCCTGCAGATAGAACCAGATACTGTGGGATCGGTAATCCTCAAACTGCTTTTCAAGAACCCGCAGTCTTTCGCTGTAGATCTTATATTCTGAATCTACTTCCACCAGCATACACAAAATCTTCCAGCTTGAAGGATGCTTCATAAAGGATCTTGAAAGTTCCTCGGCAACCCGTCGCTGTCCGATCGAATCATTGCTCAGCAGTGTTGTCAGATACAGATAATAAGAACTCAGCTCCACATCTTTGCCGATCGCAAAACGGTTATAATTGTACGACTCCAACAGCCATTTTGCTTCTTCCATCCGCTGTCCCAACAGACAGATATGTGCATGAGCAAGCAGATAGAACTCATTATTGCCATCCCGCTCCCGCAGACGCGAAATTCTGCGAAGTGCATCTTCTGTCCAGGTATCCAGATCCACTCTGCCTCCCTCATACTGCAAAAAGCTCTTCAGAATCCCTGCAAACTCCCGGTCATTCTCCCGGTACTCCTCATCACGGCTGATATCTTTCTCAACCACAACTTCATAATTCAGGGTCTCGTATGGAGTTTCCAGGATGATCTGTCCGAAATTGCTTCCTTTATGAAGCTTGTCCATCGTAATAAAATATTCCAATCTGTAAGAATTTCCAATGAACTCTTCCGTCGTCAGATGTGTATGCTCCACTGAGAGGAAATCTCCCTCCGCCCGGACATCCACTTCGAGAAATCCCCAGGTATTTTTTTTGACGGTAAACGTCTCTTTCCGGTCCTCGATCAGCGAGATAAATGCCCTGCTCTCCTCTTCCAGCGTCAGAAAGATCTTTTCTTTCTGCTTACAGCCTACAAGAAATTCCTCCAGTGCATGCTGATCCAGTTCCCATTTACGCATATTATCATAAAGTGCCTGGATTCTCTGATCCTCATACTTGAGGATTTCATAAAAATCCCTGGATCGGAACAGCTTGACTGCTTCAGCCGCATCCCGGTATGAAAGCTTTTTAAAGTCTTCCAGACTCTGGATCTTTCCATATCTGGTCATGACAAATGGTTTTTCAATAATTGCAGTAAATGCAATATCGTACTCACCACCATTGCAGACGATCGTGAACTTACCATGCTCGACATGTCCCGGAACAAGTCCCCTTCCGTCATATGTATAATAAATATTTACCGGATTTCCGTCAAAGCCCTGCTCCACACACTGGATTCTGTAAGAAGATGGATACACCAGGCCGCGGATTGTCCCCTCTCCTTCATTCTGCAGGGAAAAACTCCCCTGATACTTTTCTCCTTCCCCGACACGCATAATGATATGCGTCTCCGGAAATATAATCTCCGGCTGTGGGATATGAAAATCCCCTTTTGCAAATCGCTTGATCTTATTTTTCAAATCGGTCACCTACTCATAATACTTAATCTCTCTGCCATCGGGCAGATGGTATCGGATATCTTATCTGTCTCTGACTTCAGAGCAGAAAGACGCTACTATGAATTATATCATCATCCTGCAGTTTCTTGCAATGGGAGAACGCAAGAAAATAAAATCTGATTGTATACACGTATGCACTATATTTTCTTTTCATATTTCATACAGAAAATGGATCTGAATAATATTTTCTGATACCAGTTCATATCCCGCTCCGCAGCTTCAGAAAACCGGCTGTAAAATTTTCTCTGCCAGATCTGTTGTTCTTTTCTCTGCTCCTGACTTTGCTCTTCTTTTCTTCCAAAAAGTTCCTGCAACACCTGCCCGTACAACTTTTCCCATTGTTCTGCGGTAATCTCCGGAAACTTTTCTTTCAGAATCTCTAAAGTACTCTGTCCTGTCGGTTCTGCCATTTTGATTCCTTTGATCTTTGCCACCCGCAGTACGCAGCCATATAATTCTCCTGCAGTCATTTTCCCGACTCTTTTTTTCAGTGCAAGACATCTCTTTTTCCCCTGCAAATAAAAAACTGCAAGCATCAGTCCTGCGGCCAGTATTCCCCCAGCCGGTTTCAGCCAGCCTGCATTCTGGTATAAAATTCTTGCCAGTCTCCCTTTTGGCAGTTTCATTTCTTCCACGCTTTTTTGAATCTGTTCTATTCCGGCCGGCGGAGTCACTTCGACATTTTCCCAGTATCCGTCATCAAGGCACCATACCTGACACCAGGCATGTCCCATCGCTCCACTGATCTGTGCCTGATAAGTTCCGTCTTCCTGTTCTTCAAATGCACTCGCCGGAACTGCATATCCTTCCGCATATCTTGCCTCTTTTCCGGCAAGCCGGAATAATAAAGTTCCTGCTGATGCAAAATGGACACAGAAGCCCTTCCGGTTTTCAAAAAGAAAATATTCCACAAAATCTTTTCCTGCCGGTGTTGCACCAGGTTCTGTATCATAGACTGCAAGTTCCCATAAAGCTTCGCAGATCTTTTTTCGGATTGCCTCAATCTCTGACTTTGAATCTTTCCATTCCCCATCAATCCCACCTATCTCTTCGATATAATAGCGGGTCAGTTTTTGTAAGTCTGTGGGACAGGACAGATAATCTTCCATATGCTCCCACATTTCTTCTTCATCATCTTTACCGGAATGTTCAATATCTTTCCATGTATCATCCTCATAAAAGACTCCGTACCGTTCTGCCACATACACCGTTGATTCGGGTCTGTATGTGATCGTAACGCTTTTCGCCACAGAATCATCCGGAACAAAGCCCGTAATCTGATTCAGATTTCCTATTTCATCTTTTAGAATCGAATTTGCTGTTCCTGATTTGTCTGTCGTTCCTGATGCTCCTGTCGTTTCCAGTACAGGGAGCTTTCTTTTTAATCTGGCAGGATCGGTATCATCTGTGCTTTTGGCTTTTTGGGATTCTGCAGTACTTTTCGCTGCCTTCTGTGCTTCTTTTTTCTTTTCACTTTCTTCTTTTGCACGAACCGTTTTTTGTCCTGTCAGACGTTCTTTCGCATCAGCGATCGCTTCGTCCAGTCGTTCCCTGACTGTATTTCTGGCTGTCATATACCATCCATCTTTTTCTTCTTTTACCACATTCAACTGCTTTCCGCTGCCAAAAGCAACCAGTAGGAGAACCGCCAGACCGATACCGCCCCGGATCAGCCTTCGCAGTTCCATCCGGATCTGTACCATTTGGGTTATGTCACCCGAAGCAGTTCTGTCTGCCGCAATCATTCCGGTCAGCAAATACATTCCACCATTAAAAAGCAGGACTCCCATTTCGGTCATCGGAAATTCATCCACACACCCTGCACATACAAACGGCAGAATGATAAAGACTGCCGCTGCCCATCTTCCTTTTCCTTCATATAAAATTGCAATCAGAACAAGAAGGAATGGGAGCATCAGAACAAGAACTGAAATTGTATCCATTTCTATATTCTGATACAGATGCTCTGCATCACCGGCTGTCCCTTGCCGAAGTTGTCCGAACACCCTTCTGCCCATCCCGACACAGATGTCCCACTTATACCAGATTCCTGCTGCCGCTGCTCCCAGTCCGGCACCGATTCCGCCAACGCGGGACATTCCATATCCGGCAGAGAACAGCATAGATATCAGAAGCAGCCCCAATAAGATCACTTTTGTATCCATTTCTATGCGAAATATTTCTGACATTCCCCAGCCCCATGCTGCTGCCAAAGCAAATGCAGACATTCCATTCAACACAGTAATGTATCCAGTAAAATATCCGGTCTCATTGTTCTTCTTTCTGCTCTCCTGTGCAATCCGAATGGAAGTTTTCTTTTTCTCCATATATTTCTCCTTTTACACCGGATCAGATTCTGAGATGTTCAGCTTTCTGTCCGTTCTGCCAGAATCTTCCTGATGCATCAACCTCAATCACTGCTGCAAATTCCCTTCCACGAAAACATTCCATTCTGCATTCGTTCATCCAGTCAGTCCTTTTATATGGATGAATATCCAACAGATTCCAGGTCATATAACAGGCATCCTGCACTGTCTTCACACGCCACATTACAACCTTCCCGGTCAGATCATCATACCACGCAACTAAATGGATACATTTTTCTTCTGCCAGCGTAACTGATAAGGACGCTGCATTTTTTACCATTCCCGAGAAATCGTTCTTTTCCTTCTTCCCTTCAGGATAATCAATCCAGATCAGCACAACGCAGCCCAGGGGAAATCCTCTTTCCCGGATCATCAGCTTTCCCGCTCTTGCTGTCTGCTTCCAATGGATATCTTTGATATTATCCTGCTCTCTGTAAGAGCGGATCTGATACGTCTCCGATGCATCATCTCCTTTTCGATCCTGTGCATATTCTGTATCGTCTGCCTGAAATTCTCTTACCCTGCGGGTAATCTCCATCGGGATCAGTTCATACTCAGGGAAAATCTTTATGAGGGATCGTTCTTCTTTTTCCTCTGTTAGATAAAAAATCCGAAACCAGTCATATCTCCGAATGGATTCCACACTCACTTCAAGCACGCCACACTCCGTTGTCTCAAAATCACACCACACTGTCTCACTGCTTTCCGGTGCGAGGTTTCCCCTGCAGATTTTTACCGCCTTTTCTTCTCTGTTCCTGTCTGTCACCACAATCTTCACTTCATACTGGATTGCAAAATAACGACTCAGATTTTTTAAAAGAATCCCTGCACGGATTTCTTTTCCCTCTTCTCCCATTTCTGGCACTCTGTCCCTTTTTGTCCGCAAGGATTTTCTGGTCAGGGTGAGCCAGCTCAGAGATAAAATTGGATACAATATGGAGAGAATTAAAATTGCAGACAGCACTTCTGCATCATAGATCAGAAATGTATACAGAATTACCAGCATCGCTGCTCCATAGGCAATGCATCTTTTTATCATTTTTTCACCGCCTCTTCTGAAGACTTGGCTGTCGCACCTGCTCAACAATCCGCCGGATCAGTTCTTCTGTCCTGATATGTCCCACTTTTGCCTTCATATTCAATATGATCCTGTGGATCGCCACATCCTCAAATACATCCATAACATCTGCCGGGATCACATAATTTCTCCCCTGCAGATATGCCGCAGCCTTCGCCATCTTTGTCAGAGCAACTGTCCCACGTGTACTGATCCCCAGTTCTGTCCATTCATTCTCTCTTGTCGCCTTTGCAAGCTCAGCAATGTAACGATATATCCTTTCATGCACAAAGACTTCTCTCACTTCCTTCTGTAACAGTAACAGCACCGTCTGTTCCAAAATCGGAAAAACATTTTCCACAGCCTCTCCGCTCTGCGCTCTTCTGAGGATTTCGATCTCCTCTTCCACACTCGGATATCCCATCTTCACGCAGATCATAAACCGGTCCAACTGAGATTCCGGCAAAAGCTGCGTACCTGCAGATCCAACCGGGTTTTCCGTTGCGATCACGATAAAAGGATCTCCTGTCCGTCTTGTAACTCCATCAATCGTCACCTGCTTTTCTTCCATAACCTCCAGCAATGCCGACTGCGTCTTCGGTGAAGTACGGTTGATTTCATCTGCCAGAAGGATATTACACATAACCGCTCCCGGCTGATAGACAAACTGTCCGGTTTCTTTCTGATAAATGGAAAATCCGGTAAGGTCTGCCGGAAGAACATCCGGGGTAAACTGCACCCTGGTTTCTTTCAGACGCATCGCCCTGGAAAAAGCAAGTGCCATCGTTGTCTTTCCGGTTCCGGGAATATCTTCGATCAGGATATGTCCTCCTGCAAGGATCGCAGTCATGATCTTTTCCAGGATTTTTCGCTTTCCGACTACAGCCTTTTCCACTTCATCAATTACCTGCAAAGCCAGTTCTCTTCTTTCACTCATCTTCTTTTCCCCTTTGTCAATTCTGCTTTTATCGGTTCTCTTTCACATCTTTTTACTTTTTTGGCTTTTTTTCATTATACCACAGAAACGAAGACAAATTGTCATTTAAGTGTTATAATAAAAAAGTACATTGTCAATGTGCGACTATATTGAATCTCTACGAAGGAGGAATTCTTATGAAGTTAGTAATCACAATGAGCCGACGTTTTGGAACAGGAGCGAGTATTATTGCCTCAGAGCTTTCCGAAAGACTGGGTGTTCCGGTATACGATAAAGCCTATATCGAGGAAAAGATCAACGATCATGAATATGAATCTGAGGCAGAAGCAATCCGCAAACTGGCAGAAAAGCCCTGTATCATCCTCGGACGCTGTGCTTCCGATATTCTTAAAGACCGTATGAATGTCCTGAATATTTTTGTATGTGCAGACAAAGAAGACCGCATCCTGCGTATCATGCAAAAAGATCATCTGGATCACGACAGTGCCAGAGAGAAAGTGGAAAAGACTGACGAAGAAAGAGCCGCCTACTATTATGAACATACCGGAAAGACCTGGGGCGATGTCAATGACTATCATATGATCCTTGACACTTCTGAACTTGGAGTTGAAAATTGTGCCGATATCCTGATGCATTATTTTGAGAAACTCGAATATATTTAATTTCCCTGGTATTCCTGCCGGGTTTGTGCAACAAAAAAGAATGTGCATCCGCACATTCTTTTTTGTTGTATTTATCTGAATCTGAGCTTTAACTGAAGCCCGGCTCCACTCCTTAATTGGAACCGGAATCTGCTCCTGCATCAGATCCTGCATCTGAACCTGAGTCAGAACCTGTATCTGATGTCTTTGAAGTCGTAATAGTAATACCCTGATCTTTGAAGTCAACCTTCTTCCATTCTTTCTTCACAACTTTGATCTTTGTATCTTCTTTCCAGCCCTTCAGTACCTCATCATATTTTTCCTGCTTACGCTCCGTTACGATGCTTGCCTTTTTGCTGTCTGTAGCCTCACGGTCAAGAAGACTTGTAAGCTTTGCTACATACAGTCCGTTGTCCGTCTCGATCACTTCTGTGACATCACCCTCATTTACAAGTGCATCTGCCGCTGCGATCAGATCACTGTTCGGGCTCGTACTCTCTGAATCAAAAGTTGCTGTCTGTGCTTCTACACCGGCTTCTGTTGCTGCTGTTCCGAAATCTGCTCCGCCTTTTACACTGTCCACAAAATTCTGAGCGGTTGTCTTCAGTGTCTCTTTCTCGTCGTCCGAGAGAGTCGTGCTGTTGCCGGAATCATCCTTTGTCGTATATGAGAATAAGACATACTGCATACTCTTCTGAGCTGCCTCATCATCCGTGATATCATCTGCCGTCACCGTCTCAGTATCTTTGATCGCTGTATCCATCTTATTCTGGATCGTCAGCAATTCCAGAAGTTTCTCGATCGTATCCGTACTTCCTGATACAACATCTTTTACCTGATCCGTATTATCTTTTCCAAACTGCTCTGCTGCATCCTTGATCGCTTTCTTTTCATCATCACTCAGGGAAACATTATATTCTGATGCATGCTGGGAAAGCAGATACAGATTCTCAAGGCTTTCCATAATATTATCCTTCGTCTGCTCTTCGTAATCCTTTCCGTCGGATGCATCCTGTGACCACATTGCCTCCCCGGTCGTTCCCATCATTCCGGCATAATAAGTCTCATACTGCCCCTGCTGCAGTCTTGCATAGAAATTTGCCACTCCAAGCGTGATCTTTTCCTCTCCAACCGTTGCTACTGTTGCATCTTCTTTTATAGAACCACATCCGGTCACAGACATAGCTGCAATCGCTCCTGCAAGTGTCAGCACTGCAACTTTTTTCCCAAATCGTACCATAATTGCCTCCTCTTTCTCGCATTCTTAACTGTCTGCTGTTCTGCATTCCTTTAAGAATGCTGCTCCAGGTTTATTACCCGCATATATTTATACATTATAACTTATTTTCATATCAGGAACAAGTAATTTCACAAAATTTACATTTTCCTGCGGCTGCCCGTCACGGCACGATCCGCAATTCCCGGATATCCTCAAGAATCTTTCTCAGGAGCTGGATCGTATCTTCCCCGGTCTCTTTTCCGCTTCGTCCTTTTTTCTGATAGAAAAAGTAAGGTGGTTCTTCTGCTCTGAAGACTAATTTATTTCCATATCGCTGAAGCAGTCCCGGTATCTTCTGAGGATCTAATTTTGCCTTTTCATATAAGGTAAACTTAAAATCACTGCCTTTCTGCTCCACAGCAGTTACATAAGCTGCATGTGCCAGGCTCTTTAACGCCGCAATATGAAGAAGCTGCTGAACCTTTTTCGGAATATCTCCAAACCGGTCGATCAGTTCCTCCGTCATATCATCCATTTCTTCCTCCGTTGTGATCGCAGCAATTCTCTTGTAAATATCCAGTTTCTGATATTCATTTTTAATATAAGATTCAGGAATAAATGCATCAATATTCAGATCCATTGTTGTCGTGAACTGATCTTCTTCCTTCTCACCTTTCAGTTCTTTTACCGCTTCATTAAGCATCTTGCAGTACAGATCATATCCGACTGCCGCCATATGACCGCTCTGTGCCTCACCAAGCAAATTCCCCGCTCCTCGGATCTCAAGATCTCTCATTGCGATCTTGATCCCCGAACCAAGATCCGTAAACTCCCGGATCGCAGCCAGCCTTTTTTCTGCAACTTCTTTCAGAAGCTTATCTCTGCGGTACAAAAGGAATGCATATGCCATACGGCTTGATCTTCCTACCCGGCCACGCAACTGGTATAACTGGGACAGTCCGAACCGGTCTGCATCCTGGATGATCATCGTATTTGCATTTGCAATGTCCAGTCCGGTTTCTATGATCGTAGTGGATACAAGTACATCGATCTCCCCATTAATAAAATCATACATGATATCTTCCAGTTCCCGTTCACTCATCTGCCCATGTGCAAAAGATACACTTGCTCCCGGAACAAGCTTCTGAACCCTTCCGGCTACATCCGCAATATCTTCCACCCGGTTATATACATAATAAACCTGCCCGCCCCGGGAAAGCTCTCTCTCGATTGCTTCACGGATCATTTCATCATTAAATTCCATTACATAAGTCTGGATCGGCATACGATCCATCGGAGCTTCTTCCAGTACGCTCATATCCCTGATCCCGATCAGGCTCATATGCAGCGTCCGTGGGATCGGGGTGGCTGTCAACGTCAGCACATCGATATTTTCACGCATTTTTTTAATTTTTTCTTTATGCGTCACACCGAAACGCTGCTCCTCATCTATGATCAGCAGACCAAGGTCTTTATAAGTTACATCCTTTGACAAAACCCGGTGCGTCCCGATCACAATATCCACCAGTCCCTTTTTCAGATCTTCAATCGTCTTCTTCTGTTGTGCCGGTGTACGGAATCTGCACAACAGATCGATCCTGACCGGGAAATCTTTCAGACGCTGGATAAAGGTATTATAATGCTGCTGTGCAAGGATCGTAGTCGGGACAAGATAAACGACCTGCTTTCCATCCTGAACCGCTTTAAAGGCAGCCCGGATTGCTACTTCCGTCTTTCCATACCCTACATCTCCACAGATCAGGCGATCCATCACCTTTGTGCTTTCCATATCCTTTTTGGTATCTTCAATCGCCCGGAGCTGATCCTCAGTCTCTTCAAACGGGAACATTTCCTCAAACTCTTTCTGCCATACTGTATCCGGACTGTATACAAATCCTTCGGTCTGCTGTCTCACTGCATACAGTTCCACCAGATCCTGTGCAATCACCTGCACTGCCTTTTTTACCTGGCTCTTCGTCTTATTCCACTGAGGTGTTCCAAGTTTATTCAGCTTTGGCGGTTTCGCATCTGCCCCGGCATATTTCTGGATCAGATCCATCTGCGTTGCAAGAATATAAAGGATTCCTCCGTCTGCATAGGAAATTTTCATATAATCCCGGGTCACTTTGTCTACTTCTACTTTTTCAATTCCCTGATAGACTCCAAGTCCATGGTTCTCATGCACCACGTAGTCTCCCGGCTTCAGTTCTGCAAATTCCTGGATTTTCTGTCCTTCGTAAACTTTCCTGCGTCTTTTTTTCTTTCGTTTTCCAAAAATGTCCGACTCTGAGATCACCATAAATTTCAACATGGGATACTCATATCCCTCTGCCACGCATCCATAAACGACCATGATCTCTCCCGGTCTGACCGTCCGCACCATATCTTCACTGTAAAAACTGCTCAGGTCATAATCTCTCAGATCCTCCGCAAGACGCTTCGCTCTCGTCCTGGATCCTGAAACGAGAATTACCCGGTAGCCCTGCCGCTTCAGCTTTTTCAGATCCTGCGTGAGCATTTCAAAACTGTTATTATAAGGATTGACGCCGGCTGCCTGAATACTGTAGACATCACGCACTTTAAAACCACCACATCTTGTCTCCAGCGTGGTAAGACCGATCCCGTATCTGGTATTAAATTTTTCTATAATCTCCTTCGTCTGAAAGACCCGGATCTCATCTGCCTCTTCCGTCATCCCTGCATTTTTCCTGCTCTCAAAGCTGTGGAAATATTCTTTTTCTACCGCCTCCAGCGTCTCCTGCAATCTGACCGGTTCATCAAAGAAGAACAGACTTTTTTCTTTTGGAAAATACTCTGCAAACGAAACTGCCTGCTCTTCTTTTTCCACATTCTCCGTTGCCGGATAAATGACGACCTGCTCCATATTTTCCACGGATCTCTGGCTTTCCACATCAAAGCTTCTGATGGAATCAATTTCATCCCCCCACATTTCGATCCTGACCGGAATCTCTTCTGTCAGCGGATAGACATCCAAGATCCCTCCTCTGACTGCAAACTGTCCCGGTCCCTCGATCTGGCTTTCCCGCTCATACCCAAGATGGACCAGCTCTTCCTGCAGTTTCTGAAAATCAATGACAGCCCCCGCTTCTATTTCAATACGGCTTTCCCACAATTTTTCTTTTGACGGAAGTCCATCTAAAAAAGCATCTGCCGTAGTGATCACCGTAACCGGCTCCCGGTTCTTCTTTTCTGTCAGTTTTTTCAGAACTTCCATTCTTTTTCCGGTCAGGGCAGCACCCTTGATATCCGCATGATAAAATAAAAGATCCTTTGCAGGATACAGAAAGGTATTCTCCTCCAGCATTTTGTATTCTTCATACGCCTGCTTTGCTTTTTCCTCACTGGAAAAAACGATGACTCTGTACTCAAAGCCATCGCCCAATGCATACATCAGATGCGTCTTCTGCGAACTGACGCAGCCCGCAATCTGAAGAATTCCTTCTGCCTTTCCCCTCTTTCGAACTATTTCCTGATAATCCGCCAGTTCTTCCAACGGTTCCAAAAAAGCCAGCATATCATTCTTCCTTCTTCTTACGATTATACTCGTTCATCGCACCACTGATATCGCCTGATACGATCATCTCTACCGCTTTGACCGCATCCTCATATCCTTCCTCCATCAGTTCCTGCTCTGCCTTTGAAAAATGCCCCAGGACATAATCTGCCAGATCATACTTCGGAGGCTTTTCTCCAACGCCCACTTTGATCCGCGGGAAAACCGGTCCGCCTACATGGGCGATAATATTTTTGATTCCGTTATGCCCTCCCGCACTGCCTTTCGCACGAATCCTCAATTTTCCTACATCCAGACTGATATCGTCATAGATCACGATCAGTTCTGTCTCAGGATCAACTTTATAATAATCCAGGATACTGCGGATACTCTCTCCGCTCAGATTCATATACGTCTGTGGCTTTGCAAGAATCACTTTCTGCCCTGCGATCATTCCCTTCCCGATCAAAGCCCGGTGCTTCTTTACATCTACATCTATATTATATCTCGCAGCCAGTCTGTCTATTACATCAAATCCGACATTATGCCTTGTCCCTTCATACTCCCTGGTCGGATTCCCCAGTCCTGCAATAATAAACATCTTCACGACTCCTTTCTACTTTTGAAAACGTTGCTATTTATTTTACTCCATCCACAGATATTTGTCACGTATAAATCTCTTTTCCACGTCATACAATGATAGAAAGAACTTGCTGTTCCCCTAACTGCCGGGAACAGACAGATACCGGAAATTCTGAACTTCAGGATCATTCGGCAAACAGCTACCAGAATCTATCAGGAGGGTTTTCCATGAGTTCCAGAACACGCATCGTTGTCCTACACATGAAAGAAATTATCTACACAGCAATCTTCGCTGCACTTGCTATCCTGCTGATCATTCTTCTGATCGTCATGTTCCGGCCATCCGGGAAATCTGCTGCATCAGGAGAGAAAAAGCAGTACACTCCGGGAGTCTATACTTCCACACTCACACTGAATAATACAAACCTGGAAGTCGAAGTTGCTGTCACAGATTCAGAAATCAGCAGCATCCGCTTTTCCAATCTTGATGAAACCGTAACAACTATGTTCCCACTGGTTCAGCCTGCACTGGAAGATATCGCAGATCAGATCTGCCGAACTCAGTCCCTGGAGAATATTTCTTTTCCGGAAGAGGCCCCTTACACATCCCAGTTAATCCTTAACGCGGTCACGCAGGCGGTCGAAAAAGCCACAGTTCAATAACCGTGGCTTTTCTGTCTTTCCTATCATAACTGTTCTTTTTCTGACGGAAAGCCTACCCTTCCACAATCAGATATGTTCCATCCGGGAGTACAAAGACCTCCGATGCTTCCTCCATCTCTTCCTCAGTCATATGATCCACATCTGCTCCGCTCTCCTCAAAATACTCGCGTACCTCCTCCAGTGAATCCACAATAACTGCCATGCAGTCTTCCAGAAATGCTTCTGCCTCTTCCAGTGTCTCTGCTACCGGTTCATCGAACAGTTGTCCCTGATCCTTCAGAAAAGTACGCAGACATTCTTCACTATATTCACCCATCTTCTCGTCCTCCTGCTATCTCATTATCTCAAGTATTTCATCAACCGAATCTACGATACAGTCTGCCCCGTCTTCTTCCAGTGCTTTTCTTCCACGGAATCCCCAGGATACCAGGATCGTCTTCATGCCGGCTGCCTTTCCCGTTGCAAGATCCACTTCCGAATCTCCGATATACGCTGTCTCTGCGATCTCAGCTCCCAGTCTGTCCGCAATGTCAAGTGCCGCACTGGGATCCGGTTTTCTCGGAACGCCCTCTTTCTGCCCCTGGATCCAGTCAAAAAGCCCTTCTCCAAAAATCTCCTTAATCACATGACCGACCTGGCGGTCCGGCTTATTTGAAAGCACTGCAAGCCTGATCCCCTGCTTTTTCAATGTCTCGAGCATCCTTTCAATTCCCTTATAAGGAACAACCTTATAAGTACAGTTCTCATCGAACACTCTGCCATAGACTTCCATCGCCTCATCGAGCCTGTCCAGAGCCTCATCTCCCCCGGCTTTCAACGCCTTCTCTATGAGAACCTTCGCTCCGTTTCCGACAAAATCTCTGCACTGCTCTTTCGTGATCTGTGGCATATGAATCTGCTTCATCGTCTCATTCACAGAATATTCCAGTGAATCCAATGTATCAGTCAATGTTCCGTCGAGATCAAAAATACATGCTTTCATCCCTGCTGCCTCCCTGCCATCCTTCATCCTGTAAGGACATTCTGTATTGTATTTCTTTCTCACTTATCATAGTATGATACATTCTAAAAAGCAAGTATTGACAACGCATTTATCGGCATATTTTTCAATCCCCCAGCAGATACTGCCGCATCGTCTTCAGGGCGTTTTTCTCAAGTCTGCTGACCTGTGCCTGAGAAATCCCGATCTGTCCTGCCACCTCCGTCTGAGTCTTCCCTTCAAAAAACCGCAGACTGATAATATACCGTTCCCGCTCATTGAGCCGTTCCATCGCAGCCTCCAGCGAAAGTTCCTCTACCCAGTTTTCTTCCCGGTTTTTCTTATCACTGACCTGATCCATCACATACAATGCATCCCCTCCGTCATTGTATACCGGTTCATGAAGACTCATCGGAGTCTGTACCGCATCCAGGGCAAAAACCACATCCTCCTTGGCAATCCCGATCTCATCTGCAATTTCCTGCACCGTCGGTTCTTTCATATAGCGGCGTACATATCCTTCCTTTGCATAAATAGCTTTATAAGCCGTATCCCTCAAAGAACGGCTCACACGGATGCTGCTGTTATCTCTTAAATATCTCCGGATCTCACCTACGATCATCGGGACTGCATAAGTTGAAAATCTTACCAGCCGCTCCGGATCAAAATTATCCACTGCTTTCATCAGACCCACACATCCGATCTGGAATAAATCATCTGCACTTTCACTGCTGCTGTCAAATCTCTTGATCACACTCAGAACCAGTCGCAGATTTCCTTTAATATATTCTTCTCTCGCTTTTTCATCGCCTTTCTGAATCCGACGAAAAAGCTCCTCCTTCTCATCTTCCCTGAGAAGCGGGAGCTTTGACGTATTCACTCCGCACAGTTCCACCTTATTCATCATCGTAAGAATCCTCCTAAGTCATTTTCTACTTAGAATCATTCTCCATCTGAATCAAAGATATTCTGTCCGGGGAAAAATTTAATAAAGTTTTACTCCTTGACAATCTGTCTGACTGCCTTTTCTTCAGAACTTTCTCACAGTTCTGTCTCTTTTGCAGGATTCTCTTACAGTTACAGTTCCCACTTATCCGCAAGATTATTGATCTGTGCTTCAAATTTTGCTTTATCTTTATTGGAAAGTCCTGCATTGCTGTAAATGATATCCATAAGCCTTTTACCAGCCAGCGTAAGCCGGTCATACGCTGCATCCGCTTTCTTCTGTGCCGGTTTCTTTGCTTTCACAGGAATCTTCACACCCTCACTGAGGATCTCATTTTTCAGAAGATCCACTTCTGCACACGGAAATGGTGCAAACGCCTGATAATCAAATGTCTCTTCCACAGTCTTCGCGAACTCCTCAGTTACTGTATCTTCACCATGTACAACAAAAACTCGCTGTATCGGTGAATCAAATGCCTTTACCCATTTCAGCAGGCCATTCATATCCGCATGCCCACTGACACCATGAAGGCTTTCAATCCTTGCATGTACCTCGATCGACTCTCCAAACAGCTTCACATTTTTCTCGCCCTCCAGCAGCCGCCGACCCAGCGTTCCATTTGCCTGATATCCGACAAATAAGATCGTACACTCTTCTCTCCAGAGATTATGCTTCAAATGATGCCGGATTCTTCCTGCATCGCACATTCCTGAAGCGGAAATGATTACTTTCGGCTTTTCTATAAAATTGATCATCTTAGAATCTTCACTGGATATTGCAGTATGCAGTCCCGGAAATACCAGTGGATTGATCCCTGCATTCACAAGAGCAAGTGCCTCCTCATCAAAGCATTCCCGCATATTTTTAGTAAATACCTTCGTCGCCTCGATTGCCAGCGGACTGTCCAGATAAACTTCAAAATCAGGATACTCACTCATCAGTCCCTTTTCTTTGATCTCACGGATAAAATACAGCATCTCCTGCGTTCTTCCTACCGCAAATGACGGGATCACTACATTTCCCTTCCGGTCAAAGGTCTCTTTCAGAATCCTTGTAAAATCGCCAAGATAATCCGGCTTTTCCTGCGTATGTACCCGATTTCCATAGGTGGATTCCATGACGATATAATCTGCATTCTCCGTATAGGCCGGATCTTTGATGATCGGCTGATCCGTATTTCCTATATCACCTGAAAATACGATCTTTTTTGTCACGCCATCTTCTGTCGCCCACACTTCAATACTGGCTGATCCCAGCAGATGCCCCACATCGGTAAACCGGATCTCAACGCCTTCACAGATCCTGATCCGCTCGCCATACTGACATGGCACAAGAAGTTCAATCGCGTCCAGTGCATCCTGCATTACATAAACCGGCTCATACTCCGGCTGTCCTGCACGCTTTCCCTTCCGGTTTCTCCATTCAGCCTCAAACTCCTGGATATGTGCACTGTCACGCAGCATGATATTACACAGGTCAGCCGTTGCATACGTGGTAAAGATCTGACCTTTAAATCCATCTTTTGCAAGTCTGGGCAGCATCCCCGAATGATCTATATGTGCATGCGTCAGGAACACATAATCCACTTCATTCGCCGGAATCGGAAGCCCCGGATTCTCATACAGATCCGGTCCCTGCTCCATTCCACAATCAATCAGAATATTTTTCCCTGCAGTCTGAAGGAAATGACAGCTCCCAGTAACTTCGTGGGCTGCTCCTACAAAAGTAAGTTTCATAAGTCCACCAACCCTTCCGCTTTTTCTTTTATTGTAGCACTTCTTTATTTAATATGCACGAAAAATATAGCGGCACTCTTTAAATTTTAGTAAATTTTAATACTTATGTTAATAACTCGATGAACGTTATTCATACCGGATCATTTCCCGTCTGAGCCTTGTCATGATTTTCTTTTCCAGCCGGGAAATATACGACTGGGAAATTCCCAGAAGATCTGCCACTTCCTTCTGCGTCATTTCTTTTCCTTCCGGATGATCCAGGCCGAAACGCATCCGCACGATCATTTTCTCCCGACCGGACAGTTTGTTCAAAGCCCGGAACAAAATTTTTCTCTCCGCCTCATTTTCAAGATCTTTATAGATTGTATCTTCATCCGTCCCCAGAATGTCAGATAAAAGGAGCTCATTTCCATCCCAGTCCACATTCAGTGGTTCATCTATGGAAACCTCCAGCTTTGTCTTGCTGTTTCTGCGAAGATACATCAGGATTTCATTTTCAATACATCTGGATGCATAGGTTGCAAGTTTGATCTTTTTGGTTGGATTGAATGTATTGATCGCCTTGATCAGACCAATCGTTCCAATGGAGATGAGGTCTTCAACTCCTACTCCTGTATTGTCGAATTTTTTTGCAATATAAACGACCAGTCTCAGATTATGCTCAATCAGAAGCTTTTTCGCCTCCTGATCATCTTCTGTTCCCAGCCGTCCGATCACTTCCTCTTCTTTTTCATTTTCAAGCGGCGGTGGAAGAATATCCGTTCCCCCTATGTAATGAATCTCTTTCTGCCCTCCGAAGATCAGCGTCCTGAAATCAGGCACTACTTTCAGTTTAAATTTCTCCGGCACTGCTACTTTTACTATCATTTTCATTTTCCTCCTAAATATTCAGATAATCATGGTTCAGGATCAACTGGTATTCCTGCTTCTCTGAAATCGTTCCTTCACTGATTCCGATCAACGGTTTTTCAATCCATTTTTCCCCGTCCATGCTGACACACATTTTCTCGATTCGGAAGATTTTTATCACACCGGTTCCACTGATACTCTGATAAGGGATGTACCGCATTTTGGGTTCCGTATCCCTCAGGACAGATCCTTCTTTCTGCTGTTGTTCTCTGAACTTTTCATAGAATTCATGGTCGAGAATACTGACCGGATCACCACTGACCGGATCGCATAAAAGATTTCCCGTATCCATCAGTGCCATGACGCTCATCTTTCTCTCGTTCCAATACAGCGTCACCTCACACCGCACCTGTTCTTTTCCGCTTATTTTTCTTAACAGTTTCCAGCATTTCACAAAGAGAAATGCCGTTCCCACTGCCGTCCCATAAAAAAGGCTGATATACCTTAAATACGGCCGGAATGCTGTCATCATGCCTCCCATAAAAACCGCACATAGATATAATAATATGTAGGCCTTTATAAATTGAGCTTTCGTTCTGATACGGAGACCGGTTATAAGCATACAACTGCTGACAATTCCATGAAAAAAAATAAGTTGAAAGACTCCGGGGATCCCCACGACTATTCCAAGGCACATCATCCCGCTCCCAAGCCCTCCGCCCAGAAAGATTCTCTGCCAGTTACTTTTGCATTTCAGAACCCGATTCAGTACAAGAAGCAACAGACTGTCCATCATGAAATTTTCCAGAAACAACAAATCAATATACAATTCGTAGTGCATATTCCACCTTCCTTCTCCTTTGTATGCATGACTCATTATATGCCTGCACCAAAGCAGAAGTTTGTCGGACACTGACAGAAAGATCAGAATATATTTCGACAACATCCTGCTTAACAGCCCGTTGTTCCTGCACTCTGTAAATTGCATTTTGTGCAACAAAAAAGAACCGGCTTTAACCAGTTCTTTTCTAAAATCTATTCATTCTGTCTTTCAGAATCCAGCGATTGTCTTTCCCTGCTTACTTTTTGAAGAAATCAGGAATCTTGATCGACTGCTCTTTTACATTGCTTGAAGGTGTTCTCGGCTGCAGTGTCGGCATTGTTCCTCCCTGCGGTCTTACTGTGGAACCTGCTCTTCTCTCATGATCCAGTGTAGATCTCACATGAGATTCTCCGCCGGACGGAAGAATGGATCCAACCTTCTGCTGTCCTTCCAGTCTTGCTTTTAACTTAGAAGCACTTCCGCCTACATTATGTAAGCCGGTAGCAATAACTGTGATCGTACATTCGTCAGATTTTGTATCATCATACATCGCACCAAAGATAATACTTGCACTCTCGCCTGCCAGCTCCTGAACATAATCAGCCGCATCAGATGCATCCATCAGCGTAATATCACCGGATACATTGACGATCACGTTTGATGCACCCTGGATCGTAGTCTCAAGCAGCGGACTTGCAACAGCCTGCTTTACAGCCTCAAGAGCCTTATCATCACCGCGTCCTGCACCGATACCGATATGTGCAATACCCTTGTCCTTCATAACCGTCTGGATATCTGCAAAGTCAAGGTTAATCAGGGATGGAACATTGATCAGGTCAGTGATACCCTGAATACCCTGCTGAAGAACCTCATCTGCTTTCTTCAGGGCTTCCGGCATTGTAGTGCGTCTGTCTACAACCTCAAGAAGCTTATCATTTGGAATAACGATGATCGTATCTACATTTTCTTTTAATTTATCAATACCACTTGTGGCATTCTGCATTCTGGTCTTGGATTCAAAACGGAACGGCTTTGTGACAACACCTACCGTCAATGCACCCTGCTCTTTGGCAATACGTGCAATAACAGGAGCTGCTCCTGTTCCTGTTCCTCCACCCATTCCACAGGTAACAAATACCATGTCTGCACCTTTCAGTGCTGCCTGGATCTCTTCTGAACTTTCTTCCGCAGCTTTCTCCCCTACCTCCGGCTGTGCACCTGCACCAAGTCCTTTTGTAAGCTTTTCACCGATCTGCATCAATGTCGGTGCTTTACAAAGCTGTAATGCCTGCTTATCTGTATTTACAGCTATAAATTCTACACCCGCAATCTGCTCGTCGATCATTCGGTTAACGGCATTATTACCGCCTCCGCCGACTCCGACAACAATTATTCTTGCGGCCGCTTCAGATTCATTGGTCTTAATTTCTAACAAGAGTATTTCCTCCTTTGTCGTCTCATTAATCTTTTATACATCCCTTAATTTTAATTGAACGATACAATTCAATAAGTATATAATAAAGTCTTTTCCGTAAATAATCAATAGATTTTTTCTTATTTTCTGATTTTTTTACTCAATTTACATTCTTTTCCTTTTATTGCACGTCAGCGGTCTGCTCCGCAGTCTGTGGTGTAAACCGGATGGATGCGGAAGACGAATCAAAATTCTCCAGATGGAGTGTTCCTGCGGTGTCAGGATACTTCTTTTTCAGTTCTTCCAGGATCGGTCCTACCTGTGCCAGACGCTCTTCATACTTCTCATTTCCCAGCAGTACTTCCACTGCTCCGAAATATAATACGACATCACTTCCATCTGTATTGCAGACGATCCGCTCCGGTGACAGGGCATTTTTTCTGAGATATCTGGATGTCTCTGCCAGTTTCTCAAAAATCGCATCATCCTCCACAGGAAGCACTTTTCCGATTTCCACCTCTGCTGTATCAAAAGAAAGTCCTTCAATATACGGGACTCCCTCGATCTGCTTTGCACTCCGAAGCGTTGCGATCCCCTGTTCATCAAAATACAGCATCGCCTCATCATAATCTACATAGCCGAGCATACTTTTTTCAACCACTGTCACAGCAACCGTCCACGGATTCTTCAATGACACTTTCAGGCTCTCTACTCCTGACGGAAGTTCTCCCTTGTCAAAAGTATATTTTCCTAAAAGATACAGAGAATTTACTGACAATGGATCTTTTTCAATCCAGTTCGTGATCGTTCCCTCTCCATAATACACATTTCCACTGACCTGGATCTTTCTGGTGCGGAATCCGAAAATACATATCAGCACCAGAACTGCCACGGTCAGGATCAGGATCAGAATCATTTTTCCTATATTTTTCTTTCGCTTTTTTCTCTTCATATATGCTCCTCTGTCTTAACGTTCTCCTGCCCCGTTTTCCGGACGCATCTCTTTTTTCTGATTCCTGCCGGAATACCCGGAAACACTCAGCACAAGTCCCATCTCCAGTAATAAAAATACAACCGATGTTCCTCCATAACTGATAAATGGCAGCGTGATTCCTGTATTGGGAATGGAATTTGTTACCACTGCAATATTTAAAATGATCTGGATCATCATATGTGCCATCGCTCCTGTTGCAATCAATGCACCGGTCAGATCCTCCGCCTTTGCAGCAATCACAAAGAATCTCCAGATCAGGATCAGAAAAACTCCGATCAGGATTCCCGCACCCACCAGTCCCAGTTCTTCGCAGATGATCGAAAAGATCATATCATTTTGTGCCTCAGGAAGAAACCCCAGCTTCTGGACACTGTTCCCCAGTCCTCTGCCAAATAAGCCTCCGCTTCCAATGGCATACAATCCCTGCAGGGTCTGATAACCTTTTTCGTATTTCTCCGGATTTCTCCAGATTGCGATCCGTTCCAGCCTGTAACTCTCCAATGCAAGGAAGATCGTCATAAATCCCGCTCCACCTGCAATCATCCAGAAAAATTGCAGATATTTCGGACTCGCCGTGAAGATCATCACTGCCCCAATTCCTAAAATAATGATCGCTGTGCTTAAGTTACTCGCTCCTACAAGTCCCACGATGGGAAGAATCGTCAGCATAGTAAGGACAATACTTTTGAATTTTCCCATCTTTTTTATATTCTTTTCAATCAGCCATGAAAGAAATACGATCACCGCTACCTTTGCAAATTCTGAAGGCTGAAATGAAACCGGGCCCAAAGACAGCCATCTTTTGGACCCGTTATATTCCTCTCCAAACAGCAGAACTGCCACCCCCAGCAGGATTGACAGCAGATATCCCGGCACTGCCAGTGGAATCCATCTATGGTAATCAATCCTCGAAACAACCGCCATTCCGACAAGTCCGAGACCTGTGGCAAAGCCCTGCTTTTTTAAATAATAGAAAGAGTCGTGAAACTTTACATTTCCATTATAAGCACTGATGCTGGTTAGGAGAACCAGTCCTGCAATTACCAGCACAAGTACCGTGACAAGTAATGTATCATCATAGGTGCATCGCTTTGCAGGATGCCTCAATCCAGATCCACTCCTTATAACTGATTTACAAGTTCTTTGAATTTATCTCCACGCTGCTCATAATTTTTGAACATTCCCCAGCTTGCACATGCCGGTGAAAGAAGTACTGCATCTCCCGGTTCTGCATACTCAACGCATTTTTCAAATGCCTCTTCAAATGTATCTGCCATTACGATCTCATGAAATCCGAGTTTCTCAGCCGTCTGTGCGATCTTTTCTCTTGTAGCTCCGATCAGAACCAGCTTTTTGACCTTTCCGTCAAACGCATTGATCCATTCATCATATGCAGAATCTTTATCATATCCTCCACCGATCAGTACCGTTGGGCGGTTCATTGCCTGGATTCCCTTGATCGCAGCATCCGGGTTCGTTCCCTTGGAATCATTATAATAAACAACGCCGTCTTTTTCTGCCACAAATTCAATCCGATGCTCTACTCCCTGAAATTCCTTCAAGGTCTTTCGGATGATCTCAACCGGTACTCCATAAGCTGCTGCCATCGCTGCTGCTGCCATCGCATTTTCATGATTATGCGTACCGAGAATATTCAGTTCATTGACTGTACAGATCTCTGTCTTTTCACCATTCAGGCTCAGCACGATCTTCTCTCCATCCAGATAGATTCCCTCTTCCAGTATACGCTGGCTGCTGAAATATAGAACCTTTGCTTTCAATGTCTCACCAAACTGACGTGTCACTGCATCTTCGTAATTCAGAACGCACGTATCCTCTTCCGTCTGGTTCTTTGCAATATTCTCTTTCGCTGCAATATAAGCTTCCATTGTATGGTGACGGTTCAGATGATCCGGTGTGATATTCAGGATCGCACTGACACGCGGACGGAATGTCTCAATCGTCTCAAGCTGAAAACTGCTCATTTCTGCCACGATCACAGAATCTTCTGTTGTCTCAAGTGCCACACTGGTATAAGGATTTCCAATATTTCCAACTACATATGTATTCTCTGTATAGTTCTTCATAATCTGACCAAGCAGGGAAGTTGTCGTCGTCTTTCCGTTGGTTCCGGTAATCGCAAGAACCTCTCCCTTTCCTGCTTCATATGCCAGTTCGATTTCCCCCCAGATCGAGATTCCCCGGTCTCTCATCTCATTCACAATCGGAAGATCGGTCGGAACTCCCGGACTCATAACAACCAGATCCAGTGTCTTCAGCAACTGTGCCTTTTTTTCGTCCGCAAGTGTACCAAGAAGAATCTGCAAACTGCCATTCCCGGATTCCGGGATCTTTGACAGGATCTCTTCTCTGTCCAGCTTATCATTCCCATCATAAAGTACGACTTCTGCACCTTTCCGGAGCAACAGACTGCATGCCGCTTCTCCACTGATTCCTGAACCAAATACAAGTACCTTTTTTTCTTTGATCTTCATCTTTTATACCCCCATAAGAGCAATCAGGCAAAGGATTGCCGTAATGATTGAAAATACAGCTACAACTCTCGTCTCAGACCATCCGCACAACTCAAAGTGATGATGGATCGGAGCCATCTTAAAGAGTCTCTTTCCGCCTGTCTTCTTAAAATATGTTACCTGCAGAATTACTGAAATCACCTCTGCAAGATAGATAAATCCCACAATGATAATAAATAACGGCATTCTCATCATATAGGCAGTTCCAGCTACAAAACCGCCCAGTGCAAGCGATCCTGTATCGCCCATGAATACACTCGCCGGATAAACATTAAAAAGCAGGAATCCCATCAATGCCCCTACAACCGCACAGGTGATCGGTTCCAGTCCACTCTTTGTTCCAACCGCTACAACTGTAAAAAATGTTGCAACCAGTACTGTGACGCTGGAGGCAAGACCGTCCAGTCCGTCTGTAAAATTCGTACCGTTCACAGTACCGATCACTGCAAAGAACAGTACCGGAATTGCAAGCCATCCAAGATTCAGTTCGTACCCATGCGTAAACGGAACGATCATGGTCAGCGGAACCTTTGCCACTTTTACGAGATAATATGCAAAGATCGCCGTCACTACGATCTGCAATGCCATCTTCTGCATTGGATAAAGTCCATCCGAACGCTTCATGACTACCTTCAGATAGTCATCCAGAAAACCGATCAGTCCGAACCCAACGGTAAGGAACAGAACCGGAATGATCTGCGGGTAATCTTTTACATAGATCAGAGATGTGACCGCAACGGATGCAAGGATGATCACGCCTCCCATGGTAGGCGTCCCTGCCTTCTTCAGATGCGACTGGACTCCTTCTACCCTCTCTGTCTGCCCCATCTTCAGCTTTCTTAAAAACGGGATCACGACCGGTCCGAGGATCAGACTGATCGCAAATGAAATCAATACCGGAATTACTATATGACTGTTCATACATACACCTCTTTATTTCTTTTGTTGTACGTCCGGAAATTTCCGCTCCCTTTTCAGAAGTATCTCTTTCAAAACGCCTTTTACAGTATACCCTATCAGTCAGCTTTTTTCAATCCCGAGATACGGCAGCACGTTATCATAAATGCTGCGTAACACCGGTGCAGCGATCGTACCGCCATAATAAACTCCCTGTGGATTACGGATCACCACGATTCCGAGAACCTGTGGATTTTCCGCCGGGGCAAACCCTATAAAGGAAGAAATATATTTATTTGCACTTCTTGGAAGTGTCTGGGACGTTGCAGTTTTTCCTCCGACAGAATACCCCTCCACCGCTCCGTTTCTTCCGGATCCTTCTTCCACCACACTCTTTAAAAGCATCCGCATGGTTTCTGAAGTTTTTTCTGATACGATCCCTTTTTTCTCTTCATACTGAAACTGTTCCAGTACCGTTCCTTCTCCGTCTTCAATGGAAATTCCAAAATGCGGCGTGACTCTTTTTCCACCATTGACCAGGGAACTGACTGTCGTTGCCATCTGAATCGGTGTGATCTGAAAAGACTGGCCGAAAGACATCGTTGCAAGTTCCACCAGTCCGATATCTTCCTTTTTATGCATAATCGTTCCCGCTTCTCCCGGCAGATCCACATTGGTCAGCCCCAGTAAGCCAAACTGCTTAAAATATTCATAAAAACGGTCTGCCCCCAGCCGCAGACCAATATCTATAAAAACCGGATTACAGGAATTCTGAATCCCCTGTATAAAAGTTTCCTGCCCATGTCCGCCCACCTTGTGGCACCGAATCCTGCGGTCTTCCACCACCCGGTATCCTGGGCAGGAAAATGTATCAGAAAGTGACACCACTCCTTCCTCCAGGCAGGCTGATGATGTAATGATCTTAAAAGTAGATCCAGGTTCATAGGTATCATTAATACATTCATTTCTCCACATCCGGTTCAGCCGTTCCTGTAATTCTACATCAGAAAGAGGTTCTTCTGCCACTTCGGTATTCAGTTCATAGGGTGTATTCAGATTAAATTCCGGCACATTCACCATCGCCAGGATTTCTCCGTTCTGTGGATTCATGAGCAGGACAGAGACACTGTCTGCCTGCTTTTCTTCCAGGACTTTTTCCGCCGCCTGCTGACAGAAACTCTGAATATTATAATCCATACTGATCCGCAGATTTCCTCCTGCTACCGGCTCGATCCGGTCTTCAGCGACTCCTTCCAGTTCAATCCCTCTTGCGTCTGTCACTGTTAAGATCGTTCCATTGATTCCTTTCAGATACTCTTCATATTTCACTTCCAGGCCAATGATTCCCTGATTATCTCCACCGGTAAATCCAAGGACTCTGGAAGCCAGGTCACGATAAGGATAATATCTTTTAAAGTCTTCATCCACTTTCACTCCGTCCAGATCATAATCCCGGATTCTGTCACCTGTCTCTTTTTCTACATTTGTCCTGATTTTCTCCATGGATGTGACTTTTTGTATTTTCTCTGCGATTTTACTCTCATCCATTTCCAGTTCTTCTGCAAGGATCCTGGCTACTTTTTCCGGTTCGGTCACCTGGCTGTGGATCACGGAGATCGTACAGACCGTCTTGTTGGCTGCCAGGACAACTCCATTACGGTCCAGGATCTCTCCTCTGGCTGCTTTGATCTTCCGTTCCCGCTCATGAAGATCCTTTGCCAGTTTCTGATAATGTTCTGCATCAAATACCATCAGATAAAATAATCTCGCCATAAGAGAAACGATCAACACAACTGCGATTGAAAATACAACCAGCATTTTCTTTTTATTATAGGTCTTATTTTTCATAAAAAATAACTCTGAAAAGAATGTCTTTATAACTTATTCCATCCTTTTCAGAGTTATACATTAATCTCCGTTGTTCACAGTTGCCCAACTGTCCAGATCCGGTTTGTAGTTTTCATCTGCAGAAGAGTCTGTCTTTTTATCATATGTATCTGTATAATTTTCATCGAAATCAGAGTACTCCGTATCTCCGAAATCCTTTCCTTCCGCCTGTGCCGCAGCCGCCGCATCTGCTGCTTTGATCTGCTCACTCTCCTGGATCGTCGTAATTCCAAGATAAGGGAATGCTTCTTCCATGATCGATTTTGCAAGTTCCAGGACAAGAAGACTGTTGTCCTGTGCCGAAACATTCGGCTCATCAATCACAACATACACCACTACTTCCGGATTTTCCTGTGGTGCATATCCGATATAGGACAGAAGATATTTTCCCTCTTTTCTCGGAATCTTCTGTGCTGTTCCGGTTTTTGCTCCGATATCGTATCCTTCTACTGCCGCCTTTTTTCCGGTACCGTACTCCATGGTTGCTTTCATATAGGATTTCAGCATCGTGGAAGTTTCCGCTGAAACAGTCTTTCGTAAAAGAACCGGATCTTTTGTCTCGATCACATTTCCATTCTGATCCTGGATCTGCTTTACTACATGTGGTTCATAATAATATCCGCCGTTGATCAGTGATGAAAATCCGGTAATAAGCTGTACCATCGTCACATTAAAACTCTGACCAAAAGAGTTGGTAGCCAGATCCACTGCTGTCATATTGTCTGCCGTATATAGAAGTCCCGCAGTTCCGGCCTCCCCCGGAAGATCAATGCCTGTATATTCCCCAAAACCAAAAATATGCTGATATCTTGTGAAATGATCCACTCCGATACTTTCTGCCATCGTCATCAGTGCCACATTACATGAATTTGCGATTGCATCCTGGATCGTTTCCATTCCATGTCCTGACCGCAGATGGCATCCGATATCATAATCTGCCACTCTCAGTGATCCACCACAATAATACGTTTCATTTCCGGTCAGTGTTCCGCTTTCCAGCCCGGCTGCAACCGTAAACGGTTTCATCGTCGAACCCGGCTCATAGGTATCACTGATGCAGAAGTTTCTCCACATCTGATTCCTTTTTTCCGTCTTCTCTTCCTCAGTCATTCCGTTGATCGTATCTTCTGAATAAATTGCAGACAGATCTGCCGGATTGTTCAGGTCATAATCCGGGTAAGATGCCTGTGCCAGAATCTCACCTGTATTTGGATTCATGATCATGACTGCTGTATTTTTACTTCCCGGCTCTCCGCTCCTTGCCTCACCGGCATGGGCCTGATTAAATGCCAGGATCTTATCTTCCACAATCTTCTGCAGGCTCACATCAATGGTCGTCACAACCGTATCTCCATTCTTTGCTGCTTTCACTGTATGCTCTGCTGAAGAGGAAGACCCGGAATCAAAATAGCCATATTCTCTTCCATCTGTACCACTCAGTACTGCATTATATGCATTCTCTATGCCAAAAGAGCCCTCGCCTTCTGAATTGGTAAAACCGATCGTGCTGCTCGCCAGCCGGTTATACGGATAAAGCCGGGTGTAGTCATCTTCCAGCCAGATTCCCTTTACATTGGGATAATTCTCATCATCTGCATCGATCTCATTAAATTTCTTTGCAGCTGCATAATCAATCCCTTTTTTTACAATACTGTACCGGCTCTCCGGATTGGTACTGATCAGATCCCTGATCTGTGCTTCATCAATTCCAAAGCAGTCCTTCAGGACCTGGATCGTAGGTTCTATGTATTTATCTTTGTCCGTCATAACTTTGACATCCAGGATTACGTTATATACCCTCTCGCTTGTAGCGATCTTCGTACCGTTTCGGTCAACAATATCTCCTCTTTTATAGGGGATGACCCTGCTTCCATAATTTTGCTGATCCAGTACTTTTTTGGTATATTTGCTGCCCTTGGTCACATTAATATAAGTAATCCTTCCAATAAGAACAACAAAAGCCAGTATAACTGCCATAAATAGCATTACCAGCTTTCGTTGCATCCTTACCGGAAATTTTCTTGTCAGAAATTCAAATCTGTTCTTTCTTTTTCTTCCTGCCATCTTAAACTAATCCTTATTTTGATACATCCCTGGACTGGGCAAGAACACCGTCCTTTGGGATCTCCTCATATTGCTTTACATAATCACTCGTAGGACTTTTGTATTCCACAACATTTCCCTGGGATTCATAAACCATTCCCATCTCGTTCATGGCCTTTTCTCTCACCGTGTCCAGATTCACGGAGTCAACAGCCGCATTATACGCTGTATCATTTGCCTCTGTCAAGTCCGCAAGTTCTTCCTGCATCGAAGTAACATGAGCTGATCTTGTAACAACTTCTGTCTGCAGTCTGATGTACACCACACAGACCGCTACTGTACAGACCGCTGCAAGAATGAAAAATATCGCATAAGCCGGACTGATCTTCATCGCACGATTCCGGTTTCTCATTACCTGACTGCTTGTCTTCCCTGTCTTTGCAGGACGAACTTCCTGTCTTCTTTTGGGCTGAACTTCTGCCTGACGTACAGCATTTCCATATACATAAAACTTTTCTCTGTCAGAAGTGACTCTGTTCTGCTGTCTGTATCTTCTATCTGCTGCCATCCTATACAGCCCCTTTCCCTGAAATTTGCTCTCTCAGGCTCTCCCCTTCCCGAAAGAACGTTCTTTTATACTCTAAATACTCCCTTTTTACCTAAGCACGTTCAAAAATTCTGAGCTTCGCACTTTTTGAACGACTGTTTACCTCCAGCTCTTCTTCCGACGGAAGAATTGGCTTTCTGGTGATCACCTTTCCCTTTGATACATTTCCACATACGCAAACCGGGAAATGGCTCGGACAGGTACAAGGATTCTCATTTTTTCTGAAAGAACTCTTGACGATTCTGTCCTCCAGTGAATGAAACGTAATAATGCACAGTCTTCCACCCGGATTCAGCAGTTCAATCATGTCATCCAATGTATCTCGCAATACATCCAATTCATGATTCAGCTCAATCCTGATCGCCTGAAATGTCCTTTTGGACGGATGTCCTGACGTTTTCCGGACTTTCATCGGAATCGCATGGCTGATGATCTCATTCAGTTGTCCTGTTGTCTCTATCGGTGCTTTTTTCCGTTCTGCGACAATATGCTTTGCAATGTTCTTTGCAAACCGGTCTTCTCCGTAGTCGCGTATCACCCGATAAAGTTCTGATTCACTGTAATCATTGATAATGTCACGGGCTGTCATCTTCTGTCTCTGATCCATCCTCATATCAAGCGGTGCATCCACCCGATAGGAAAATCCTCTTTCTGCAGTATCTAACTGATACGATGAAACTCCCAGATCCACCGTGATCCCATCCACTTTATCAATGCCCAGTTTCTGGAGCTGCTGCTTCATATCGCAATAGTTGCTCCTGACTATCGTGACTTTCTCCCCGAAGCATTCCAGACGTTTTCCCGCTGCCCTGATTGCATCGGCGTCCTGATCTATTCCTATTAATCTCCCCTGACTGCCCAGTCGACTGCAGACTTCATAAGCATGTCCGCCTCCACCTAATGTTGCATCCACATAGATGCCATCCGGTTTTACGTTCAGCCCGTCCACGGTCTCATACAACAGTACTGATATATGCTCGAATGCCATAATTTCCTCCTTTTGGCTGCCTTCTCCCCGGCTGCCTTCTGTCATCAGATGCGTATTCCTATCGCTTCCATGCGTTCCGCAATCGCATCCAAATCTTCTTCACTGATCTGACTCTTTTCTTCCCAAAGAGCTTTATCCCAGATCTCAACGCGGTCCTGTACTCCTACAAGTACCACTTCCTTCTCAAGATGTGCTGCTTTTCTGAGTGACGTAGGAACAAGCACTCTCCCCTGCCTGTCAAAACTTCCCTCATTTGCACTTCCGAAAAAATAACGCTTGAACATTCTGGCATCCTTGTTCATCCGTGGTAAAGACTCGAGTTCGGCAACGAATTTGTTCCATTCTTCCTGAGAGTACACAAAAAGACAGCCTTCCAGTCCATTACAGATAACGAAGCTGTCACCCAGCCCTTCTCTTAATTTGGCCGGAATGATTAATCTGCCCTTTTCATCAATGTTATGATTATACTCTCCTAATAACATCCGGAACCCTTTCTCTCAAACGTAAGACTCCATTAGCCTCCACAATGTGCCACTTCTCACCACTTTCTTACCACTTGCCTCCATTGTAAACCACTCTCCCCCCTTTTTCAAGAGTTTTTTCATTCTTTTCCAATACTTTTTCATGCACAGGAACCTTCAGTCACCCGGACCTCGTACAAGCACAGCTTTTAACTCATTGTCCGTATAAATACAGAGAATCTGCCACCGGCGGCTTCTCCTGCATCCTTTGGCAAAAAAAAGAGACATAATGTACAACTTCTGCCATACATTATATCTCTCACTTTTCTTTTCATTCTTCTATTCCGCATCCCGTGATGGCTTTCTTCCACCAGCCCCCACTTTCTGATCCGGTATCCGGGAAGTTTCCCACTTCCCACCACTTTATTCTGCAGAGGAAAGTCCATTCAGGTAATCCGTGATCGAGTCATAATTCACTTCTGTAACCGCTCTCTCTTTGTTCGATTCATGCATATCATATACTGAATATCCCAACCAGCCAATCAGTGCCACTGCAATCACTGCAACAACTCCCTTTCGTACGATTCCCATCATCTTCTGCTTACGCATCAGCTTTTTCCGATTTTCTTTTTCCTTTTTATAACGATCAACTTTTGCCTGACTCATCTTCTTCTGCTCCTTTCAATACGCTTTTTTCATTCTACCACAAAGCGTATTAAAGTACAACTATTATTCCACCGTCATTTGCATACATACTGCTGATTCCTGCCGTATCTACAATAAAGCTTTCTTTTACATTTATCTTCTCACGGATCAGCTTTTCCACAGCCATCGCACGTTCAGGACAGTTGCAATGAGAAATTGCAAGAATCTTTTCCGTCGGATTGATCGCATCTGCGGCGATCTGTTCTGCCATCTTCGCCAGAGCTTTCTTCATGCCTCTTCCCTGTCCAAGCTGACAGATCTGACCTTCCGGGTTCGCCCCCATGACCGGCTTGATATTCAGGGCACTCACCGCCAGCGATTTCAGTCCTGTCAGTCTTCCGTTCTTCCGCAGCGTATCAAGATTCTCAAGCACAAAATAAGTATGCTGTTCCTCGATATACCGGTCAACACTTGCGATTACTTCTTCAAACTCCATTCCCTTTTCTTCACATTCCTGAATCTTCAATGCGATCAGAGATTCTCCGACCGATGCTGATCTTGAATTAAAGACATGGATCTGTTTCCTGCCATACTCTTCTTCATATAACTTTCTTCCAAGCTCTGCACTGTTATGAGAACCGCTCAGTTCTGCCGAAAGCGTCACGGCATAAACCCGCTCCGCTTCGCAATGATACAGCTCCATATATTTCTCCGGTGATGGGCAGGAAGACTTCGGGCATTCCGAACTTTCGGCAACCCGCTTCAGGAAATCTGCCTGATCAAAAGATTCATCATCCTGAATATGGACACCATCTACCTCCATACTCAGAGATGCCGTCTTATAGATTCCACTCTTCTTCATCTCATCAGTCAGTTCTCCACAACTATCTACAACTATTCTGTACTCCATTTATAATCCCTCCTGCGTCACAACGCGTATTATCTTCTTCCATTATATGTAGTTTTTAATACTACGTTTAAATATATCACACTTCTCATGAAATGAAAAGCCTTTTATTCGATAGTTTATAACCTTTTGTTCAAAATATCAGAGACGCTGCCTGCACCTAGCAGACAGCGTCTCTGATATTTCTTCAAATTCCCCGATAACGGCTTTAATCTTTTAATTCTATTTTTGATGAGATCCCAAGTGCAATCCCCATCTCTGCTAAAAGGAAGACGACTGCTGTACCTCCGTAACTGATAAATGGAAGTGTAACTCCTGTGGTAGGGATCAGACCGGTCACGACTGCAATATTTAAGATCACCTGCAGAGCAATATGCGAAAAGATGCCCGCTGCGATCAGAGATCCATAAAGATCCGGTGCATTTCTTGCAATAAACATCAGCCGGTAAAGCATGAATCCAAACAGACAGAGGATCAGGATCGCTCCGAATACTCCCAGTTCTTCGCAGATCACCGTCAGGATCATATCATTCTGTGCCTCCGGGATCGCACTTAATTTCTGGGTACTGTTCCCGAGACCTTTCCCGAAAAATCCACCTGATCCGATTGCATATAAGCCCTGAAGGAACTGATAACTGTCCTTGTCTGAATTTGCTTCCGGATTCAGCCATGCAATGATCCTCCGCATACGGAAATCCGTACTCGTTGCCATATCACTGATCTGTATTTTCAGATAAACTACCACAATAACTGCCAGAACCAATACCACACATGCAAAAACGACAAACCGTTTTGTCTTTGGATGTACTAAAAACAGGAGCAGAACCGTGATCGCCATGACAATGATCGCTGTACTCAGATTATCCGTAAGCACAAAGACACCGCCTGCAGCCACAACCCCATAAGCCCCGATCTTAAGCCAGCCCCTGATGCCGTAAGCTTTTTTTCCATATTCACACAATTTATATGAAATGAAAAGGATCACTGCGATCTTCGTCACCTCTGCCGGCTGAAAGGACATATTTCCAGGCAACTGGATCCATCTCCTTGCACCGTTGAGTTCCATTCCCAAAGGAGTCTTTACCAGTGCCATCAGAACCATTGCCACCAGAAAAATCTCCGTGTGAAATGCAGCATAAATATGATAATCTATCTTCGATACAGCAAGCATGATCAGAATCCCCACTGCCCCGATGATCGCCTGCTTCGTAAAATAGAACATATCATTTCCGTTCTCAACCTGTGCGGTATATGCACTTGTACTGTACAGCATGATCAGTCCAAAACACATCAGGAAAATGATCACCAGTAAAAGATCATAGTCAAAGTACTTCGTTCCTTCTTTTTTCTTCTTTTTTCTCATCTGCTGTATGATTGCACTTAAGCTGCTTTCCTGCTGCCTGCTGCGTGATCTCTGTCCGGAGCGGTTCTGCGGTGCGGGTGTTCTTGATACTGCTCTTCTGTATTCCAGTTCACGCTCATACGCTTCCCGGTAATTTTTCTGCCCCCGCTGCGTTCTTCGCTCCGCTCTCTCTGCTCTTTGCGGATTCACCGGCTGCATCGGCTGCGTATCCCCAAGATTTCTTCTTTTATTCCCCATCTTGACCTGCCTTTTGTCCTATCTTGTATGCATGGCAGGATGTACCGGCTTACCATGTCCGAAATATCTGTCATACCATACAAGGAAAATGTAAACTGTCCAGATCTTACGGCTGTTATCGGTCTTTTCATTGCTGTTCTTTCCTGCCTTATGATCATCCAGCATTTTAATCAGTAACTTTGTATCAAAAAATTTCTTTGCAGCATCCGTCTGAAACATCTCTTTTACCCGTGAATAATAACGATCTTCTTTCAGCCATACACGGATCGGAATCGGGAATCCGAGTTTCTTCTTTTCGGCAGTCTTGCTACGGATATTTCTTTCTGCTGCCGCTCTTAAAGCTACTTTTGTCTGCGGAGCACGAACCTTATAGTCCAACGGCAATGTCTCTGCAAGTTCCAGCACCTTCTTATCAAGGAACGGAACTCTTACTTCCAGGGAATTTGCCATTCCCATCTTATCTCCCTTCATGAGGATATCATGTACCAGCCATAAATGAAGATCTACATACTGCATCTTTGTGACCGGATCCTTTCCTTTCACTCTGTCATATAAAGGCTTCGTGATCTTCTGAATGCCCGGTTTACAGCCGTTTTTCAGGATCTTATTCGCTTCACGCTCTGTAAAAATATTCGTTGCATTGGCAAAATATCTTTCTTCCAGTGTCTTGCCATGACGCATCAGGAAACCTCTTCCTTTCATTCCACGAGGCAGGCAGCGTTCTGCAAATGCTCCAAGGAACCGACGGATCGGCATTGGGATCTTATTAAAAGACGTATGCTCCAATGGCTCACAGTAAATATTATACCCTCCAAACAGTTCGTCCGATCCCTCTCCTGAAAGAACAACCTTTACTTTTTTGGATGCCTCTTCACTTAAAAAGTACAGTGCAATCGCTGCCGGATCAGCCACCGGCTCATCCATATAGTACTGAATATCAGACAGTCTGTCCCAGTACTCTTCCGGTGTGATCACTTTTGCATCATTCTTCATATTAATGCTTGCGGCAAATTCCTTTGCATCCTGGATCTCACTGTATTTTCCTTCATCAAATCCTACTGTAAAAGTACGATCCACCTGTCCCAGATAAGTCAGATAACTGGAATCTACTCCGCTCGACAGATAGGAGGCAACCTCTACATCACTGATCTTATGCATGGCAACCGATTCTTTCATAACCGCTTCCACATCATCCACGATCTCTTCAAAAGATTTTTCTGTATCCCCTGTAAAATTCGGTTCAAAATAACGGGTAATGTTCAGTTCACCATTCTCATAAGTAAAATAATGTCCCGGCTGTAGACAGAACACCCCTTTGAAAAAAGTCTCATTTGTAGGGACAAACTGGAAAGAAAGATAATTTCCAAGTGCATCCTCATTAAATACCTTGTCAAATTTCGGATGCTCCATAAATGCCTTGATCTCTGATGCAAACATCAGCGTTCCATTCATCTGTGCATAATACAGCGGTTTGATTCCGAAAATATCCCTTGCCACAAATAATTTCTTTTTCCTGGTATCCCAAATGGCAAAGGCATACATCCCACGCAGTCTTTCCACCAGACTTTCGCCCCACTCTTCATAGCCGTGGATCAATGTCTCAGAATCTGTATTGGATACAAAAGTATGTCCCGCATCCTGAAGCTCTTTCTTCAGCTCCTGATAATTATAAATCTCTCCATTAAATACAAGAACCATGCTTTTGTCTTCATTATAAAGAGGCTGATCTCCTACTGAGGAAAGATCGATGATACTCAGACGTCTGAATCCAAGTGCAGCATCCTCATCCACATATTTTCCCTCGCTGTCCGGCCCACGGTGTATGATGGTATTCATCATATTAACAAGTACCTGTTCTCTGTCATCAACACTTCCGACAAATCCTGCAAATCCACACATATACTATCCGCTCCTTTTATAATTTCTCTTTTTACTAGGTTCGGGGAAATTCCTTTTTAATTGAAAAATACTGTGAGCGTTCAAGTTTCACAGTATCCCCATTGATAACTCTATTAAATTCCAGTCTTTCAGGCAAAACACTCCGGCTTTCCCGGACCGTCCTGTCCTGTTCGTTGCACTCGGGGTGACAGGATTCGAACCTGCGACCTCACGGCCCCCAGCCGTGCACTCTAACCAAACTGAGCCACACCCCGCCAACTCGTACATTATAAATGATTTATATTCAAATGTAAAGAGGACACTTTCTCACATTTCGTTTAAAATTCCATACAATAATTCTGTAGATACCAGGAAAGGAGTTTTTTCATTGCCAATTTATCAGAATCAAATAAACCAGCACCGTTCCTGTCAGTCCGGACATAGCTGCAACTGCCGCCGTCCTGTCCCGGAACCCTGCAGCCATCCTGTCAGTCAGAAAATCCAGCCTGTACCGGCAAAACCTGACTGTGGCTGCGGTATAAAAGATCCTCTGGAAGATCTTCCGATTGCAATGGCTTATGTTCCATGGCAGCGTTGGAGAGATCTTTACGATTCCAACAAAGGATTCCACCGTGGCACGATTTTCCGGGACCTTGATAAGTCATTTTGTGGAAAAGGAGGCGTATGTCAGTGACCTGTCAGAAAATGAATCGCAGAGAACTTTTAAATTATATCAATGAGATCAGCTTTGCCGTAGATGACACAAAATTATTTCTGGATACACATCCATGGGATCAGAATGCACTCCTCTTTTTTAATGAATGCAGCCGAAAGCGGAATGAAGCATTACGGGAATATGCTTCTGCCTATGGTCCGCTTACGATCGATACTGCAACTGCCTGTGAGTCTGATTACTGGTCCTGGATCAATGAGCCATGGCCATGGCAGGAAGGAGGCTGCTGAATATGTGGAATTATGAAAAAAGATTACAGTACCCTGTCAGGATTACACAGACTAATCCCCGTCTTGCACAGGTTATTATCAGCCAGTTTGGCGGTCCTGACGGGGAACTGGGTGCATCTATGCGGTATTTATCCCAAAGGTATACCATGCCATATAAAGAAGTTACCGGAATACTGACCGATATTGGAACAGAAGAGCTTGCCCACCTTGAGATCGTCTGTGCGATTGTCCACCAGTTGACCCGCAATCTTTCCCCTGAGGAGATCGAACATTCCGGATTTGCTCCCTATTATGTGGATCACACTCTTGCTCTCTGGCCACAGTCTGCAGGAGGTGTCCCCTGGAGTGCAACAACATTTCAGTCAAAAGGGGATCCGATCACCGATCTCCATGAAGATCTCAGTGCTGAACAGAAAGCACGCACTACCTATGATAATATTCTCCGGCTGATCAAAGATCCTGAAGTCTGTGATCCGATCCGTTTCTTAAGGGAACGGGAGATCGTACATTACCAGAGATTCGGTGAAAGTCTCCGCATTGTTCAGGAAAAACTGGACAGTAAGAATTTTTATGCTGTCAATCCTGAATTTGACCGGTAATTCTGTCCGGCACTGATAAAAAAAGAGGCTGACACTCTGCGATTCTTCCTCGTAAAAGTGTCAGCCTCTTTGCATCTTATAACACAAACTCAGCTTTTATGCTTTTTATTTACTTGTCTGCTTTGCTCCTAAAGCAACATTCACACTCTGCTCCTGATACTCCCCATTGCTCTGTGGTACCTGGATCGTAAGCTCTACTTCATCACCTTTTGCATAATACTGCAGTTGTTCCTGAAGATCATCCTTGCTTGAAACCGTTGTTCCGTTAATTCCTGTAATGATGCATCCTCTTGTCATGCCTGCTTTTTCTGCTCCGCCACCTTTAGTAACTTCTGATACATATACACCTTCTGGCATATTCAACTGCTGGGAATACTCTGTAGAAACGCTCATTCCCTTGATTCCGATTGCTCCCTGATCTGCTTCGGCAACTTTTGTCTTTGTCTCCTGATTCATCAGGTTCTCAATCAGATCTGATACATCACTGATCGGGATCGCATATCCGACACCTTCAACCGAATCTCCCACCAGCTTGGATGAATTAATTCCAACTACTTCACCACTGGCATTGACAAGAGCTCCGCCACTATTGCCAGGGTTAATTGCTGCATCTGTCTGGATCAGTTTTACACTGCTCTCTGTCGTCTCTCCGGTTGTCTCATTTGTCTCTGATACTGAACGGTTCAGGGCACTGATAACTCCTGTTGTAACAGACTGTCCATAACCCAGTGCATTTCCGATTGCGATTGCCGGTTCTCCCACTTTCAGCTCTGTAGAATCACCAAGCGTTGCAACTGAGATAGCCTTCTTCGTATCTTCAGAAATGGAATCCAGTGGAACCGCAACTACAGCAATATCATATTCTGAATCTGTTCCTTTGATATTTGCTTCAACACTGTTGCCATCTGCAAAAGTAACTGTCAGTGTATTGCTTCCGGCAACTACATGGTTATTTGTCACAACCAGCAATTCTGAATCATTCTGTGAAATGATGATTCCTGTACCGGCACTTTCGCTTTCCTGCTTGGAAGTTCCTCCGAAAAAGTTCTGAACTTCCTGTACACTCATATTCGTAATAGAAACGATGGATGGCATTACATTTTCCACTACACTGGATACATCTGATGTAACCACACTGGATGTCTTCGTCAGTGATGCATTACTGGTAACTGCACTGGTCGATGTAGTACTGGTACTTTTCTGCGTTGTTCCGAGTTTCAGTACTTTCGTTCCCACATAATTCGTAGTAAGGAAGGTAGCACTCGATACAACTCCGAACATCAATGCCAGTCCGGTTACTGCAACAGCCTTCGGCATTTTCTTATGCTCTTTTTTCTTCTTTGGTGTCTTTCCATCATCACCCTGTCCATTATTATAAAATGCTGTACCGTTTGATGTATTTCCTTCTGTCTCATTTGGATTATAATAACTATACTGATTATCCATGATTCATACCCGCTTTCTCTTATATTTATTTTGTATTTCTTTTATGGTTATATAGTAATAAAGGATTGTGATGAAAGTGTGTTCATTTGATTAACAAATGTTGAAAGCAGGCACATTATGATCACTTTCATAATATACCTGCCTCTCTTTTCATTACAGATCTACAAAATCCACATCATATTCCGGGGATTTTCTGCCTCTTCGCGGTCTCTTAAAATTTCTTGTATCTCCTTTTAAAGAATCTGCCTTCTCATCTTCTTCTATCTCACTGCTGTCATATCCGTCGTATTCATGGTCATACTCATCTTCGTACTCGTCTTCATACTCATCTTCGTATTCGTCCTCATACTCATCGTCATACTCATCTTCGTACTCATCTTCGTACTCATCGTCATATTCGTCTTCATACTCATCGTCATACTCATCTTCGTATTCGTCTTCGTATTCATCGTCATACTCATCTTCGTATTCATCGTCCGGTTCTTTCTCTGCCTTGCGGGATTTTTTCTTCTTTGCCGGCTTTTCTTCTTCCTCTTCAAACGGGATATCGTACTCATCATAAAGATCATCCAGTTCCTGATTTCTGTGAACAAGCTTGATTGCAAAAATAATCATGAGGATCAGAAGAATCAGAACAAATGCTCCTGCCGCAATCAGAACAAATAAAGTATGATCCGCAATAAAGTTTCCTATTTTAGAAAGAACTGACTCATTCGTCCTCTCCTTTACCTGCTCTGCCGGTGTCTCAACCGCCTGATAAGTTCCATCTGATGAATCATACTGATAAAATCCTTTTTCTCCGGTTCTTGTATTTAAAGCATACATCAGATCATACCGGTCATTCTCCGGATCAGCCCAGTAAGGATAACTCTGGTCTCCAACTGTCAGTTCTCCCTGCTGATAAGAAGACGGAAGGGATACATCTCCTGTATCACTCAGAAGAATAATCGAGGTACTGTCTGAAATCTGAATCTCCGTATAGGGTAAAAATGTAGCATCCTCTTCATTATAAAGGAAAAACTTTCCTGTTCCCGCAGAATCTACAAGATATCCGATACATACACCTGCACCATTCTTCGCAAATTTTCTTTCTTCACCATTGAAGGTAAGCTTTGTTTCTGTATATCCCTCCGGAAGATCTGCTGCAGTAAATGCCTCTGAGAAGAGATAATCTGTCCCGTTTACCGAAACTGTGATATTGGTAGTCTCTCCGGCAACAGGAGTTCCTCCCTCTGCCGCAGTTGTCGTAATCTCTGTACTTCCATCATCGCCTGCTGCTACCGTTACCGCAGAAGAACCTTCTGCCAGTGTCAGTGTCTCATCATTGTAAAGATACGCTTTGGAGCTTTGAACACTGATCGTTGTATCTCCGGCTTTCAGTGCTTTAAACTGAAGTGTCGTACGCAGTTCATTCTCGGAACCTGTTCCACTGCCTGAGTAAGTCAGATTTCCTGAGCCATCTGCCTGAACACCATCACCACTGACAAATTCAAGTGCCGATGTATCATAACTCATTGTGATATCTGCGTCTCCGATTGCATCTCCTCCGGTCTTTACAACCAGACTTACATCTACTGTTGCTCCTACCTTTGTCTCTGGATCTGAGAACATCAATTGTCCCTGTGCAGCACTGACAATTGTGCCAAACATTGGTACTGTAAGGCAGACCGATAAAATCATCGCTGCTGCTTTTTTCATCATCTTCATGTAACTACCCCTTTGTTCATATTAGATTTGAGTCATTATTTCTTATCATACACGGTTTTTCTATAATTGTCCACCATTTTCACCAGTTCCACTGTTGTCTCCCGAATCGGTTTCACCGGTATCTGCTCCTGGATTTCCATCACCGGTTCCACTGTCTGTTCCCGGATCAGTTCCACTATTTCCATTATCTGACGGTTGATCCGGTACTGCCGGCTCATCGTCATCAGGAACTGATGGCTGCGGTTCATTATAGATCCGATCCTGCGTCCTTCCTGTAGATGATGAATCATTTTTTTTCAATGAATCTCCTGAATCCTGTGCATTTCCACCTGCACCAACCCTCGCAACAATTTTTTCACTGATACTGTTCACTTTAGAAGACGGACTATAATCATTTACCCCATATAGGAATTGATGAAGTGCAGATACATTCGATGCCAGGTCTTCAGGGATCACAATACTTCCAAGTCCTGATATCGTATCTGTTGACTTATCCTGTGGGAATCCCATATTACCGGTTAATTGATACTCCGTATAAGCCCGGGCATAATAAAGAATATCCGAAAGTGTAAAATTGGTTGCAACCTGTGGAAATACCTTGTCGATGATCGAATTCAAAGTCATAAGATCCGCATTTTTTGCCTTTTCTACGATTTTTTCAATAACCAGACGCTGCCGCTCTGTTCTGGTAAAGTCACCACCGGCTGTCGACCGGATTCTTGCATAAGTCGTTGCCTGAACTCCGTCTAATAACTGAAGTCCGGCAGTTTCTACCCGGTGTGCCTCTTTCCCTGCAGAATCTGCAGTTTCCTGAACAAACTTGTTAAGATACTGGATTTCTTCCTCTTTGATCTCGATTTCCACTCCCCCCAGCAGATCGATCGCATCTGCAATGGCACCGAAATCTACGGTCACGTATTTCTGAATATCGAGATCTAGATTCATATTCAGCATATTAACAGCCTGCGTCGGTCCTCCATAACTGTAAGCAGCATTACACTTCTGAAGAGTTCCGTCAGAAAGATCCAGCAGAGTATCCCGGTAAACCGATATCATCTTTACTTCCTTCGTCTCATTATTCAGACTGGCTACGATAATACAATCCGTACGGTTTCCCTTGCCAAGATTCCCATCCCGGGAATCCACCCCGAAAAGGGCGATATTGGTATAACCTTTTCCCAGATCGATCTCCCCGTTCTTCTCCTGAACTTCCTGATTGATAATCAGATCCTTTGCCTCAATATCCTGCGTCTGGATCTTTCCCCACTTTGCTGCGATATAAATCGCTGCCGCAGCAAAAATACAGATCAGCACTCCCACAGTACAAAGCAGGACCCTCTGCCACATTTTCAACTTCATAAACCAGTTCTTATTTTTTCCTTTTGCTTCCGCCGCACGCCTTCTACCGCGTCTTCTCACTTCTCTGCCCATAAGAAGCACCTCTCTTTATTCCTCTTTAGTTGATCTCTGAAATAAACTGATCTAATGACTGACTTCCTAACATTCGTACTCTCGTCAGAGCATAGGGATCATCTCCCGGATAACATTTGCCCGGTTCTGTCGTAACTGCACATAAAAATCCAGCCTCTTCTGCCGTCTGTTCACACTCTGCCGTATAATCCCCGAACGGATATGCAAGTGCATCTCCATTTCCGCAATACTCAATGGATTTCTTCAAATCTGCCAGGGCTTCCTCTTTCGATAAAGCCGGGAAAATACCTCCGTGTCCGTAAGTTCCACCACCACGGTGCATATTATCTGTATGTGACTCCAGTGTCAGATACTGATTATTCCGATAAGGATCTAGCATACTTTTATCATTATAATAACTGGTGATCACGAAAGAGGTTGCAGGTGTCTGATACTTTTCAAATAAAGGGATCGCCAGTTCTATATACAGCGGACCGTCATCAAAGGAAAGTACAATGCTTTTATCCGGAAGGATCCTCTCTCCATTCAGATATTCCCTCACTTCTTTCCAGGTTGGAAAATAATAGTCATTTTCATGCAGATATTTCAATTCTTCTTCCAGCGTTCCCACTTCTATATAGTTAGAATTCAGATTCTCCGGAACACTGTTGGCATCATATACATAATGATACATACAAATCGGAAGACCTTTTGCTCCATATTCTTTATTCGGAGTCACTGTAACGGTTCTCTGTGCTGATATTTCTTTTCCTTTGGGATCTGTCGCCTTATAGAGCAGCTGATGTTCTCCCGCCGTATTCAGATCATATTCCTCCAGACTGACGCTGATCTCTGTCGTATTTCCTTTCCGGTCTTTAACAACTGCACCGGCATCCTCATATGGATCTCCCAGCTTGATCGTTACTTCACTGTCGCCCTGAAGTTCTATCGTATAATCGGATGTTCCACTCTGAGCATCTTTCTTTTTCATATCCTTTGATCCATTCTGATCTTCAGATACCCGGGTATCTTCCGCAGTATGACTTCTTTTCCATAGAAAAATTCCTGCAATCCCCGCTGCAAGGATCAACAGCACCACAATTCCAAAAATCTTTTTTCTCCGCTGAAGTCTTCTGGATCTTCTTCTATGCCTCCGCTTTCTGCCTGAAGTCTGCATATGCGGCTGTCTGCTTACCGGTTCCCGTCTGCTTCTTCGCACCGCTTCATTTCTTCTATGATTGCTTTTGCCTTTTCTTCCCATGTATTCTCCAATGCTTCCTTGTCTAACAGTTCTATATATTCTTTATCTGACCTTTTTTCCAATGCCTCATCCAGTTTTGCTTCAAATTCCTTATGGTCATGCCCGATCAGGACTGACTGATACTTTCTGCACTCATCCATGTCAGTTGTGACGATCGGCTTATTCAATGCCATATATTCAAACAATTTAACCGGAGAAGTTGCTTTTGTGATCTCATTGATCAAAAACGGGATTGTCAGTACATCAATCTTTGCAGCATAATTCTGCAATATATGATAATCCCTTGAACCCAGGAAATGGACATTCTCCTGTCTGTCAAGCCCCGCCTTTTCATAAGAATCATCATATTTAATTCCAAACAGTACAATCTGATACTTTCCTGTCTCTGCAAGTTCTTTAACAAGCTGATAATCAAACCACTTTGCCAATGCTCCGTAATATCCGATCATCGGCTGTCCCTTTTCAAGAATCTCTGCAAATTCCTTTTCAAACTTAAAGTCCGGATCAATTTCATTATGGAAATGGTTATAATCCACACCGTTACAGGAAAACACCAGATGAGAATCCCCTCTTTTTGACAGGACATCCCTTTGCAGTGCATCTGCTGTAACAACCACGATTGAATCTTTCTCCTTCATGGTCTTTTCATACTTTTCTCTGACATTGACCGGCAATTCATCCGTTCCGGCAAGATGAGGATTCAGATCATCAATATATTCATATACAACCTTATATCCACGTCGCTCATAATCCTCGATCTGCCCTTTGGTCAGTGTCCAGTCTGTTGAATAGAACTGAACATATCTTGGTTTTTCCTGCTGCTCAATGGCTTCAAAAATATAGTTAGCAAATGCCTTATTCATAAAATTGACAAGGTAAAGATTTTCTGACTGCCTTTTGATCCTTTTTACATCATCTGTAAATCTTGTCACTTCATACAGCACCAGCGTTCTCTGCTTTGCAAAATTAGTAAAAATATGCTGCGGTCTCTGATACAGGGGCACATCCCATCCAAAAGAGCTTCTCCATACCACAATGCGGTCATAGTCTTCTCTCTCCAGCATCCGCTTCAATCGCTTTCGGATCTCCTTTTTATTCAATGCCACATAGATCTTCTCTTTTATCGAAATCCGCACAATATAATTGGAATAAATATATCCGGTCATTTTTTTTATTGTTCCGGTCAGTCCATATTTTTTTACAAGATTTTTCACCTTGCTCAGCTTATCTTTCATTTTTCAGCTCCTTTTTCATACTGTCCGGCATTCTGCCTTCTTTAATAAAATCTTTCAGCTCTGCTGCTTTTGCTTTCCAGTCATTCGCTCTGGCACACTCCATCAGCCTGCTTTGGAAATCTTCTGACTTTCCTTTTTCTGCCAGTTTAAGAACATCCTCCACAAAATCTTCTTTTGTATCAGCGATCTTTACCAGTTCATACTTTTTGCACTCCGGCAGTGGTGTTGCAACAACCGGTTTTCCCATAGCCATATACTCAAATAACTTCACCGGAGAGGTGGATTCCGTAATATCATTCACAACAAATGGGATCATACATACATCAAAAAAATGTGCATAACCGGCAAGTTCTTCATATGGTCTCTTTCCGAGAAATCTGACATTTTTATATTCTAAAATGCCACTTTCCTGCAGACTTGCATCATGCTCGATCCCGATCAGGATGATCTGTATCTCCGGATGGTCTGCCAGTGCCTTCAGCAGATCATAGTCCACCCAGCTTGCCATTGCCCCGTAATAACCTGCTTTCACAGAATCCGGCCTGAGCCAGGACAGGTACTCTTTCTCTCCTGTCTTCTGATCCGGTGGAAATTTTTCACACTCTGCACCATTCGAGATCAATGCAGCCTTCGCAGCCGGATTAATCTTCCTGACATTTTCATATAAGCGGGTTGCCGTTGCAATAACATAAGTCGCAGGATCTTTTATAAGAGACTCATGTCTTTCAAGGATCATATCCAGTCTGCCCGGTGCGATCAGGTCAGGATTTATATCATCCACATACTCATATAAAATTTTGAATCCTTCTTGCTGATACTGACGAATCCGGCTCATTGGAACTGTATCGGTAGAATAGACCATCAGATACCTGTCCGCCCTTTTCTGACGTAACTGTCTGAGAATCTCATTCCTGTAATAATACAGATCCAGTACAAAACAATTTCCGGCTACCCGGGTGATCCTGGATGGATTTTTATAGTCCACATCATAATAAGAATTGTATAAAACCAGCGTTCTCTCATCTGCCAGCTTTTTTGTCAGATGCTGGGGACGCTGAAGCATGATATTGTAAAACCCAAAATGGTTCTCAAAAATAATTACTGTATCAAATTCCCGGCTCAGTAATTTATCTATCGCATTCTTTCTTTTCCCACGAAGATTTTTTACGTCCCACTTCTCCTGCTTTTTCATCTTGACAGAAATCATGCGCACACTCTGCCTGATACCTTTTTCTTTAATTTTTCCGATCAGTTCACTCATGGCTTTCCTTTCTCAGAACAAACAAAAATTTTATATTATTATTCCAGAACCGTTTCAGCCGCTTTGGTTCTGTTACGATCCTGTATAACCATTCCAGATTACATTTTACGAAGAATTGCGGAGCTCTCTTTTTCATTCCACTCAGTACATCAAAACTTCCGCCGACGCCGATCAGTACGCCTTTTTTAAAAGACGCCATATGCCTGCGGATCAGGAGTTCCTGCATTGGGGCTCCCAGTGCAATCAGTGAAATATCCGGCTCTTTTTCTGCGATCCGTTCAAGAACCGCATCCTTATCTTTCACATATCCATTTTCATATCCGCATAAATAAATCCCCGGATATTCTCTTTCGATCTTTTTAGCCAGCGTCTCTACCACCTCAGGCTTTGCTCCAAAAAGGAACAGGCTTTTTCGGTTTTTATCTGCCCATTCAAAAAGATCACTGCAGATTTCAACACCCGGAATCCTTTCCTTTATATGAAATCCCAGCTTTTTCCCGCCTATGAGGATTCCAATCCCGTCTGCAACGATCATCGTATCCTCCGCCATCAGCAGTCCTCTTACCTCTTTCATCCGGTCGGCAAGCATAAAGATTTCAGGATTGGCAGTCACCACGCACTGCTTTTTCCCTGCCTCAATCTCCCCTTCCAGCTTTTTCATAAACTCCGCTTTTGAACCCTTATAGATCTTCTTATAATACTCTTTCACATCAAACTCCTGTATCCTGTTCTTTATGATCAGAGACAAGAAAGCCTCCTCTCCGATCTCTCAGTCTTTTTTCTCTGAAGGCTTTATCTCCTCAAACCCTTCTGTACTGTCCTTGATAAACATGATCTTTACCGTCATCAGGATCAGCCGCAGATCCAGCAGGATTGAATAATTCTGAATATACATCAGATCCAGCTTCAGCTTGTCATAAGCTGAAGTATTGTATTTTCCATAAATCTGTGCATACCCTGTCAGTCCACCTTTCACTTTCATTCTGTAGGTAAATTCCGGTACTTCCTCCACGTATTTTTCTACATGTTCCACACGTTCCGGTCTTGGACCGACCACGCTCATATTTCCAATCAGAATATCAAAGAACTGAGGAAGTTCATCCAGCCTCGTCTTGCGGATTATCTTTCCAACCGGAGTAATCCTTGCATCATCATCTGTCGCCGGGATTACTTCTCCGTCCTTTTCTGCATTTTCGATCATACTTCTGAACTTATGGATCTTAAATACCTTTCCGTTGATCGTACAACGATCCTGGACAAAAAATACTGGGCCGCCATCATATGCCTTAATGGCAATCGCGATCACCAGCATGACCGGTGAAGTAATGACCAGTGCAATAATCGATACAACCAGATCCAGTACTCTCTTTGCCAGCCGCTGGTCAAACGTCAGTCCTTCATTTTTTGCCAGCAATAACGGTGTATCAAACATATGGTTATTTTCCGAACTTCTGATAATGATATCGGAAATCTTTGGTGTGATATACGTTCTGATTCCATGTGCGTAACAATATTTTAAAAGCCGGTTGCGAAGTGGTGCATGAATATCGCAGAGAAAGACGGTATCATAATCATCAATCTTCTTTACGACCATGTCCCACTCCTCATCCACATTAAATGATTCTTTAATGATATAACGGTCACTTCTCATCCGCACTTTCCTGCGGAACGGCATCGGGTCATACTCCTGATACAGCAAAAGTACAATTCTCGCCGGGAACAGACGCCGGAACAGCTTTGCCGAAAAGATCACCCACAGCAGGATCACCAGCATATCCACACACGTCAGACATGTCAATGGCAGGACACTTACAAATCTTGCCGAAAGAAGCACTGTCTCCAGATAAATACATACATTGGCCGCCGCTGCTGCCAGTCCATGGGAAAGGCACAGATTACTCATCCGCAGGGACCCCACATTCATTCCTCCCATAAGATACATAAAGATAAAGTAGAAGAAAGCGTAAAATGCTCCGATCAGCCAATATCCTTTATGATAAAATGGAAATACAATTCCCCAGTTATGATATCTTTTCCAGACAACGATGAACATCCCTGTCAGCACAAGTACAAGAACCATCACAGTCAGGAATCGGATCAGACGTTTATACGGATCCAGTTTATTTTGTTGCTTCATCTATCTTTGCTCCAATCAATTCATAATCATACAATTTTGATTATAGTATATAATTCCCTTTTTTTCAACAATTCAACCCCTGCAAACCTGCTCTGTACAGCAAAATAAGAATTTTTTAAGAAAATTTGACGAATTATGACAAATATATTAAACTGAAAGGCAGATTAATCAAAGGAGATCTCTATATGAAACCACAAACCAAAAATAAAATATCATTCCTTCTATATAGTTACTTTTTTCTGATCGCATTATTTTATCCAATGCAGTATGTCAGCTTTGACAGTGCTTACTATACAGAATTTACCTTTGCAGGTCTTTTTGCCGGCTTGCTGATCCTTTGGACCGTTTTCGCCTATCATCGTCCGGTCCGTCTGACTGATCCGTCTGACCGACGATTCTGCTGCTGGATCCTGGTGCTTTTAGTCCTGTATAACCTTTTTTCTCTGTATATAAACTTCACACATTCACGGTGGTTATGGGAACAGTTCAACTTTTCACTGGCGGTCTTGTTTTTTATAGTACTTCTGATCCATGGGGCAGCTTTCTTCCGGCAAGAACCTCTGGCTGTTTCGGTACTGCTGGTTTTTCAGGTTGTAACAACAATTCTTGGTATTATCGTATACTATCTGGGATACACCTCCGTTTCTTTCATAAACGGCATGGTCATACCGGTCGCAAAAGATCCGAATTATTACGAGACCCGTTTCAGTTGGATCTATTACCATAAGAGCCAGTACTGCTTTGTTCTTCTCCTCTTTATTGCTTTCAGTGTGATCTGCCGGAAGCAGTTTAAGAATAAATGGTTTTTCCCGGTTTCCAATCTTGTTTTCCTTTTTGGAATCGTGATTTCCCATACATATACTGCACTTTTTGCTGCCGTGCTGATCTATGCAGGACTTGCACTTGATGCTCTCCGGTCAAAACTCCGGACGCTCAATAAGAAGTATTTTCTTCTCCTGATTCCACCGGTCATCCTCCTGGCATTTGTTATCTGGCGTATGAGCCGTGAACGTAATATCTGGACACTTGGCAGCCGTACTTATATCTGGGCAGAAGGAATCCGACAGATACTGAAAAATCCTCTGGGGATTGGAACCGGCTTTGGACCTGCCAAATTCTCTGTTCCGGGAATTTCTTTTCAGGTCTATAACTGCCACAATGTATTTCTGAATGAAATGTGGAGATTTTCTCTGCCGGTAGGATTATTATTCACACTGATTTTTGTCAGCATCCTGATCTACTCCCTGAAAAAGAAGTTCTTTTTCCTTCATATCGGGATCTGGATTGCTTTCCTTATCTCTCTCGGAATGGATTATTCTCTTTTAGGGCGGGAATTTACTCTGACTTTCTTTTACTTTTATATGATCTTTTTCCTTCCGAATACAAAGGAACAGATTTCTGACTGAATATCACAAAAAGGCATCGGATTTTTATCTCCAATGCCTTTTTCTTTTTTCTCCGCCTATCTTGAATAATAGGAAGAAGGAAGCTGCTCTGTCTTTACAACCTGCCCGTTTTTAATATACTTACGATATGCCACAGCACTTCTGCTTCCGGTCTTCCATGACACAATGTCTACTGAATCAAACCAGTCCGGCTGGATGCCCCATACTTCAGCATAAAGTGTATTTCCGCTCACGTATGTTACAAGTTTCACTGCATAATTGTAATCATTTCTGATCTTCAGATCAGACGATCCATAATTCACCATCGCATCCTGTCCGATCGGCACATAGGTAGATGGTACAGAATGATTCCTTCTCTGCACGATCGTAAGCCCTGCTCTCAATGCCGCACCGTACAGCGTCGTACTTGCCTGACAGATTCCTCCGCCATAACCGACTCCGCCTACAACGCCTCCCGGAAGAAAGCCTTGAGCCTTTCCACATGGACCTGCTATTCCAAAGAAAGAAAGCGTCTGTCCCGGCTGGATCGTAACCTGGTTAAAGTAAAGCAATGCTTTCGTCATATTGTATGTACCATTATAATTATTGGTAGATACGGTAGAAAATACAGAAATACGTCTTGGACTGTTCATCAGCCGGCCATACGCATCAAATCTGTATGTCACACCATTGATCGTGATCGTGCCATTCATTACCAGATGACCATAACTATTATAATAATAACGATAACCGTCCTTATTTCTCCAGCCTGTATGCATCTTTCCGCTGTCGGTGAGATAATACCAGTTTCCGCCAATCTTTAATCCTTTATTCCTTGCAAGCGTTCCATCTGCCTGATAATAGTATTTTCCACCATCTTTCGTCCGCCAGTAATCTTTCTTCATATTACCCGCAGCATCAAAATAGTACCAGTCATTTCCATCTTTTACACCATCATCAAATGCCTGTCGGCCCAACGGGGTAAAACCGATCACTTTTCCATTCTCGGTCTTCAGTCCCCGGTATGCTGCTCCGTTATTCTGGAAAATATAACGATATTTTCCAATCTTCATATCCCGGTTCAGTACCAGATGACCTTCCTCATCATAATAATACCAGTCAGCACCTTTCTGACGGAACTGGGATTCATATCGTCTGCCATTTCCATCCAGATAATACCAGTAGCCATCAATCTTCATCCCTGCATTCAGGATCAGATGTCCCTGAGCATCATAATAATAGTGACTACCATCTTTTTCTCTCCACCCGGAGCTTAACATCTTTCCATCTTTCTGGAAATAGTACCAGTAACCACTCAGCTTTTTCCCTGTATCTGTCAGGCAGAATCCCTGCTGGTCATAATAATACAGTCCGTCCTCCCCAACATACCATCCTGTATAAACTGCACCGCTTCCTGTAAATTTATAATGCTTTCCATTGATATCCAGTTCACAATTTGTCACCAGATATCCATTTTCATCATAATAATACTGCGTATTGTTCTTCTGACGGAACTGAGCCGTATATCTTCTTCCGCTTCCATCGACATAATACCAGTGACCGTCCAGCTCAATTCCACGGTTCGTTACTAAATGAGCTGCTTCATCATAATAGTAATAATTTCCTGCCTTCTCTCTCCAGCCTGAGCTTAACAGCTTTCCATCTTTCTGGAAATAACACCAGTAGCCATTCAGCTGCATTCCTGCATCTTCTGCCCGGCTGCCGTCTGCCTGATAATAATATGTATCTGTGCCGTCTGTATACAAGCCTGTATAAGCTGCACCACTTTCGGTAAATTTATAGTGCTTTCCATTGATGTCCAACTCCTCGTTCAGTACAAGATGTCCTTCCCCGTCATAATAGAAGCTCTGTCCGTTCTTTTGCCTGAAACTATTCTGCTTCATCACACCATCAGCATCAAAATAGTACCAGTAACCATCCAGACTGTATCCGGCATTTCTTAAATCCTTACCCTCCTGATAATAGTGGATTCCATCGGACTCTTCCACCCAGCCATTTTTCTCTTCCGTTATTCCGCTATTTTCTGAACTTTCCTCTGGATCTATCACGTCTTCTGTACTTTTCTCTGAATCCGTTACGTCTGCCTCATGTTCATTTTCCTGCTGTATAGCTGCTGCACTTTCCGTCTCTGCATTCTTCTCTTCCACAAAGCTTTCTGCCACATTCTCTGCTGAATTATCCATTGCATAAGAAGTCATCATCCCAGACAGGGAGAGAACAAACGTCAGCCCCAGGGCTGTCAGCCATTTCTTTTTCATAATGTCCCTTCCATCCTTTCCTTTTCTGAAAATCTTATAGTAATATTGTACCAATAAATTCTTTTTCTGACCAGTAAAAAAAGAAAAATTTACTTTCTTTTTCCATATTCTGTATTTTCTACGCTTTTTTATTTTAAACGCACGAAAAGGGAGAAAACTTTCATTTTCTCCCCTCACGGTCTGACTAATTATCTTTTAATTTTTCAGCAAGATTTTTGGCAGCGATCATAGAGTCTTCCATGGAACAATAAGTCCATGCACCATATCTTCCGATCGTGTAAATATTTTCATCTGCCAGATTTTTCTTCAGCTCTGTGATCTGAGCGTCTGTCTCTGAATTAATATGCACATAAGCCGGATCCATTAAAATGGTGGAATGTGCTTCTAATTTTGTCTCTTCGTCAATAATTCCCAGCTTCAGAAGATTCTCAAGTGTCAGTCTTAACTGCTCATCGATCATCCCCTGCGTTACAACCGCATCTTTACTGTATCCGATCTCAATATACATACTGAGCTTATCCGCATCCAGAATATTATCATAAAATCCAATCCGGTAAAAATTGATCTTTTTATCCGGGATATAGAACCAGTGTTCTTTCGTATACTTCGATTTTTTATTAAATCCAAGATTGAACACCAGTACTTTATTGTAAGAAAGTCTGGACTGAAGCTCATGCATCTTTTCTTCATCAAATAAAGTAAGGAACCGGTTCAGTGGTGACGTATTGATCAGATATTCATAAGAAATCTCTGATCCATCATTCAGGATCACTTTTTTATTCGCTCTGTCGATCTTATCAACCACATGATTTAACAGTACTTTCTCCTTATCCAGTGCATCATACAGGATCTGGATAAAAGATCCTGCTCCTGAACGTGGATACAGAAACGAATTATTGTAAGAAGTACTGTCTTTGTTCGCCTTCATATTGTCAATGATCGCCGGAATATCCGCATATGGGAAAAATCTTCCCATTGCATCTTTATCCAGAGTGGTCAGATCAACCGCATACAGCTTTTCATTATATGGCTTCAGGAATTTCTCAACGATAGATTTTCCAAACTTCCCGTACAGCATATCCAGGAAATTATCATACTCTTCTTTTTCCTCTTTATGGAAAAGATCATACAGGCAGTCGATAAACTCACTTTTTTCCAGTTGATGGATATTGGTCTGGAACGGATAATCTACCAGTTCTCCCTTGTAGATGATCTTTGTATTCTTATCTTTATAGATGATCTCATCCTCATCCACACTGTCGATAAACCGCTTTTTAAACTCATCTGTACTGAAATGGAAAAAGTGTCCGGCATAATCCCATACATAATCTTTTTCTTTGATCGTACGGCAATATCCACCGACTTCATCTTCCTTCTCTACGATCAGATAATCCCCATCTGCATAATTTGCAAACGTAAGTCCTGATATTCCTGCTCCGATGATCAGATATTTCACATTTCTTTCCATAGGGCCGCTCCTTTATAATCTGTCTTTAAACTTCTCAATGATCGCATCTGCAATTCTTTCACTCGCATGACCGTCTCCATACGGATTGCTTGCATGACTCATTGCATTATAAGCCTCTTTATCACTGAGAAGCTTTTTCGTCTCATTATAAATAACTTCCTCATCTGTTCCGGTCAGTTTCAGCGTACCTGCCTTGATTCCCTCCGGTCTTTCCGTCGTATCACGCAGGACAAGTACCGGTTTTCCAAGAGATGGAGCCTCCTCCTGGATTCCGCCGCTGTCTGTCATGATCAGATAACTCTTATTCTGGAAATTATGGAAATCAAATACTTCCAGTGGCTCGATCAGGCGAACTCTGTCGCAGTCATCAAAAACTTCTTTTGCAATCTGACGTACCTTCGGATTCATATGGATCGGATATACAACTTTCACATCTGCAAATTCATCTACGATCCTTTTGATCGCTCTGAAAATATGGTACATTGGTTCACCGAGATTTTCTCTTCTATGTGCAGTCAGAAGGATCATCCGGTCATCCCCGATCCAGTCAAAGATCGGATTTTCATAATTTTCATCAACTGTCGTTGCCATGGCATCGATTGCTGTATTTCCCGTAATATAAATATTTTCTTCCTTTTTCCCTTCATCGCGGAGATTCTTGGCACTTACCTCTGTCGGTGCAAAATGCATATCTGCAAGACATCCTACCATCTGACGGTTCATCTCCTCCGGGAATGGTGAATACTTGTTCCATGTTCTGAGACCTGCTTCGACATGACCGATCGCGATCTGACTGTGATATGCCGCCAGTGCACCGGCAAATGTAGTCGTCGTATCTCCATGTACAAGTACAATATCCGGTCTTTCTTTCTCCAGCACTTCCCCGATACTTCCAAGCACTCTCTGTACGACTTCATTCAGGGTCTGTCCCTGCTTCATAATATCCAGATCATATTCCGGTACAATATGGAAAGTCTCCAGTACCTGATCCAGCATCTGACGGTGCTGTGCCGTAACACAGGTGATCTGTTCGATCTCCGGTCTGGATTTTAATTCTTTTACAAGTGGAGCCATTTTAATTGCCTCTGGTCTGGTTCCAAAAACCGTCATGACTTTTATCTTGCCCATTTTCGTTTCCTCTCTTTTCTTTTATCTGTCCAGTTTCTCTACCATTGCATCAAATTTCTCTGCAACCTCTGTTGCATTAAACTGATTCATGCCATCCTGATCTATTTCTACTGTATAATTTTCATAAGCGATCAGATACAGATAGTTCTTGATCTCATCTACAGAATAAGAAACTGTCACGCCATTCACGGCACGTACAACATCTGCTCCTGCCCCTTCAAACATCGTCATTCCAAAGATCGGACGGTTTGCTCCGATATAATCTGCAAGCTTTGCGGCAAAAAAGATATTCTCATCCAGGATTCCATGCAGGTTCGCATCTACATGCAGCAGCCAGTCACTGTTTCTCATAATAGAAAGACTTGTCTTATAATCTACCGGTTTCTTGATCTTCACTACATCCAGCAATTCATGGTCGATCAGATAGACTTTGTCATTTGCTGCCATATGTCCATAGAACAGTACTTCCAGATGCTCTGCAAGGTCCGGATGCTCTTTCTTCAGTGCCGCAATTCCTTTCAGAAACAGTCTTGGAGTTCTGGTCGCATCCAGATGCCCGATATAAACCATCTGGATCTTATCACTGCTCCTCGGTGCAATCGACGCATCATACAGTTCCGCATCAAAACTATGTGGAAGTACGACCGCCTTCTTTGCAATTTCTTTTCCACAGGAACTGAGCATATATTTTTTCTGATAAGGATTATTGAAAATGATCTTATCGCAGTTGGAAAGAATATTATGTTCCAGTGTTCTCTCCTTTTCCAGTGCCTGAAGCGGAGCTTTCTGTCTGCGCTTCCAGAGCAGATTCTTCATCTCCCGGACCGGAGAGATCATTTCCCGGATTCCCATCTTTCTTACATACCGCATCTGTAAAGAATATGGGGACATCGTCTGCATTCCTTTCAGCACAAACGGATTATTGGCAATCGGATCTCCAAATGATGCGATCCAGGTAATCCCCGGTTTCATTTTCTTGATCTCAAGTCCGATCTCATGCGACTCAGGCGGCATGGAACGGGTCATAACAATATCATATTCGTTCTGATGCTTTCTGAAATATTCAACCGCAGCACTCTTCCATGTGTCCAGTGACTCTCCCTGAAGACAGATCTTCTTTACATTCCCACACTCAGGGAGCTGCTCGTTCTTTCCATAAGACCAGGAATCATTGCTGTCCTGCATACATACATCATACTGATACTTTGAATTTTTCAATAACTTATATGTTACAAGTCCCTCTGAAGAATTGATCGGTGGAAAATACCAACTAATTACTAATATTCTTTTCATCGTGCGAATCTTCCTTTCACTTTTCTTGCTAATACCATCACCTTGTGCCATTTTGATCCATCTACTTTTACAAATTTAAACTGCGTCTCACGGTTATATCTCACATAAGCCATACAGTTCAGACGGTCATAGAGCCTTTGATTCGTCTTTTTCAGGTAAGCATCAAACTCTCGGATTTCATTATATGCCCGCTTATGATCCTTATCGTATTCGCAATAAATTGAATAATGTGTATTCAATGTATAAGTCAGAATCATCTCAATGTACTCCCTCTTATTCGGAGTCAGATCCTTTTCAATTCCGGTATAATACTCGATCAGCCATTTGATCATCCGCTTGTGGTGTTCCTGATTTCTCACGAAATTGTCCATATTCATACTCTGATCTTTACGACCGATAAAATAGCGGTAAATATCCAGATGATAATAAGCAAATGTATCCACCTTTGTGATCGGCACAATATTATACTGCATATCTACATAAAAAGTCTTTTCGAGCATTTTAAGTCCGGATGCACGCAGAACTTCCGTACGGTAGGTCGTCGTTGCCATCATGAAATATTCTCCGTGAAGTATATTCAGATCGATCTCATTGAGATTATATTTTTTTCCGTCTTCCAGATCCTTATATTCAAAATATTCGGACTTTCCATTATAGACATGCTCTTTTCTGTAGTCACAGATCACGGCATCTGCCGTCTCTTCTTTTAAACGCTTTACAAATTCAATAAAATCTCCGATATTGACCCAGTCATCACTGTCCAGCACTTTGAAATAAGTTCCCTGTGCTTTCTCGATTCCGACATTGATCGTAGAACCATGTCCGCCATTTTCTTTATCTACAAAGACAACTGTCTGCGGATATTTTTTCTCATACGCTCTTGCAATGTCAGCCGAGCCATCTTTACTTCCGTCATTCACAACCAGTACTTCTATCTCTTCCAAAACTTCCGGTAACAATAACGAATCAAGACATCTTCTGAGATATTTTTCAACGTTATATGTCGGAACTAATACTGTTAATACCTTCATATTAATTATTACTCCTCCTTACGTCTGCTTGAAATCAATGTTACTATCCCGTGCGGCATCACCGACTTAATACCTTTTTTCACGTAATACGTGCTTTTCTTCTTTTCAGTATTTTTCTTTTCGGGATTTTTATTTTCGGGATTTTTATTTTCAGACTTCCTGCCGTCCCTTTTTCTGGCAGAAGCCTTACTTTTTTCTTCCTGAACCGGTATTTCCTGTTCAGCCTCCCCCTCATTTTCTTCAACCGGCTTCTCAGGAATCACATACTTCCCATCCGGTTTCTTTCTGAGATACTGCATCACATAACTGTATGCCTCAGGATACAGACTGAGACTTTCAAAAAAGTCCCACGCCTCCTGCCTCATCTGCCGGTCACAGTACCAGTTCAACTGCCTGTATACCAGTGGAGCGATCAGGAAACGGAATACATATTCCTTTTTCCCTGCAGTGTATCCGTCATTAATGATAGTTCTTAAAATGGAATGGATCTCATGTCCAAGTGAAAGTTTTTCCTCCTGGATTTTTTTCCGTTCCCCTTTCAGATACCGATAAACGTTCAGATCATAATATCGGATCGTATCAATTTCCCTGATACTGAGAGCCTGCCACTGCCGGTCAACGCTCTCCTTACCCGATGCACAGAATTTCGAGATGCTCTCAAGTTTCTCTGTTCTGTATACTGCTGTGGATAACAGAGGACCGGAATCTTTAAATCCATATCCCGGATACAAAAGATCTTCAAACCGGTACTGACTTCCATCCATCAGCATATCATAATCAGCTATTTCTTCCAGAAGACTTTTTTCATAATCTGCATAAGAGCCTCTGCAAAGAACAACATCCGCTTCTTCCTTTTGCAGTCTTTCGATCAGTTCTGCAAACTGCTCAGTGTCTACCCAGTCATTTCCATGGATCAAAGCCGTATACTTTCCTGCTGCACTTCGGATTCCCTCTTTTATCATACACCCCACATCTGTCTCTGCCGGATGCACGAATCGCAGAACCTCTCCTCCCAGTCGCATAAATTCGTCTTTTTCTTCTGCCTCCAGCTCCGTTCCCGTATCAGAGAGCAGAATCTCGATCTTTCCATTATACTTCTGATTCAGCAAAGATAAAAGACATTTTTTCGTCTTTTTATGTTCTGCCGGGTTCAATACAAGTACCGAAAGCACCGGCGGGCGTTCCACTTTTTTAGGAAACGATTCCCTTGGAGTTCTGCTCAGGACCTGTCTCTGCCGGATCAGTTCAATCTCTTTCTCTACAGTTTTCTCCACGCAGAAATTTTCTCTCGTAAACTCTGAAAGTTCTCTGCTGATCTTCAGATACTCTTCCGGATTATAATACAATCTTTCAATGATCTGTGCAAGTTCCAGCGGATCTTCCGGATCTGCCAGTGTATGAAACCGTTCCTCCTGCATAAAATATCCATTGGACGTTACCCTGGATCCGATCACGACCAGTCCCGACGAAGCACACTCTCCCATGGATACCGGATGTGCATCATGCCTTGACGGGAGCAGGGCGATTCCCTGCTCTTTATAAATCTCAGAAAGCTTATCGTTCGGAATAAATGTTCTGTGAAAATGGACATTTTCAAACTGCCTGAGCGGTTCTGTCAGCACTTCGTAAAAATCCCCATCTCCATATATTTCAAAACTCAGTTCTTTGAAAAATTCTTTTCTCGATAATTCAAGGATTGCCCGCACACTCAGATCCAGGGAATGTACCATGCAGTTGTCAAATTTTCTGATAATAATGATCTTTTTCCTGTCCTCTGCATTCTTTGCATGATATGGAAATCGCTGTTCATTGATCACATTATTGATCACACTGCTGTTCTTAAATTTCAGGCGATGCTGCTCTTCCGCAAACTCTTTCAGCCACTTTGATACAAAGACCCATTCCGCATTATCCATCTGTGAGTATTTTTTAATGAACGCATCCCGCCTGTCAAAAACTTCCGCTGAATTTGTCCTTATAAGCGGTCTTGTGAAATACGGTCTTACCAGATTTTCAACATACCTGTAAATGGACTCTGCCCCATGGCAGATAAAAATAAGCTGATCCGGCGGATAAACATATCCATCATAGATCGACATCAGATTTTCATCCACAAAATGAGTCACGATCACATGATACTGCCTTGAATCTAAAAGCTGCTTCAACGTTCCGTAATTTCCCTGCAGCACCGGGATTCCCTCCAGCTCATAAGACATCTCGTACCAGTTGGATGCCAGAATGGATGCAACCTGGATATGGATTCCCTTTTTCTGATATTCTTTATTTCTTGAATGTGCAAATGCACATAAATACAGATTCGCAAATGATGGATAATTCGGAACTACCACCAGTACATCTTTGGCCCCGGAGCACTCCGATGCAAGATAATAAGGCTGACTCAGTTCCTCAATTTCAATCTCATCAAACTTCAATGTCGATTCCGCAGAAATCACAAGTTCCACTTCCAGCCGAACCGGTGTCGTCAGCTCCATAACAGCCGTAGAACCGGCTAAGACCGGGTAATACTTATTAATATTGATGTATCCCCCGGCATTTTCTCCGCTTCCTCTGAAAGTAATCTTACAATATTTAGTTTCAGGATCTGTAAATTCTATGGCTTCTCCCGCTTCAAGTACCAGTCTTTCTGAAGAGTCATTCTTTATCACAGACTCTGTCAGTCCAAAAGTCCCGGCGGTCATCTTCTTAATCATCAGTTTCTCCTTTGATCCGCACCATACTATGATTATTTTGAAACCTGACTGTCATAATAAGCCTGACAAACCTTTTCTGTATTCCCGCTCATCACAACTTTTCCATGATCCAGCCACACTACCTTGTCACAAAGACTTCTGATCGAATCAATGGAATGTGATACATATAATACCGTCGTACCACCAGTAATCATACTTCTCATCTTGGCCTCACTCTTCTGCTGGAAATTCAGATCTCCTACCGACAGGATCTCATCCACGATCAGAATTTCAGGATCTACCTGTGTTGCAATCGAGAATGCAAGTCTTGCAACCATACCACTTGAAAAATTCCGCACCGGAACTTCCAAAAAGTCCTGCAATTCTGAAAATGAAACGATCTCATCAAACTTCTGATCGATAAATTCTCTGGAATATCCCAGAATAGAGCCGTTCAGATAAATATTCTCACGTGCCGTAAGATCCATATCAAATCCTGCTCCCAGCTCGATCATAGGACAGATATTTCCCGCTACAGTGATCTTTCCTTCTGTCGGCTTCATAACTCCGGAAACCACTTTCAGAAGCGTACTTTTTCCTGCACCGTTCCCACCGACGAATCCGACAACCTCGCCCCGTTCCACTTCAAAATTCACATGCTTTAATGCCCAGAAATCTTTATTTCCCTTTTTCTCATCTTTCTTTTTCGGCTTAAACATATTGATGAAAAATAACTTCAGCGAAAAATTTTTCTCTATGCCAAGATTAAATTTCATCGAGACATCTTCAACTTTTATCATGCTGTCCATACTGCACCTCTTTATACATAATAAATAAACTTGTCCTGATTCTTTCTAAATACGACTGCTCCGATGATCAGACTTGCGATCGAAGAAATAATACATGCCGCAAAATCCATGGACGTCGGAATCTGATGATACAAAATGATTGTTCTTGCAAAAGTAATAATATGATATAACGGATTCAGCTTCAGAACCATCTGCAATCTCGGATCTAACATATTAATATCATACATGATTGGGGTCATATAAGATAAAATCTGTATAATAATTCCATAAATATAGAACATATCCCTCAGAAATACTGAAACTGTCGCAAGGAACAGACTGACTCCCAGTGTAAATACAAATAAGAAAATAAAGGAAAGCGGAAGCAGAAAATGATAAATATTCAGCCCCGTTCCTGTCAGGATGATCACCGCATACAAAGGAATCAGTGTCAACAGGAAATTAATCCCCACAAATAAACACTTTGATAACGGGAAAATATATTTTGGAATATAGATCTTATTAATCAGTGAAAAGTTTGCAACGACCGAACTCATCGAAAGGTTGCTTGCCTCATTAAAATAATTAAAAAATACAAGACCCGTCAGCAAATACGTCAGGTAATTTACTCCCGGTGTCGAGAACTTGAATACATTGGTAAATACGATTGCCATAACGCACATCATCAGAATCGGATTCAGTAAGCTCCACAGCACTCCCAGCACAGATCTTTTATATTTAACTTTAAAATCTCTGGAGATCAACTGTTCCAGCAAAAAAGAATACCGCTTCAGACTCAGACAAATATTTTTAACAGTTTTCATCTTATCTTCCTTTCTCTTGGTATACATCTTTGTTATGATAAACTAAATTGCCTGTAGTGTCAATATTCTGGCTATTCAGCTTTTATTAAAAAATCCTTAACAGCAGGTTTTCATGAGTCGATCTTTATTCACTTTTCTCTTCTCTGAATACCACAAACCGCTGGCCTAAATAGTTCATTCCCACGAAAATACACATTCCCGCCAGCATGGCTATATTTTCCTGAGTCTTCACACTAAATCCGGAAAAGATCCATGCTGCCACCGGTTTTGCCAGTCCATATGCCACCAGATAACATCCCGCAATGTTCACAACAAATTTCAGCACAGTCTTTGCACTTTTCTGATGATTTTTAAAAGTAAAATACTTGTTCAGAAAATAGCTCACAATACTGCCTACTATATAATTTCCGGCACTCGACACCCAATAACTGCAGCCAAGACAATTATATAATCCAAACATTGTTCCTGTTCCAACCAGTGTATTGATCACTCCGACCAGTAAAAATTTCACTGTTGTTATATCAATCAACTTCTGTTTCTTCTCTTTCATTTACTCTGCCACTCCGATTATCGATTCAACTTGATAGTACGCAGCCATTGCTGCATTATTCCATACATACTGATTGGCCACATCCAAATCTGCAAGCCCCTTCAATGCTGCATATTCCGTCTCCGGTATGACTACCGGAAGCGTCAGATTCTTCTCACCTGCCGCAATCTGCTCTTTTGCAAGCCTGTCTCTCGCCATGCATTTTGCATAGGTATTATAAATATCCCAGCTTCCGTGGAAAAACTGAACAGTAAAAAATACAAGAAGAATCCAGCAGGAGCAGGTAACTGCTATTCCGATTTTTCTGTGCCAGAACTCCTCAACCATGATCAAGATCCCGACGATCAGGAAAAGGGCTGATGAAAGCATATTCCGCTCCGGGTAATAAGAGGCAACTGTATGCATAAAATTTGTAATCAGGCTTGCAGCTAAAAAGAAAAGTGCAATCCATGTTTTTTTATACCATTCCAAAATCACCGAACATACGATCAGTACAATCAGGATCAGCAATAAAATAAGCAGATGTTCTACATAAAGATCCATCGCATTGATAAAATTGTCCACATAGCCGTGCAGACCGGATGTGGCAACTTTATTTTTCAATGTACCCGGTGCCGTCATCATAAAAAGAAATCCTGCCAGCATCGTCAAGACACTTCCCATTCCCCATACCGGAATTTTTTCTTTCTTCATCCACCTGTGATATGCCAGTAATAAGACCGCAAGCACGATTGTCCCGAAGGAGGCTGTCTCCAGATAATCTCCCATGGCAAATCCGGCAACAAGAAACAGAATTTTCTGAATCTTACCTTCCATTACTTTTTCATTCTTTGCCAGCTTCATAAAAGGATATAAATAGTAAAGTGAAAAAGTACAGCCCCACAGATAATTACACGATCCGTCCAGCCAGAGCATCGTCTGTCCAAATGCCGGTGCAAAATACCAGACCAGACCAAAAATGCTTACCAGTGCCAGTGCATTTCTTTTTTTATTCCAGAATAAATACCGATATAGAATCAGGATCAGCATGGTAAAAATCACTGCATTCACCACATCAAAAATCCCGGACGGCAACAGCAAAAAAAGCTGAACAAAAAAATGTGCCACCAGTCTTCCGTTCATTCCTTTCGCATGTGCATACATGGATGGAAAAATATCCCACACCGTCTGTATCTTCTTATGTGTAGCAAAGCTGTTCATATAAGAATAGTCATCTGCTGCATAAAAGGTATAATGGTTCAGAAGGAACATGATGCCAAAAATTCCTGCCACAAGCAGGTAAAATAAATACTTGTTCCCATTCATTTTTCTGAGCGTCTTCATTTTCTTTTTCCCGTCTTTCTTTTTCTATTATTCTGACTCACTTTCTTCTTTTATATTGGTCTCCTGGATCAGATAAACCGGTCTTTTCTTTACTTCAAAATAAATTCTTCCAATATACTCTCCAATGACACCAATAGAAAAAAGCTGGATTCCTCCCAACGTCGTGATTAGAAGGATCGTCGTAAAATATCCCGGTGCATCGATCCCATGAAGCAGGATCTCTATCAGCAGATACAGCAGATAAAGGATACTGATCCCCATAAAAATCCCTCCAAGATAAATGCAGATCCGCAATGGCTGGTTATTAAATGATAAAATCCCATCTACTCCATATGACAGAAGCGATTTAAAGGACCACTTGCTGTTTCCTCCTGCACGCTCCTGATTCTCGTATTCGATGTAGATCTGATTAAAGCCGACCCACGAAAATAATCCCTTTGAAAACCGGTTATTCTCCTTCAGTTCCAACAACGCATGAATCGTGCGTCTGGATAAAAGCCTGAAATCACCTGCTCCATCGACCATTTCTACATTCACCAGTTTGTTCGCCAGCTTATAATACAATTTTGCAAAAACAATTGATAATCTCGAATCGCCTTTTCTGTTCCTTTTCGCAATGACCTGGTCATATCCCTCCTGATATTTCTCGTACATCTGCACGATCAGCTCCGGCGGATGCTGCAGATCCGCATCCATGATCACTGCACAACTTCCCTTGCAATGTTCCAGCCCGGAAAGCATTGCTGCCTCTTTTCCAAAGTTCCTGCTAAAAGAAATGTATTTTATTTTTTCTGACCTTCCGGCAAGTTTTTTCAGGAAAGCTAACGTATCATCCTTACTTCCATCATTTACAAAAATAATTTCAAAATCAAATGCCCTGCCCGTACACGTATCCACGATTGCCTTTGCAGTCCGCTCAATCACTGCTCCTTCATTATAGCATGGAACAATCACTGACAATAATTCTCTCATCGCCTGATTCCTTCCTTTTTGCAGATCTTCTTTACAGATATCTCTTGACAGCTACTCTCCAGGTTCCTCTGTCCCATTTTTCATAATAATCCACGTCATGAATAATAGTTCCGTATTTTGGACTTAATGCATGGATGATCTGGTTATTCCCTATATATAATGCCATATGAGAGACTCCACTTCCTTCTGTATAGCATACCAGATCTCCCGGCTTCCACTGACTTATATCCCATGGATCGATCCAGGTTCCTCCCTGTGCCTGCTCATGAGCGAGTCTCGGAACTGACACACCAAGCTGAGCCATAGCCCACTGCGTAAATCCACTACAGTCCCATCCACCGGTTGTTGCTCCGCCCCAGCGGTATGGAACCCATGTATAAGTACAAATTTCCGCTATTTTAGCCGGAACATCATTAAGCAGTCTTCCGGAAGTATCAAATCGGCAATTCACTCCATCAATTATCACTGTATCATTTGTAATCAAATATCCATAACTGTTATAATAGTAGCGATTACCATCCTTCTCTCTCCAGCCTGTATACATTTTTCCACTATCTGCAAAATAATACCAGATACCATCAATCTCCAGACCCTTATTTCTTGCAAGTTTTCCATCCGCCTGATAATAGTATTTTTCACCCGCTTTTGTACGCCAGTAATCTTTCTTCATATCACCTGAAGCATCAAAATAATACCAGTCAGTTCCATCTTGCACACTATCATCAAATGCCTGTCGACCCATCGGCGTAAAGCCGATCACTTTTTCATTCTCTGTCTTCAATCCACGATATGCTGCTCCGTTGCTCTGGAAAATATACCGGTATCCTCCAATCTTCAAATCCCGATCCATCACCAAATGACCTTCCTCATCATAATAGTACCAGTCTGCACCTTTCTGACGGAACTGAGATTCATAACGTCTTCCACTTCCATCCAGATAATACCAGTAACCATTAAATTGTATCCCTGCATTCAGGATCAGATGCCCCCGATCATCATAATAATAATATCCGGTATCTTTCTCTCTCCAGTCAGAATACAGCATTTTTCCATCTTTCTGGAAATAATACCAGTAACCATCTATCTGGCTTCCCATGTCGGTCAGGCAGGATCCCTGCTGATCATAATAATATGCTCCGTCTTCACCGACAGACCAGCCTGTATAAACTGCACCACTTCCTGTAAACTTATAGTGCTTTCCATTGATATCCAGCTCTCTGTTCAGCACAAGATATCCATTTTCATCATAATAGTACCACGTATCGTCTTTCTGGCGGAACTGAGACACATACTTTTTCCCGTTTTCATCCACATAATACCAGTGTCCGTTTATCCCAATTCCACGATTCATCACCAAATGGGCTGCTTCATCATAATAATAGTAATTTCCTGCTTTTTCTCTCCAGCCAGAACTTAGTATCTTTCCATCCTTCTGGAAATAATACCAGTAACCATCTATCTGCTTTCCGGTATCTTCTGAACGGCTTCCATTTGTCTCATAATAGTAAGTATCTGTTCCATCTGTATACCATCCTCTATAAATTGCACCATTTTCTGTAAATTTATAATGTCTTCCATTAATATCCATCTCCTGGTTCATTACCAGATGCCCATTCGCATCATAATAATACCATTCCCCATTTTTTTCTCTCCAGTAATTTTTCTGCATTGCACCTGTTGCATCAAAATAGTACCAGTAACCGTCAATTTCACATCCGGCATCATAAAGCTTTATTCCGTCAATATAAAAAAATGTGTCATTGTCACCTGTTACCCAGCCATTCGCATACTCAGAAACTCCTTGTCCATTTTCTGCAAGATCCTTGTTCTCCGAAATCTCTGTATCTGCATGGGCTGGCACTGCACTCCCCATCGCAAGTACCATCGACATCATAAAAATTACTGCCTTATTTTTCATTTTGATTTATCTCCTTTTTATTTTCCTCACAATCATCCCTGATAAATTTATTCCTATATTCTTTAAGTAGACAAATTCCGCACTTCTTCCATAAATTAAAAGAAAAATTCCATTAAAAACTATCACATTAAAAATTCCGTTTACAATAAGATCGATCCAACTGTTCCGGATCATCAGCATATTTCTGAATTCAATACATATCAGGCAGCTTACTGCTGTACTTGCAGTATATATCGTAATCTGCCTCAGATAATGCGAAAATGAATGTTTAAATACATATTTATAGATCAGATACGGATCATACCATATCTGAGTCAGCAGTCTGGATATTACAGTTCCCAAAATCACTCCTGTAATTCCAATTTTTTTCACAAGAAACACCGACACTACAATATTGATGATCGACATGATCAATGGACGATACTGTCCCTGTACGAACAGACCATTGGACGTTCTGAAATGGCTGACTGTACTCATCATCCCGGTTAGATAAAAATCAATAATAAGAACCAGTACTGTAGCTGTTCCAAATAAATTTTCTTTTCCTGCCCAGATTTTCATAAATGTATTTACATTTACATATAATACTGTAGTGCATAACCCAAAAATCCAGAAGCACATCAACTGCATGGCGTTAAAGACTTTAAACTGCTTCTTTCCATCCTCTGTTGCTGCAAGATTTCCGATACTGGCAGAAGTAGAAGTAAATACCTGAAGCACAAGATTATATATATTCTTTACGATCATATTATAATTGGCTAATATACCGACCATTCCGGTTCCAAGAAATGAAGACACGATCACACTGTCTGTTCCATTCAGAACTACATTTGAAACTTTATACAGAAAAAGTGCCTTGATATCCTTAAAAAGCTTTTTGATCTCAGCTTTGCTTAGTCTCCCACTACTCTTCTGAAAAGCATTTGGATATAATTTTTCTGCCTTTCTCGAAATCCAGATATTCTGACTGACAGAAAATAAAATTTCCAGCAGCAGATAGAAAATAAAATTCTTAAAAACTACCAGTAAAATACTTTCAATCGTACACTTGATCATCGAAATGCAGATTGAAATTTTTGATATTTCATATTGCTTCTGGCTCGCAGATAAAATTGTAGAACGATAGATCAGTAAATACGAACAGACCGTATTAGATAAATAAAGAATATAAATAATCGTAATACTTTCTTTAATATCCGGCACATTGGTAACAATTTTCGATAAAAATGGAACAACAAGCAGACCGCAGATCAGAATCACCAGTGCAACGATCCGGTATGCCCATTTGTAAAAATGCATCAATTTGCCGAGCTTCTCTTCATCATTCTCTGCCAGTGGTTTATATAACGCATAAGTGATCGCACTGCCTATCCCCAGCTCAACGAAAGACAAAACTGATAAAATATCCGTAAACAGGCCCGACACTCCTACATATTGCATTCCGAGTGTATAAATAAATACTGTACGTAATACAAATTTTATTCCAAAATCAAATAATTTTACTGAAAAATTAAATATCGTATTAACTGCTGAATTTACTACCCTAGACTTAGACATCCTCTATCCTTTCCAGTCTCCTCTGATTGCATGAATCACCTTTCTTACAGGTAATGTATAATGATAGGCTTTTGCTATCATTGGAATTTTCATTTTTTCCCTTTTTATATATTCATAAATATCCTTTGCGAAAAAATCCTGATCTTTTTTATCTAAAATCCAGACATATTTTTTCCATCCTTTTTTCTCATAGGCGGATGTATCCTTGAAGCTTTCCTTAAATTCAGGCTGCTTTCCAATCAGTTCCAAAATAAGCAGCGTCCTGAAACATTTCCCACATTTACCACAGTTCTCTGTCTCATCGCAGCAGACATGCAATCTTTTTCTTCCTGTCTCATGCTGCGATATATGCTGTATTTTTTCAATTCTTGTCACATTTTCACGTGCCAGATAGAATTGGAGACTTTCCGTCGAAAAGAACTGCACATTATCCGATGCATCTTCTTCAACTCCCCATCTGGCTTTCTCAGGTTCACCTGCAGATGAATAATAATAATGGGAAAACAACTTCTGAACTGCAAGTACAGCCGAGCTATTTGAATAGCCGTGTAACTCCAGAAAAACTCCCTGATAAAGACTGTTAATATTGGAATTTACTGCAATAAAATCTGTTCCAAGTTCCTTTGCTATCTGCCTGCCCTTCTCAACATCATGGGAGAAAAAATTTTCTGCTTTTTCGTTATATTCATCAAGCGTCATCATCCCGGTTTTTCTCGCCCGCAGATCTGGCATATTATTGTAGGATCCCACATTAAAGACAGTAAGGCAGTTTAATCTGTGCTCTGCATCCATGTTCTCAGCAAGATAGGTGAAAATCGTATCAAATGAATCAACCCCGCGACTTACACCTGTACCATTTTTATCAAGACTTTCTATTTTCCTGCTTTCTGTTCTCCCGATGATCCGAATCGGTTTCAACCCACTTCTTTCATTGCAATGCATCGGGATCAGATTCGTATTCAGATTATGATATAACTCATTCGATAAAACACCTTCATATTCAATGTCCTCACCTGTTACCATCGCAAAATACAACACTGCAACTACAAATGCATCTGTTCGTTCCTGGCAGAGGATCTGCTCTGACCGGTCTTCTACTTCATACCATAATTGAAATTTATCTTTCCCGTAACTGTACGCTTTTTCATATCCCGCATATTCTCTGCGGCTTCCAATCTGCTTTTTCCACTTTTCATAAATCTCCGGAGCAATTGCAATCTCTGCACACAAACGACTTTTTCCATTTTCATTTTCAATATAGGGTCGCTTTATACTGATCATTTATCTGAATCTCCTTTTTATTTTTCCCAAAATCCGGTAAAATAAATTATCTTTGACTTTTGCCTCTTCTATCGCCTTTTGTACACCTGGCGTCTTTACAGCAGACATAAAGCCTTTTTCCTTGTAAACTTCAATGAATTTCATCCGATCCTTCGGAAGTGCGGCCGGTCTTTGAAGTGGGACATTCCCTTTGACAGCCTCTTCAAGCGAACGCTCTTCGTAAATAAATTCATCTTTTACAAGATCCCAAAACTTTCTGCCCTTTTCACTGTTCACCAGCACGACTGAAATTTTCCCCTTATATGGAACTTTTAAAGATTTTCTGTCAATCCCCCAAAAATCACCAATTGTCAGATCCGAAATTCTCCTTTTGTCTGCATATTCACATTTATAACAATTTTCTCTGTGGATAATTCCCTGCAAATATGCCGTATAATACAAATCCTTACGGAAACGTTGCGAATACACTACTCGATCCTGACTATAAAAAACCATATGGTAATCTTTTTCGCCACGAAATGAGACACGATCCACTTTTTCTGCTCCTGCTATCTCCTTAATATACTCTTCCAGATAACTCATCGGAGGAGTCCCGTGACAGATCAGATCTATCGTCACCAGTGCGTCTGAAGCTTTGCCCAGATAAGCTTTTAATCCGGCAATCTGGCAGGGTGTTCCGATAAAAAGTACTTTTTTCCCTTTTTTCAGTTCTTTTCCTATCTCAGAATAACTGAATCCATTGTAACTCTGTACATATTTTGAACCTCTGAATTTTCTTGCCTCTTCCAGGGTCTCTGCTTTCTGCTGGGTTAGGATCCCTTTTTCATTAAAGGCAGCACCATACACAATCCCTGCATTCTGTATCCATCTTTTATAAAAACCGAATGCAATTCCTCCTGATGCACTGTACTTTCTTTCTTTCCTGTCTTTTTGCCATGTAGCGTAACATTGCCTTGGCTCATGCTTTTCTTTCACATGATTCTCCGGGCATCCCTGGACACAACGATGGCACTCTATGCATTTTTCAGGATCAATCTGCGGAATTACATTTCCATCTTCTCTTTCCTGACAGGTTATTGCCCCACACGGGCAAAGATTCATACACGCAAGGCACCCTGTGCATTTTGATTCTTCACATATCTGAGCTATCATAATTCTCCAATGCATTTTTTAAAAATTCCAGAGATGACTGTCGCATCTTCTGAATTTTTTTTCCTATTTTTTCATAATCCATATTCTGATGTTCCAGGATTGCTTCCATAGTTTCCCCTGACAGATCATCTAACTCCAGGATTCTGTCCTGCAATCCAAAATTACAGATCAAATCTCTCACCTTTTCAGATAAAGGAATTGTGATAAACCTTTTTCTGTTCTGTATTGCAAATACATTTCCATGAAATGTCCCTGTGATCACATACTCCGCTCTTCTTACTATATCATTATATTGTGTCGGTCTGCACGTTACATGATAATCACACCAGTCATTATACAATGCAGCTGAGACTACTTTCAGTCCTTTCGCATGAGCATACTCACGAATCTTTTTCTTTATTTCCACAGAAATGGAACCATTATAAAAGTAGACCAGTATATAACGGTTCTCTTTCAGATAAATGTCCTCATAAGGCTCTGTATATGCCTCTGTGTCCAGTAAAAATGTAGGATCACATACTTTTTCCGGGTATTTTCCGGTTATTCTTTTCACTGCTTCACAGCTTTTTTCATCCCTCACTGACAGAAATTCTATTTTTCTGATGCACTCTGTCACCTCATGAAAAGGAAGAAAATCCTTTCCTTCTGAGTCTCCGACACTGACCGCATAGGAAATGACCGGAGAAAGATCTTTTCCATAATAAATCGGATTCTGAAAAATTTTTCTTTGAACATTCCAGATTTCGTCACTGCCCAAAATAAAAAGATCTAATTTTTCTTTTTTATCCCAGGTCTTTAATTTTTTATGATCCTGAGCAAAGAGCTTATATTTTTTTAATCCGTCCAGATTTCTTTTGATGAATTTGACTGGATATTTCAAATTTCCTCTCTTAGGTATAAACCAGCAATATTCTCTTTTAAAAAAGCTTTCCTGCCCTGCTGATACGAAATACACCTCATGCCCCCATGCTTCCAGTACCTTTTGCAGGGCATACGCCTGCAGAAAAGACCCTACATTCGCTGATTTTTCTACTGTCACAATTCCTATTTTCATAGTCAGATTACCTTTCCGCTACTGGAAAATCTATAAGTAACACCATTGATCACCATCGTCCTGTTCGTTACCAGATGACCATTAGCATCATAATAGTATCTGTCTCCATCTTTCTTTCTCCAGAAATTTGCCTTCATTATGCCATCGTTGTCAAAATAATACCAGTAACCGCCAATCTCAACGCCCTGATTCTGATACATATGTCCATCTGCATCATAATAATACCGCTGTCCATTTTTCTGACGCCAGTAATTTATCTTCATAACTCCATTCTGATCAAAATAATGCCAGTAACCATGGAGCAGCAATCCTATATTCATGCTTAAGTGTCCATCTGCATCATAATAGTACTGTAAGCCATCCTTCTCTCTCCAGAAATTTCTTTTCATGACTCCATTGGCATCAAAATAGTACCAATAGCCATCGATCTGTGCTCCGGCATTTTGATACATATGTCCGTCTGCATCATAATAATACAACTGACCATCTTTCTCTCTCCAATAATTCTGCTTCATTACTCCACTGGCATCAAAATAATGCCAGTAGCCATGGAGCAGCAATCCTATATTCATGCTTAAGTGACCGTCTGCATCATAATAGTACTGTAAGCCATCCTTCTCTCTCCAGGAATTTCTTTTCATGACTCCATTGGCATCAAAATAATACCAATAGCCATCGATCTGTGCTCCGGCATTCTGATACATATGTCCGTCTGCATCATAATAATACAACTGACCATCCTTCTGTCTCCAATAATTCTGCTTCATTACTCCACTGGCATCAAAATAATACCAGTAGCCATCGATCTTTATCCCCAGATTGCAGACTTTGAAACCATTCTGATAATAATACCTTTTTCCTCCTTCCATCTGCCAGCCATTCAGTTTACTGTCGCTGCTATTATTTCCGCTATTATTTCCGCTGTTATTTCCGCTATTGTTCCAGGAACTTTTCATCAGGAAATTGATATCCACATTTGTGCCAATCCCATTCACTCTTCCATTATCCGCACACTGCCACATCATATATTCTTTTGCATAAGTACACTTACTGTTGTACTGGGCTACCCATTTTGGCAGGGTATCATAATAAGAATCTGTCAGCTTTGATGTAAACCAGTACTTGTTCGCATACACCCCCACATTATATCCGGCATTTTGAATTGCCGTGCAGAACGTCCTGGTCATATTCAGTATTTCCTGATTCGTATGCCTTCCGGTTGTCGGTTCATCTTCCAGATCATAAAAAACCGGATAACTTAATTTATGTCCTCTGATCAGACGCAGTACATGGTCTGCCTCACTTTGTGCCTGTGCAACATTCTCGGCATAGGAATAAATATAGACACCGTACGGAATGCCTCTGCTCTCACATGCCTGTACATTCTCCAGCCACTTCTTATCATCCTGACTGGTATAATTATCCCCATATCCACAACGGATGATCACAAAATCTACATCCGAATTTTTTACTTTATCCCAATTGATCGTTCCATTGTGATAACTGATGTCAATTCCTTTTGCAATCGCATTCGGAATGATTTCACCTGAAGAACTGATAAAATTGCCGTTCACTTTTGACCACGCATTCGCAGCTGCTCTTTCATTACTGTAAGCTGACACGGAATTACTGATCAGCTCACCATTCTGATACCGCCAGCTGTTCTCTCTCAGATTCTCCTGCGATCCTGCTGTCTCTTCCAGAATTTCTTCCTGATCTGCAGGTTCTTCTATCTCTTGTGTCCCCGCTTTCGGGGAACTCTCCTCTGTATCTGTTGAAGCTTCTTCTGGCTTCTCATTCACGCCATCATAGCTTATAGTATCCGTTAATTCACCTTGGATTGCAGTATCATTTTCCATTGCAATGACCGGAAAACCATTCAATGTTGCCGCCAGACATACCATTACTAATAAGCAGGTAATCTTTTTGTATTTCATTCTTTATGCCTCATTTTTCCTATAATCATACATTGTAACAAAACTTCATTAATCTTTATAATACCATATATCCTCTTTTAATGCAATCTGGCCTGATCCTTAATAATACCTGGAAGTTTTTTCCAGTTTTCCCATGATCAGACACATATTTTGAAATGATAGTACATCCACAGGCGGAATTTCCGTTTAGGTTTCTTTATTTTCCATATATATTTTCTATAATCTTTTCGGAATTTTTTATCATAATATCTTCCCAGCCTGATTTCTTCTTCATCTCCGCTTTTCACCGCATCTGAAGCATAGCGGCGGACCATGCTGAGATACCGGTACATCATCATCTGAAGAAGATCTTTCTCTCCTTTTTCAGAAAAGAAACGTTCCATTTCCTCATATGCTTCCAGTACAGCCGGACTGATCTTTCGCTGTTCCTTTCCCATAATTCCATCCTCACGCTGGAAATAAAAATAATAGGCCCTGTTTATATATACGACAGACTCACTCTGATACAGAAGTTTATAAGAAGTAAATTCATCTTCATGAAGCTTTCCTTTGGGAAACCGTATCTCTTCAAATAATTCTTTTTTATACAGTTTATTCCATGCAACCACACTTTTCAGATACATTTGTGCATCATACAGATTTGCCGTTGCCTCTCTTCCGCTGTAAACTGTTCTCTGAATTGGCTGCTGTTCTTTCTCTTCGATCTTTTCTGTCTTACAGACTTTCTTCACATCGCATCCTGCAATATCCGCTCCTTCTTCTTTCAGAGCCTGAAGCAGCAATTCATAAAATCGTGGATGCACATAGTCATCTGAATCAACAAATCCGAGAAATTTTCCTTTTGCAGCATCAATTCCCGCATTTCTGGCATCCGAAAGTCCTCCATTTTCTTTATGAATCACCCGGACTCTCCTGTCCTCTCTGGCATATTCATCACAGATTGCCGGACATCCATCCGGTGAACCATCATCTACCAGGATCACTTCCAGACAGGGATAGGTCTGTGCAAGGATCGAATCCACACAACGCTTTAAGTATTTTTCTACTTTATATACCGGGACAATAACACTGATCAAATCCTGCATTTTCTACCTGCTCCTTTTAATTTTTCTTTTGTTCTTTCATTTTCTGCAGCAGATACAATCCCTGATACAATCTGAATTTCATACAGAAAAGAACTGCCTGCTGTTTTTTTTTGAATATACTTCTGTCAAATTTCTGCGTAATTCCTGCTCTTACCCAGGGATTATCTGCAAATCTTCTGATCTGTAAAATCCGTTCTCGGTACCCTGCCGGATTTTCCCGATGGACAAACTTTTTTTCCAAAGCACGTGCCATACAGTCATACACAAGTCCTGTATAACAGGTGTCTTTCCCGGAAAGGGACGTATCCTGCTCAAGGAACTCATAAGTGTGCTTCAGCAGATTTTCAAATGTCTCTTCTATATCCGGGCGGAATCTTCGGTCTGCCGAAGAACTCACTTTCCGGTAATTATACAGATATTCATTCAGAAATGCGGCTTTTTCTGCTCTCTGATATGCCATTGCACAGAAAAGAGCATCTTCACCAATTTTAACATCTTCACAGAATCTCAATCCCTTTATCACAAAAGTACGGAACATCCGCGTCCACAACGTCCTCATTGAACCGTGCTTTCTTTCCCGCTTCTCTGCATACCCATAAAATAAAATTTCACGGATCAACGCTTCATCCACAGTTTCAACAAATCGCTCCGGTCTGATTGCTGATGCTTTCGTACTGCATCCTTCCTCTTTCAGATAATAATTCCAACTGACAATATCCACACTTTCCAGTTCCCGGTACTCCATAATGGTCTTAAAACACTCCGGATCCAGCCAGTCATCCGCATCCATGAAATAGATCCATTCTCCTGCCGTTTCCTGCAGCCCCCGGTTTCTCGCTGAGGATACTCCTCCATTTTCTTTTCTGATATAGCGGATTTTTTCTTCTTTCTCAGCATATGCTTTACAGATCTTTGAACTTTCGTCCGTTGATCCGTCATCAATCAGCAGCAGTTCCCATTCTCCGTAACTTTGCTGCCTCACGCTTTCGATTGCCTCTGCGACATAATCTTCCACATTATAAACCGGCATGATCACACTTATCATAGATTCAGATCCCTTTCTCTCAGCTTTTTTCAGTTCCCGATTATTCTCTCAACTTTTTATTCAGCTCCTGATACCATTCTCTCAGCTTTTCTGCATCTTCCCAGATATCAAATCCTGCTGACTTAAGCTTCTGCTGCCACAAAGTGCAATTACGCTCATCACTTTTCTGACGGATCTCTTTTAACTTTTCAACCCACACTTTTCTGTCAGCTTTCAAAGATACTCTGCACACCAGTTCTGTTACATCACACTCATCCGTGATCGTATCGGACACAATACACGGCAGTCCTGCTGCCTGCCATTCCAGCACAACCAGCGGCATTCCCTCATACATGCTTGGAAAGATCATTGCATCCATAGCTGAGAGCATTTCAGGAATATTCTTCACACTTCCTGTAAACGTCACATTCTCCGCTACTCCCAGTCTGACTGCCCGTGCTTTCACTTCTTCCAGTAAAGCACCGTCTCCCATAAATACAAGATGACTTTCCGGTTCTTCCTTCAGCAGCTCTGCAAAAACTTCCAGGGCAAATTTCTGATTCTTCGGTCCATTGAATCTTCCCACATGACCAATCGTAAATGTCTCTCCCAACTGATAAGTCTCTCTTATCTTTCTTCTTATATCTTTCCTGAACCTATATGCCTCCAGTTCTCTTCCATTTGGAAGAATCCGGAATTTTCTTCCAGCATACAACCATTCTCCCACCTTTTTCCCACAGGCAGCCGCCTGCGTATACGAATGATAAAAGAAGGGTCTCAGAAGTCTGTCCAGTTTCTGATTTCCACAACTGGTACTATGTCCATGTGCGATCCTGATCCTGCAGCCCCCCAGCTTTGCACCTGCCATATCAAAAAACATTGTTGCACTGTTCCCATGGGCATGCACAAGATCAAACTTTTCCCTTCTGACCAGTTTCGCCAGTCTGAACATATATCTGAGCGGATGCTCTTTTCTTATTTCTATCCGTTCCAGCCTGCATCCAAGCTCCTGAAATAATTTTTCAAAATCAGGATGTACTGTTACCGTGGAAAGGATCGTAGCTTCCATTCCTTCACGATTCATATGCTTTAAATACTGAACAATACAATCTGTTACACCGTTATAATCGATTGCCATTGTATGAATGATCAGGATCTTCATTATTTTAATTTCCCTTTCAAAAATATCGTCACTTTTTGGGGCAGCAGAGCCTTAATCCTTTCTGATAACTGCAGCCCTGTCTTTAATTTTTCTATATACCCATTTTCATTGATTCCCTGATAAAAGGTATCCCGCAGCTTTGGTCTTCTGGTCGGATGAACCAGATTTCCCTGAAATGGAAGGATCTCTTCCGGCTTCACTTCCAGTATGATCGCCTGCTCTTTTATTTTTTCAAAAAAGGCTTTTCCTTTTTCACTGTTGACCAAAACCACTGAGACTCCTTTGGTATCCATAAACTGCGTCCTCACTTTCTCCACTCCCCAGAAATCCCCGCAGGTAAGATCTCCTACGCGGTTCGTATCGGCATACCGGCACTGATAGCAGCTTTCCCTGTAGCAGTCCCCATTCAGGAAATGGATTCCATACCGGTCTAAACTCAGCGGCCGGACAGAATCTTTCCTTTCTGTCCGGATCCGTAGATTCGTTCCCCAGCCTTTTTTCCCTTTATAACGGAAGTTACACTCGGTCACCCTGCCTCCCATTTTCTGCTCCCGATAATCAAGATATTTTTTCCACAGCAACGGGGACGGTACTCCATGGCAGATCAGATCGATGGTAATCAGATTTGCATTCTCCTTTTCTGCACCAAGAAAGGCATAAAGACCTGCGATCTGACAGGGAGTTCCTGTAAACAGCACCTTTTTCCCCTCTTTCAGCCTTGCTTTTGCAGTCTCATAGCATCGTCCGATATCAGACTGTACATATTTGGAAGACTGGATCTTCCACAGATCTTTCTCCGCTTTAATCTCTCTATGTTCTGCTTTCCATTCATCTGTATAAGCACAGCCAAAGACACTGCCTTCTGCCGCGATCATTTCACGTGCAGCCATATCTGCCACCCCCGCAGACGCCGAACGGCTGCAATGCTCTGCATTTTTATTCCGCACGCCATACATTTCAGGCTGCCTCTCTTCTTCTCTTCTGAAAAGAACCGGGCAATGCCTGAGACATTTTCCACAACGGATGCACTGTTCTTCTTCCACTTTCGGATACAAAAATCCTTCCTCATCCGGCTTAAATACAATGCACCCGGTCGGGCAGACCTGCTCACAGCTTCTGCATCCCACACATTCCCCGCCTGTTATCATGATATTTTCGCGATTACTCTTCTGCACCATGTCCTGTCATTTCCTTTAAATATGAATATGTCCGCTGCCTTTCCCTTTTTATCTTTTCCATAACCGGCTCATATGCGACCGTCAGATTCAGGATTTTTCCAAGCTTCTTTGTATCCGTCACGATCTGCCGCTCCAGCCCCAGTCTTTTTAAAAGATCCGTCAGCTTTTCAGAATTTCCATACCCGTTCTTTCTCACAAAAGTTGCAAATTTTTTCTGCGTGACTACGGAAAAAATCGTCCCGTGAAATGTATCCGTCACAACCGATTCCGCATGCTTAAAATATTCAAAGATCTCAAAAGGAGAACAATCAATAAATTTATCCCCACAACGCTGGATTCCTCCGATGCACAAGATCTTCAACCCTTTTCTTTTTGCATATTTACGGATCTCTCCTGCCTCTTCTTTATTAAACCTGCCTGAATACCCATAAAGGATCATATAAGGATCATGAGGAATCTTTGCTTTTGTCTCCGGCAGCTTTGCCGGATAATCATAAGCCAGCACAGGATCTAAATGACAGACCGGATCTTTTCCGATCAGTTCCTGTACGATCTTTCTGGAATTTTCATCTCTCACCGATAGTGCATCAAATGCCCGCAGCCATTGTGCTACCTGATCCGCCACCTGATACTTTTTCAGACTTTCCAGTGTTGTATTTCCAAAAGAAGCTGCATAGCTGATCAACCGGTTAGCCTGATGCCCTGCTCCGAAAAGTTCCGGTGCAAATCCGACATTGGAATTATCCTGGATGCAGTTAAAAACCTCATCACTTCCGATCACCAGCAGATCCAGCTTCGGAGCATAATTATATGTCTCTTTCAGTCCCAATACAGGATAATTCTTTCTGGCATAATTCTTTTTATATTTCACAAACTGGATCTTATCTCTCAATCTGCCTTTCATCCGAAGAATTTCCAGACCTTTTTGTATTTTCCTTTTCATTCCGGTGGTTTCTTTTGACGGAAGGATACATTCTCCAGGATGATAGTCAACAAATTCTACTTCTGCACCACACTCTTCCATCATCTTTTTCAATGCATATGCCTGCAGGAACGAACCATAATTATAGATTCTCTGCATGGAAAGGATTCCTGCTTTTTTCATCTTCTTTTTCCCTCAAATAGTTTATCTACGATTGCTTCAAATTTCTCGTTAAACCGCTGATTATTACTGCTCTGCTTCTGACCGAGGGCAGCAGCCGTCTTTTCATAAGAAGTAATCACTTTTTCCAATGTATCAATTTCTTCTACAACAATAATATTTTTCTGCTTTTCCTCGATAAATCTGGAAAATTCCACCTGATGGTCATTGACATGCTCTTCATACTGCTTCTGTCTCGGAACAACAATCGGAATCTTTCCCCGCTGAAGAGCCATCATGATACTGCTTGGTCCGCCATGCGTGATCACGATCCTTGCCTGATCCATATATTCATTCATTTCCTGATAAGAACATAACTTACTCCACCTGCATGCCTTTGGTTCATAGGAGGAAAAACCGGTCTGTATCATGACCTCTTCCGTGATCTTTCCCTCCGCTTTCAGTCTGTCCACACACCTGACCAGCCGGTCAAACTGCTGTTCATGAGTTCCTACTGTAACAAATATCATATTCTGCTTCCTTCCGACCTTAAAAGATACTTCCAAGATTTACTGCCTTTTTATATACCTGCTTCTGCTCTTCCCACTGCACAATAAAACAGTCTACAATCGGATAAACCAGTCTTCCCGTCAGAGTCGGCTTATCAATCCGGTCATAAACTTCCACATAGATCAGCTTCTTTCCCATCAGCTTTGCCAGATAAAAGAAAGGAACTGCAACCGCCGCTCCTGAAGAGATCAGCAGATCCGGCTTCTCCTTTCTGAGTACCTTCCATGCAACCACTGTATTTTTCAGAAGATTTTTAAGATTCCGGTTGGTCGGATAATAGCAAGGGTACACTCTTTCTCCCTCCAGAAGACTTCTTGCATCTTCTTTATCAAACGTAACCCAGAAACGGTCTTTTTTCTGCCAGAATGGTTTCAGCATATATAAGTGGGTCAGATGTCCTCCACTTGAGCCTACGAGTCCGATTTTTTTACATTCCATCACTAACTTGCACCCTTTCCTTTCAGCACGACCCCGACCGTCTTGAATAAGATTTTGATATCTTCCTTCAGTGACCAGTTATCGATATATTCTACATCCATTGCGACAATCTCTTCAAAATTCTTTGTATCACTTCTGCCGCTCACCTGCCATAATCCGGTCAGTCCCGGTGTCATGTTCAGTCTTCTCCGGTGATATCCTTCATATTGCAGAAATTCATCTTCCGTAGGCGGTCTTGTTCCCACCAGGCTCATCTCTCCTTTCAGGATATTCCAGAACTGCGGGAGTTCATCAATGCTTGTCTTCCGGATGAATTTTCCAACTTTTGTCACCCGCGGATCATTCTCCATTTTAAACATCAGACCCTCCATCTCATTCTGAGACATCAGCTCTTTCTTCCGCTCTTCCGCATCCATATACATGGAACGGAATTTGTATATTTTAAATCTTCTTCCATTCTTTCCAACACGCACCTGTGAGAAGAATAATGGTCCGGGTGATTCAATCAGCAGTGCCGGTGCAAGAAACACCGTTACGATCCCCGTGATCAGGAGTCCCACGATCGCTCCGACAATATCCATCACCCGCTTAAAAAAGATCTGCTTAAACGAATGGATCTTTGGACTGAACGAAACGGTATAATAATTTCCGATCCGCTCGATCTCTCTTTGAACCGGGATTTCCATTTCAAACACATTGATGTTCAGATCCACGGTAACTCCCATTACTTCCAGTTCTTTAATGATCTTATTAATCGGCAGATTCGTCTGAGAGGACAGGTGTACAAATACTTCATCCACCACATTCCGGCGGATATATTCCAACATATCGCCATATTCACATACGACCGGAATACCTGCAATTTCCTTCTTTTCCTGCCCATCTGCCAGCACGATCCCAACGATCTTAATATTCCACGAATTATTTACCTGGATATTCTGACAGATTCCTTCAGCCCGGTCTGCTGATGTGAGGATCAGAACCTTTCTTCCACCAATCCCCTTACTGTAAATATCATTCATATATTTTTTATACAATAAATGACTTACACACATCACAACAAAATCAATCCCGCAAAAATATCCGTATACCAGCCTGGAATACTTCTGTGCATCCTGCATTAAAAAGGCTGCCATACTGATCGTAGCACCCATGATCAGTATATTTCTGAATACAGCAATCAGCTCCTGCTTCTTCGTTCTGCTGAAAAAGTTACGGTTTGGATTAAAAATGAAATAGACCAGAGTAATGGACATCAGCAGAATCCCCATACGCAACAGTACGATTCCTTTCGTATATCCACCCCAGAGGTTTCCAAATCTCAGGTAACTTGCCAGTATGTAACTAAGAACGATACAGATACAGTCCATCAAAAAAATGAAGAAATTCTGTAGTTGCATCTGCTTTGCTTCCATAACTTTTCTTCCTGCCTTTCACGCTTTTCTTCTTTACTGATACTTTTCAAAAGCAATTTTTACTGTAACTTTTTTATTATATACTAACTTGCTTTATTTGTCTAACCGGTGCTTCTTATTCCATCACACTCTGATTTCGGTAATCCCCCATCCATTTTCTGACTTTTTCAAAAAAAGTACCGCCTCTGACTGCTGCCCGTTCATCCGTCTTTTTTCTTACTATAACATAAAAGAGAGCATAACACGCTCTCTTTTAGAAAAATTTTATGAAAGATCAGGGAACATTGATCTCCATACAATTAATATCATATTCTCGCTTGGACTGTTCTACTGCCCGCACATTTACATAATAAGTTCCTGGCTTATAATTAAACCGGCTCAGATCTATAACGCCTGCATAATTTCCTTCTTCATCCGGATTCAGTTCATACCATGTCACATCTGCCTGTCCGTCTTCCGTCCATACGGTCAGAACCAGTCCCTGCAGGTTATTAACGATGGAATCAGACACATTTGTGACCGCTACCGGAATATATCCCTCTGCAACATGCGTCATATCAATATCCGCATCCGCTCCATTCATTTTTCCTTCACGGATCAGAAGTGCATCATTCGTCTTATCCATAGCGGATAATTTTTCAATAAACTCAGACTTTTTCTTCAACTCGGCATTCACTTTACTATTGCCAAATTCTTCCAGTAACGTCTTCGTTCCCGAGAAAAGATTCGTTCCAAGTCCCAGCCGGTCTCCATCAATCTGTACGCCCAGTGCTGCCAGCGTTGTCGGGAAATTGTCGAAGGTTGAATAGGTTCTTTCCTGCTGATCCTGTGCATAGGCTGCTGCATTGATATAAGCCGTAAAAACCCTTCTGTCATAATTTCCTTCCTGATCGATCTCCGCACAATAATCACTGTCCATCGTCGGATGATCTCCGCTGATCACAATGGTTGTATTTTCATAAAAATCCTGCTGCTGAATCCATTTCAGAAATTCTCCTACCTGACGGCTGGAACATGCCATAACATTAGAATACTGCGTATCATATTCTGTCGGACACTGCTCACATACATATCCATCTTCAAAATGAGTATCGACTGTCAGCATAGTCAGATTGAATGGCTCATCGCCCTGGGAAAGCTGCAAAAGCTTTTCTTTTGCGAACTCAAATAATTTCTGGTCTTCATATCCCCACCACACTTTATAATCTGACGGGATCAGACCATTTTCTATTGCATAGCTGTAATCTTCCATCTCATAATTTCCATGTTCCTGGAAATACAGTTTTCTGCCACCAAACTGTGCTTCAGACCCGATCAGCAGCGTCTGTGTATATCCTGCATCTGAAAGAATATCTCCCAGTGTCGTGACTCCCGGGAAAAAGCTATCCTGCGTGTCCATATCATTTGCAGAAATAGAAATATTCAGCGGCAGTCCTGATGTCTGTGCGAACATCGCTCCCATTGTCCATGTAGTTCCTGCCAGAGAATATCCTCCGTTCAGTTTTGGATCTGCTCCTGAGAAGTCCTCATTGGTCTGTGCGATTTCTGTAAGCTCAGGAATCACATTCTCATCAAATGCTCCTCCATCATCAACATCAGAATATGTCGTTTCCATTGATTCCAGGAAAATATAGATCAGATTTCTTTTCTGTTCCGGGAAAACCACTTCAACATCCGTAGGATCTACATACTCATCCTCAATAAACTTTGATTCTGTATTCTGATCTTTCAGATAATCTCCGACTCCCAGTTCTGTCCAGGTATATCCCAACATCACAATAATCCCGACCAGTGCGACCAGGTTGATGATTCCTCTGAACAGATGTACTTTTTCTTTTTTTCTCCATGCTATCAGGATCAAAATAAGGAAGAAAATCACCAGAATTGTCGGGACAGCACAGACACGGACATAATCCCATATCATATCCGTATTTGTACCGTCTAAAGGTGCTGTCAGATGATACACCAGTTCATCCATCGACAAATTCGTCCATGTTGCAAACATCCATCTTACACTTAATGCCAGGAGTACACTAAGTCCGGCTATAAAAACAGTCAGTATTTCACCCACCCAGTATAAAATCTTCAATAGAATCTCTTTCCATTTTGACGGCTGCTTTTCTCCCATTTTTCTTTTCCGCCTTTTTTCCCTTCTTTTTGAACTATTATTTTGCATTCCCGTTCTCTTTTCTTTAGTTTTTCTTAATTTTTACTTAATTTTCACACACTATCCGCCATTATAACATATTTTTGAACATTTGCACTATTTTTTTGGAAAGTTTGTTTTTGGAAAGTTCACAGATATAACAAGAAGAGAGCCATGAAAAAATGAGAAAAGTTTCATTTTTTCACAGCTCTCTCTGATTTTTTATTCAATCCTGCTAATTCAAGGATTCTCCGTCTTTCAATGTGCCACCCTCTTCAACAACATTTGCCAGATCTATGATTTTCTGAACAACATCTTCATCTGGATCCATGATAAATAGAAGTTTATCTCCACTGGAATAACAATATCCTTTATCATTTGTTCCCGTAGCTGCAACGGACTGAATCGTCCATGTCGCATTTTTATTCAACTGATATTTAATCAGTGAATTAATCTGTGCCTGGGATAAATTGGTTTCTACCTCACTGCTTACCTGATTCATGATCGTACCGGCCTTCAGAAGCATAGTTGGGGAAAGGCACTTTCTAAGCATCGCAGTCAGAACAGCCTGCTGGTTCTTTCCTCTCTGGTTATCTCCGTCAGCAAGTGCATGCCGTTCTCTTGAAAATGCCAGTGCCTGCTCACCATTCAGATGATTCCAGCCCTCCTGAACATCCACAATACAACCAGACTCTTTTCCCGTCTGGAATGCAAGTTCCGAATATACATCAACTCCCCCCAACGTATCTACAATATCAATCAGGGACGTGAAGTTCAATCTTGCATAATAGTTAATATCTGTCTCATATAACTGACCCAATGTACGCATAGAAGCATCTATACCATAGATTCCGGCATGGGTCAGCTTATCTTTCTGTCCACCGGAAATTCCCGGAATTGGAACATAATAATCTCTAGGGGTAGTTACAAGCAGGATCTGATAGGTCTTCGGATTTACAACTGCGATCAGATTCACATCACTCCGGCTTGTCTCGCTTACTTCACCATAAGTATCGATTCCACTGATATAAATAGTAAATGGTTCTTTGGTAATACTGTCATCTGTAGCACCCGAATTTCCAAAATCAAGCTGTACACGGATATCAAATGTATACAGGATCTTTATCTTCTTACTGAAATCCGTCACATTTTCTTCCATCAGACTGGTGTATGCTCCATTATAAATGATAGCATCCACTTTCCCATCCAGTAGCTGCTGTGCCTGAGTCTGTACCGAATCACACTCTGTTGTCTGTATCTCCGAACCGATCTGCTTCTGGATATCAGATACTGCAGCCTGCATATTGTCAGATCCCTTGCTGAACTGAACACCAAACGTATAATCAGCCGCATCTTCCAGTGTCTCTGCCGGATCATCTGCCCGTACAGCGACGATCATCTTATCAACTTTATAATTTCCACCGGTAATCCTGCTGATCATATCATTGGCTTCTGCCACATAATAAGATCCTATAAATAAGCAGAACGTTAATAATAAACTAAAAACTTTCCCAAACGTACCTTTCTTTCTTCTCGCAACCTGGGAATTTAAAGTGATACACCAGAAGAAAAAAAGTAATACCGCTACAAGAATGAGATATTTTAACGGAATCATTCCCAAAAGATTCAGTACAATCATCAAAGCAATACTTGCAATCGTCTGAATCACAATACATACCGCTCCAAACCGGTTTCTCTTTGATCTTTTTGACTCTTTCACTCTGCCTCTTCTGTTATGCGATGTATTTTTCGCTGTCTTTCGTTGTCTCTCCATCTTAGAATTCCTTCACCTATTCCTATTTAAACAACCGGGATGGATAAATTCCCCTAGAAATCAATCTCTGAATTGCTTCTGTTACCGTTGCTTTATCTTCCTGATAAGTCACACCAAACCACTGGTCATGAGACTTTAATACCCTGACTTCCAGTTGATGTTCACTCAGCAGCTCACCGATCAGGGTTGGCAACAGATACTCTGCTTTCAGATCCTCCGCTTCAGTCTCATTGAGGAAACTGTCAAACCGGCTCTTCAGAACTTCAAAGAACTCCGGAGTCATCCCCCACATATTCATGGAAACAGTTGCATCTGCATCCAGTTCTTTCACAATTCTTCCATCTGTCAGCACACCTGCTCCCTGTTCGGTTCTGGCGATATCATGCGTCTCTCTGATATCTGTAAGCATTCCGTTTTCACTGACCCTGCATATTCCTCTTGTCACTGTCCCGTTGTCACTCAATGTATTCTTCAAAACAAAACTAACCATACAAATCTGCATTATATCAGTCGGGCTTTTCTTTGTCAAATATTCAAAAGCTTCTCTGTATGCCTCTTTTCCATAATAATCATCTGCATTGATCACCAGAAACGGAGAATCAACCACCTCTTTGCAGCAAAGAATTGCCTGTCCTGTTCCCCATGGTTTCTTTCTCTCAGCAAACTTGTCCTGATATTGTTCAGGAATATCTTTTAATTCCTGATATGCATATGCCACTTCCACCTGCTTCTCGATCCGGTTGCCGATCACTTTTTTAAATTCTTCCTCAAGATCTTTACGGATGACAAATACCACTTTATCAAATCCGGCTTCCATCGCATCGTAAATCGAATAATCCATAATGATCTCACCATTAGGGCCTACCGGTGCAAGCTGCTTGATACCTCCGCCAAACCTGCTTCCCATTCCCGCAGCCATGATTACCAGAGTTGCCTGACTCATCTCCTTGTATCCTCTCTTTCTTCTCTCACTCTCCCAAACCATCCATAACCAGTTGAAGCATTGCTTTCAGTGCCTCTGCCTCATCTTCACCTTCGCAGATGATCTCGATCTCATCTCCGCTTTTAATGCATGCACCAAGCACGCTTAATACACTTTTTGCATTTGCGGTGATCTCCTCATGGCGGAGTTTTTTATGAACCGTTATCTTACTCTTGTACTGCATTGCTGTCTTGCAGAAAAGTCCCGCCGGTCTTAAATGCAGACCCGTCGGATTTTTAATTACAACTTTGCCGCTTACCATCCTGATTCTCCTATTCTATCTGACTTTTCTTATGACTTTTTTAACTTTCCCTTATTGTTCCTTAAATAAATCCTGACTTTCTGAACTGTCCTGTTCTTCCTTCTCTGTCAGCGTCAGTTTCACTACTGCTTTCTCGCTCAGGCTCACTCCTGTCGGCAGATCTACATCAACCGGAACATCATACGTTCCCGGCTTTGTAAAATTCTGCAGATTAACTGAAACCGCATTGCTCACATCCAATGCCTCCAGCAGTTTCGGACTTCCTCTGAACGTGAGGATCACTTCTGCATCCGGCTCATAAGAAACCTGAAGGGAATCTGACAGATTCCGGATTTTGATCGAAGCTACCATAAAATCAACTGTCCGGGTTCCATCTTCCTCGATGGTTGCCGTTGCCGTCACATTCTTAGCTGCATCGTCTACCAGTGAAACTCCTTCCGGAAGATACTTGCTGATATCAATCGTCTTCTCCACTTTCTCAGTAGCTCCCTGTATGTTCATTTCCGAACCCGGAACTGTGATCTCCGTTACATTCGAAAGAGCCGTACTTTTTCCACAGATCTGGACACTGGCAGGTTCACTGGTGCATCCCGTATAACGATATCCCTCTGCCGGCTCTCCTGACACACTGAACTGTACCGGAACACTCTTTTTCTGAAGAACTTCCACATCCACGGTAATTCCCTCACTTCCAAGGTTATTACTCAACTGGCTCTGACTGATGACATTCTCTGCCGCATCATAAAGCACCAGTTCTGCCTCTACTTCCGTATCTTTTGAAAGTCCGTCCACATTGATCTTTGCTTCTGCCTTTTTAATCTGACTGATCTTGGATTCTGCACCGGTAATCGTAATCTTTTCCGGATTCACCTTCATTTCACCGGTCATATATCCATCTCTCGGAACTCCTGTCGCACTGACTGATAGCGTAAATACGGCTTTTCCGGTCTTTTCTGTCTTGATCTGGATATTTCTCGGAGACGCTTCTGCCGACTGATATTCCCCACTGTGTGATGGAATCGTGATCTTGATCGGAATCAGTCCTGTATGGGCATCCATTTCTTTAATATCCGCTGTTGCCACAATCTCATCTGATGAAATCTGCTGAATAACAGAACGTTTCGCATAAACTACTACATTGACATTCTGCTCATCCAATACCGAATAAACTTCTCCGCCCTGCGTGATCACATCCTCATTCACAATCGTTACCGGAATATTTGCATACGTATTGCGTACAACCGGATTATCCACATTCGCCACAATCAGCCAGAGAAATGCAGCAAATACAAATGCAACTATTTTTAATGAAAGGTTTGTTGTCAGTTTATACTTCTTGATCATCTGTGCCATCCTTTCCTTATAGTGAATTTCTTCTTTTTAGGATCGGAATTTCTATATTGAATCTGGCTCAGTTCTTTTCTGAGTTTCTCTGCATTGATTCCCCTGGATAATCTGCCGCCGCTTGCAACTGAAACCAGTCCCGTCTCTTCCGATACTACGATCACCAGTGCATCACATACCTCACTCATACCCAGAGCTGCACGATGTCTCGTTCCAAGATCCTTACTGATTGTCATATTATCAGACAACGGCAGATAACAGGTTGCCGAAGTAATACGGTTTCCTCTGATGATCACGGCTCCGTCATGCAGTGGCGTATTATGTTCAAATATATTGATCAGCACCTGGGAAGACACTTTACAGTCAAGCTCAATTCCCGTCATTTCATATTCCGTCAACTGGATTGCCTGCTCTACTACGATCAAAGCACCCGTACAGACACTTCCCATCTCATAACACGCACGTACGATTCCTTCCATCGTCTCATCTGAGAACCGCTCATTTTCCCTGTTCTTATCAAAGGGATTAATATTACTGAACAGATTCTTTTCGCCAAGTTTCTCCAAAGCCCTTCTCAGTTCCGGTTGAAATACAACAACCGCCGCAACTGCCAGAACATTGATCGATGCCTTTGCCAGATACAGGATCGTATTCATCTGAAAGATCCACGCTACAAGAATAAACGCACCAAGCATAAGGATGCCGCGTAACAGCATCCATGCTTTTGTATTCTTGATCCACAGCATGATCTCATACACGATCACTGTAATGATCAGAATTTCAATGATATCAATAATCTGTATATGTGGAAAATACATTCCATTTGTATAATTACTTATAAACGTTCTAATTCCAGCTAACATAAAAGTTACACCGCCTTACTTTTCTCCCGGTTACCGGTTCATTACGGCTGTCTCTTATTTGGATCGTTATCCAGTCCTAATTCCCGGCTCAGGCTCTGCGTAAGCAGAAGATCATCGGTTCTTCGTTTCACTTCTTCCCACTCCGGTTCCTGTTCCTCCTGCTCTCTCGCATCTTTCTCTTCTTCTTTTTCCTGCGTATGCTCAGTAATATGCTTTACTGTCTTCTCCGGGGTTGCAACAACAACCTTTGGAACAGCCTTTACATAATAATAGTATTCGTCATCCTCAAACTGTACTCTCTCGGTTCTTGAATAATCCACCGAAAAGAAAACCAGTTCCAATACGAATCCAAGAAGGATTCCGATAACCGAACTCAGAATGATCGTTCCATAAGAAATATGAAGTCCTAATACCATATTTCCCGCTGTCGCAATGATTATGCATACCGCTCCTCCTGCAAAAGATGCAATCTTCCACGCATGATCCACCGCACGGCTGCGGATCAGATTCACAACCAGTACTCCGATCGCTACAGCCAGTACCATCAGCCACATCTCTTTTCCAGCAATCACCTGCTTTGCAAAATTCATCAGACCATTTGTCAGCCCATCTGTCTCTTTTAATGCCGTAGCTGATCCCTTAACAAAATGAAGCATATAATAAGATATCACTCCACAGGATGCAGGTACAACCCACACCGGAGTTCCAAGAAGTCCAAACAGAACCGGTATGATAAATGGAATCTTCAACGCACATGCCAATGCACTCACCAGGATCAGCCACGCTTTTTCCGGTGTAAATCTGAAATAAAAAATATACATCAGAAGGAACATAACGGCTGATACGATTGCAATCGGCAATGACAATGTATAAAAATGTACCAGGATCAATGCCGTAGCCGCAAGTACCATAATAATCACAGGGAAAAAAGTGCAGACAACTGCAAGCCCTAATGTGCAGAAAATGGATGCGGCATTCTTCATAAATCCAACATTGGAATTGATCTGCCAGAACACAAACAGTCCCAGCAGAAACTGTGCCGCCTTCTGGATATAAATAGAATAGGAAGCATAAATCTGCTTCAACCGTTCTCTTAATACAAGTATACTACTCATGCTCTGCTTTTCTCCTTTTGCTCACCTTTTCCAGTTTTACCAAACCTCTATAATAACTTCTTACATTCTCTTTTGCTTTCTGATGCTTCTTTTTATAAAAAGATCCAGCCCCGATTCCATACAAAATCAGTAACGCAAGATAGACTCCTACCACGATCACACCCAGCAATACCAGCTTTATAAACGTAAGATCCTCTAATAACGTATCTGATGCACATACTGCAAATAATGCTGCTGCCAGTCCATATCCGATTGTGATCCCGATCAGCGTAATCCATTTTTTCAGGCTCGCATAATCCTTTTTATAATATCCACTGATCTGTATATCCTTTTCTATCCCCTTTTTTTCGCAAATCGCAAGCTTCGTCATCAGACGTATCCTGTTCTCATCCAACATATCCGCGTCCATGCCCTCTCTTAAATAATTCCGTTCTTTTCTTAATTATATTTGATACCAGGGTCAAAAGGTCTGACACCACGTGTGCTCGCACACTAGTGGTAGAATGACCTTGTGACCCGCCCCGATTTTCAGCCACTGTTCAGTATAGCACAGCTTCTTTTTGAAATCCATTATCCACATTTGCCGAACCGGCAGCATCTCACTCCCTATTTATGCCCAATTTTAACAGGAAAAACCGCACTTATAACCACCTATTCATTTTCGTTATATATGCATCCCCAAATCTATCTTGACAGACTGCATTGGCTGGTGATACGGTTACTTTGAAGTTTATGACAAACGTATGATGAGGTGAGAAAATGCAGGAATTAAAACCAATCAAAGAAGGTAAAGTACGAGAGATCTATGACAATGGGGACAGTCTGATCATGGTTGCAACTGACCGTATCAGTTGCTTCGATGTCATCCTGAACAATGAAGTTACAAAGAAAGGAACTGTTCTGACCCAGATGTCCAAATTCTGGTTCGATCTGACAGAAGATATCCTTCCAAACCACATGATCTCTGTTGATACAAAGGATATGCCGGAGTTTTTCCAGCAGGAGAAATATGAAGGCAAGTCCATGATGTGCCGCAAGCTCAATATGCTCCCGATCGAGTGTATCGTACGTGGTTATATCACCGGAAGCGGCTGGGCAAGTTATCAGGAGAATGGTACCGTATGCGGCATCACACTGCCGGAGGGACTCAGAGAATCTGATAAACTCCCTGAACCAATCTACACACCATCCACAAAAGCAGAGATTGGTGACCATGATGAGAATATTTCCTTTGAGCAGAGCGTAGATCACCTTGAGAAATATTTTCCGGGCAAGGGACGCGAATACGCTGAAAAGCTTCGTGACAATACGATTGCCCTTTATAAAAAATGTGCTGAATACGCACTGAGCAAAGGAATCATCATTGCCGATACTAAATTTGAGTTCGGCCTGGATGAAAATGGTGATCTGGTGATCGGTGACGAAATGCTCACTCCTGACAGCTCCCGTTTCTGGCCTGCAGAAGGATATGAACCGGGACATGGTCAGCCATCCTTTGACAAGCAGTTTGCCCGCGACTGGCTCAAGGCAAATCCGGGCAATGACTGGACACTGCCTCAGGAGATTGTTGACAAGACGATCGACAAGTATCTTCAGGCTTATGAGATGCTGACAGGCAAGCCATTAGACAAATAATTTCTGTCTTTTAAAAACTTTTCAACATCAGAGAAGGAATTTGAGGAAGTTATCCACAAATTCCTTCTCTTTTTCTTAAAATTGTGCAGAAAGAGCCGGAACAGATATGGTATACTTAACTTAAAGATGCCAGGGTTCTAAGGTCTTTCACCCACCTATGAGCAAGCTCATGTGGGCTTAGACCTTTTGAACCTGGCATCATATAAATTCATATAAGTTTTTGAAAAATGAAACTGAATATTCACAAAGATAACAGGCTGTGGTATAATACAAGGTACTGTATTGAGGCTTCTGACAGAAGAAGTAGTTGCTATACTAAAACTAAAAAGAATAAGAGAATTTCAGAAATTTCAACAGGATGGGAAGAGAATCCCTTGAAATCAAAGGATTTATAGGAGGAATATAGAAAGATGAAACTTGGTATCGTGGGTTTACCAAATGTAGGAAAAAGTACATTATTTAATTCGCTGACAAAGGCAGGAGCAGAGTCAGCCAATTATCCATTCTGTACGATCGACCCGAACGTGGGAGTTGTAACAGTGCCGGACAAGCGTCTTGATGTGCTGGGAGAGATGTATCATACAAAGAAGATCATCCCTGCAGCCATCGAGTTTGTAGATATCGCAGGTCTTGTAAAAGGTGCATCAAAAGGAGAGGGCCTTGGAAATCAGTTCCTTGCCAATATCCGGGAGGTAGATGCAATCGTTCATGTAGTAAGATGCTTTGAAAATACAAATATCGTCCATGTAGATGGAAGTATTGATCCGCTCCGAGATATTGAGACGATCAATCTGGAACTGATCTTCTCTGATCTCGAAGTTCTTGAGAGAAGAATTGCGAAGACGGTGAAATTGTCAAGAAATGATAAGACAGCAGCCAAAGAACTGGATCTTCTGCAGCGTCTGAAAGCACATCTGGAAGATAATAAGATGGCAAAAAGCTTTACGACAGATGATGAGGACGAGCAGGCATGGCTTGCTGAATATAACCTTCTGACAGCAAAACCGGTTATTTTTGCTGCCAATGTTTCAGAAGATGACCTGGCAGATGACGGAGCATCAAATGAAGGCGTGCAGGCAGTCCGGGAGTATGCAAAAGAAGAGGACTGTGAAGTGTTCGTTGTATGTGCAGAAATCGAGGAAGAGATCTCTCAGTTAGATGAGGATGAGAAGAAAATGTTCCTGGATGATCTCGGACTGGAAGAGTCCGGTCTTGAAAAGCTGATCAAGGCAAGTTATCATCTGCTTGGACTGATCAGTTACCTGACAGCCGGTGAACCGGAAGTACGTGCATGGACGATCAAAAGAGGCACCAAAGCACCTCAGGCAGCAGGAAAGATCCATACAGACTTTGAGCGTGGATTTATCCGTGCGGAAGTTGTAAGCTATGATGATCTGATTGCATGCGGTTCTCATACAGCAGCGAAAGAAAAAGGGCTGATCCGTCTGGAAGGAAAAGACTATGTAGTACAGGACGGCGATATCATGCTGTTCAGATTTAATGTATAAAAATTAGACAGAGAATGTCAGAAGTGGCACCATTTGCAGCAGAAGAAAGAAGAAAGTGCATATGGTGCCTTATTTATTTGATGTCGGGGTCAAAAGCCCCCGACTATGATACCTACGGATTGTTACGCACTACGTGCTCCCACAATCCTACCCAACATTCGCATATCGTGGTGCTTACGCCCCACTTTTATGCTCATATTGGGGCGGGTCACAAGGTCATTCTACCACTCGTGTGCGAGCACACGTGGTGTCAGACCTTTTGACCCTGGTATCTTTATTTTAGTTGGCAGAAAGAAAGGGGATGGAGTTATGCATTATGATATTAGTTTTCCACATTTGGGAATTACGTTAGATCATGTAGGAAAGAGTGTGGACCTTTTTGGAGTTTCTATTGCATACTACGGAATTATTATAGGAATGGCGATTCTGATCGGATTTGCAATCGCTACATCAGAAGCAAAAAGAACCAGGCAGAACCCGGAAGATTATCTCGATATGGGAATTATCGGGGTAATTGCGGGGATTGCCGGAGCAAGAATCTATTATGTGATTTTTTCCTGGGATATGTATAAAGATGATCTGCTGGATATTTTTAACCTCAGAGAAGGCGGTCTTGCAATTTATGGTGGTGTGATCGCAGCGGTTATTTCTGTTTTTGTCCTTGCAAAAGTGAAGCATCTTTCTCCGTTTCAGATCTTTGACACGATTGCAATGGCATTGCTGAACGGACAGATGCTGGGACGCTGGGGAAACTTTTTTAATAGAGAAGCATTTGGTGAGTACACGGATCGCTTATTTGCCATGCGTCTTCCGGTGGATGCAGTCAGATCAGGAGATATTACGGAGAAGATGCGGGAGCATATGGAGCGGATCAATGGAGTGAGCTATATCCAGGTACATCCGACATTTTTATATGAGTCCCTGTGGTGTGCTGTATTGCTGATCATTTTGGTTCTTTACAGAAAGCATAAAAAATATGAGGGAGAGCTTTTCCTGTTGTATCTGTTCGGATATGGTCTTGGAAGAGTCTGGATCGAAGGACTCCGCACAGATCAGCTTCTTCTTCCGGAAATTGGATTACCGGTATCTCAGTTACTTGCGGGAGCATTGGTGATCGGAACAGGAATTGCCCTGCTCTATCTTGGCAGGCATCATAAAAACAGTCCGATGCATCGGAGCGTAACGAAGTATGAACCGATGCCGGAAAAGATCAAAGGGAAGAAACCACCGAAGTGGAATGAGCGGTTATTTAAAAATATGAAATAAAATCAAAGGGGGGCGAAAGAAGAAAATGAGAGATTATCTGGAAGGATGGAAGGACGAGAGGGAATGCGAAATACCTCCGATAAGGAAAGCCGGATTTAAGGAAGAAGTACTGATCAGGAGCCAGGTACCATTGAAAAGAACCAGAAAGGAGATGCGAGATGTCAAGAAGAACTTTAACAATTATTGATACAACCAGTGAAATGAGAGAAATTAATCTGGATCGCATCGGAAAAAGAGAACTGTTATTGGGGCGAAATGCCGAACAGTGTGAGGTGGTGCTTGCGGATCCGATCATATCCAAAGTTCAGGGAAAGTTCTTAATGAAAAAAGATTCTGTTGCATATGAAGATCAGGACAGCAGTAATGGAACGTTTGTTGCCAATATGGGAGAAAACCGGCTTTTGAGTAAGAAAGACGGATATGTAGAGCTGTCGGATAAAAGTGTGCTGAGAATTGGAAATATCCATCAGCCGGATCAGATGGTATTGCTGTTGTACAGGGATTCTGAAGAAACTGAAAAGTGGAAAAGGCAGGCGTTTGGATCACAGCCTATATCGATTGGACGAGACGGCAGTAATCAGATCGTACTTCACAGTCCCGGAGTTTCAAAAGTACATTGCACTATTTGCAGACAAAATGGCAAAATGATGTTGTATGACAGAAATAGTGTGAACGGAGTGCTTGTGAATGGCCAGCCGGTCAGAGGAATGACAGCATTACAGGACAAAGATCTAATACAGATTCTGGATTTTCAGATGTTCTATACCAATGGTTATATTTACTATAGAAGTGCAACTTCAGGTATTTCCTTATACGCTAAAAATATCAACAAGATTGTAGGACGCGGGAAGAAAAAGAAGAAAATTTTGAATAACGTAAATTGTGAGATCAGACCCAATGAGTTTGTTGCGATTATTGGAGGATCGGGTGCCGGAAAGACCACTCTGATGAGTGCAATCAGTGGATTTGACAAAGAATTTACCGGAGCAGTTTACTGTAATGGAGTGAACCTGATCGAACAGTTCCATTCACTGAAAAGCATTATAGGATTTGTGCCGCAGCAGGATATTATTTATGAAAATCTGACATTGAAAAGAATGCTTTTATATACTGCGAAATTAAAAATGCCAAAAGATACGCAGAGACAGGAGATGGAGCAGCGGATTCATGCAGTGTTGAAAATGGTGGATTTAGAGGAGCATCAGAATACCTATATCAGAAAACTTTCGGGAGGACAGAAAAAAAGAGCAAGTATTGCTGTTGAATTACTGGCAGATCCCAAATTGTTCTTCCTGGATGAACCAACATCAGGACTCGACCCGGGAACAGAAAAAAATCTGATGATGACGTTGAGCAAATTGTCAAAAGAACAGAATAAGACGATCGTAATGGTAACGCATACGACGCAGAATCTTCATCTCTGCGACAAAATCATCTTTATGGGACCGGGAGGAAGGCTCTGTTTTTGTGGGAATGTTGAAGAAGCAAAGAAATTTTATCAGACAGATGATCTTGTCAATATCTATAATATGATTGCAGAAAACCCGGAACTGTGGCAGAGAAGATTTGAACAGTCACGTGACCGGTCAGAAATTTCCGGACGAAGAGGCAGTATGGATGAAACCCAGTCAAGGGAAATTGCAAAGAAAAATAAGGGTACTTCAGGTTTCAGGCAATTTGGTATTTTAACCGGAAGATATGCAGAACTTCTGTGGAATGATCGGCAAAGACTGGCATTGCTGTTAATTCAGCCATTGCTGATCGCAATTTTACTGAAGATCGTAGCAGATAAAGATATATTTAAAATCTACGAAAGTACAAAGTCGATGTTATTTGCATTGAGCTGTTCAGGAATTTGGATTGGAATGTTCAATTCGATTCAGGAAATATGCAAAGAACGTGTAATTCTGAAAAGAGAATATATGTCGAATTTGAAGCTACCGTGTTATATGATGTCAAAATTTGTACTGCAGGCATTACTGGGACTGATTCAGTCAATTATTTTGACATTAGTATTTTTGAGCCTGGTAGGAAATAGCAAAAAAGGAATTTTCTTCTCTGATTTCCGACCGGAAATGTTATTTACGGTATGGCTGACTGTAATTGCATCGGTTGCCATGGGATTTATTATTTCATCTGTAGTTCAGTCGGGAGACAAAGCGATGGCAGCGGCTCCATTCGTTCTGATCGTGCAGCTTTTATTTAGTGGAATTTTATTTACACTGAAAGGTGCAGGAAAAATCATCTCTTATTGTACGGTCAGCCGCTGGTCAGTGGAGGCACTTGGAAGTATTGCAAGACTGAATAAGCTGGATCTGCGGATGCAGGCAGATTTTCCGATGCTGGAGCATGAAGCAGAAAGCTTTTTCAAAGCAACGGCGGGACATGTATGGACTGCAAGTGGAATCTTGATCCTGATGACAGCGGTGCTGATGGTTGTTGCTACATTGCTGCTTCGTAATGTGGCGAAAGACCGAAGATAATTGTCAAATGAGTAAAGGAATTGAGAAATGTACAGCAGAAAAGGATATATGGATGAAACCTATGAAATACTGGGCTATCTTGGATCAGGAAGCGGTGGAGTCATCTATAAAGCATATCATAAACGTTTGCAGAAGGAAGTTGTCTTAAAAAAGATCAAAAGGAAAAGCAGAGATGCCAGGATCAACAGAAATGAAGTAGATATTCTAAAAAATCTGAATCATATGTATCTCCCTCAAGTGGTAGATTTTTTTGAGGAAAATGGTGAGATCTATACGGCGATGAGCTTTATTCCAGGAAGATCATTGAAAGAACTTATGGAAGAAAGAAGACAATTTTCCCAAAGACAACTGATCCGTTGGGCGATGCAATTGTGCAGTGCATTGAATTATCTGCATACCCAGACGCCACCGATCATTCATGGAGATATCAAGCCGGCAAATATCATGGTGACTCCGAGGGGAGATGTCTGTCTGATTGATTTTAATGTATCATTTGCTGTGAATGGAAATACGGTTTTAGGGTATACGGAGGGATATGCATCACCGGAACAGTATATTATTGCATTGGATTCAAGAGAAGGGCGGGAGCTGCCACAGTATCGGGTGATTGATGAAAAAAGTGATATTTATAGTACGGGAGCGACACTTTTTCATCTGATCACAGGGAAAAAAGCAGGAAGAAACCGCACAAAGGCAGAAGAGTATCTGCTTAAAAATTATGTAAGTGAAGCTTTTGCAGCGGTGATCTTAAAAGCAATGGATCCTAAGTCTGAAAAGAGATATAAAAATGCAAGGGAAATGTTTCAGGCTTTACAGAATGTATATAAGAAAGATGCCAGATACAGAAAACTGGTGATCGGTCAGAGAGTGGCAATGCTCGGGCTGGTAGCCGGAATGGGACTGTCGATCATTGCGATCGGATATGGAATCCATACCATGAAACTTGAAAAAGTAAATCGGTATAATGAAATTGTAAAGCAACAGACGGAATATAGAAAATCAGGAGAATACGAAAAAGAGGAAGCACAGTATCAAAAAGCAATTAATCTGCTTCCGGCTAAAGAAGAAAGTTATTATCAGAATGCCTGTGCATTGTATGAACAGAAAGAATATCAGGATTGTATTGATTTTATTGACTATGATATATTTCAGAATGAAAAAGTAGATCTTTCAGATGACCGAATTGCAGATTTGTATTATCTGAAAGCGGAAAGCTGCTTTGAACTGGAAGATTATGGAGAGGCAGTAAAAGCATTTAAGAAAGTATTCCAACATGGTGGACAAAAAAGTGAGTTTTACCGTGATTACGCCATTGCACTTGCTTATAATGATGAACTGGATAAGGCAAAAGAGGTGTTGGATCATGCAGAAGATTATCAAATAGCAGATGATTCGCTTCTTTATGCGAGAGGAGAAATAGAAAAGTCTTCTGGAAATACAGCTAAGGCAGAGGAAGCTTTTAGGGATTGCATTTCAAAAAGTGAAAATGAGGAACTTATCATGCGTTCCTATGTCATGCTGAGTGAACTGGCAAAAGATAGTGGTAATCTGAGTGAGGAACGAAATGTTCTGCAGGAGGCAAAAGAAGTACTTCCTGTATCCAGACAGATGGTGATTCTGGAACGACTGATACAGGTTGATATTGATTTAGCAGATGCAGGAAAGACAAGTTACAGAAATGAAGCGATTGAATTGCTGCAGGAAGTGATCGATCAGGGCTGGGATACGTATGAGACATACAATAATCTTGTCATTCTCAATGAAAAGCAGGGCAATCTAACGGAGGCACAAAATGCGTTAGATACAATGAAAGAACAGTTCGGAGATGATTATAATATTGAAAAGAGAGCAGCATTTCTGGAAATAGACAAACAGGAACAGAAAGCAAATAAGAATCGTGATTACACTGCTTTTGCAGAATATTATGAAAAAGCAGAAAAAATGTATTATGAACAGTTGAAAAATAATGATACAGATGCGGAAATGGATCTGCTTGAGAATGTATATCAGCAGGTAAGAAGTGGAGGGTGGATAGAAGAATGAAAGTGACTGCAGGAATGATGATCCTGATTGCTGGAATTATTGGAGTGATCTTTTTTGGAGTTATGTTGATTGTAACAGCAAAAATATTTAAAAATAAGAAAAGAGAAATGTTAGAAAGATTAGAAAGAGAGTAAAGGAGACGTTATGTCGGGAATAAAAGGAGTAATTAAATATATTTCACAGTTGTTGATTCTATCATCTTTTTCCATTATTTTTTTACCGATTATCTGCTTGAAATGTTATGAGGAAAAAAGTGAGATATCTATTTTTAAGTTCATGCAGTGGAGCATAGGAAAGTCTACAAAATCATTCCTGGATGCTGATATGGAATTTGTAATAGGCAGACAGATGAAAATATATATCGTCTGTGCTTTGATCTGGGTTATGGTTACAGTAATTTTTACAATCATAATTCTTCTTGTGCAGTCACAGTTATCATACTATATTGCGATTGTTGCACAGCTTTTTACAATTTTGAGTGGTGGATTGATCTATCTGATGCTTTGTATGGAAACGAAAGGCCCGATTTTGGAAAAAATTTCCAATACATCCGAAGATTATCTTGGAACAAAAGCACTGTTTCCGGTAAAATCATTACTTATTTGGGGCGGAATACAGTTGCTTGCTTTGATTTTAAATTTTGCCGGAGCATTGCTCAAGGAGAAAAAAAGATCAGGCAGACATCAGGAAATGTATATTGCACCAGAGGAAATGGTGGGTGATCGAAGAAGTGGAATGCAGAGAACCGTAAAAACTCAGGCCACAGAATATGTTCCCCAAAGAAGAAATGAAAATAGAATCAAAAAGGATTGGGGGATGGATCAACAAAGGAGCAGAATGCAGGGACGGAGTACCTTTTCAGGTGCGATCCGTGGCCTGCAGAGAATGTATGAAAAAAAGGTCTATCCAATGAGTGTGGGAGAAGCTGTATGGATCTGTTCAGATGGTGTACATATCTTTATGACGAAGGCTGATCAGAGTATAGAACATGAATTGCTTGCAGAGGTGTTTTATGTCGCAGAATATGAAGAATACTGGCTGACACCGGAGAAAAAAAGAATGGTTTTTCTTGAAAGCGGACAACCGTTAGGTGAAAAAAGAGAGTATTATATTCCGCGTGGAACGATCATTCAGGTAAGCTACAGCAATAATATGGAACCAATGAGATTTGAACTTGCATAAAAGAAAGAAGGCAGAATCATGAATTACGATGAGACAGTTTTTGTAAATCCAGACAAATTAGGATTGGATGAAGGAGATACTTTAGATGAACTATACAGAAAATTAGGGAAAGCCTATTATGAGGGAGCATTTGAAGATCCATTACCGCAGTTATTACCTTTATTTGATAAAATTACAAAAATAAAAGGCTTGTCTGCAGGCAGGGGTCAGCAGAAAAGGGACGACGTTCCTGCACAGAGATATTGTCCTTCCTGTGGAAAATTAATTGATGGTCAAGACAGATTTTGTGGTGGATGCGGATACGATTTAAATGATGCAAAAAAAGGAAATTTATATTAAAATAAAAGAAAAGATTAGGTTGTAAGAACGGAGGATGAAAAAATGGCTTTTTTTGATGAAATGGACAGAAAATTATCACAGTTTGGACAAAGTGTATCGAACAAATCCCGTGAAGTTTCGGAAGGAATGAGGCTTTCAAGTGCGATTAAAGCGGAAGAGGAAAAGCAGAATAATCTTTACAGAGAAGTCGGAAAATACTATTTTGAAAATTGTGCGGCAAATGCAGAGGGACAGTTAAAGGTACTTTGCGATCAGATTGTAGCCAGTATGGAACTGACAAGCCAGTATAAGCAACAGCAGAATGTATTAAAAGGAATGGTCAGTTGTCCGAATTGCGGAGCACAGATTTCTGCCAACTCTGGATTTTGCAATGTATGTGGATCAAAGATTGAAAAGCAGGTTTCACCAGCACCGCAGCCGGGAGCAGGAAAGATTTGTCCGAAGTGTCAGAAGACGGTAGAGGCAGATGCACTGTTCTGTACATTCTGTGGAAATCAATTTGAAGCACAGCCGGCCGCCCCGGCATATGAAGAACCGGCAGCTCCGGCGTATGAAGAACCGGCCACCCAGGCATATGAAGAACCGGCCGCTCCGGTATATGAAGAACCGGCAGCTCCGGCGTATGAAGAATCGGCCGCCCCGGCATATGAAGAACCGGCCGCTCCGGTATATGAAGAACCGGCCGCTCCAGTATATGAAGAACCGGCCGCTCCGGCATATGAAGAAGTACATATTCCGGAAGTGACCGTGCCGACCTGTGTGAAATGTGGAGCTGTATTAGAAGAAGGACAAAAATTCTGTACGAAATGCGGAACGCCGGTTGCATAAAAGTTAAGAAGCTGATGAAAGGAATGTAAGAGATGAGATGCCCGTATTGTAATCATATAACGGATGACGATTCTATGTTCTGTGCTTCATGTGGACGAAAGATAGAACCAAGAGGAAATACCTATCAGCATACGACAGAAATGCCGAAAATGTCATTATATGAAGACGATTTTGATATGGAAGAAGAACGGGAAGGAAAATCTTCTTCCAGTTCTGTGCCGGTGATTATTGCAATAATTATTGCAGTATGTCTTCTGATTACGGCAGGAGTTGCAGCATGGTTTCTTTTGAACCATAGAACAGATACATCGTCAGATAATTCTGTCAGTAATGAATTGAAGACAGAATTAAATCAAAGCACGAATAAAAAAATTAAAGAAGAAAAAGAAAGTAAGAAAAAGAAAGAAGACGCTGATAAAGCAAAAAAAGAGGACTCTGAGAAAGAAGAGGAGACGAAAGAAGAGGCGGAAGCAGAAGAAAAGACAGATAATTATATACTTCCGGATAGCAGTAAAAGAATATTGGCAGACAGTGAAGTAAGTGGATTGTCAAAAAGTGAACTTCGACTGGCGAGAAATGAAATTTTTGCCCGTCATGGAAGAATGTTTGATGATCAGGAACTTCAGGATTATTTTAATTCAAAATCCTGGTACAGAGGAACGATTCGTCCGGAAGATTTCAGTGAATCAATGTTGTCAGAGACAGAAAAAGCGAATATTGAGACGATAAAAAAATATGAGTAGGGTCTATTATGAAATGTAAAAAGCTAGTGTGTGGCTGTATGGTATTCATGCTGATTTTTGGTATGTGTGCATGTGGAAAAAAGGAAAAAGCAAAAGAAGCTGCACCGGATCTGGTGCTGGAATTGCCCAAGGAAAAAGAAAATTCAGCGTCCGATTCAGAAGAGACGGTTTCAGGAATGGATGAGGCGACTCAAAATGAAGACATTCCGGAAAAGAAAGGAATTTTGATTGCGATTGACCCAGGGCATCAGGCTCCGGATGTGGATATGAGTGCGAAAGAGCCTAATGCTCCTGGGAGCAATGTTATGAAAGCAAAGGCTACCGGAGGAACAAGCGGAAGGTATTCCGGCATAGCGGAATACGAATTGAATCTTGCTATATCATTAATGCTTCGGGAGGCATTGCAGAACGAAGGATATGATGTGATCATGACAAGAGAAGATAATGAAACTGCAATCAGCAATGCGGAGAGAGCAACCATGGCAAATGATGCGGGTGCAGATATTGCAATCCGGATTCATGCGAATGGAAGTGAAAATAGTTCGGCAAATGGAGCATTGGTTTTAATCGGATCTGCAGGGAATCCTTATGTTGGAAATCTGTATGATGAAAGTAATCGATTAGCACAGGATGTCCTGGACAATTATTGTGCAGCGACCGGAATGGCAAACCAGGGAATTCAGGTGAATGATACAATGACCGGGATTAACTGGAGCAAAATTCCGGTCATCATATTGGAAATGGGATTTATGACCAATCAGCAGGATGATCTGAATATGGCAGACAGTGCATATCGTCAAAAGATGGTTGAGGGAATTGTGTCTGGTGTAAATGAGTATTATCAACAATAAGAAGATGCCAGAGTCAAAAGGTCTAAGCCCACATGAGTTTGCTCATAGGTGGATGAAAGACCTTAGGGCCCGCCCCGATATGAGTATCAAAGTCGGGGGCTTTTGCCCCCGACATCACAAGAAGAAAGAAGGAAAGAAGATGTATTGCCCTTTCTGTGGGAGTGAAATTTCAGACGACAGTACATTCTGCCCGATGTGCGGACAGAGTATTAATTCACCTGATGTGAATGTCAGAAAAGAAGAAAAAGAATCGAAAAAAGCGACAGGAACGATGCACTGGGTGCTGGTTCTGATAACGGTAGTTCTATTATTGGTTACGATGATCGGAATTGGCACTGCTCTTTATCTGCATTTTCGGGATTCCTCAGAAAAGATCAGTCAGGAAATAAAAAAAGACGATTTAAAAAAGGAAGTAAAAAAGGAGAAAGCTGAAGAAGAGACAAAGGATGAAGAAGATCTGAAAGAAGATGTACTGCAGGAGGAAGATGAGAGCAGTGATCTGGAAGATGAATTTTGGATCAATGAGGATACAAAGGCAGATTATAGTGAAAATCTGGATCCGGATCTGTATGAATCTTATGATTCCAAGATTACGGATTTCAAGTTTTATTATCCGGTAGATCTGTATAATGAAGTGTCCGTCGATGAGGATCCGGATCTGGTCAGTTATGGAGAAAACTGCCAGACAATTACATTTGAAGGAAGTGATGGGTCTCAACTGATCTTTTCTCTGACTTCCAGAACAGATGCCCTTTCTATCGAGAATATGACAGAAAATGTATACAATATTGAGAGTAAGGGGTTAGTTGAACCTGAAAAAATTGTAAAATCCTCAGAAGGAGATCATGGGAAGGCAATTCTGACCGGATGGGACAGCTCAGCTCATAACAGTGCAATCTATGACATGACTAAGATCGAAGCCGGATATGTTCTTCAGATGAAAGTGATCTTCCCGGATTATACAAGTGAAAAAGACCGGCTCGAAAAAGCATATGTTACAGAATGTTTATATCGGATGTGCGGCTTTTCGGATTCAAGTCAGCAGGTAAGAAGCTGGGATGAGTTTATGGAGGAAAATTAGATGAAAAGGGCATTTCCAGTGATGGCAGTTTTGTTCTGCTGTATGATTTTCTGTATGACAGGGTGCGGAAGTTCTGAAAAATCCGACAGTGGAGCTAAAGAAGAGAAGACAGTGAAAAAGCAGGAACAGCAGAATGAAAAAGAAGAAGAAAAAGAATCCGAAAAGGAATCGGAGATTTTGCAGTTTGTTGATGTATATGGGCAACAGTATTCAGTAGAAATTAATCAGAACATTGCAAAAAAGCAATATAATGATACATTATTTATTCATGATGGAGACAGATTGACCTATGCAGATGAGAAATATACTTCCAGACTGGGGATTGATGTTTCTTACCATCAGGGAGAGATTGACTGGAAAAAGGTAAAAGCAGCAGGTTATGACTTCGCTTTTATCAGAATTGGATACCGCGGTTATGCAGAGGCAGGAACTGTGAATGCGGATATCCGCTTTGACGAATATATACAGCAGGCACAGAATGCGGGACTCGATGTCGGAGTTTATTTCTTTTCGCAGGCGGTAAATGAAGAGGAAGCGAGGGAAGAAGCAAAGTTTGTGCTGGATCACCTTTCAGGATATAATCTTCAGCTCCCGGTAGTATTTGACCCGGAAAGCATTCTTGATGATGATGCAAGGACAGATCATGTATCAGGGGAGCAGTTCACAAAAAATACAGAAGCATTTTGTAGTGCGATTGAAGCAGCAGGTTATGATGCTATGATCTACAGTAATATGTTGTGGGAAGCTTATGAGCTGGATCTGGAAAAATTATCCGCATATCCGGTCTGGTATGCGGATTACGAATTAAAGCCGCAGACTCCATATCATTTTGAAGTATGGCAATATACGAATCAGGGATCCGTGGACGGAATTAATGGAAGAACAGACATAAATATCCAATTAATCGAAAAGCCTTCAAAATAGGATTGAAGTGTGCAGAGAAAAATAGTATAATCGTTTATGTGATGTCGGGGTCAAAAGCCCCCGACTTTGATGCCTACGGATTGTTTCGTGCTACGCACTCCCACAATCCTACCCGCTATTCGCATATCAT
>ERZ773193.45-NODE-45-length-177032-cov-8.957723_pt1 | contig 177032 bp, 154 predicted proteins | sample MGYA00511110_ERZ773193 | MGnify/ENA primary metagenome ERZ773193 (study PRJEB29015, sample SAMEA2737784) | human gut metagenome | biome: human gut; feature: human-associated habitat; material: faeces | place: China | collected 2012 ... | reverse complement strand
CGAATACAAGCGCCAAAGAAAGACAACACAAATGTGAAGTCTTAATATCAGAAGCTATGGGGATCGCTTCTGTCCAAAACCCGTTTACTGACCGGAACATGCCGTATGAGCAGCCGTTCCAACCAGATGCGGGAGATGCGGAGGCGGTCCCTATTTTTGTGATATTAAGCCCAATATGCTGAGGAGGTGCATTCTGTGAAAACATATTGCAGACAGGAAATCAGCCGTGGTGACATTTACTATGCTGACCTGCGGCCAGTCATCGGGTCTGAGCAAGGTGGTATCCGTCCGGTACTCATTCTGCAGAACAATGTGGGCAACCGTCACAGCCCCACAGTGATCGCAGCCCCCATCACCAGCAAGATGGGAAAACCGCGGCTGCCTACACATGTTTGTTTGAATAGGCAAGCGAATGGATTGAGCTGTGGTTCCGTTATCCTTTTGGAGCAACTTCGCACTATTGATAAGTCCAGGCTCAGAGAGCGCGTTGGAGCATTGGACACCTCCGAGATGAAACAGATTGACTGGGCGCTTGGGGTCAGCATCGGTCTGGCGGAAGGATATCGGTAGAATAGGTCAATTTATGAACATTTATTCTGTTGGTATTGGTGAATAGATGTTGCCGCCTTACTTGTGGTATTGTTTGAAAAAGCACTTGGAATAGGAAAACGAGGTGAAGCAAGAGTGGAGTACCGAAAAGTTTACTTCCGGATTCGCAGCCGCTATCAGTTCGATTCCGGCTGGCCGGCTGAGACTGACGCCGCCAAATTTCATGAAGAAAGCCGCAGCCTGTTCCAGAGTGTGGGCTGGGATCTACAGCCCGGTGGGGACAGCACATCTGATACCGTTACAAAAGGCTGGCAGGAGTTATACCTGCATCCGATGAACTTTAGTGGTATTATAGAGATGGACGAGATCCCAGCCATCCAAGAACTACTGAAGGATGCGAAATCGTTCTGCTGCTATGGCTTCGACTGCTACGAGAGGTATTGGGATATTACCGATGAGGAATATCTGGCACAGTTGGAGACCAAGCGCGAGGAGATCACACATGAAATTCTGGAACGGTGCCGGACAAAACGGAAAAACCTGTATATCACAGGCCCGGTTGCTTTAAATGTCGCTCAAAAGTTCTCTGTACACAGGCTCTGTGATAAAGAAGGCAAGCATAATCTTGCCAACCGCTTCGTGGGCGAACTGATGGAGCAGCTTGTTCAAGATGGCCTGCTGGTGACAACGAAAACCAGAAACGGTCCTGGTGTCCGCACGGCAACCGATGCAGAAATTAGCTCCCCACTGCCAGGGCAGCAGCAAATGACCCTGTAAATCGAGGTGCGATGGAATGGCAATTTATATTACGGGTGATACTCACGGCGACTTCCAACGCTTTGGGAGCAAATACTTCCCACAGCAGAAGGAGATGATCTGGGAGGACTATGTGGTCATCGCGGGTGATTTTGGAGGACTGTGGGATGGAAGCCAGAAAGATCAATATTGGTTGGACTGGCTGAACAAGAAGCCCTTCACCACCCTGTTCGTGGATGGGAACCATGAGAATTTTGACTTGCTGAACACTCTACCAGAAAAAGAATGGAATGGCGGACGGGTCCATGTGGTGCGGGAGCATATCCTGCACCTTATGCGGGGACAGGTCTTCGACTTCGGCGGCCTCACCTGGTTCACAATGGGCGGTGCGGCCTCCCATGATATTCAGGATGGAATTCTCGATCCAGCCGATCCGGACTTCGAACACCGGTATTGGCTGATGCGTCGGATGCGGTCCATGTTTCGGGTCAAGGGGGTAAGCTGGTGGGCCGAAGAAATGCCCAGCCAAGCAGAATATCAAGAAGCCCTGGCAAACTTGGAACGGGTCAACTGGACGGTAGACTGTGTTCTCACCCACTGCGCTCCCAGCGGTGTGGTGCAGAAGATCAATCCATCCTATGGAACGGATGAACTGACGGACTTTCTTGAAATGGTCAGCCAGCGGTGTAAATTCGCTTACTGGTTTTTCGGCCATTACCATGAGAATCGAATCATAGATCAGAAATACATCCTCCAGTGGGAAAAGATATCTGAACTGGGTTTTTAATCGCAATGGATCAGGGAGTGGGTAACCAGCATTCCCTGGTCTTTTATTCTGAACGGAGTGGAAGACGCCAAATGAGCAAAGAGATAGGCTGCACAAAGGGGAAAAGCGATTTTACATATATGGTAGAGCATAGGTGATTTTTTGTTATCAGGAGGAAAAAATGACATTTGAAATTAAAGATTATTTTGAGACGCCCGTTATATTGGAGCCGAGGGTGGAATTGTACACGGTTTATGATTTTATGGGCAAGGAACTGCCTGGCCTTGCGATTGTTCTTGATATGCCTATCCAAGGAGCAGATGAGAAAGAACAGTTCGCTATTCTTACAAAATCTTTTGGAGAATTTATTGGCTTGAAAAACAGTGCATATGTCGATATAAACAACTGTCCCTTTGCGCCGCAGCTGCTCAATCGTGGATTTGCTAAAGATACTGGACTCTACAAAGAAAGTGGGTTCTGCTCCTACCCTTTATGGACATTTGAGGAAACCGTTCTGAAAGAAACCGGCGGTGAGAAGTACGAGAGATACGCACGGGCTTATGACGAGTATATGGAGTCCTCTTTTATAGGAATGATGGGTGCGGAAGATGAAACAGGCGAAGAAATATGTACAGGAATGATGATGTAATAAGTCCATAATACAGTCCGTGGCTGGACTGAGGAATACCAAGAGGCTCTGGTGAACTCTGGTGAACTCGGAATGGGTCAACTGGACAGTGGACTGCGTTCTCGCCCACTGCGCTCCCAGCAGCGGAGTAATGACGCGTACGGAGTGGCCCGATGTATATCCCGGAATGATTGTGGAATAGACGAACAGCCCGTCCTGTGATATGATGGTAGTAAGTCAAAAAGATTGGAGGACAGGCTAATGCCGGAAAAACAGGAGGAAACCATTCGGGAATTGACCCTCATGCTGATGTACCTGACCTCCTGGGAGGAACGGGATACACCGGAAATGCGGGCGGTCAAGAAGAAGGAACTGGAAAAGTATCCCCTTGTCCGCCGATGCTGGAAGGGCTATGACCACGACCTGCTGGACAAACTTTCAGAGGAAGGGCTGATCAACGCTGCCGGGCGAACCTATCCCGCCCTCATCACACCGGAGGGAGAAGCCGAAGCTCGGAAACTGCTGGCCCAATATGGAATTGATACAGAAGGAAGAAGGCGTCGCAGTGCGGAACGATAAACAAGAACAGGCGATCCGATCCAGCGCAGCGGAATACCTGACCTTTGTGGCCGCTACCGGTGACAGTACAGAGAGCATGGAAATGCGCTATGAGGATGAGAATATCTGGCTGACCCAGAAGATGATGTCGGCCCTCTATGATGTGGATGTTCGGACAATCAATGAGCACATCCAGAAGATCTATGAGGATGGTGAGCTGACAGATGAGGCAACTATCCGGAATTTCCGGATAGTTCAAACTGAGGGCTCCCGTCAGGTTAGCCGCCAGGTGAAGCACTACAATCTGCAGATGATCATTGCGGTTGGATTCAAGGTTAACAATGACCGGGCGGTCCAGTTCCGCAAGTGGGCCAATACCATCGTTAAGGACTACACTATTCAGGGCTGGGCCATGGACAGCGACCGGTTGAAAAACGGGGGTAGTGTACTTACCAGGGAATACTTCGACCACCTTCTGGAGCAGATCCGGGAGATTCGGATGTCTGAACGCAAGTTCTACCAAAAGATCACCGACATCTATGCCACGGCTCTGGATTATGATAAATCATCCAAAACCACACGTCTGTTTTTTTCCGAGGTACAGAACAAACTCCACTGGGCGATCCACCGTCATACTGCGGCGGAGTTGATCGTGGAGCGAGCCAACGCTGAAAAACCTCACATGGGCTTAACTTCCTGGGAGCAGTATCCAAACGGGAAAATACAGAAGTACGATGTGTCCATTGCTAAGAACTATCTTTCCAGAGAGGAACTGCAGGCGCTGGAACGCATTGTGACCATGTACCTGGACTATGCGGAATACCAGGCAGGCCGCCATATCCCTATGACCATGCAGGACTGGTCACAGCGGCTGAATCGCTTCCTGGAATTCAATGAGCATGAGATCCTCCACGACACCGGCCGGGTGACGCATGAGATCGCCAAAGCCTTTGCAGAGAGCGAGTTTGAAAAATACCGGATTGTGCAGGATCGCATGTTTGAAAGCGACTTCGACCATTTCCTTGCCTTGGAGGAACAAGCAGAGAGAAAGAATGACTGACAAAAGAGAGCCGCCGGTTTCCAGACTGGCGGCTCTCTTTTACAGTTGCGGCAGAAAGATGGAGGCGGCAAATGAGAACTGAATATCGCAATGATCCAACAGTAGACACTGCAGATCTTCCGTATGGATGGCATAAGGGCGATACCTGTGTAATGATTACAAACAAAGCGAAAAAGAGCACTTCCGAATATATTGTGGAAAGCTATGACGGGGTATATTTTGGCGTCCGAAGCCATACTGGGCTATATCACCGGGTATCTCCGTGGAGGATATTCCGGACGAAAGAGGAGGCCATTGAAACCCTGGCAGAGCAGAAATATGGAGGCATATCGCTTTAGGAATCACGGCATTCTGTGCTGGTTTTCCAATGGACTCAAGATGGTGTTTTTTCACAATAGAATGACCAGAACAACTGTGCTATAATGGCTTTGAAAATGTGTTGGAAGATAAAGAGGAAGGGGTGACCGAAGCATGAAGGAGCGAACCTACATTTGCTGTGACCTGAAATCGTTTTACGCGAGTGTGGAGTGCATCGAGCGTGGGCTGAATCCACTGGATACCAACCTCGTGGTGGCGGACCTGAGCCGCACTGAAAAGACCATCTGTCTGGCGGTCACACCTTCCCTGAAGTCTTATGGCATTTCCGGTCGAGCCAGGCTGTTTGAGGTGATCCAACGGGTCAAGGAGGTCAATGCCCAACGGCAGCGGAATACCCCTGGCCGGCAGTTCACCGGCGCTTCCTCTCACGACCCGGAGGTGCGGCAAAATCCTTCCCTGGCCCTCGACTATATCGTGGCCCCACCCCGGATGGCCCACTATATTGACTGGAGCACCCGCGTCTACAGTGTTTACCTCAAGCATGTGGCGCCGGAGGACATCTACCCATACAGCATCGATGAGGTGTTCATCGACGCCACCAGTTACCTGCAGACCTACCACCTGTCGGCCCGTGAATTTGCCCGGAAAATCATCCTCGACATTCTGCAGACGACCGGTATCACTGCTGCGGCGGGCATTGGGACGAATCTGTATCTGGCCAAGGTCGCCATGGACATTGGCGCGAAGCATGTCCCCGCCGATGAATACGGCGTCCGCATCGCAGAACTGGATGAGATGGGCTATCGCCGCTCCTTCTGGACCCACCGTCCGCTCACCGACTTCTGGAGGGTGGGAAAAGGCTATGCCGCCAAGCTGGAAGCCCACGGCCTGTACACTATGGGAGATATTGCCCGGTGCTCCATCGGCAAATCCACGGACTACCACAACGAGGAACTGCTCTATAAACTGTTTGGTGTCAACGCGGAACTGCTCATCGACCATGCCTGGGGCTGGGAACCCTGCACCATTGCGGACATTAAGGCATACAAACCAGAAAACAAGAGCATTGTCTCCGGGCAGATCCTGCAGTACCCATACCCATTTGAAAAGGCAAGGCTGGTCATCCAGGAGATGGCCGATGCACTGGCGCTGGAATTGGTAGATAAACGGCTTGCGACCAACCAATTGGTCCTCACGGTCGGCTATGACATCGAAAACCTCAAGGGTACAGCCTACACCGGAGAGGTCACCACAGACCGCTATGGGCGCAAAATTCCCAAGCATGCTCATGGTACAGTCAATCTGGACGGATATACCTCCTCCGGCGAGGAGCTGCTCAAGGCAGCCACCAGCCTGTATGACCGGATCGTAGATAAAACCCTGCTGGCCCGCCGGCTGACCCTCTGCGCCAATCACCTGCTGGACGAGTCTTCTGTGCCGGAGGATCTGCCGGAGCAGATTGACCTGTTTACGGACTACTCGGCAAAGGAAAAGCAGAAAAAAGAGGCTGACACTGCCCATGCACGGGAGAGAAAACTCCAGGAAACCATGCTGGACATCAAAAAGCGTTTTGGCAAGAACGCCATCCTCAAAGGGCTGAACCTGGAGGACGGTGCCACAGCCAGGGAGAGAAACAACCAAATCGGAGGCCACAAAGCATGACCGGACCATACGATGATATCATCAACTTGCCGCATCCTACATCAGCCAAGCACCCGAGGATGCCGCTCTCAGATCGTGCGGCTCAGTTTGCGCCCTTCGCGGCCCTGTCCGGCCACAGCACCGCACTTGCGGAAACGGCACGGCTGACTGACCAGCGCATGGAACTGGACGAGGATGCCAGGGCTGCCTTGGACTTAAAACAGCAACTGCTGTTGGAGCGGATCAAAGAGCGGCCGGAAATCACGGTGACCTGGTTCCAGCCTGACGCGAAGAAAGACGGCGGCCGGTATATCGTATCAACCGGGAGGCTGAAAAGAATCCATGAGGCGGATCAGGTACTGATTCTGGCTGATGGCTTAAGGATACCGATAGGTGACATCGTTGAGCTGGAAAGCGAGTGCATTCGTGGGCTTCTTTAATCTACCACGAGTGCGTAACCCCTTATAACCCCTTGAATGTTTTGGGGTTATAGGGTATAATAAAATACAGCAGAATGGAGGTGCGACATGGATGATTTGAAACGACAGGAAAAGATTCAGGAATTGGAAAGGCAGATCGCCGGCCTGCCGATTGGTTACATCTCAAAGAAGACGATCAACGGCAAAGTCCGATACTACCATCAGTGGACAGAGAACAGAAAAAAGCACAGCCAATATCTTCGAGATGGAGAGATGGAGGTATTGCAGGAACAAATTGATCGGCGCAAGTCTCTTCAAGCTCAACTGAAGGAACTGCAATCCGGCATGCCGAAAGCGCACCAGCCCAAGTTGGATTTTGAAACCAGCGTGATTGCCGGCAGGGGTCTGGAAGCCATGTCGCAGGGTGTAAAGGACTGGGGACTTCGTGATTGCTTTGAACAACTGGAGGAGTATCTCTACAGCAAGGAGAGCGACCGCGTCTGTTTGATCTTCGGGCTGCGCCGAACCGGAAAGACGACCATGCTCCGCCAGGCCATTGGCAGAATGGCAAAGGAGAACTTGAGCCGTACCGCCTATATCAAAGCCCGCAGGACTGACAATATGGCGATGATGAACCGGGATCTCAAAAAGTTGTTTAATGCGGGATTCCGATATGTGTTCATCGACGAGGTCACGCTGATGGAAGACTTTATTGACTCGGCTGCCCTCTTTTCCGATGTGTTCGCCACCATGGGAATGAAGATCGTCCTGTCCGGTACCGACTCCCTGGGCTTCTGGCTGGCGATGGATGAAGAATTGTATGACCGGGCCAAGCCCATCCACACGACCTTCATCCCATACCGGGAGTATAGCCGTCTGCTCGGGATCGACAGCATTGATGAGTACATCCGATATGGCGGCACGCTCCGCGCCGGAGAGTTGGCCTTTGACGATGAAGATGTGAATGCTCAGGATGCATCCTTCCGGGATGACGAGTCCACCCGAAGATACATCGATACGGCAATCTGCAAGAACATCCAGCACTCCCTGGCCTGCTATGAGTCGGGCGGGCATTTCCGTCACCTGTACTCTCTGTATGAAGCTGGAGAGCTGACCAGCGCCATCAACCGGATCATAGAGGATATGAACCACCGATTCCTGATCTCAGTGCTGACCGATGATTTTCTTTCCCATGACCTGCGGCTTACTGCCGCAAATCTGCGGAAAGAGCGTGACCCCGAAAAGCGCACAGAGGCACTGGATGCCATTGATACAGAGGCGGTCACCCGGCGTTTGATGGAACTGCTGGATATCCGGAACAAGGAGGAGCAGTCCATCGGTATCACAACTGCTCACATCATAGAGATTAAGCAATATCTTGCCGCGTTGGAGTTGATTGTGGATTGTCCCATTGAATCGGCGGACCCCGGAATTGAACCAGTGGAACATATTCTCTTCACACAGCCTGGAATGCGATATTGTCAGGCTCAGGCCCTTGTCCATTCCTTGTTGAAGGATGAGCAGTTCTCGGCGCTCAGCGAATATGACAAAATGCAGATCACGGGCCGCATCCTTGAAGAAGTCCGCGGCCGGATGATGGAAGATATTGTGCTGCTGGAAACCATGAAGGCGGCCGACAAGGATCACCGTGTTTTCAAACTGCAGTTTGAGGCTGGCGAGTTTGACATGGTCATCTATGACCAGAAAGAAAACTCCTGTGAGATCTTTGAAATCAAACACAGCAGCAAACAGGTTCCCCTTCAATACCGGCACCTCGTCGATGAGGATAAATGCCAGAGGACGGAACGGCGGTTTGGCCCCATCCAGGGGCGCTATATCCTGTACCGTGGTGAAGACGCGCAGATGGAAAATGGGGTCCAATACTGGAATGTAGAGAATTATCTGAAAGCTCTGCCGACATTGGATATCGTCCAAGTACAGGAAATCGGTATGCAGCCAATCGAACCTACTCTGTAAAAGGACTATCGCCACTAAGCAGTTACAATTAGAAATTGAAAAGCATCGGCTATCTTTTTAGGATAGCCGATGCTTTATTTTTAGGAGGATTACTATGAACAGGGTACTCAGAATCGACGAAGAAAAGCCTGAAATGCATATCTCGGTTCAAGGCTATAAGGTCACTCTCTGCTTTGCAGAAAAAGAAAATCCTGAAGTTGCTGTATTAGTAAAGCAGGCTCTCCTGAGCGCCTATGCAATGCCCCGGAAATAGAACGACTTGCTGAAGGTTTTGCATTCAGAAAATTTGATGAAGGGATGGTCAGTAAAATGGCTGAAAGAGTCTATTGCTTATACAGAGGTAAGAATCAGGAAAGCATTCTTATGCAGAAGAACGCCTGCCACGATTTTACAGAGAAAAAAGGCTGGAACATTGTTGGTGAGGAGCAGGAGATCGACGTGTCTGGCTATAAAGTCAGTGCTGATACCTGCGATAAGTTGCAGCGCATTAGAGAAGCTGCAGAGCGAGGTGAGTTTGATATCTTTCTGGTCTTTATGTATGACCGGCTGGGACGCAATCTCAATGAAACCCCATTCATCGCAAAGTGGTTTACCAAGAAGGGCATCCATGTTTGGAGCGTCTATGAGGGAGAGATCATAGACGGCGTTGACGCAGAACGCATGCTTGACTACATTCGCTCTTGGCAGACTGATGAGGCCCAAAAACTTTGAGCAAAGTACAGGATAACCCAACACACCAGCCCATTTACTGCAGATTTACCTCCAAAAAGATTATCAATTCCCCTGGCTATTCTGGCCGTAGTGTGAGATAATGGGTATGGCGAAAGCCGGGAACCTTGATAATCGAATAGAATGAATTGGGTGTCCGCCCTCTCACACAAAAAACATGAGAGGACGGATATCAATGGCTGAAAGAGTTTATTGTTTATACAGAGTTTCCACCAACAAGCAGGTCGATCACGATGAAAACAACCAGGCAGACATCCCTATGCAGAGAAAAGCATGCCACGATTTTGCGGCGAAAATGGGTTGGGTCATCGTGGGCGAGGAGCAGGAAACTGGCGTGTCCGGCTATAAAGTCAGCGCCGATGACCGTGATAAACTGCAGCTCATCAAGAAGTATGCGGAGCAGGGCAAGTTCGATATTCTGCTTGTCTTCATGTTCGACCGACTGGGCCGCAAGTCAGATGAAACCCCCTTCGTTGTGGAGTGGTTTACTAAAAAGGGCGTCCGCGTCTGGAGCGTACAGGAAGGAGAGCAGCGGTTCGAATCCCACACGGATCGCCTGACCAACTACATCCGTTTCTGGCAGGCCGATGGAGAGAGCCAGAAAACTTCGATGCGTACCAAAACGGCCCTTGGCCAGATGGTAGAGGAAGGACGGTTCCGCGGTGGAAGCGCACCATACGGGTACCGGCTGGAAAAGAGCGGCATCCTCAACAAGCGCAAACATGAGGTGTACATGCTGGTCATTGATGAGGATGAGGCCAGAGTCGTTCGGATGATGTTTGATCTCTGCATTTCGTCCGGTTACGGCAGATGGCGCCTTGCCAACTTCCTCAACGACCACGGGATCAAAAACCGGAAGGGACAAAACTGGCATGACGCCAGTGTGGGAGGCATCCTGCACAACCCGCTCTACAAGGGAATCCTTCGGAGCGGAGAAACCTATGCCGGCCCCTTTGAAGCCCTCCAGATCATCGCCCCAGACCAATTCGACCTGGCGCAGAAACTGATGCTGGAGCGGACCAATGAGCGGAAAGAGCGGCGCACAGTACCGCTGAATACCGCAGGCCAATCCCTGCTTTCCGGGAACATCTTCTGCGGCCACTGCGGAGGCCGGCTGGTGCTCACTACCAACGGGACAACCACCCGCCTTGCGGATGGGACGCCGGTCCATAAAAAGCGTATTCGCTATGTATGCTACAATAAGACCCGGCGCCGTCAAGAATGTACAGGACAGACTGGATACACAATGCACATTCTGGACGGGATCGTCACGGAGGTGCTGCATCAAGTCTTCGACAAGATGCAGGGGGCTTCCAACGACATGGTCGTAGGAAGCGCAGTTCAGAAGCAGATGGCAATGATACGCTCGGAATTGCAGCGGGCCAGAGCCGAAAACACCAAGGCCAATAAGGAATATGAATCCCTCAAGGCCGAGGTACTGAAGGCGATCCAAGGGAAAAGCGCCCTACCGCAAGATGTGCTGACTGAAATGCTGGAGGATACCCGACAGAAGGTACTGTCCACCAGTGAACGAATCACGACCCTTACCGCGGAACTGAATGATGGAAACTCTAAGATCGAGGAGATGAAGGCCGAGTTCAACCGGATCGTGTCCTGGTCCAAGATTTTTGATGAAAGCCCGATGGAGGTCAAGAAAATGATCTGCGGCTACATCATCAAAAAGGTTTCGGTGTTCCGGGACTATAGGGTCAAGATTGAATTCAACATCAATGTAGAGCAGTTCCTGAACGGTATCGACAGCATCGACGAATGCGATACTACCTATGAACTGCCTATGGCGCAATAAGCTCTCACCCTCGCCACGATCACGGCGAGGGGTACATATCGTAAAGGTATGTCCAGTTGACAACATATACCTTCTATGCTATACTGCAACTTGTCTCTCATCAATTGCCGGAGCGGGACATTCAAGCCCTTTCCCAAGCCATCAGGGGGTGCATACCCGATGGTTCGGGAGAGCGCTTGAATGGCATTCAAGAGGTCAGCGGTTCGATCCCGCTTATCTCCACCAGAACAAAGACCGTGCAGCTTACAAGCTGCACGGTCTTTTTGCTAAAGCATAGTTAAATGATTATCTCGCCGATATTGACCGACGGCGAAGTATTTGTTTGAGTGGCTCATAAAAAACAAACGGCTAAGTCAGAGGGTGTTACCGAGCAGTTGAAAGCCACCGACCAAATGGCGTGGGTAGGCAAAATGAATAGCATACGAAATCGGGCATACAGATTGAATCAGTTCTCAAATCTGTATGCCCGATTTTTAATGTTTCGGGTGCTTTTTCAAAACGATTGACAGATAGTAGCCAACGACAGCGAACAGTCCCATAATCGCCGCATAGTCGAGCAGAAACCAAAACAGCGATTCGTTCGGCGCAAAAAAGCCAAACTGCGTTTTATAAAAAAGGTAGTCCGCGATGTTTCTGTACACGAAAGCATATGCGCCATACAGCACAACTGCAAGCGCGGCAACGCGCGCAATAACGGTACGCGCCCGCGACGGCTTGCCGAGCACTCTTTTCGCCATGCCGAGCATAATGCTCCAATGAAAGCCGAGGTGCAGGCTCATAAGTGCAAAGCCCCAATAGCCGCACAGCAGGTGGAGGGTTTGGGCAACGGCAAATCCGCCGCTTGGCGGGAGAAGCGAGAAAACATGGCGCGAGAGCATAATGCCGCTTACTGTGCTGCCGAGCATAGCAAACAGTATCAGCACCACAAGCGCCGTTTGCACAGCTCTGTATGCGGTATATTTTCCGTGAAAGATGCTCCTGCTCCACTGCCTGTTCAGAATGTGGTGGGTAACAAACAGCACGAACATACCCACGCCGACCCATTCGTGCGCTACCTCACCGAGCAGCTCATAGGACATCAGCAAAATGAGCGCTGCGGTCATAGCGATGTCCACGGCGATTTTGACAATCATTTTCGGATTCGTTTCCTTCTTAGTCATGTACTTTCAGCGAGTGCAGCATTTTTACGAATTGCGGGTCGGAGTGGTCAACGATTTCGCTGTGTCCGATGTCGAGCTTTGCGATTTTCGCCATATCATCGTCAGACAGCGCAAAATTCCAGATGTCAATGTTCTGCTCCATACGGTTTTTGTGCACCGACTTCGGAATGACAACCACACCGCGCTGCACATTCCAGCGAAGCGCCACCTGCGCCGCGCTCTTGCCGTATTTTTCACCGATTTCGGTCAGCACGGGGTGAGTAAAAATGCCGTGGTTGCCCTCGGCGAACGGCCCCCATGCTTCGGGCGTTACACCGTATTCTTTCATAAGAGCGAGCGCGTTTTCCTGCTGAAAGAACGGGTGCAGCTCCACCTGATTGACCGCGGGAATGATCTCTGCACTCTCGCACAGATCGGCGAGAACATGAGGATAGAAGTTGCACACGCCGATGGCGCGGACAACGCCCTCTTTGTAAAGCTCCTCCATAGCGCGCCACGCGCCCGGATAGTCGCTCATCGGCTGATGAATGAGATAAAGGTCAAGATACTCGAGACCAAGCTTTTTCAGCGAGGCTTCAAAAGCCCTCTTAGCCCCGTCGTAGCTTGCGTCCTGCACCCACAGCTTTGTGGTGATGAACAGGTCGCTGCGCTTTACACCACACTCGGCTATTGCTTCGCCGACGGCTTCCTCATTCATGTAAGCTGCCGCCGTGTCGATCAGGCGGTAGCCCGTGGCTACTGCGTCGAGCACCGCCTGCCTGCACTGTGCTTTGTCGGGCACCTGAAAAACGCCGAAGCCCTCGGCGGGCATTTTAATTCCGTTGTTTAAGGTAACAAATTCCATGGTGAGTCCTCCGTTATTTCAAATTTAATCTTTATTTCAGAAGAAGCACAGCCCGTTGAGTGTACACTTTTTTCACGCGCCTGCACAACCTTTTTTGCAGTATCTGAGCCAAAGTGTTCCTGCGTCAGAGTTTTGGGCATTTATCAGCTCAAACGGTACGGCATCATTATAAGGCAAAAAGTCCGCTCTATCAAAAATCGAAGCGCCACGCCCGCCATCGGCGACGGGAGCAATCACAAGGCTTAACTCGTCGATAAGGTTTTCCTGCAAAAACGACAGGTTGGTTATTCCGCCGCCCGAAATCATCAGCCTCTTTATACCGAAAAGGCGGTTCAGCTTTTCAAGCATATCCGCGCAGTCAAAGCGGTTTTTTCCTGCAAAAATGTAGGATATATCGTAGCTCCTGAGGTAAGCGACATAGTCGTCTGTCGCCTGCTCGGTCAGCACTTCGATGATGTGCGCGCTCGGGCGGTTCGGCTTTTTTATAAAATTGCTGTCGAAAGCATGCGTGCCTTGCGGGTCGAGGGAGACAATGTAGCTCTCGGCACTGCTTTCTGCAACATAGTCCTCGCGGGGATAGATTTTGCCCGCTTTCGGCAGGGCGTCGATAACGCCGCCCGAATAGCCGCCCTCCATGGTGGTAGTTCCGTAAAGAATTGCTGTGCAGCGGTAAGATTCGCGCACCTCGGCGAATTTGTGCAGCGCAGGCGCACATTCGGGGGCGGAGAAGAAGCTGCCGTCGATTTTTCCGTCAATGGAGGTCAGCATATGGCAAACAACATAGGGCTTCATTGTGTGCTCCTTTCAGCGGTTAAAAAGCCAACCCATAATTTGTGGGTCTTTTGAGAACAGACCGCCGCCACCGTGCTCGTTCGGCGCACCTTTGTCGGTGAAATAGCTGTGCTCCCTTACGTCGAGCACCAGTATTTTGTCGATCTCGGCGTCGGTCAGCCCTTGCTTTTCATACAAAGTATGAAGTCGGTCATAGGCGCTCTGCGTCGGCGCCGAGCCGTAATATTCGTCATTTCTGCCGATGGCGAAGAAAACGGGCAGGCGAGCGTTTGCGACCGACTCATACTCGCCGTCCCACTTTGACGAGACCTGCAAATAGGCCGAGAACAGGTCAGGGCGCTTTGAAACGGCGATGGACATTGTCTCCCCACCGCCCGAATAGCCGTTTGCAAACACCTTTGTGCGGTCGATGTTGTAATTATTCAAAAAGTATTCTGCCAGTTCGATCGTCTGATTGGCGGAGGTTTCGCCCCAGTTGGAAAGCTGCGGCGCAACGATTATCATTTCTTTGTTATACTTTTGCGCTTCAAAGCCGAAATCCTCCGACCTCAGATTTTGCGCCACGCCCTGAAAATACAGCCCCTCATAACCCGGCAGCGTGAAATACAGCGCATACGGCTTGCTGCCGTCGTAGCTTTCGGGGACATAAACATTGTAGTGAATGTCGCCGTTTTCATCGGAGTGCAGCACATTGTCGATCACAAAGCCGCGATAGGTGCTCTTTCCCTCCGTCACCGATGACGAGGGCGATGAAACAGCGCTCGGCGCTCCGTCCGAATAAGCGTCGCTTGCGGCTGATTGGGTGGCTTTTCCCGAAGCCGTCGGCTGCGCGTTTTGGGCGCAGCCTGATGCTATGAGAGCAAAAGCCATGCAAACCGAAACGGTTGTCAAAGCTGCTTTTCGCATAAAAATCACTTCTTTATTTGTTGAGGTTAAGGCTGTTTACCCAATCCTTAACGGTGCTGTCGGACGCACCCGAAGAGAAGCGCTGACCCTCTTGCCAGTCTCCGCCCTTTGCCATGCCAGCAAGCAGCGTGCCGGACTGGCCGAGCCCCGAGCTTGACGAGGTGCAGAACGGAATGACGGTCTTGCCTGTAAAGTCGTTGGCTTTAACGAAGTTATCCACAGGCCACGCGGCAATACCCCACCAGATAGGATAGCCGATAAAAACGGTATCGTAATCGTCCCAGTTGTCGACGGCGGTGGTTTTCAGCGGCACGTCGCGCAGGCTTTCGTCGTCGTGCTCGCGGCTCACGCGGCTGTTTGTGTCGGTCCAGTTGAGGTCGTCGCTTGTGTAAACCTTTTGCGGTACGATTTCAAATGTGTCGGCATCGGCAGCGTCGGCGATGCTTTCGGCAATACGCTCGGTGTTTCCCGATGCGGAGTAGTAGACTACTAAGACCTTTTTGCCGGTCGCTTGAGTGGGTACATTGGTTTCGTCTGCCAAATCAGAGGAGCCGTCTCCCTTTTCTGTTGCGGCGGCCGAAAAAGTCTCCGATGTGCTGTTATCTTCCGATGAATTGTTTTTGGAAGATGTACTTCCGCAAGCCGTAAGACCGACGATCATCAGAATGCTTATAAATAAAACCATTGTCTTTTTCATAACTGTTGTCTCCTTTTGTTTTATTTCAAAAGATTGTTGTTGCTTAAATATTCGGAAATTGCAGAGGTGTTTGTGGCTCTTGCAAACAGCCCGTCATGGACGGTCGCGTTGCTGGCGCAATTTCTCACAAAGCTCATGGAGGTTTCAAATTGTGACCTGTCCATAGATGCCGATTGTGAGAAGGGATATACATTGATACCGGTCAGATCGTAACTTTCAAGGAAGGAACCGATAATCATGGGAGCGGTGTGCCACCAAATGGGATAGCCGATAAGAATGTTGTCATACCCACTGATGCTTTCGGGGAGATTTGAAATTTCGGGACGTGCGTTATTATCTCTTTCGATCAACGCAACCTCGGTGCAGGCGGTATAGTCTGTGGGATAGGGAGTGGTCGGGACAAGCTCTAAAATATCTCCGCCTGTTTGTTCCCTTATCTCATTTGCCAGTCTTTCGGTGTTGGATGACCAGGAAAAATAAACGATCAAGGTTTTGCCGCTTGTCACGGGGGTCGAATCTTCCCGAGGGAAGACGGTGATCCGTTTTACCGAACGCTGAAGAATAAGTAGGGCATCTTTAATGGTCACATCTTCGTCGGTGTCAACGTTTGCGGCCGCAAATTGAGCATCGTCAAACGTTATAAATTCAACGGAATATTGAAGAGCCAACAAAGCGTCAACGGTGCTGATCTCGCCGTCGTTGTTAATGTCGCCGAGCATTTGTGTGCCGTCATCTTGCTCATACAGAGAAACATTATCGACCTTTTTGAAATTGCCACAAAGCTGCTGTTCCGGCAGTGCGCTTGCCGAAATTGCTCCGCCGAAAACCGATATACAAAGAATAACTGCACTGAGTAAAACAGATACCGGCTTTTTCATTTTAATTTCCTCCTATTTTTGTTTTGATGTTAAATGCATTGCTGCAAAATTTGAAGTATTTCATCGGCACTGAGTTTTTTGCAGCAGCCTGCCGTCGTGTTGGTCGACTCGGCAATCGCGCGAAAATCGGTGTTGGGAGAAATATTCATTTCCGTAAAGGTGGTCGGCAGCCCGATCTCACGAATAAAGTTGGACAGCGCCTTGATTCCGGCAAACGCGGTTTCTTCGTCGCTTGCCTGCGGCTTTATTCCCCAGACATTTTCGGCAAAGCGGACGAAACGGGCAATATTGTATTTGTAAATATGGCAGTACAGTACCGGGTGAATGACCGCCAGTCCCGCGCCGTGGTTGCAGTTGGTGTAGGCACCGAGCTGATGCTCGATCTGGTGCGCCTGAAAATCGGTCACCTTGCCGATTTTCAGCATGCCGTTCTCCGCCATAGCAGATGCCCACGCAAGCTCGCTGCGCGCCTCGTAATTCTGCGGGTCGGCAAGCAAAACGCGGATATTGCGGATAACGCTGCGCATAACCGCCTCGTTTATATCGTCGGAAAGATTGTTTTCATTGGGCTTGCCGAAATAAGTTTCCATTGCGTGGCTCAAGGTGTCGAAAGCGCCCGAAACGACCTGCTTCATCGGCACGGACAGAGTGTAGGTCGGGTCAAGGAACGCAAAGTCCGCCTGCGCGCCGAAAAGTGCGCCCTTGATTTTCTTGTCCTCATTGGTAATGACCGCGCCCGCATTCATTTCCGAGCCTGTCCCGAACACGGTGACGATGGTGCCGAGGGGAATAAATTCGGTGGGATAGGTGTGTTTTGTGTACTGCATATCCCAGATGTCGTCCGCCGTTTTTGCCTGTGCCGAGATGATTTTGCAGCAATCGGAAACGCTGCCGCCGCCGACAGCGAGAATGAGGTCGATGCCGCTTTCTTTGGCAATGCGCGCGCCCTCCTTCACTTTGGCGTAGGTCGGATTCGGCATGATGCCGCCAAACTCAACAACTGTTTTGCCGGCATCGGTCAAAATCCCTTTAACCTCGTCATACACGCCGTTTTTCTTGATAGAACCGCCGCCGTAGGCGAGCATAACCATGTCGCCGTATTTTTTCAGCAGGCAGCCGAGATACTCCCTTACACCGCCGCGCCCGAAATAGACCTTCGTTTTGTTTTCAAATATAAAGTTGTTCATTGTAATTCCTCCTTAATTTTCAAAGCCTTTTGCCCAGCTTTTCACTTCGGATTCGGACTTTTCCACCGAATTGCCCGAAATGGAAAGCGCCTCGTCCGTCAGCACGGTTGCACCCTTTGTAAGCTCCGAAATGCGGTTTAAGCTGTTTGCGCCGCCCATGCTGCCGTTGTGTGAGAAAAACGGAATGATCGTCTTGCCCGACAGGTCGTATTCCTCAAGGAAGGTCCAGACGGGCATCGGCAGATCGTACCACCAAATCGGAAAGCCGAGATATATCACATCATATTGCGCCATTGTTTCGGCGTCGATGTGCTCGGAAAGCGCGGGGCGCGTGCCCTCGTCAAGCTCCTTTTTCGCGCGGTCTGCGCAGGAGTTGAAATCCTCGCCGTAAGCCTTGGCGGGAACGATGCGGAACAGCTCGCCGCCCCTTTCTTCGGCAATCCACCGCGCCATTTGCTGACCGTGACCCGACCACGAGAAATAGGCGACCAAAATTTTGCTGTCGCCGCCGACTGCCTTTTCGGGGTCGTTGTCTACGGCGCTGCGCCCGCCGCCGCAGGCGGAAAGGCTCGCAAGTAAAGTCAGAGCAGCAACGATCAGCACCAAAAAACGAATAGCTTTCATTTTCATACCGTTAAAATCTCCTTTTCATTACATTTGTCTTTCCCAAAATCGAACGGCGTCGTCCAGCCAACCCTCCGCCGCCGTACCTGTGCCGAGCCCGAAGCCGTGCGAAAGCCCTGCATATTTGTGAAACTCGATTTCAACTCCGACACTTTGCATCGCTTCGGCACGCCGCTGCATAACGCGCCAGTTGGCAATGCCGTCATTTTCTCCGACGCACATATAGGTGGGCGGGTCGTCTTTCGTGTACTCGCTGTGCCCCGTGTACTGAATGACCGCAGCGGCGGGGCGTGGATAATTTCCGCCGCCGAAGTACGCCGTGCCGTAGGAGCCGAGGTAAGCGACCATGCGCCCGCCTGCCGAGCCTCCCCAAAGTGAATAGCTGTCGGTGTCGACCTCCAGCTCGTCGGCGTGCTCAAAAATAAACCCGATTGCCCGCGCCATATCCTCGCAGGCGGTCTGCGCGCCGGGACGGTAGATCAGCGCAAACGCGTTGTAGCCCTTTTTTGAAAGCTCCAGGGCGTGCGGAAAGCTGTCCTGCATCGCGCCGACATAGGCAAAGCCGCCGCCCGCGTTGCACACGGCGAACTTCGCACCCGCCCTGCCTTTGAAGAAGAACAGCCCCGTGTCAGCCTTTGCGGGATCTTTCGCTTTTTCTTCATCGGTGTAGATGTCGTAGAATATCGTCTCGCCCGCTTCGGCGCGGGCTTTCATATAGTTTGCAATCTCCACGGTTTTGTTCGGGTCCATGTTGTTGTACCAGGTAAGTCGCAAGCTCCCGAGCGTGTTGCCGCTGTAATATGCCGACTCCACAGGAAAGATAAGCCGACCGTAATCGCCGAATACCGGGTCGGAGATGACCTCCTGTATTTTCGTGTCGGCGGTGTAATCAGCGCCGCTTTTGGTTGCACTCACTGCGCTTTCATCTCCCGATGAGGAATTTTTGCCGTCCGTCTGCACGGGTGAATCGCAGCCCGAAAGGCATATTGTAAGGAGAACAAGCGCTCCTATCAAACGCAGCCCTCGCACCTTTTTCACCGCCCTTTTATCTTTCTGATTACAGTATACAAAAACCGAGACCTCGTAAGAAGTCTCGGTTTGTTACAATGTTTATACCTAAAGGTTATAACTAATTTTGCTTTGCGGTATTCACCGCGTCGGCTGCCGCCGTTAAAAATCGCTGCACCGTTTCGGATGGTGTCGGAGAATGGAGCAACCCATAGGGAATGCTGAAATCCCAATCCACCGGTATGATTTTAAGAAGCGGATGGACATTCGCCCAGCCAGGAATGGCAAGCACCACATCGTTTGAGTTTTCGCAGCGATTGAACACATCCATGTTGTAAAACTCAAAATCCACAATATGCACCTTCGGGTGGTTTTTCCAAAGCTCGTCGCGCAGCGCGTCCACATAGTGACTCCATTCCCTGCGCATAAGCAAGAGGTTTTCACCGTCCAAATCGTCTACCGTCAAAAAATCCTTCGCCGCCAAACGGTGGTGCACCGAAACGGCGCAGCAAAACGGCTCGCGCGAGAGCGTAAGCCCCGCGCACCCGCGCAGCTTCAACATTGTTTCGTCAAAAATGCCGCCCACGACATCAATATTGTTGCCGAGGTTTCCGAGAATTTCCCGCGCGTTTTCGGGCGTGTTTTCAAACGGTACAATCTGGAATTTCATATCGGGGCAGCGCTCCTGAATTTTCGGCCACAGCGGCATAAGCAGCTGCGCAGGGGTCATAGGAGAAGTGCCGATGCGAATGATGTTCATATCCTCCTGCATCGCGTTTTTCGCCCGCGTTACCGCGTCACGGCAATAGCGGATAATGTATTTTGTGTCTTTATACAGTGATTTGCCCGCTTTTGTCAAGGTAAGCCCGCGGTGCGTTCTGTCAAAAAGGCGAACGCCAAGCTCAGCTTCCAATAAATTTATCTGTTTGATAACGGCGGTCGGCGTAATGTAGCTTTCCTCCGCCGCCTTGTTAAAGCTGCCTGCGTCGGCAACGCGCAAAAAAGTGTCAAGCTGAGGATTATACATTCCGTCACCGTCCTTTTACATTATATATACATTATATTCGTCGCGATTTGCAGTGTCAAGTTTGTGCTGTTTTCGGGTTCGGAAATTTCAAAATATTTCATTACAAGGGGGTTGATTTTTCAATATTTTTTCGGCAATCCAATATAGAGAGCAGACAACACATAAAAGCGACAAGCAAAAATAAATCAAAATTTTCCCGTAAACTATACATATGACGTTTAGTGGAGGGACTGATTACAGCAACTTGAAAATTGAATGATCGGCTGAATGGAGAAATGGATTGCTACGCTTACGCAGAAGCAATGTTTTCTCAGCTTGTAAAGCTGTTTTCCGAAAAGGAGGGCGTAACGGAAGTTTTCAAAGCAGAAAACCAAATGCTTTGGGTGCAGAAAATGAACAATTTGTGAAACGATGCAACGGAAATCATTTCAAATGATCTTATCTACCGTTAGGAATGACGACCATCGAAAAAGAACATAAGTGTGTTTACAGAAAAGCCGGTGTATGCCAGCTTTCTTTTTTGCCTGCGGTGAACCGAAAAAGGCCCATAGGCTGCCCTATCCTAATAACCGGAGGTGATGGGTGGGTGATTGCAAAACGAGGGCTGTTCTGGTATGTGGACGGGAAATCGTTCTGCTTTCCCGTTTCCGGTGAGGAAGCCGATACGGTAGGCAACAATCATCGGCGGTTCTGGGAAACGCTTCCGCAGTCCCTTACCTGCGGGATGCCCTACAACTACTTTCCCCGTGGGCGGGTGGAGCTGCGGCACGAGAAAGCCATGGTCTACCTGCACCCCACGCTCTGCACACCGGAAATTTATGCCCGGATTCGCCATACTTTTTCGCTGCCCGATGAGATGCAAGTGCCGTTCAAGACTGATGGGAGCCAGCATTTCCGGAGTATTCAGAAGGAATGAGCATTGGACATACAGCAGTTGAAAACCTGCTGCTTTACGGGGCATCACCCTAAATTTTTCCATGGGGCAGCAACATCGGTGATCCCGCCGCCGCAAAAATGCTTCATGCGCTGGAAGGTGAAATTTTGCAGACCATTGCCGACGGCTATACGACATTTCTCTGCGGCGGTGCGCTGGGGGTGGACACTTGGGCGGCGGAGATCGTGCTGCGGCTGTGGAAAAATCTGTCGCTGACTCTATGCGGAGGCCGCGCGGCGGAGGGCCGCTCTGGCGGCGCGGGACCGGTATATGATCGACCGCAGCAGCCTGATTGCTGTCTATGATGAGCGTTCCCAGATCTATAGTGGCACCTGGCGAGCGTTGTGCTATGCGAGGGAAAAGCAACTGGACACCCGGCAAATTCGCTGGATAGAATACATTTGAGGAGACTTCACATGAACATTTATCGTTTTATTGATTCCCGCGATATACAGGAGTATTTACAAAAGTTGAACTACTCATTCACCACACAGGAGGCGGCTTTTCTGGTGTATTGGTGCAAAACCGCTGTGCTGGAGGAAAAAATCACCGCATGGCGGGAGATCATCAACACCATGCCCAATTGTTCTGTGGCGGAGCGGCCGCATCTGGAGGCTATCACGGATTTCCATCGGTTCCTGCTGGACTATATCGACATGCTGGAGCGGGATCTACGGCGCTTCAAGGAGCCGGAGGGCTGCGTCTATATCTGCGATATTTCTCGGCGGAACGAACCTTATGGAGACCTGGAGTGCGGCCCGTTCAGCGATTTCGACCGCTGCCTGTCCGCAGGTATCCGGGAAGCGGCAGAAGAAGAATGCACTGCCCTCCGCATTATCAAGCGCCCCATGAGTCCGGGTAAGGATTCGCCGCGGGAAGATTATTGCATCTTGACCCCGCAGGGAGCAGTGTGCCAGCTGGATTGCAACTCGTACAACGACCGTGACCTGGATCTGTCCGTTGCCTTCGAGGGTATGTGGTTCGACTTTCCCACCCCGTTTCACGCCGGGGACATCGTGTGTTCCCACAGAAGGCCCGACGAACCCGTTGTGCTGACCGACCTCTGCACTTGGGACGCCGAAACCTATCGGCGGGAGATGTCCGTTTCGGAGTGCTCCGACAATTGGCTGAGCAACCTGGATCGCGTCCTGGCAAAAATACGTGTCAAAGGCGATACCAGCGACATGACCTGCTGTGGATACACCCTACCAGCCGATTCGGGAACGGCCATACCCTTTGTGTTTCACGATCATCTTCTCGACAATTATATGGATTTAGAGTACCACCGGGGCCCGCTGAATGGCATCTACAGAATATTGAGCCCCATCAGCGACTTTTTCAAGAGCCATCACAGCATTGAATTACTACTGAACACTTACTGCCTGCTGCTGCGGCAAGCGGAACTGGATAAAAGCATTGCGTGGTTTCGGAGTTGGTATCGGGAGGAAATCCTCGCAGACATCGGCGTTCTTCCCAAACCGGAACCGTCCCGGGAGAAGTCATGAAAATTTGGCTGGATGACCTGCGCCCGGCGCCGGAGGGCTTTGTATGGTGCCGGAGTGTCAACGAGGCAAAACGCTTGATCCTCCGTGCGACCGAGCCCATCACGCTGGTGGACTGCGACCATGATCTGGGCGACTACGCCTGCGATGGCGGCGACGGAATCAAGCTTTTGGACTGGCTGGCAGAAACCGGACGATTTCTGCCCGTCCGTATTCACACGATGAACCCGGTGGGACGGGAAAATATGGAGCGTCTGCTTCGGCGGTACTGGCCGTAGGCCGAAAAAGGCGCATGGGGTGCGCTATCCTGTCCATACCAAAAGAAAAGGGAAAAACGCTATGGAACACGAAAAGCAAGTGGAAGTCGTCAAGCAGGCGCTGGATCTGGAAATGCAGATTCAGGTGCTGGAGCAGTTTCTGCCGGAGGAGCGGGGGGAAGTCTACGCCGAGCCGGAGCCCCAGCCGCCGGTACGGCAGGAGGCCCATTACACCGAGCCGCCCATTCGGCACGGCTGCAAGGTCAATTGGCTGCTGATGCTTGGTCCCGACGGGATCACGCTGGCCCTCTCCACCTTCAGCAGCAGTGTTTTCCTGGTCTGGATGTTCGCGCTGACGCTGTTTGTCTGGGCACCTGTATATTACTTCGCTCTTTACCGCAAGCAGAAGGCGGCAACCATTGAGAAAATCCGCAATTCCGCCGAATACCAGCAGCAGTGCACGGCCGCTCGTGTGGCCGCAAGCCGGCAGCAGCAGGCGTTTGACGAAGCGTACACCAAGGCAAAGGAGGAGTATGACTCCGTGCTCCTGCCCCGGTATCAAGCGGCCCGCAGCGCATGGGAAGCGGAGCATCAAGCGCAAATCAGAAAAGAGGAACAGGAGCTGGTGCAAGCAAAAAAGGAACTGGCGGCACTCTATGAGAAGCCCCGCATTGTTCCGGCCCAGTATCGGCGGGTGGACGCCCTGCAGTACATCTATAACATGATCTCAACCTCGGACTACGATGTGCGGTAGGCTATCGAGTACTTCGATAAGAGCCAGCAGCGGGCGCTGGAGGAAATGCGCCTGCAGGAACAGCTGCTGGCCAACGCCATGGCCATGGAGCAAAACTCCATGGCGGAGAAAGCCCGGCGGGATGCCAACATTGCGGCGGCGGTAGGCGCCGTGCAGCGGCACAATACCAACAAAACCATCAAAAAATGGGTGGAAAAATAAGCAACGGCGGCAGGTCTATCACCTGCCGCCGTATGCATTTTACTGGGGCTGGGAGAAGCCTAAGTCGTGCCCGATTTCCCAAAGTTCTTTTCCAAAGGCCGGATTCTTATAGAGCTTTTCGGACAGGGGCTTCATAAATTTACACTCAGCGGGCAGTTCGCCGGTGTAAATCTTCGCGCCGTACAGGGGCGAAAGATACTGTCGCCTATCGAAGCATCCCGGAAAATAGTGTCCATGCTTCAGTGCCCCGAATTCGATATGTCCGCTTTTGCTGGGATATAGGCACTGCACGCCGCAGCAGTCATCGCCCACCTCGGTCAGAAGGCAGTAATGCGCCCCCGAAACATAGGGAGCGCAGTTGACTTCCAGAATGTCTCCGGGACGGTACGGCACCGGCAGATTCAAATGGACGGCTCCCTGCCCGAAAGCGTCCTCCGCCCACGCACCCCGGCGATTTTGGGGATCGTGCAGATAATACTGTACTTCTCCATTCGGAACAGCGATGAATGTGTATACGGGTCGTGAAAAGCCGTCGAATCCCGGTACGCCGCCGGGCCGGTACTGTTCGATCCGCCAGTATAGGTTCGCCCAATCTTCTGTCAATTCCTTCTGGTATTGGGTGATGGCGGACTGCACCTCCTCCATGGATAAGGCGATGTAGGGGCCGTCAAGCTGTTCGCCGTCTTCCCAAAGCTCCACCGAAAACACAGCCGCCTTGCTTCCCAGCGCTTGCCGTGCCACGTTCAAACAGGCGCTGTAATCCCGAATCAGATCGGTGTCTTTGCCGTGTGCCATATGTCCGGACAGGCGCTCTAAAAGCCGCACCTTTTCTATGAGCGCGATGGGCGCACCGGCGATGATGTCGGCATAGTCGGTAGCTTGGAGCTTTTCCGGATGGGTCAGCAGGTAGGCATGTAATTCTGGCGAGCCAGACAGCAGGCAAAAAATTTCTTCGTGAATGGTCATTGCACCATCTCCTTCAGGGGAACATGATCCAGTGTGCGCCCGGCCTCGTCCGTCAGATATTCACTGTGGCCGGTGCTCTCCTGATCCCACAGCACGGTGACGGTATCGGCATCGGCGGCATGGGTCTTGGCAAACACCCGGATCAGCGGCAGCCAGTCAAAATTCGCCCCAGACACACGGAAATAGAGATCCCGGCTGCCGGGCACGGTGTCATACAGCCCACCCAGCCGCACCCGAAGGAATTCGCTGTTCAGGGCACGGTTCACGGCGGCATTCAGCTCCGGCAGGCGGGTCGGGTCCACATAGAAAAGCTCCCCGGCATGCCGCTCCACAAAAGCGCGGCTGAGGAAAACATAGGGCCGTTCCCGGATGACCAGCAGCAGGTTCCGCACCAGATTACGGTTGGGCCGCAGCGTCACGCCGTAGGCGGCCATCAGCTCAAGGCACCGCCGCCGGGTCTCCTCACTCTGGGCGGCATCATACAGCCATTCGGCGGCGTAGAGGGTCTCCTCCACCTCTGCCGGGTCGCTGCTGCCGTAGTAGTGCCATTGGCAGGGAAATGCCGTGCCGTCTCGCCGCAGCATCCAGGCGGTGAGGGGGTTATCCATACGCATCCGCTCCTTTCGGGGGATAGTGTAGCATGGCAGGTGGGGCAAAAAGGGAGCACAGGAAAAAGAATTCCCTGTGCCCTCTTTCAGTTCCATCAGTCAACTTTCCACATAAGAAAATCGAACCATATATTGCCGCGTGTGTCTTGAGGATACTCCTCTTTCAAATATGCCCGAATTTCGTTCTGCACTTTTATGTATTCTGGCTCTTTCATTTTTGTCCAGCATTCGTGTTTATTTCCATTGATTTTGTTTAGTCTTTCTAAGATGATGCTGTCGATCGGACAATCGCATTTTTCTTCACAAATAGCAAAAGCGGAAGCCGTTCCCTCACATTCATTGAGAATAATAAGATATTTCAGCGTCATATTGACCAGCTTTTGGATAGCTGCAAACTCAATCGTATCATTGTTTTTTCGCAGCTTTTCAATTAAAAGGTCAGAAGAAAGTGGCTCTTGCTCCTTATGAATTTGTTGGTACAGATACTCCAGTGTTTCCTCATTTTTATCTCTGTTTTTCTCGGAATAACTCGGTATATTCCCAGTGCGTGCCCCGGTCATTACATCCCGGTGTGCTTTTCGGATGGCATCCCAAAGACGGTCCTTATGTTTCGGTCTATCCGGTGTCTTGATCGCTTCCGTTGTTAAAAAACGGATCATCAAATCTTTATCCATTCCAATCCCTCCATCAATCATATTTTTTCAACGCTTTCTCCAAAGCGCTCTTGACCTTTTCCCGCAGGCGCCGTGGCTCCAGCACCGTCACATCCGGGGCGAAGTTTAGGGCAAACTGCTCCATGGCCATCTCATTGGTAAAGGCCGTCACGGTGACACCGACGTCGTCTTCGTCGGAATACTTCTGCAGGATGTCCGGAATGTTCAGGATCAGCAGCTTTTTCGGCTGTTTCACAGGCATGGAATTACTTCCTCTTTTACCATATTCTATCACGGTATTTCTTATTGTACAAGATGGTATAGTTCAAAAACAAACCACCGAATACCGAGGCAAGCCAGTAGCAGGCACACCTGACGCTAATCTATGAAGGTGTCGCATTCCGCACGCACGGCTATCTGCTCGCGGAGTCGGCTGACCTCTTTCTCGCAGGTCGCCAACCGGTCAGAATAGAGATGCCCCGGTGACTGAACAATGCTCTGAAGCTCCTCTTTTCTGGAAATTACCTTGTCCAAGTGTTCCTTGTCCTTATCCGCAATCTTTTGAAAATTTTTCAAGGCGTTGATCACACGGCGGGCATTGCCTGCCGGTGTGTCCCCCATGGGAACCGGATATTTCTGTTCCGCGTATTTCAGCAGAATGTAGGGCTTTTTTTCATCCTGCTTTTCCGGAAGCTCCATGCCCATGTTCAAAACCATTGGTACCTGGGATCCGCCCCCAGAGATGAGAAAGTCATCTGTCAGAAGCGACTTGATCCGCTGATAGGCGTTTTTGCGCGCATCGGCATCGTATTTTTTCAGGAAGTCTACTGCGGCTATCGAGGTTTCCCAGCGCTGTTTGGCCGCTTTGATTTTTTCGTCGATTTGCGCAAGCTCTTTTTTCTGCTCTGTAAGGGTCTGCCGCTCCTTGGACAGCAGTATTTTCAGGTTCTTGACCTCGTTCTCTTTTTCAGCCAGTTTTTTCATCAGCGGCTCAGCCAATGCAAGCGCTTTCACCTGCGCATAGGTCAGCACCTGATTCTCCAGATCCTCGATGGAGCGCTGATAGGCGGTTCCTGTGAGAAACTGTGTAATAAAGCGCTGTTTTGTTTCTAAAATCTGCCAGGAATAGGAATCAAAGCTGCTTTCGGTGATGTAACGGTAGATGAGCACATTTTTGTTCTGATTGCCTCGGCGCAGAATTCTGCCTTCGCGCTGTATCATGTCCGCAGGCCGCCAAGGCACATCCAAATGATGAATGGCTTTAAGCCTCTCCTGCACATTGGCCCCGATGCCCAGCTTAAAGGTCGAGCCGATCAGAATGCGTATTTCCCCCGCATTGAATTTGCGAAACAGCTCCAGTTTGCGGCTCTCTGTATGGTAGTGGTGGATAAACGCGATCTGCGCTGCAGGAATGTCGCACTGTACCAGCTTCTCCTTCAGCGCATCGTAAACATTGAATGCATCATTCTTTGGGGTCGCATAGTCACAAAATATCAGCTGTGTCATTTGTGGATACTTGCTGTACAGCGCCGTCACACGATCCACACATTGACAAATTTTGGAGTTCTCCCCCTCCGGCTGCTCTTTTCTTACCAATCTCAGGTCAAGCGCAGCTTTTCGCCCGTCCGTGCTGACCTTCAGCATATTGTCCACGCGACGGTCCACCACCTTGCCGCGAATCGCCTCGGTTCGTTCGCAAAGGGAATTCATATAAGCAGTGAGTGCCGGAAACTTTTTGATGGTTACATCTGTATAACCCTCCAGCTTCGGCATATCTTCTGTGTCATCCACCGCATGAAAAATGGCTATTTGCGAGAACATCCGCGAAAGCTCCGGAAGATTGAAAAATTTAGAAAATCTTCTCACAAAGCGGAATTTGGAGGTGTCTACATCGATCTCGCAGAGCTGCTCAGGTAAAGCAAATGTTTTGACCCAGTTATCAAACACATCCAGATGGCTCGTTTCCAATTCGTTATATTGCAGATAGATTTGCATGGCGTAGGCATCGGAAATAGAGTTGCACAGCGGCGTGCCTGTGGCAAACACCGCCCCTCGCCCTCCATTTGTGCGCTGAACATAGCGCACCTTGTGCAGCAGGTCCATGCATTTGGATGAACCCTTGGTGTTGATACCATTCAGATTTTTCAGCTTTGTCCGTATGGGGATATTTTTATAGTTGTGTGCTTCATCCACAAACAGGGTGTTGATCTCTAATTCGTCAAAGGTTATATCACTGGTTTGAGACGTCGTCATGCTATCCAAAAACTCCCGGGTCAGCTTTTTGATATACTTCTTTTCTCGGTCGATAGTACTGGAAAAATCCGTACGCTGACGCCAATCGCGCAGCACATCATTCAGGCGGTTCAGTTTTTGCTTCATATTGTCAAGCACAACATCTTCCGACAAGGGGATCATTTCAAAGCAGCTATATGCCATGATGATCCCATCATAGTCGCCATCTCGTATCTGTTTCAGCACCTTCTGCCGCATCATCGGCTTAAAGGATTTCGGTTCGATGGCGAGAACCTTTGTTTTTGGATACAGGTCGGTGAATATTTTTTCCCATTGACCGACAATGTGATTTGGTACAACAAACAGATTCTTCCGTGAGATCCCCTCAGAACGCATTTTCATGGCTGCGGCAATCATGATATAGGTCTTGCCTGCCCCTACATCGAAAGCAAGGAGTGTGTTAGGCGAGGAAAGGATCTTCTGAACGGCATCCTTTTGATAGCCATAGAGGGAGAACTCCGGCGACATATCCGGAAATTGCAGTGCGCTGCCATCATACTTCTGCGCTTCATAGCCGGTAAATATGTTGTTATAAGCTTCTTCCACCAGCCAACGGCGGTCCTCGTCAAGCCAGATCCACCGCTTAAATTCTTCATTGATCAGGCGCTGCTTTTCCAGTGCGGCAAGGGTATCCCGCTCGTTGTACTGTGTTCCGTTATCCAGCAGCTTGATCTCTCGCAGGTTCAGTGTATTTTCAATGATGCGCAGTGCATTGTATCGTTCAAGTCCGTACTTGAACATCGTATTTTTGCTGTTTAAGGAGGCCAGATAGTCCTTATTGTGGATGCACCAGCTTCCGGTTACCTCTTCGTATCCTAAAAATCTGGAAAAATCCGATTCACTCTCCAGAATATGAGCAATAAAATCTGCAATGATCTGTTTACCGACCCAGGGAACGCCCAAAGAAACCTCAATATCTGTGTGGGGGATCGCATGCGGTGTTCTGCCGACCGTTGGCGCTCGGTATAGCTGTTCTTTGTGCTCATGCACGGCGGCCGCTTGTCGATAGAGCTCGATCCACTTATCCAGTGTCATCTGCTCCAGATTCTTTTCCGACAGCATATCCACGATTTCCTCCGCCGGAAACCCTTCACCGTCATTGTAATAGAGCGTATGATCCTGCGCATCATAAACGGAATAATCTCTTTGCATCAGTTCCCGGGTAATTTGCCGTCCTAAAAGACCGGGCTCCACTGTCGAAGCCAACTGCTCTGAGATGTACTTACGATCCCTCTGCGCATAAAGGGGCATATTATTCCGAACCAGAAGATTCTTGAGTTCCAGCTTCCACAGTATGGTAAGCTGGTTTCTTCGGGACACCTGCTGGTTGCCGAGTGCTTTCCGGAACAAAGTGATATTGTCATTTTCGATGCACAGGATGCCCCAGTAGTCCGGCACATGATACTGCGCAGACTGGCAGTGGCTTTTGCTGACTACCAGATAGTTCTCGTCAAAGATCCGGTCGTATGCTTTTATTTGGCCGGCCAATCTGGAATAGTTGTCCAGGTCGCTTTTGATTTCATATCCGGTCAGCCTGTCCGTTACCACCATTACATCACAGATCGAAGTGCCTATGCTCTTTTCCTGATAGATGCGGATCTCATGATTGGATGCTTTCAGGTACGCAATCAGAATATTCCGAATGGCCTTGTCGTTCATAAGTGCCTCCTATGGTGTCAGACTAACCATAGTGTAAAATACCCGGTGAGGCAAAAAAGCTCCACCGGGTACAATCTTCCTTATCAATTCTATCCAGCAAGTGCATTTGCACTCCAAGAATTAGCGCAGAAAATAGGGTATGGCAAATCATATCGAAAAGCCTATTTTCGGCCTTGCCGGGACTGAAATCTCCGGCATTTCAATATCCTTAGCACACAGGAGCGTGATGTCTTTTTGCGTGAGACTTTCATAGTCCTTAGCCAGCAGCCGGATGGCCTGCGTCATTTTGGCCTTCTCAATGATATTGCGGACATAGCGGCCATCGCCGATTACACGCCACACAAAAGGTAGGAATCGCCGAGGTTCCTGCCTTGATTTATGCCTGTGACCGGGATGCCGCCGCCATTACAGTGGTAAACAGCAATCTGCACTGGGAGCATATTTTACCATCTGAAAAGGCGTTTGCCTGTAAACTGAAAATGGAGGCGCTGTCCCATCAAGGCAAACGGACGGATTTAACTGGTATATCTCCACCAGAACAAAGACCGTGCAGCTTACAAGCTGCACGGTCTTTGTGTTATGTTCGTTGTATACGGAAACAGATTCCGGTTATCCGTTTTGATGAGTTTCCAGCTCCGAGAACTGTGTGAATTCACCTGTGAACGCCATTTTGATTATCCCAAGATTGCCATGGCGGTTCTTCGCCACAATTACCTCGGAGGTACCGGTTTCGACAGAAGCAGGATCTTTGGCCTGATTCATAAAATATTCCGCTCGATATAAAAATAGTACCTGATCGGCATCCTGTTCAATGGTGCCAGAATCACGCAGGTCGGTCAAGCTCGGGCGACGATTGGGATCTTTTTTATCACCACGCGACAGTTGAGCACATGCCATTACCGGAATATCCAGTTCCTTCGCCATCACTTTCAGCTCGCGGGTGATTTTGGCAACCTCCTGCACCCGGTTCTCTGCTCGTTCTGCCGACTTCATCAAGCCTAGATAATCGATCACCACAAAATCGACATCACCTTCGCGCATCAACCGTGCCTTAATTTCCGGCACCGTAATGGCGGGGGTATCGTCCAAATACAGCGGAATTTTACACAGCACGCCCGCGGCATCCGCGATGCGCGTCCATTCGTCAACAGACAAAACGCCTGTACGCAGCTTTTTGCCGGACACCCTCGCTTCCGACGACAGTAAACGGTTCACCATTTCTTCCTTGGACATTTCCAAGTTGAAAAACGCCACCTTGCGGTTTTGCTTGAGCGCCACATTGCGCGCCAAATTAAGTGCGAAGCTGGTCTTGCCCATACCGGGCCGGGCACCCACGACGATAAGATTCGAGCGGTTTAGACCGGTAGTAATGGCATCTAAGCTAGGCAATCCGGTGGGGATGCCGATGTATTTCTCCCTTTCCGGAGAAGTAAGCTTGCTGAGCATCTCATAGCTGCTCGCCAAGCACTCGTTGAGCGGTGTCAGCCCGCCGCTTTGGCGACCTTGGCTGATATCGTAGATTTTTTGCGCTGCCGACTCCATCATCCGTTTGGAATCGCCACCCGGATCGGCGGCGTTTTCCATAATCTCCCGCGCGGCCTTCATCAACGCCCGCGCATCAAATTTGTTACGGATGATGCGGGCATAATGCTCAATATTGACAATAGCCGGTACCATTTGCGCCATTTTGAATAAATATTTTTTGCCCTCTTCGCCGGCAAAAAAAGTTTCTGACTTCACTGCTTCCAGCACAGTCACAAAGTCAATCACTTGCGACACCATCATTTTATCCAGCATCACCCGGTAGACACTTTGGTGCTCCGGCAGATAAAAATGCTCAGGACGCAGTAGATCCGCTACGCGGCTGATTTGGCTGCCATCCATCAAGACAGATCCCAAAACCGCTTGTTCTGCTTCCAAACTATAGGGTGGCTGTAGGCCGATTTGCGCCCAATAGGTTTGATCATCACGGTTATTTTTCTGTTTCACCTGTCATGCCCCTCTTTTGTTTTTAATTGATGGCTATATATACCATAGCCACGCTCTCTTCATTTGTAAAAGCAACACCTCCGTCAGGGTCATCATGCACTAAACCCCATGGGTATGGTGTGGATAGGCGTGAGGGGTTGTGGTAACTCAATATCTTCGGCGCACAAGGTGGCGATATCCTCACGGCCAACGCACGCATAGTCCTTAGCCAGCAGCCGTGTGGCCTGCGCCATCTTCGCTTTTTCAATAATGTTGCGGGCATAGCGACCATTTCCGAAATCACTTTCTTTTCGCGCAGCGGCAAACACTGTTTCCAGCTTTTCCTGCGCCTGTTCTTCCAGACGCAAGCCACTCTTTTGCGCGATAAGCGACGCAATATCGCAAAGCTCGTCCACGCTGTAATCGGCAAAAGGAACATGAAAGGCAATGCGGGAGCGCAATCCCGGATTTTTCTGCAAAAAGCGCTCCATCTCGTCTGGGTAGCCGGCAAAAATCACGACCACATCGCTTCGGTGGTTTTCCATCTCCTGTACAATCGTATTGATTGCCTCATCCCCAAACGAGCCATCCCGGCCATCGACCAGCGAATACGCTTCATCAATAAACAACACACTGCCTTCGGCTTCTTTGAATTTTTTCTGGATAATGGGCGCGGTCCATCCGACATATTTTCCCACAAGATCCCCGCGTCCCACTTCGATCAGCCGCCCTTTGGAAAGAAGATTGTTTTCTTTCATGATTCTGGCAAACAGTCTGGCGGTACTGGTTTTGGCGGTACCGGGATTCCCCGTAAACACCATATGCATAGCGGGGCGATCCATCGTCATCCCCTTATTGGCAAAGAGCTTTTGCGCCTTATAATAGTTGAGCGCCTGCTCGATAATTTTTTTGGCTTCCGACAACCCGATCATGTCCATCAGCTCATCGTACGCCGAGCCTTTGGGGGCTGCTTTCTGAATCGCACGTTTGACGGTGGCAAACTCTTTATACTGCGGGTACACATCCGTTTTGATTTTTTCGTTATACCAGCTGTCAAACAGCTCCCGCAGCTCCGGAGCGAGATAACTGTTCTCCGGTTTCAGTTTCGCAAACAATCTTTTGTCTGTGCGAACATGCGCCTCTCTTGCCAGCATTTTCAAAAACTGTTTAGCTGGTTCACCCGATACAAAATCTTCTTTCAACTCCACGATGCTAGTGGTTCCCAAATTTTCATAAAACGCCTCTTTGGATTTGGTGCATTCGCGGGGCAGACAAAACACCGTCAGCACCTGATGGGCATATTTTTTCATGATTTTGCAAAGACTTTCGATTGTATCGCGACCAGCATCCGCATAATTGTCTTCCGCATCGGTATCGGTCAAATATCTGACGATCACCGTTCCACCCGCATTGGCTTTATATAGCTGTTCATAAGTTGCTTCCGAAATACCCTCTCCGGGGAAGAAATCGACAAAACAATATCGCTTATTGCACAGGCGGTGATTGGCGTAAAGCGCCTGCAGCAGCAGCTGACAAGCCCCCCGGCGCGTATCGGCATCGTCGGTCTGCACCATGTAATGCACCGGATGACCGTTGGTTCTCCCCTTTGACCGACCCATATAGATTCGATCAAGCTCCGCCACAAGAGGGGCTTTCATCAGATAGCTCTCCGCATATTTGTAGATGGCGGTCTTGTTGGCGCTTTGGATCAGGTTTTCGCCATAGTCGAGATTCCGGCAAAACCGGCCGGTCAATTTATCCAAGCCGAATTGTTCTAAAATTTCATCGTCATCTTCAATATAATCAAGGCGGTCCGCCGTGCGAAGCAAAGTAAAGGTCGTTGTTAGCGTAATTTCTTCCATCTGAATATCCTTGACTTTCAGATTTAACATATCCAAATACGACTGGATTTGCGCAGAAATATCCATGGCTTTAGCGCAGATAGCTCCCGCCACAAAGGTACGGTCGGTGGCGCGTGTCATAAAGAAAAAGGCCTTTCCGCCCAATTTTTCGTTAAAAGTACGACTTTTCAAAGAGAGCTCGCTTATATTGTCATGCATAACCTGTCGGTTGCCGTTTGCCTGCGTCCAACTTTCATCTGTGTTGATGCCGGTAAATTTGTAAAATTGCATATCAACGCCTCCGTTATTTTAGCCGCTCTTTCTTCTTGCGGGTCTATTCTATCGCCGGATATGCACCAAAAAAAGGGCACCAAAAGAGGCGTCCAGATCGTTTTTATCGCCGACGCTTGCCGCAAAAATGCACTTATGCTATACTGATTCCGGCAGAAAAGACGAGGTGTTACGGATGAGCAACAATAAAAAATATGAGGATTGGATTTCGGAAAGCCTATATCCGGACGGCGGATGTCGGTACTATCCAGAATGCTGCGACAGCGCAACCGGTGAGAATCGGCTGCGGTTTTATCGCGCCAGAATCGGTTCCCGTTACGATGACGAGCCCATCAAGGTGCTCACCGTGGGTCAGGAGGATGTGGGCAGCAACAACGAGTACACCTGCCATGAGCCATGCACCATGAAGGAAGCAGGGTACAACCCCCATTATTTAAGAACCTTTTATACGGTGGCTCACATTTTGCTGGATGAAAATGAATGGCCAAAGGACTACACCCAAGATGTTCGCCAACCCCGGTTTGATGAATTGCGGCATCGCTTTGCTATGACAAATTATTACAAATGCGTGTTTTCCAACAGCGATAAACGCACCGGCGTGTGCCACAGCAAACCCATGAAGCAGCATTGCGGCGAACATCTCATCAGCGAAATAAGTCTGCTAAAGCCGGATATTGTGATCATGCAGGGAAAAGATCATCCGTATTTTTGGGAAAGCATCCCTTATTCCGGCATATGTCACAGCAAAATAAGCATCGACCATAAAGCCTATGATTTGGGTTTGTATGAAACCAGCGGCCTAATAAACAAACCGGTATATATCATCGATAGCTATCACCCCACCTCCCATGGTATTTGGGTGCAAACGGCTGTGTTAACATATTTCAAGCAGCTATTGGCAAAAGCCAAATGGAAAGTGTTGCACACACAATAACCGCCATAAAACACAAAAATGAATCGACCCAATAACACACAATGCAAAACCGGCGGTGGACCTGGTCCGCCGCCGGTTTTGTGTGTCCCAGCAATACGGCGGTGCGATAGCGGAACAAACGGTGAATTTCGGTGTTGACATTTGGAAACCGTTGCTATATAATGAAACAGCGTTATGAAACAGTGTTATTGATAAAAAGGAGGCGGTTGCATGGCCAAACAGATTGCGGGCGTGGCGGAGCGCATTATCGCAGCTGCTAAGCAGGAGTTTCTCGACAAAGGCTATGTCGATGCCTCCCTGCGCACCATTGCCGCGGCGGCGGACACCAGCACCAACTCCATCTATGTCCGCTTTGGCGACAAGGAGGGGCTGTTCTCCGCCATTGTCGAACCGGCTTTGAACGAAATGATCGAACAATTCATCCACATTCAAGAGCAGTTTCACCAGATGTCACCTGATGAACAGGCCGAGCGGATGCCAAAGTATGCCGACGGCGGCACCTCCGCGCTGGTCGATTATATGTACGAGCATTTGGACGAATTCCGCTTGCTGCTGGACGCGTCCTACGGCACACGGTTTCACCATTTTGTGGACGAGCTGGTGCGTATCGAGGTGGAATATACCTACAAATACATGGCGGCCGTCGGTTACTCCGATAGGTGCGGCGATGCCATGACCGAAAAGCTGCTGCATATCGTGACCACCTCCCGCTTTGAAAGCCTGTTCGAGATCATCCGCCACGGCATGAGCCGCGAGGAGGCATCCGAATACATCGCACTTTTAAGCCAATATCACCGCGCCGGATTTTTGGACATTTTCGGCAGCGGCAAGCAGTAACTCATCTACAAAGGTTGCCGGAAACGGCAGCCTTTCCATATGCGCGGCGGTTAGCCGCCGCTAATTCACAGGAGGTAAGCGTTTATGAAAGAAAAAAGCCCGGTCGGGCGCATTTGGGAACTGGGGGAATCCGAGCACAGCAAGCTCATCACCGCGGTCATTCTCGCCGTGGTGGGCGTTGCCTGCGGCATGGCGCCCTATTTTGCTGCAGCGAAAATCATCGTCTTGCTGCTGGCAGGAGAAACCGCATTTTCGGCGTATCTGCCGTGGCTACTGACCGCCCTCGCCGGATTTCTTCTCCGCACAGTGCTTTACAACAGCGCGCTCGGTCTGTCCCACAAGGCGACTTTCAACATCCTGAAAACTATCCGGCAGCAGATGCTCGCCAAGCTGCCCCGTCTGCCACTCGGCACCGTGATGGACACCCAAAGCGGCAAGCTCAAGGAAACCATCGTTGACCAAGTGGACGGTATGGAAACCACGTTGGCGCATCTGTTCCCCGAAATGACCGCCAACATCGTTGCTCCGGTGCTGACGGTGGTGTATCTGTTTGTTCTGGATTGGCGGCTGGCGCTGTTGTCGCTGGTGGTATTCCCCATTGCTTTTGTGTTTATGATGATGGTGATGGGAAACTACGCCAAGGACTACGAGGGTGCGGTCAAGGCGACCACCGATATGAGCAACACCATGATCGAATACATCAACGGCATTGAGGTCATCAAAGCGTTTAACCAAGGCAAAGCGTCGTACACCAAGCTCACCGACAAGGTGCGCGCCAACGCGCAGTATTACTACGATTGGATGCGCCGCAGCCAGCTGGGGATGTCAATGGCGTATGCTTTCTTCCCGGCGCAGATGCTCACGATCCTCCCCCTCGGCTGGGTGTTTTATACCCACGGCACGCTCACGGCGGACACCTTTGTAACGGTCATCATTCTGGCGCTCGGTATGGCGGCACCGATCGTGGCGGCGTTCAACTTTGTGGATACGCTGGCGCAGGTCGGTACCACCGTTGCGCAGGTGGACGACATTTTGAACGCAGAGGAACAGCAACACGGCGACCGGTGCGTGGAATTCGTCGATCACAACATCGAGGTCAAGCATGTATCCTTCGGCTACCATGACGATAAAGAGATTTTGCACGACATCAGTCTTTCGGTTCCACAAAACCGCATGACGGCGCTGGTCGGACCGTCCGGCTCGGGCAAATCAACGCTTGCCAAGCTGATCGCCGGTTTCTGGGATGTAAAGGACGGCTCCATCACCATAGGCGGGCACGATGTGAAAGCCATCCCGCTGCCCCAGCTGTACGATCAGATCGCTTTTGTGTCACAGGACAACTATCTGTTTGACGACACGGTGCGCGAAAACATCCGCATGGGACGGCGGGACGCGACCGATGCCGAGGTGGAAGCCGCAGCGCAAAGCGCCGGCTGCACCAGCTTTATCAACGATTTGGAAAACGGCTTTGACACGGTCGTCGGCGGAGGCGGCGCGCACCTGTCCGGCGGTGAGCGACAGCGCATCGCCATCGCCCGCGCGATGCTGAAAAACGCGCCCATCATCATTCTGGATGAAGCGACCGCCTATATCGATCCCGAAAACGAGGCGGTCATTCAACAAGCGGTGGCGGAGCTGGTGGCTGACAAAACGGTGATCGTGATCGCTCACCGGCTATCCACCATCACCGACGCAGACAATATCGTCGTGGTGAACAACGGACATATCGAAGCACAAGGCAGCCACGAAACACTGCTGAAAAGCTGCGCCCTCTACAACGACATGTGGCAGGCGCATATCGGAGCAAAGGACGGTGACGCAGAATGATCGAAGCATTCCGCAAAATCTGGCGTTTCGCCGGAAAAGAAGCAAAGAACATCAACAAATCCGTGGCAGTAGGCTTTTTGAACGCAGTGCTGCAAATGTTTCAGGTTGCCGCCATTTACTTTGTGGTGCTGGCGCTGACGAATGGCGACAAAGGCGCCAAAACGGCATGGCTCGCACTGATATGCGAGCTGGTCGCCATCTTTGGCGGCGCAGTGAGCGCCAATTTTTCCAAAATGCTGCAAACGCACGCAGGCTATTTTATGGCGGCGGATCGCCGCATCTCGATCGCGAACCGGCTGAAAAGTGTGCCCATGGGCTTTTTCAACGACAACAGCCTGGGGCAGTTGTCCGGCGTATGTACCACCGTGGTCGGCAGCATCGAAAGCATGGTGCCGATGGTGCTGGTGAACATTCTGGGGGGACTGATTACCACCGTGGTCTTTGCGCTGCTGATTCTCCTCTTTGACTGGCGCATCGGGCTGATCGTGCTGGTGGGCATTGCGCTGTATCTGTGCGCGGTGTCCGCTATGGAAAAGAAATCTGCGATCATCGCGGGCGATACGCAAAAATCGCAGACCGCGCTGATCGAAGCCGTTTTGGAAACGATCCAGGGCATGAGCGTGGTCAAATCCTTCAACCTCATCGGCAAAGGAGACAAAAAGCTGCAGGACGCTTTGGAATACAACCGCCGCAGCAATGTGGATGTCACCAATATCCTCACCCCCTACACCGCGCTGCAGGAGGCGGTGCTGCAAATCGCGAGCGTGGGCATGATGCTGGCGGCGGTGCTGCTGTGGATCGGGGGCGGAATGAGCCTCGCCACCGCGCTGATGGTGCTGGTGATGTCGTTTTTGGTATTTAACCAGATCAAAGCGTTCGGCATGGGGGTATCCATGCTGCGGATGGCGGCGGCGGCGATCGACCGCACGGTGGAAACCGAGGATATGCCGCGCATGGATGAGCACGGCAAGGCGCTAACTCCTGCCAAGCACGACATTGTGTTTGACCATGTGAACTTTTCATATGAGCAAAAGCCGGTTTTGCGCGACATTTCAGTGACGCTGCCGGACAAAACCACCACCGCCATCATCGGCCCCTCCGGCAGCGGCAAAACCACCTTCTGCAACCTGATCGCGCGGTTTTGGGATACGGACAGCGGCAGCGTGACCATCGGCGGACACGATGTCAAGGAGTATACACTGGAATCGCTGATGAACCAAATCAGCATCGTGTTCCAAAATGTCTATCTGTTCGCCGATACGATCGAAAACAACATCAAATTCGGCTGCCCGCACGCGACCCACGAACAGGTGGTGGCGGCGGCCAAAGCCGCTTGCTGTGACGATTTCATCGACGCATTGCCGGAGGGCTACCAAACCGTCATCGGCGAAGGCGGCGCAAGCCTTTCCGGCGGCGAGCGGCAGCGGCTGTCCATTGCCCGCGCGATGCTGAAAAACGCCCCTATCGTCATTTTGGACGAAGCGACCGCCAATGTCGATCCGGAAAATGAGGATCGGCTGCAAAAGGCGATCGAGGCGCTGACCCGCGACAAAACCATCCTCATGATCGCGCACCGGCTGAAAACCGTGCGCCATGCCGACCAGATCCTTGTCATCGACCACGGTAGTCTGGTGCAGCAAGGCCGGCACGAGCAGCTGATAGCCCAGCCAGGCATTTACGCCGATTTTATCGGCGGCAAAAAGCAAGCCGTCGGCTGGAAGCTGTAACCCCGACATAGGCAAAAGCCCGTGCAGTCGTGAAGGCTGCGCGGGCTTTTTTGGTGAAGCGGACTTGTCCGGTTTTCGGATGCGTGGTATACTGGTGCACAAAGCGGTATACGGCATCGAAAACGGGACAAAGGAAGTGGAACGATGAATATTACGGTATATTTGGGAGCGAACGCGGGAAACGATCCCGCCTTGCGCACGGCGGTGCAGGAGCTGGGGCATTGGATCGGTGAAAACGGTCATGCGCTGATTTACGGCGGTTCCAAATGCGGGTTGATGGGCGAGATCGCCCACAGCGTTTTGGAATCCGGCGGCACTGCCACCGGCGTGGAACCGGCGTTTTTTGTGGAATCGGAGCTGCAGTATGACAGGTTGACCGATCTGATCGTGACCCGGGATATGGCGGAGCGAAAAGCCAAAATGATCGAGCTGGGCGATGCGTTCATCGCGTTTCCCGGCGGCACAGGCACCTTGGAAGAGATCGCCGAGGTGATGTCTATGGTATCGCTGAAGCATCTGGACGCGCCGTGTATCCTGTATAACCTGAACGGTTATTACGACAGTTTGAAAGCGCTGCTGGCACACATGATCGAAAAGGGACTTTCCTCGCCGCAGCGGCAACAAGGCATCTCGTTCGCGGACAATCTCGACCAGATCAAACAGATATTAACCCCCCGCTAACCGCGGTATACGCCCCCCGGGCAGCCAGTACGGCTGCCCGGGGGTGTTTGTGTAAGCACAGCGTAGATGCATCTCGTAAGTTTGGCGCTCCCCTTTTTTCGTGTCACTTTTTCTTTCGATCGACCCACTCGATCTTCTTACAAACTATATTGATTTCACTCTCATCAATAAAGATAAAATTGTGTACCCATAATTTATCCTCGTTCAAAAACATTTCGCCATACAAGTAATCCTGTGGAATGCGCTCTGACCTTAACCCTTGCATATGGCAATCAAACTGCTGAACATTTCGGTGAATCAGCCAGCCATCCAAAGGTTCATCATAACCATCGTATTGCATCGTCATAACGACATCATAGGTGATATGTCCGCGACGGTTATGCTTTTGGACAGTTATTTCCGGTATGAAACTGTCATGGAAGAAATAACAATGATCCAGTATATGCCGCAACCGTTTGGAAAGTTGACTTTTACAACGCTTGAATCGTTCAAATCTAATGGCGCCTTGCCGTGCCCATTCCTCTTCGGCTCTTTCTGCTATTTGCGGATCATCATCATCCATTTGTCTTAACAAATCTAAAGTCAAATATTCCATAGACTATATTCCTCCTGAAAGCAAATAAGTAGCTGCGTCGTTTACTCTTTCCACGGTTTTCCGCTGACCCTAGCGGGAAAAGTTGCCACTTTTTTCAGCATCACAATCAAGTAATAATACAGTAACAACACAACACCGGCACCAATGCACACACCGGCACCCAACCCATGCGTGCGGTAGTCCCACAGCGCATACAATTGAAGAAAAACGATCAGCGCACCATAGGTTACCAGCGCTGCAAAACCCCGCACCGCTCTCCATTTCCACTCAAACGCTTTGGGTACCGGCATATCCGTTCGTTGATCGGATATGTTGCAGCCGTCACACCCAATCACTCGAAAGCCAAAATGGTACACATCGGTTTTCGGGATAAGATACTGGTCTTTTCGAAAATTGATATAAAATCCGCGATCGGCTTTTTGACCGGTGAACTGTTTCCCCAACTCGACCTCGATCACGCCATCGTCTGCTCCGCTATGTACCCGCAACCGGATTTGGGCAAAATAATCATCCAGATACTGGTGTTCATATCGCATGAACGCCCCCTGTAAAAAAGCGATCGGGCACAGCATTGGTAACCACCAATGCCACGAATTAAGCGCGTGCCGCTGTCGGATACACACCGTTGTGTCCGCCTTGTCCGTTTTAAGGACATAGGTGGACAACGCATCCTCGTGCGTTTGCGACAACAGGGGGCAGTCAGCCAGCAGCTCCACCCCCTCGCGCGGCGGGTGTTTCACTCGAATCGTCAACATGTTGTCGTTTCCATTCTGTTATTTATTATCCGATGTTTGCCAATTACGTAATGCTGCTTGGTAATAGTTTTCGAGTTCTTGTTTGTGTTTCCGGTTCATTTCGACGACCTCTTTCAAATAAGCCTGCTGTGCCGGTGGAATGCGTAGCGGCGTGATTCGTTTAGCGGTCCATATGGACTGTATCCAGCCCGATGTATCCTTATAGACAGACAACTGGTGTTCAATGGCCGCCAAAAGCGCTTGGATATCTTCTCCGTCGCGTTCACTCGTTCCACAATCTCCCTCGTGGCTGACGCTATCGAAAAAGACAGAACCATCCCCGCGAAAGAAGGTGAGATCCTCCGGATACCCCTGTTCGCTTAAACCGGCGCCGATGGGGGCATAATCCAGCAGTATCGGAATGGCTTTTGGATCACAATGATAGGTGCGAATATGTGCCGGTCGCCCATTGTTATACCATTCTTCGTCATCTGTGCAATATTCATCAAACAAAAAAGGCTGCAACGGCTCAATGTTCCAGTCTTTCTTTTCGCCAGTCGGACTCCAAGGGAAAGCATAGGCAAGCGAAAAAAACTTGCTATATGCAAAACAGGTCTTCAAAAGCACCTCATATTTTGCTCTTGCTAACGCCTCGGGCTGGTCGAATATCTTCAAGAAATATGCCATCGAACGATCTCCTCTCCTATCCCACGCGGTGCTCTACTCATTCTTTCGACATTTCTACATCTATTAAACCAAAAATTGCCGCAAAAGTCAATGGATTTTTGGGCGAAAGTGTGTGGCGTGGAAATAGTAGCGAAAGGCGGCACGGTGTGGTATACTGGTGCTATACAAGGAGGGGCCTACATGAAGCTGTTTCACATTTCCGACCTGCATTTGGGAAAACGCGTGCACGAGTTTTCCATGCTGGAGGATCAGGAATATATTTTGCGGGAAATTCTGCGTTTGATCGACGACGAACAGCCGGATGGACTGCTTGTGGCCGGTGATGTTTACGACAAAGCCGTGCCGCCCGCCGAGGCGGTGGGACTTTTCGACCGCTTTTTGTGCGAACTGGCGGATCGGCGGGTTCCCACCTTTGTCATCAGCGGCAACCACGATTCGCCCGAGCGGATCGCCTTTGGCTCCCAACTGATGCAGCCCAGCGGCATCCATATGTCGCCGGTGTATCACGGTGAGATCGCGCCTCTGTCGCTGACCGACGATTTTGGTGTGGTGAATGTGTATTTGCTGCCGTTTGTGCGCCCCGCCACGGTGCGCCGCTTTTGGCCGGAGGAGGAGATCGCCTCCTACACCGATGCGGTGGGGGCAGCGATCCGGCATATGCCGATTGACCCCGCCGCACGCAATGTGCTGGTCACCCACCAATTCGTGACCGGAGCGGCGCGGTCGGAGTCGGAGGACATCAGCGTGGGCGGCACCGACAATGTGGATGCGGCGGTGATGGATATCTTCGATTATGTGGCGCTGGGGCATATTCACGGCCCGCAAAGGATTGGGCGGGACACTCTGCGCTATTGCGGCACCCCGCTGAAATACTCGTTTTCCGAAGCGACACAGCAAAAGTCGGTGACGGTGGTGGAGCTGCGCGAAAAAGGCGATGTGACGGTGCGCACTCTGCCGCTGATCCCACGCCGCGATCTGCGGGAGCTGCGGGGCCGCTATGACCAGCTGACGCTGCGCTCGTTTTACGAAACGCAGCAGACCGGCGATTACCTGCACATCACGCTGACCGATGAACAGGATATTCCGGACGCGATCGGCAAGCTGCGGGTGATTTATTCTCAGCTGATGAAGCTGGATTACGACAACGCGCGTACCCGCGCGGGCGCGGTGATCACCGGCACCGATGCAGTGGAGCAAAAATCGCCGCTGGAGCTGTTTGACGAGCTGTATGAAAAGCAGAACAACCAGCCGATGAGCGACCAGCAGCGGCAATTCGCCGCCGAGCTGATCCGCGATATTTGGGAGGAAACGCCATGAGACCCATTCGATTGATTTTATCCGCCTTTGGTCCCTATGCCGGGCGCACCGAATTGGATATGGACCAGCTCGGGGACAGCGGATTGTATTTGATAACCGGCGACACCGGCGCAGGCAAAACCACCCTGTTTGACGCGATCACCTTTGCGTTGTACGGCGAGGCGAGCGGCAAAAACCGCGAGCCGGGGATGCTGCGGTCGCAATACGCTGCGCCGGACACCCCCACCGAAGTGATCTTGACCTTTCAGTATGCCGGGCAGCTCTATACCATCCGGCGCAACCCCGCGTATATGCGCCCCGCCAAGCGCGGCGGCGGCATGACCCAGCAAGCGGCGGATGCAGAGATGACGCTGCCGGACGGGCGGGTGCTGACCCGCCGTCAGGATGTGGATGCGGCGGTCAAAGACCTGCTGGGTATCGACCGCGGTCAGTTTTCGCAGATTGCGATGATCGCGCAGGGAGATTTTTTGAAGCTGCTGCTGGCGCCCACCGAGGAACGGCAAAAGATTTTTCGCCAGATTTTCGGCACCGGTCGGTATTTGGAGCTGCAAAACCGGTTAAAAAGTGCCTCCGGTCGCCTGTCGCAGGAGGCGGACGCGCTGAACGCCAGCGTGGCGCAATACATACAGGGCGTGCTGTGCGCGCCGGAGCATCCGCTGGCGGAGAAGCTGGCGGCCATTCAGCAAGGAGCCGCGCCGGTGGCGGAGGTGTTTCCGCTGCTGGACGCCTTGATCGCGCAGGATGAACAGGCGAACGCGGCGCTGGCACAGGAGCGGCAAGCGCTGGAGGAACAGTTGGAGGCGTTGCATCTGCTGCTGGGGCAGGCGGACGAAATCGCCAAAACGCAGCGGTCGCTGACCGAAGCGCAAGCAACGCTGCGACAGCAGGAACCGCAGCTGGCGGCGTGCGAAGAGGCGTTGCAGCGCGAAACCGCGCGCCAGCCGCAGCAGGAAGAATGGCAGCGACAGATCACCACGCTGCAAAACGCGCTGCCGCAATACGACGAATTGGAGGCCACGCGGGCGAAGTGGACCACGACACAAGCCGCGATCAAAGCGGATACCCAGACGCTGAACCAGCTGCGGGCAACGCTGGCGGCGCTGCAGCAGCAGGTGGACACGCTGAAAACGGAACAGGAGCAGCTTGCCGACGCGGGCGAGCAAAAAAGTCGGTGGGAGGCAGACAGCGCCGCTCTTGCCGCGCGACAGGAGCAATACACCGCGCTGATCCGCGTGGCGGACGAAGCGGCAACGCTTGCTGCGGCGCGTGAGCGGGCGCAGGAGGCGTATCGGCAGGCGCGCACCCACGCGGAGCAGACGGCAGCGACTTACGCCGCCTTAAACCAGGCATTTCTGGACGAGCAGGCGGGCATTTTGGCGGACACGCTTACCGATGGCGCGCCCTGTCCGGTGTGCGGCGCCACCAGCCACCCCGCCCCCGCGCATAAATCGGCGCAAGCGCCGTCTGAAACAGAGCTGAAAGAGGCGGATCGCGCCAACCGCGCCGCGGCACAGGAAATGGCGACTAAAAGCGCCGACGCGGCGGAACGCAACGGACAAGCTACCGCCAAGCAGCAGGAGTTGGCGCAGCGGGTTGCCGCCTTGTGGTCCGACTGCCCGTCGGACGAGGGGCGCATTCGGGCACAAACCGCCTTGAAAGAGGGAGAAGTACAGCTGACCGCGCTCGCGCAGCGTATTCGGCAGGAAGAGGCGCGCATCGCCCGCCGCCGCGAGGTGGAGCAGGCGCTGCCCAAAGCCGAGCAGCAGCTCACCCACACGCAGGAGGAGATTCACCGCCGCGAATCGGCGCTGGCAGCACAGCAAAGCACGCTGGACGCGCTGAAACAGGCGGGTGAACGATTGGCAGCGGCGCTGCCGTTTTCCGGACGCGATGCCGCCCAAGCGGAGATTGGGCGGCTGCAACAGCAAAAGCAGGCAGCGCAGCAAGCGCTGGACGCCGCCACCCGCGCCTGTACCGATCGGCGCGCGGCGGTGGCGGGGTTGCGCGACAGCGTGGCGCGGCTGCAAGCGCAGCTGCAGGAAGCGCCCACCATTGACCGTGACCAAAAAGAGCAGGAGCGCGCCGCGCTGCATACCCGGCGGGACGAGCTTAGCGCAGCGGGAGCGGCAATCGCCACGCGGCTGCAAACCAACCGCACCGCGCGCGACAATTTGAGCCGCCAGCGCGACCAGCTGCAGGAAACCGAGCAGCGGCTGACATGGGTGCGAAATCTATCCAACACCGCCAACGGCAACCTTGGCGGCAAAGAAAAGATCATGCTGGAAACCTATATCCAAATGACCTATTTTGACCGCATCATCGCCCGCGCCAACACCCGCTTTATGGTGATGTCGGGCGGTCAATACGAGCTGAAACGCCGCATCGAAGCGGAAAACAACCGCAGCCAAAGCGGGTTGGAGCTGGATGTGATCGACCATTACAACGGCACCGAGCGCAGTGTGAAAACGCTGTCCGGCGGCGAATCGTTCAAGGCATCGCTGTCGTTGGCGCTGGGGTTGTCGGATGAGATCCAATCCGCCGCCGGCGGGGTGCGGCTGGACACCATGTTCGTGGACGAGGGCTTTGGCTCGCTGGACGAAGAATCGCTGCGCCAAGCCATGGCGGCGCTGGCGGGGCTGACCGAGGGACACCGGCTGGTCGGTATTATCTCGCATGTCAGCGAGCTGAAAGAACGCATCGACAAGCAAATTATTGTGCGCAAGGATCGGGCGGGCGGCAGCCATGTCACCATCACGTGCGATTAAACGAAAGGAGTATCGTCATGGTCAAACCCATTGTGCGGGACACCTTTTTTCTGAGCCGGCGCTCCACCCCCGCCACCGAGGCGGACGAAGCGGTGGCGGCGGATCTGCTGGACACGCTGCGCGCCAACGCGGACAGATGCGTGGGCATGGCAGCCAACATGATCGGCATCAGCTGTCGTGTAATCGCCTTTTGCGACAACGGCGATTACACCGTGATGTATAATCCGGAAATCCTTAAAAGCAGCCAGCCCTTCCAAACCGAGGAGGGGTGCCTGTCGCTGGACGGTGTGCGCCCTACCCGGCGGTTCCATTCGATCAAGGTGCGGTATCAAAACGCCGCCTGGCAGTGGCGCATCAAAACCTACACCGGGTGGACGGCACAGATCATTCAACACGAGCTGGATCATCTGGACGGGATTATTATTTGAAGAAACGGGGGAAGCAAAATGAGCCCATTGGAAAAAGGCCGCCCGCAAAACGAGGACGGACGGCTGGCAAAAGAAATACGCTGTTATGATCTGCTGGATAGCCTAGGCATCGCCTACGAGCGCATCGACCACCCGGCGGCGGACACAATGGAGGTGTGTGCCGCGATCGACCAAGCGCTGGGCGCGATGATCTGCAAAAATTTGTTTTTGTGCAACCGCCAGCAAACCACCTTTTATCTGTTGATGATCCCCGCTGACAAGGTGTTCAAAACCAAGGATCTGTCCCACCAGCTGGGGGTGGCGCGGCTGTCCTTTGCGAACGCGGATCATATGGCGGAGCTTCTGGACATCACACCGGGGTCGGTCAGCCTGCTGGGGTTGATGAACGACACCCAAAACCGCGTGCAGCTGCTGGTGGACGAAGAGGTGCTGCAGGACGAGTGGTTGGGCTGCCATCCCTGTATCAACACCAGCAGCCTGAAGCTGCGCACCGCCGACGCGTTCGGTCCGCTGCTAAAGGCGATGCATCACACCATGACAGTGGTGAAGCTGGAGCGTCCGGCGCCGGAGGAAACGGCATGAACACGGCAGCAGAGCGGGAGATTCAAACGCGTCTGTTCGCGCTGCAGGACGAGCAGTATCGGGCATTTCACAGCGCGCTGATGCCCACGGTGGATCCCGAACTGGTCATCGGGGTGCGCACGCCGGCGCTGCGCGCGCTGGTCAAAGAGCTGGCGCCAACGCCGCTGGCACAGGATTTTCTGGCGGCGCTGCCGCATCGGTATTATGAGGAAAACAATTTGCACAGTTTTTTGATCGCCGGAATCAAGGATTACGATGCCGCGCTGGCGGCGGTGGAAGCCTTTTTGCCGTTTGTGGACAACTGGGCGGTTTGCGATGGGCTGTCTCCCCAGGTGTTTGGGCGGCATCGCGCCGCGCTGCTGGCACCCATCCGCCGGTGGCTGGCTGCCGCGCATCCGTACACCGTGCGGTTCGGTATCGGGATGTTGATGCGGTGGTATCTGGACGAAGCGTTCGACCCGGCCTACCCCGCGTTGGTCGCGGACATTCGCTCAGACGAATACTATATCAACATGATGATTGCGTGGTATTTTGCCACGGCGCTCGCCAAGCAATACGATGCCGTCCTCCCCTATTTGCAGCAGCACCGGCTGGATCGATGGACACACAACAAGACCATTCAAAAGGCGGTGGAAAGCTACCGCATCACCCCGGAGCAAAAGACCTATCTCCGCACGCTGCGGCGCAAGGCATAGATATAGACGCAAAAAGGGACATTCCCCGCGGGGAATGTCCCTTTGTTTGTACGTTTTCGCTTAGCCGAAATAACGGTTCAGCAGTCCCTCGAACGCTTTGCCATGGCGGGCTTCGTCTTTCGCCATCTCATGCACGGTGTCATGGATCGCGTCATAGCCCAGCTCCTTAGCGCGTTTCGCCAGCATCATCTTGCCCTCGGTCGCGCCGCACTCGGCATCCACCCGCATGGTCAGATTCTGTTTGGTGCTGTCGCTCACCACTTCGCCCAACAGCTCGGCGAATTTCGCCGCGTGCTCTGCCTCTTCATACGCCGCTTTTTCCCAATACAGACCGATTTCCGGATAGCCCTCGCGGTGCGCGACACGCGCCATTGCCAGATACATACCCACTTCGGTGCACTCGCCGCTGAAGTTCTGGCGCAGACCCTCGACCACTTCGGCATCCAGTCCTTTGGCAATGCCTACGCGATGCTCGTCCGCCCACTGGCGATCGCTCGCCGCCGGAGCTGCCGCAGCAGCAGCCGGAGCCGCTTCGCCCATCTCTTTGAACTTGGACGCATCCGCGCCGCAGATGGGACATACGCCGGGGGCCTCGTCACCCGTGTGAACATACCCACAAATCAAGCAAACATACTTTTTCATAACCATTTCCTCCTAAAAATTTAATAATGTATATAATAATGTTGCCAGGGAACCAATGATTACGGCTGCATACGGCAGCCGGCGCACACACCGGTGCAGAACAATTCGCGCGTCATGAGCATCGCCTGCGGCGGGAATTCCGCCAGCGCCGCGGCGTAATCCACCGGAAAATCGGTCACGGCACCGCACCGCACACACCGGAAATGTCCGTGGTCACGCACCGTGCCATCAAACCGCTGCTCATCCGGGTCGATGGTCAGCACCTTAATCAGCCCCGCCTCGGCCAGCTTGTGCAGCGAGTTGTACACGGTCGCCCGCGAAAAGCCGGGATACTGCGCGATCAGCTCACGGTAAATCGTTTCGGCAGTAGGGTGAATGGGATGCGCCGCCAGATATTGATAGACCGCCACGCGCTGCTGCGTGGGACGCACACCGTTTGCTCTCAGCAAGCTTTGTATCTCCTGTTCGGTCATCACGCTCCCCCTTTCGTCGGCGTTGTTTGTATTCGTTCTAATAATGATTATACACATTGTTTTCGTTTTGTCAAGCGTTTTTCGAAAATTTATTAGAATAATTTTTAGAACAATTCTATTTTTCGACCATCTATAGACAATATCACTATTTGGCGACTAACTTCGTGGAACTTTTTAGGTTTTCTGCAAATTAGCGCTTGACAATTTTCTATAAAAAGGGTATTCTTATAGCAAAGTAGATTTTCTATGTGATATGTATTAAAGAATGACAATCCTACTATCGAAAACAATTTGAATCGAGGAGTGCGTTATGAAAAAGTTTGTTGCTTGTGTTTTGGCGGGTATCACAGCGGTCATGATGCTGTGCACCACGGTTTCGGCTGAGGGTGGTTTGAACACCTATGAGGAAGCGCTGATCAATGAGTTGAGCCAGTCGGTTGTCAACGCGGATGGTGTTTCGGTTTTCATCCCCACCTCTTATGTCAATCAGGCGAAAAACTATTTCATCTCTTCCGTGGATATGACCAAAGAGCAGTATGAAGAGATCTCTGCGATTTTGAAAGACGGCATCGCGATCGTGAAAGCCGGTTCCGGTTTGAACATTGCGAAATATTCGTATTCCGATAAAGCTGCGCTGCTGAAATGCGGTCAGGAAATGGTTGCGGTCATCGGCATGACCCTCACCTATGACGGCTCGAATGTTGTGATCGTGGATCCCAACGGCAAAGTGGCGTTTTCCGATTCTCCGGTTCTGAAAACCACCGGTAATGTGGTGCCTTCGGCGGTTCCGGCGGCGGCCATCGGTGTGGCTTTGTTTGCTTTGGCGGCGGCCGGTGTGGTGGTCACCAAAAAGCACGCGGAAGCCAAATGAGAACCCATAGTTTGATAAAGAAAGCAATGGCATACCTTGGTATGCCATTGCTTTTTGCTACCTTGGGCTATGCCCTGTTGTATGTGGCTGCTTCCCCGGTCATTGTTCCGCTGCGCAATTTGGTGAGCTTGATCTCGCTGGATTCCACAACCGACCCCGATGCAGCGATGGATTCCACCGATTTGTTTGCCGGCAGCCAGGCGGAAGCCGGCGAAACGATCAAAGCCAGCAGCATCACCTTCCCCACCTTTGGCGATCGGTTCGGAAATATTTCGATCAAAGGAACATCGGTGGATGCGCCGTTGTACTTTGGTGATTCCAACACGATTTTGAAAAATGGCGTGGGACAATACAACGGCAGCTTGTTTCCCGGCTGCGGCAGCACAGTGCTGGTCGGCGGTCATAACAACAGCTATTTCAACGGATTAAAAAGCGTGAAGGTCGGCAACACCATCACCCTAAAGACCAACTACGGTGTATATACCTACAAGGTAACCAAAACCGCTGTGCTGCCTGCCACCGACAAATCGGCCTACGATTTGAAAGCCACGCAGGAAAATCTGGTACTGTACACCTGCTATCCGTTTGATATGCTGGGGTTGACGCCCAACCGCTATTTTGTTTATGCCGATTATGTATCCGGCCCGCGCGTGTTGCTGGATCAATAAAAAAGAGGAGCTGTGCGGCTATGTCATCATCTCGCCTCCGCCAACTGCTTTCATCGCGAAAAGGGTGGCGGTGCTTTTTTTCGTTTTTGCTGGCGTTGACCACGGTACTGCTGACCACCGGCTACATCTTTGCCGCCACGCTGTTCCGGCAGGATTATCTGCTGGGGCATATGGAAAAGAGCGGTTACTATCCCAACACCACCCGCGTGCTGCGGGAACAATACGCCGACTACGGATTGCCCGCCGGTATTGAAGAGAGTTTTTTCGATAACGCGATTGACGAGGACGTGTTGTATCGTCATATCCGCGGGGCGGTCAAGGCCGCCTATGCGGGTGAAACCTACACCATCGACACGGCGACACTCAAAGATGCTTTGTATCAAAAACTGCTCGCCTATGCCGATGCAAAAGGCGTAAAAGTTACAAAACAGATCCAGACCAACCTCTCCCATCTCAGCGACCTGTGTATCAGCGCCTATCAAAAGCAGGCGAACCAGGCGTTGCTGCGGATGTTAGGGCAGTACACGCACCGGTTCCGTGCCGCACTGTGGATTGCGATCGGCGTTTTGGCGGTGATGGAAGTGTTGTGCCTGTGGATGATTTTCCGGCTGTCCACCCTGCCCCACCGCGCCCTGCGTTATGGCAACAGCGGCTGGCTGGGGGCGGCCATTATGTTGGTTGCCGTACCGGCGTGGCTGTATTTGTCCAAAGGGGTGGAACGGCTCGGCATCACATCCCGCTCGCTGTATCCCCTGATGGTGTCCTACACCAACTCGTTGTTCGTGTCCTTTATTGTCTGCGGCGCGGTGATCGCGGTGGCGGTGTGCAGCGTGGGCGTTATCGGCACACACATTCTCAAACGACACCATCAATTATAATTCTTGAATAAACACAAAAAATTTCTGATTTCTCCAGACGATTCGACAGGAAATGACTTGACAAAGCAGGAAATAATTGGTAATCTTATTGTTGCAGTCGAACCATGTCAAGCCGCGTGGTAAGAAAGAATAATGTGGGGGAATCGCAATGAAATCAACCGGAATTGTCAGAAAAATCGATGAGCTCGGACGGATCGTTTTGCCCAAGGAACTGCGTCGAACCTTGGACATCGAAGAAAAAGATCCGTTGGAAATTTTCATCGAGGACAATACCATCATCCTGAAAAAGTATCAACCGGCCTGTATGTTCTGTGGAAACGCCCGAGATGTTACCACCTTCAAGGGCAAGAACATATGCCCCGCTTGTGCAGCGGAGCTGGCCAAAACATTGCAAATTTTATAAAACGCGAAAAGCACCGGTCGCCTGACCGGTGCTTTTTTCACGCCTGTATTCTCCCCTGCATACGATGGAACGATATGCTTCCGGCTTGTACCCGCCGGGTGCGTAATCTTATGCACAAAGGAGATTGTATCTGTGGAAAATTGCTGCCCCTGTGCCTCGTGTGCCACCCCCGCCTGCTGCCCGCATCAGCCGCCGGTCGTCGGCATGGCCTATGTCCCGTGGCAAACGCTGACAACGGTATACAGTGCCGAAAAAGCCTATCGCTGCGGCACGCTGTTTCCGGAGCTTGACAAACCGTGGTTGGTAGGAGGAAAGTGCCGTGGATAATCAACGACAAATGCGAAACCGCATCAACGCCCTTGAATTCGCCATGCTCGAGCTGGCACTATATCTCGACACCCATCCCGACGATCAAAAGGCACTGCAAATGCGCCTCCAGATGCAAAGGGAAGCCGCCGAGCTGCGCTGCCAATATGAAAAATGCTACGGTCCTTGGATGGTTACCAAAAATGATGTGGAAGGACCTTGCTGGAACTGGGTCAAGAACCCCTGGCCGTGGGATTTTCAGAAGGAGGCGTGATCTATGTGGCAATATGAGAAAAAACTGCAATACCCGGTCAACATCAAAAACTGCAACCCCAAGTACGCCCAGATCATCATCAGTCAGTATGGCGGTCCCGACGGCGAACTTGGCGCTTCGCTGCGTTATTTGAGCCAGCGCTACACCATGCCTTACGGCGAATTAAAAGGTCTGCTGACCGATATAGGTACCGAAGAATTGGCGCATTTGGAAATGGTTTCGGCGATGGTGTATCAGCTGACCCGAAACTTGAGCGAAGAGGAGATCAAGCGCAGTGGGTTTGACACCTATTTTGTGGATCACACCGCCGGCGTTTATCCGGTAGCGGCATCCGGCACCCCGTGGACAGCAACCTATATTGCCTCCAAAGGCGATGTGCTGACCGATCTGCACGAGAATATGGCTGCCGAACAAAAGGCACGCACAACTTATGACAACCTGTTGCGGTTGATTGACGACCCCGATGTGCTGGATCCCCTGCGCTTTTTGCGGGAACGCGAAATCGTGCACTATCAGCGGTTCGGCGAGGGGCTGCGCATCGCCACCGATCATCTGAACAGTAAAAACTTCTATGCCTTCAACCCCAGTTTTGATAAGAACTGGAACGCCCGTATGGTTGGTCCCTGCCCGTGTGCGGACGATCGTCCATGCAAAGAGGCGTTGGGCTAACCCGCAACGTAATATTCACAAGGTCAAAGCCGTCGATCGGTTAGAAAACCGGTCGACGGCTTTTTGGCATGGTTAGATTAGCTAGAAAGTGTTATTCGACGACCCAATCGCCCCCACAAAGGGGCGCAATTCGATATACCCACACTGGTCCGCACACCACGAAACATTTCGATCCACGCGCTACACTTTCCTGCTATTATATACACTGTCGCTACCGGATGAACAGTACATTTTCTACTGAACCGATAGCGTGGATTGAAATATTGGTTGGGCAAATCACGCAAGATCCCAGACGGCAGGGCGGTTGTATACCGTCCTGCCGTCGCCCTATCCACACAAACCAAGAGAAGGGATACCCTCACATTTTGAGGTTATCCCTTCTCTTTTTGTCAGTATATTGCCGACAGGTTCACACAAAGAGGTTTACTGTCAGCGGCATTTGAATGTCGAGCACACCGTCTGGGATTTTTCATGAGCGCTGCTGCCATCCACACAAATGCTTTCGGCAGCGCACATACCGCTCTGGTTATGCACGCATTTCTGCGCATCACATGCAATGGGCATGCTCTGGTTAGGCGTTTTGTAGCCCACATCGTTGGTAGCATTATCCGGAATGTTGGTGTACGAATCGCAGCAGGTTTCGTCGCTGCAGCAAGCCTGTTTGCCCTCCACCTGAATTTCCGGACGGCAGCAGCAATGGTCCTTGTTGCTGGAGCAATGGATCACATGACATTGCAGTTTGGTCATTCTTATCTTCCTTTCCGTGCCTGTGTACATGGCACCAACGCTAGTATGAGCCACCGATGCGTGCCTCATACTTACCAGAAACTGCAAATCATATTTTTTTCGCTTGCTCAAACACTAAACGCAAAGTGACAGGGGGAATGTGCGTTGAAAAAATATACGATACTCGGACTGTGCGTGGTGGCGGCTATCGCGGTGATCGGCGGACTTTCGGCGTGGCTGCGCCCGGCGGCTGTGTCTGCATCGCTGTACACCATGACCGCCCACACCGTTCGCCACACGGTGGAATACACCGGCAAGGTGGAATCCGCAGAAAGCAAAAGCGTATACACCGCCGTCCCCTGTGTGGCGGATGAGGTGCTGGTGAAAACCGGTCAGCTGGTGGAAAAAGGTGATGTGCTGTTCACGGTGGACGAGGATGCCACGCGGCAGGTCGCCGCCACGCTGGGCGGGCAGCAGTTGTCCGCGCTGGAGAATACCGAACTACCCGCCGATATCACCGCGCCGGTGCGAGGCATCGTCACCACCCTGAATGTGGACGAGGGCGATATGACCGACAACACCAAGCCCAGTGTGGTGATCTCCTCCGGCGAAGCGCTGCAGGTCAAGGTGGGGATTCCGGAAAAAGGACTGTCGCACATTTATGTGGGGCAGGATGTCAGCATCAGCGGTGTCGCCTTTGACAAAGGAGTCTACACCGGCGAAGTAACCGCCATCTCTCCCTCGGCACGCACACAGATCAGCGGCACCGCCACCGAAACGGTGGTCGATGCCACCATTGCTATTGACCCCGAAGAGGTGGACGAGTCGCTGCGCATTGGCTTATCTGCCAAAGCCAGCATCACGCTGGAGGTGGCGCCGCACGCGCTGGTCGCGCCATATGAGGCGGTGTTGCAGGATGAAGAGGGGCAGGAATATGTCTACCTGTACGAGGGCGGTCAGGCGGTAAAGCGGGTGGTGACTACCGGCATCGCGAGCGAAGAGGGATTCGAGATCGTCGAGGGGTTGCAAAGCGGCGATCAAATCATCGCCACGCCGGAAAAAATCAAGGAAAGCGGAACGGCGGTGACAGCGGCATGATGCGGGATGTACTGGGAAATGCGCTGAAAAGCCTGTCGCGCAAAACCTCGCGCACGGCACTGACCATCAGCGGCATCACCGTCGGCGTGACGCTGGTGATGATCGTATCCATGATGAGCGCGGCGGGGCGCACGGTGGTAGGGCAAGAGCTGGACAGCATGGGGCTGGGAGGACTGTCCATCAGCGCTGAAAAAGGCAACACCGGCGCGCTGGGCGACGACAAACTGACCGTTTTGCGGCAAATGGCGGACATCGACACCGCCATGCCACTGATGCTGCACTACGCCACCTCGACCATGCGGGGACAAACCAGCAACGCCATGATCTGCGGCATTGACGCGGGCGCCGGACAGGTGATCTCGCTGTCGCTGCAGCACGGGCGGCTGATTTCGCCCGGCGATGTAGCGGCGCAGGCGACGGTGTGCGTGGTGGACGAGGCCGTGGCCGAAGCCGCCTATCACCGCAGCAACATCGTCGGCAAAACCATTGATTTGCCGTTTGGCGGCACCACCGAGACCTTTACCATTGTGGGGGTAACCGAAACCGGCAGCAGTTTGCTGCAAAATCTGACCGATTACATTCCCGGCATGGTATATGTGCCGTATTCCACCTTGCAGCATCTGACCGGGCGCAGCAGCTTTGACCAGATCGCGGTGCGACTGACCGACGGCACAGACAGCACCACCGCTCAACAGCACGTCGTGCACACGTTGGAGCGGCTGTCCGGTCGCAGCGGCGGCTATCACGCCGAAAATCTGGCGATGCAAAAGGATCGGTTAGGGCGCATTATGACCATGGTCAGCCTGGTGCTGACCGTCATCAGCGGTATTTCGCTGCTGGTATCCGGGCTGGGGATCATGACCATTATGCTGGTATCGGTGACCGAACGCACGCGGGAGATCGGGGTCAAAAAAGCGCTCGGCGCTTCGCGTGGGCGCATTATGCTGGAATTTTTGGCGGAAGCGATCATCATTACCCTGCTGGGCAGCGTGATCGGCATTGTGCTGGGCGGAGCAGCCGCCGGTATCGGGCTGGCGGCGTTCGGTGTGCCGGTGAGTGTGTCGCTGGGCAGCGTGTTGTCGCTGATCGGGTTTTGCGTACTGATCGGCGGCGTGTTTGGGGTATACCCCGCCATCAAGGCGGCGCGCATGCCTCCGGTGGAGGCGCTGCGGGCGGAATAGGCGCACAAAAGCGGCGACCCTTTCGAGTGGGATCGCCGCTTTTCGTCTGTTACATCGGATATTTCTTATACAGCCACAGCCCCGCCGAGGCAGTGATGACTTCGGTGATCGGGAACGCCCACCACACATAGCGCAATCCGCCCAAAGACAGCACCCATGCCAGCGGCACCAGCAGAATGATTTGACGCAGCACCGTCAGGAAAATGCTGGGACCGCCCTTGCCGATGGCTTGAAAATAGGTCGGGATCATCAACGACAGCGCCAGCGGCATAAAGCTAATGGCGATCACCCGCAGCGCGTGCACGCCGATGGACAAGATAGCGGGTTCGCCGTCGGCGAAAATGTTGAGCAGCGGCGCCGGAAACAGCTCAAACCCAAGCGTGCCCACGCCCATACACACCACCGCGACGAGTACCGAGCGCCACAAGATCTCTTTGCAGCGCCCGATGGAGCGGGCAGCATAATTATAGCTGAGGATCGGCACAATACAGGTAGTCAGCCCCATCACCGGGATCAGATAAAAGGTCTGCAATTTGTAGTACAGCCCCAGCACCGTCACCGCATCGTCCGAAAACGACACCAAAATCAAATTCAGCGCAATGATATAGATGGTGCACAGCGCATTCATCAATATGTTCGGGATACCGGCAACATAGATGGGGCGGATATACCGCCGGGCGGTCGCCAGCGGCGGCACTTTATAAAATCCCTTTACGCCCACGATCACCGCCGCCAGAATTTGTCCGATCACCGTGGCGATCGCCGCACCGGCTACGCCCATACGAGGGAAGATCCCTATGCCAAAAATCAACAGCCAGTCCAGTACCATGTTGGTCACAGCGCCGATCACCTGTGCGATCATCGGCGTTTTCATATCGCCGCGCGCTTGCAGCACCTTGGTCCAGTTGCTTTCCAGAAAAATGCCGAAGCTGAAGCCGCACACGATGCGCCCATAAGAACAGGCGTACGCTTGGGCAGCCGGAGAGGACAGCGACAGGCGGGAGTAGATTTTCATCACGCCGCACGCAATCAGCGCAAAAGCCGCCCACGACAACACTGCCAGCAGCAGCCCCACCCCGGCGGTTTCATCCGCGCCCTTGCGGTTGGACAATCCATCCAGCTTGGACATCACGGTGTTGACCCCCACGCCGGTGCCGATGGCAAGCGCGCTGATAAGCAGTTGGATCGGGAAAATCACCGACAGCGCCGCCAGCCCCTCTTTGGAATATTGCCCCACAAAATAGCTGTCAACAATATTATATAGCGCCTGGATCAGCTGCGCCAGCATCACCGGCGGTGCCAAACGCCATAACAGCCGCCCGACCTTTTCGGTGCCGAAAGAATCTGCCTGTGCCATGCTCCACCTCAAACATGCGTTATCAAAACAACGGATAGCCGTTTTGCTCCCCGCTATTATACTCCGGCTCATTTGCGCCGTCAACGGCACGAAAAAAGCCCCGAAGCGTTACGCTTCGGGGCTTTACAACCGTGGCGGAGAGAGAGGGATTCGAACCCTCGAACGGGTATTAACCGTTACACGATTTCCAGTCGTGCGCCTTAGGCCAGCTCAGCCATCTCTCCATAGCTCGAACGAGGTTGCCTATCTATTATAATGAATTCGTTTCAAAATTGCAACCCCTAAAATGCAAAAAAATGATTTTTTTGTATTTTAGGGGTCAGCGCCTCCGCCACAGCGAAGAAACTATTATGCGCAAAAGGCAGGATACGGGTGGGCGTTCCTGCAAAACGCGCACGGTACCTTACGCCTATCGCTGCCCGCTATCGCGGCGCTGCAGAGGACGGCGGGGATTGACGCGGACGCGCCGGTGTGGTATGGTGAGTGAAAAAGGGGGAACGGCTGTATGATGAAAGAAAACTACCAGCGCACGCTGGACGCGGAGCTGGAACGCATCCGGCAAAGCGGACGCACACCGCGGCTGCTGCTGCACGCCTGCTGTGCGCCCTGCTCCAGCTATGTGCTGGAATACTTGAGCCAGTATTTGGATATTACCTTATATTATTATAACCCCAACATCTCCCCCGAAAGCGAGTTTCGGTTTCGCGAACAGGAGCTGCAGCGGCTGATCGGCGAAATGCCCCTTCCCCGCTCCATCGGCTGGCTGCCCGCCGCGTATGATCCGACGGCGTTTGATGCCATCGCCACGGGGTTGGAGGAGTTGCCGGAGGGCAGCGAACGCTGCCGGCGGTGCTACCGGCTGCGGCTGGAGGCGACCATGCGCGCCGCGGCGGCGGGCGGGTTCGATTATGTCACCACCACCCTATCCATCAGCCCCTACAAAAATGCCGACTGGCTGAACAGCATCGGGCGGGAGCTGGCGGCACAATACGGCGTAGCGTATCTGGCGTCGGATTTCAAAAAGCGTAACGGCTACAAACGCTCCTGCGAATTGTCGGCGCAATATGCGCTGTATCGCCAGAACTATTGCGGGTGCATCTTCTCCAAACGGCAGGCCGAGAAAAAAGATTGATTTTTGCAATTTTTCACTTGCAAAATTGCAAAAAGTCTGTATAATAGGTTACGGAGTTTATCAAAGTGAAGGAGCTACGATCATGAGTATTCGTATTGGTATTATGGGATACGGCAATTTGGGGCGCGGTGTGGAATGCGCCATCCGCCAAAATCCCGACACGAGCCTTGTGGCGGTGTTCACCCGCCGCGATCCTGCATCCGTTTCGATTTTGACCGAGGGCGTGCCGGTGTATCCGGTGGACAAAGCCATCGATATGGCGGATCAGATCGACGTGATGATCCTGTGCGGCGGCAGCGCCACCGACCTGCCCCAGCAGACCCCCCGCATGGCGCAGTATTTCAACCTGGTGGACAGCTTTGACACCCACGCCCGCATCCCCGAGCATTTTGCGGCGGTGGACGAAGCCGCGCAGAAAAGCGGCAAGGTGTGCGTGATCTCTGCCGGATGGGATCCCGGTATGTTCTCGCTGAACCGCCTGTATGCCAGCACCATTTTGACCGACGGCAAGGATTACACCTTCTGGGGCAAGGGCGTCAGCCAGGGTCATTCCGACGCGATCCGCCGCATCGACGGCGTGAAAGATGCGCGGCAGTACACCATTCCGGTGGAAGCAGCGCTGGACGCGGTGCGCAGCGGCAGCTGCCCCGAGCTGACCACCCGTCAAAAGCATACGCGTGAGTGCTTTGTGGTCGCGGAAGAGGGCGCGGATCTGGCGCGCATCGAGCACGAGATCGTGACCATGCCCAACTATTTTTCGGATTACGACACCACGGTGCATTTCATCACCGAAGAGGAGCTGCAGCGTGATCATAGCGGGCTGCCCCACGGCGGCATGGTGATCCGCAGCGGCAAAACCGGCTGGAACGGCGAGCATTCGCATGTGATCGAATACAAACTGACGCTGGATTCCAATCCGGAATTCACCTCCTGTGTGCTGGTTGCCTGTGCGCGCGCCGCGGTACGGATGCAGCGCGAGGGCCAGAAAGGCTGCCGCACGCTGCTGGATATCCCGCCGGCATACCTGTCGGCGCTGGACGGTGCCACGCTGCGTAAACAGCTGCTGTAATCGGTCTTTTCCACCCGTCGGATGCGAGTTTTCGCGTCCGGCGGGTTTTTGGTTTTTCGGGGGTTACTGGATTGTAACTTGCTTTTCGGGGCGGAATACGCTATACTGAGTGACGTTCCAAAGATCATACAAGGCTGTTGGGATAATGGAGATAGGAAGATACGGAAAACCAGTGTAGCCGACGACCCCGCCGGCTGCCACGCAGAAAGGGTGACACATATGTGCGGAATCGTTGGATTCATCGGCACAAAGCCGGCAGCGCCGCTGCTGCTGGACGGATTGTCCAAGTTGGAATATCGCGGCTATGACTCGGCCGGCATTGCGTATATCGAAGACGGACGCATCAAAATTCAAAAAGCCAAGGGACGCTTGGCGGAGCTGCAGGAAATGGTGCATAACGGCGTCAACATTGACGCGACCATCGGCATTGGGCACACCCGCTGGGCAACCCACGGCAAGCCCAGCGACATCAACGCCCACCCCCATCGCAGCACCGACGGCAAAATTGCTGTGGTACACAACGGCATTATCGAGAACTTCGCCGTGCTGCGGCAGGAGCTGAAGGACGAAGGCGTGGAGTTTTTGTCCGAAACCGACACCGAAGTGGTGGCGCATCTGGTGCGCCAATACTACACCGGCGATCTGATGGACGCGGTGTACAAAACCGTTGCCCGTTTGGAGGGCTCCTACGCGCTGGGCATTTTGTGCGACGATCATCCCGACGAGCTGATCGCAGTGCGCAACGCCAGCCCGCTGATCGTGGGATTGGCAGATTTCGGCAATTTCATCGCTTCGGATATTCCCGCGGTGCTGCCTTATACCCGCCGCGTGCTGACGCTGGAGGATCACGAGGTGATCCGGCTGACCAAAGACAGCGTGGAAATTTTCGATGCCGACCGGCATCCGGTGGACCGTACCGAAATGGTCATCACCTGGGATATTGCCAGCGCGGAAAAAGGCGGCTACGACCACTTCATGCTCAAAGAGATCATGGAGCAGCCCACCGCGATCGAAAAAACCATTGCCCACAATCTGGACGACCACGGCAACATTGCGCTGGAGGGCATGACGCTGACCACCGAGCAGCTGCTGCAATTCAACCGTATTTACATCATTGCCTGCGGTTCGGCGTGGCACGTCGGCATGGCAGGCAAATATGTGCTGGAAAAGCTGACCCGCTTGTCGGTCGAGGTGGATCTGGCGTCCGAATTCCGCTATCGCGATCCCATCGTGGATGAGCGATCGCTGGTCATTGTCATCAGCCAGTCGGGCGAAACCGCCGATTCGCTGGCGGCGCTGCGCGAAGCCAAATCGCGCGGGGCGCACATTTTGTCCATTGTCAATGTGGTGGGCAGCTCTATCGCGCGCGAAAGCGACGAGGTGCTGTATACCATCGCCGGTCCCGAGATCGCGGTGGCGACCACCAAAGCGTATTCCACCCAGCTGATCATGGTGTATCTGATCGCGCTGGACATGGCGCTGAAGCAAGGGCATCTCACCCAAGACGAGGTGCACGCGCTGATTGACGAGATGAAACAGCTGCCCTCCAAAATGACCACCATTTTGGAGCAGGCGGACAGCATCAAGCAGCTGGCGCAGCGGTATGCGTATTTGAACGATGCCTATTTCATCGGACGCAATCTGGACTACGCCGTGGCGCTGGAAGCGTCGCTGAAGCTGAAAGAGATCAGCTACATCCACGCGGAGGCTTACGCGGCGGGCGAGCTGAAGCACGGCACCATCTCGCTGATTGAAGAGGGCACCTTTGTGGTGGCGCTCGCTTGCTACGAGCCGCTGCTGGACAAAACCGTGTCCAACGCGGTGGAGGTGAAAGCGCGCGGCGCCGAAGTGCTGGCGGTCACCACCGCGGCGCACAAGGACGACATCAGCGGCGCCGACAATGTGTTGTGTGTGCCGTCGACCGATCCGCTGTTTCTCGCTTCGCTGGAAGTGGTACCCATGCAGCTGCTCAGCTACTATGTGGCGCTGGCACGCGGCTGCGATATCGACAAACCCCGCAACCTCGCCAAAAGCGTTACGGTGGAATAATTCTCTGTCCTATTCGCCCCGAACGGCCGCCGGTCGTTCGGGGCTTTTTTGTGTCTGCCAAAGCCGTTGCCGCCGATAGGATTTAAGCGCTTTTTCCATATTCTTCAGATCGCTTTCATGAAAACCAGCAAATTCAACTGTAAATAATCAAAATTTGCAAGGTTTCAGTCACGATTTGCAATAGACTCCTGCCGCGGAACATGGTATGCTAAGAAAGGAGAGGTTTGTGATGAAATCACCCCTCTTTAGCAAATGAAAGGATGGGAAATTGGGATGAACAAGCATTTTCCGAAGCGATTGCTGGCCGGATGGCTGTGCCTGCTGATGCTGCTGTCGGCGTTCCCGGCAGCCTTTTTGGCAACAGCCGAGGGCGAAGAAGCCGCGACCAGCGGTTACAAGGTGCTGCAAGCCATGGCTGACGATCAGACACTGCCGTATACGGCGGCGAACAACTGGTATCGGTTCCGCAACACGAACCTGATGCTGAATCAGGAGGTACAGGCAAAGTTTGCCGCCGGAGAGGACAACGATCTGGCGCTGTATCTCAACCTGTACATCGACAACAAAAGCAATCCCGGCAATTTGGGAACGCTGACCACCACAAAGCCCGGCAACGACCGGCGCATTGTGCTGCAAAGCTTTGACGGCAAAGCGTATTACGAGGTGGTCTGGTTCTATCCCCAGATGGCGCTGAAAGCCGGTTGGAACAAGCTGCTGCTGGCGTTTTCCACCACAAAATGCGAGGCAGCCGGTGCAAAGCTGGCGCAAAAGAACACCATCACCGCGGCGCAAACCGCCGCACGCCAGACTTTTGACATCAACTTTGCGGGGCTGGGCGAGGACGAGCAGGATTATGACATTCGCCTCTCCAACGTGGCGCTGGTGGACACCAGCTATGATGCAGACGGCAATCTGCTGAAGATCATTGATCCGGAGGCGCCTGCTTTCAAAAAGCTGCAGGATGTGGCAGACAACCGTGATTTTGTCTACGATGCTGCCAACAAGCGCTTTCTCACCAACGCCAAAGTGACCTACAACAGCGCGGTAAAATCCACCTCGCTGGACGATTTGGCGCTGTATATGGATGTGTACATCGACAACGCGAACGACCCCGCGTATCTGAATCTGTTTGCCGACACCGGCGACGGGCAGTTAGCGCTGCAATACTATGATTCGGTGAACAACGCGTACCATGAGGTGCGTTGGCGCGCCAAAGAGCAGTTTGCCAAAGTCAACTGGAAAAAGGGCTGGAACCGCGTGCTGCTCGGCTTTTCCAACACGCCGAACAACAGCGAAGTGCTGGCTCCGTTTGGAATCAAAGACCCGCTGTGGGATGTGGAGCAATCGTTCCAGTTCCGGCTGAACAGTCTGGCGGCCGACAAGGATTACACCGGCTTTAAGATCCGGCTCGCCAACATCTGCTTGGTGGACACCAGCTATGATGCGGAGCATCCGGAAGTCGGCACCATGCAGGAGCCGGAATACCGCGCGGTGGCGGTGCTGAATGATCGCACGGCGCATCTGACCGCGTCCGGCACCACCTACACGGTGCAAAAAAGCGGGTTGTCGGTCGACACCTCCGCGATGAAAAAAGAGAATCTGGAAATTTTCGCCAATGTGTATCTGCCGCAGGCGAGCGCGGTGCAAAGCGCGACGGTGTCGCTGACCACCACCGACGGCAAAACGCTGAGCTGGACCCCCACCGGTTTGCAAGAAGGCTGGAACGCGCTGGCGTTGAAGCTGACCAATGCCTCCCCTGCTGACGCGGCGGTGGCGGGGGTATCCTCCTTTACGCTGACCGTGACCTCCGCGACGGCGCAGGATGTACGGCTGGGTACCGCGTGGCTGGTGAACAACCTGTCCTCCTTCTCGGACACCACGCTGACCTTCTCCAATGTGTTTGGCGATCACATGCTGTTCCAGCGCAACAAGCCCATCAACATCTGGGGCAAAGCGGCGCGTGGCGACACAGTGACCGCTACGCTGACCGAAACCGCCAGCGGCAAAGTGGCGGCGACCGCCACCGCGACCGCGGCGCAGGACGACACCTTCACTGTGACGCTGCCCGCTATGGAGGGGTCCTACACGGCGTACACCCTGACGATTGAAGATAAGGATGCCATCGCGGTCAAAGCGACCAAGACCTTCACCGATGTCGTGATCGGCGAGCTGTGGGTTGCGAGCGGCCAATCCAATATGGAGCTGACGGTGGAACGAGATCGCAACGCCACCACCATTCTGGCGCAGGCTGCCGAAGCACAAAACACCAACATCCGTTATCTGAAAGAGCGCTCCTGGCCGTATGGCGACAACGTGGAGCATCCGCTGACCCCCAATTTTGATATCATCGATACCTATTGGGGCACCGCGGCAGATACGGCGAAGCTGAAAAACGTGTCCTCCATCGGTTATCAGTTTGCGGTGCAGCTGCAAGCCGAGCTGGATATGCCGGTCGGCATTGTGAGCAACGCCTCCGGCGGTTCGCGCATCGACTGCTGGCTGTCGCGCGAGGCGATCGACGGCGACGCGGATGTGAAAGCGCTGCTGCAATCGCGCAAAGAATATTATGACGATACCAACTGGCCGACCGCCAACAACCGAATGTCCACCCTGTACAACGAGATCATCGGACCGCTCGCCGGCTGGGAAGACGGCAAGGGTATGCAGATCACCGGCACCCTTTGGTACCAAGGCGAGGCCAGTCTGGCTATGAACGGCAACTATGACAAGCTGCTGGAGCTGCTGCAAAAGGATTGGAGCCGCACCTTCGGCTTTACCAATGAAGAAATGCCGCTGATTTATGCGCACATCGCGCCGCATATTTATGGCGCGTACATTTCGGATCAGGCGCAGGATATGTCCCGCGCGTGGAACGCACACCAATCCAGCATGGCGCAGGTCACCCTGTACGATCTGCCGCTGACCTATCAAAACGGTGACGGTTCGCTGAACTCGGTCATCCACCCCACCACCAAAACGCCGGTCGCCAACCGCTTTTATCAAGCGGCACTGGATCTGCAATACGGCGGCACCGCCGACGCGACCGCACCGGTGTATAAGAGCATGACTGTGCTGCCCACCGGACGCATCCGCGTCACCTTTGACAAAGTGGGCAACGGGCTGACCGTGATCGGCGGCGGCACTGACCTGCACGGCTTCACCATTGCGGGTGCAGACGGCGTGTTTGTCAACGCAAAAGCCGAAATTGTCACTCCCGACACGGTGGAAGTGTGGAACGAGCGCGTCACCAACCCGCAGAATGTGACCTATGCTTATGGCAACTATGTGATGGCATCCAATTTGGCGAACTCCGCCGGATTCCCTGCCGCTGCGTTCCAAACCACCAAAACCGGCTCGTTTATGGAGCCGCAGGATTGGATGATGGCGGACGGCAAGGTGTGGGTGCGGTACGCCACCACCCGCGAACTCGCCGATTTCCGCGATTTGTGGAAAGTGGCGGACGGCGACGCGACCTTTAGCTACGACACCACTGTCAAAGCCGAGGGTGCTGCCTCGCTGAAACTGACCTATCAAAGCAACACCGCCGCTGTCACCCCTATCTGGGGCGACACCATCGACGGCAAAGAGGTTACTTTTGACGGCATACGCCGCAAGACCTTTGACAAGAGCCAATATCTGACCGTTTCGGTCAGCAACCCCGACAGCCGCGCGAAACAGCTGCAGCTGATCGTGGTATCGGGCGGCAAATCCTACACCGCATCGGTAGCGGGTTCCACCGAGACGACAGCCTTGCTTCCCGCCTCCTCCGGTTTTGCATCGTATGCGTTCCAGCTGCAAAAGCTGCAGGATGAAAACGGCAAGACCGTGACCAATGCGGCGGCGCTGCTGCAAAACCTGACCGAGCTGCGCTTTAGCGTGAACGATACCCAAGGCGGCACCGTGTATCTGGACGATGTGCAGCTGGGTATGACCGACGACACGCTTACTGCGCCGCAGCTGGGCGATATTGACCAGAACGGGGCGGTGACGGCGAGCGATGCGCTGCTGGCGCTGCAGCAGGCGACCGGCGCGACCCGCCTGTCCGGCACCGCGCTGACGCTGGCGGATGTGGACGGCGACGGCACCGTTACCGTGGTGGACGCGCTGACCATTCTGCATTTCGCGGCGGGTAAGATCACCCGCTTCCCCGCGGAATTCGCCTAAACGCACGATATTCTGCTCTTCCGGTTCCCGAAAAAGGCTCTCGCCTTTTTCGGGAACCTTTTTTGCATTTACGCTTAAAAGTTGCAATAAAAAGCTGATGTCGTTGACAAGTATTGTGTCAAGTTGTATAATACAATTAAATTATAGCCGCATATATTTGCTGTCGATGGCTTTTTGCCACAGGAGGGGCTTTATGAAAAAATGGGGATCGGTATTGCTGACAATGGTTTTGATGGTATCCATGTTTTTGATGGTTGCGTCCGCTGATACCACCAGTGGTGTCAGCGGCGACATATCCTGGACAATGGATAATGGGGTACTGACAATTTCCGGCACCGGCGTTCTGGGCCCGGATGTAATGCTGACCGTCGGTGCATCCAACATCAAGCAGGTGGTGATCCAACCGGGTGTCACCGGCATCGGCGAACAGGCGCTATATGGTTGCTCGCAATTGACCGACATCCAGATTCCGGACAGCGTCACCTCGATTGGCGGCATGGCCTTTGCGGATTGCTCCAAGCTGGCAAGCATTGCGCTGCCCGATTCACTCGACACACTTAAAGACATGGCATTTATGAGATGCGAAAGTCTTACCGCCATTCGTATTCCGGTTGGCATCACCACTATCGAGGTCCGTACATTTGAGGATTGCACCAGCCTGTCCAAAGTGGATATTCCCAATCGCGTCACCATTATTGACTCGTGTGCTTTTAAAGGCTGCACCAGCCTAACGGACATTGTGATCCCAAAAGGGGTCACGCATATTGTGGGCGGGGCGTTTCAAGACTGCTCCTCTTTACAAAATCTTTCCTTACCTGCGGGACTCACGGCGATAAGGAGCTCTCTTTTCCAAGGCTGCACCAGCCTTACGGAGGTGGGCATTCCCGCCTCGGTCACGAGCATAGAGCAGGACGCGTTTCGCAATTGCACATCGTTAAACCAGGTAACGTTACCGAAAGCGCTGCAAACGATCGAGCAAGATGCCTTTGCCAACACGGGACTGTTCAACAGCCCCGCCAACTGGGTGGACGGAGCGCTGTACATCGATGGCTGGTGCATCAAAGCGGATACTTCTGTTTTAAGTGAAAATTACGTCATCAAACCCGGCACCAAAGGTATTGCCGACTACGCGTTTGCCGATTGTACCCATTTGGCAACCATCAGTATCCCGGGCAGTGTGCAGGGCATCGGTACCGGGTCTTTTTCCGGCTGTATCGATCTGACCCGCGCCACCCTCGGCGAGGGAATCGCCCGCATCGGCGCGTCAGCGTTTGAAAACTGTACCAACCTGACCGAGCTGAACATCCCGCAAAGCGTTAGTGAAGTCGGTTGCAGCGCTTTTGAATCGACCGGATTTTATAACCAAAAGAGCCATTGGAGCAAAGGAATTCTCTATTGGGACAACTGGGTCATCCATTCCCGACCGGACGATGTCATCGGGGAACTGACAATAAAAAGCGGCACGAGAGGTATCGCGGGTGATGCTTTTTCCAACTGCCGCGAAATTACCGGTGTGACACTCCCGCAAGGCATCCGCACCATCGGCAGCAGCGCATGGGATGGCTGCACCCAAATAAGACATATTAACTTGCCAAACAGCATCACCTTCATCGGTTCTTTCGCTTTCTATGATTGCCATGCTTTGACCGATGTTGTGCTCCCCTATTCCTTGCGGCAGATCGGGCGCAGCACCTTTGCGGATTGCTTTTCACTGGTCAGTGTGACCCTTCCCCGCACCCTCACCAGCATCGGCGACTACGCCTTTTCCGATTGCGTTGCACTCGAAAGCATCGATATTCCCGAAAAGGTAACCAAAATCGGGAACGGCGCTTTTAGCAATTGTTGCTCTTTGACCAGCATTGTGATTCCGCCGAATTTGACAGCCATTCAATCCGGCACATTTTCCGGCACAGGCTTGTCCTCTGTCGTGATCCCGGATAAGGTCACATCCATCGGAATCAAAGCCTTTTCTGATTGCGCACAGTTGTCCAGCATCCAATTGCCGGACAGTATCACGCAAATTGACATTGGCGCGTTTTCGCTTTGTACCAAGTTGTCTGCCATCCGGTTGCCCAGCCGGTTGACCCGCCTTTCGGCGGCCGTCTTTTCGCACTGCGAATCGCTCACCGACATCACCATTCCTATGGGTGTCACCCGCATCGACGGCAACGCGTTCGGCCAGTGCTACCGGCTGACCTCCCTGCGGGTTCCCGACAGCGTTCGCTTCATTGGAGAATACGCCTTTAACGGCACATCGGTGACCATTTATACCACAGAGGGATCGGCAGCGCAGGCTTACGCCAAGGCGTACAATCTGCCCTACGTTCTTTACCAAACCAGCCCCGGCGATATTGACCAGAACGGGGCGGTGACGGCGAGCGATGCGCTGCTGGCGCTGCAGCAGGCGACCGGCGCGACCCGCCTGTCCGGCACCGCGCTGACGCTGGCGGATGTGGACGGCGACGGCACCGTTACCGTGGTGGACGCGCTGACCATTCTGCATTTTGCGGCGGGTAAGATCACCCGCTTCCCCGCGGAATTCGCCTGAACGCACGATATTCTGCTCTTCCGGTTCCCGCAAAAGGCTCTCGCCTTTTGCGGGAACCTTTTTTGCACAAATGCAACCGGAAACCACTGCACCGATTGACATTACCTGCAAAATCCGGTATGATGAAGATAGGTATACACCAAAGGACGGCGTACCGTTCCCTTGGTGGCAATAAGAAAGGAAGTACCGCGGATGAAAACAAAGATGCGCCGCATAGTGGCGGCTTTTCTTTCGGTTTTGATGATCGGCACGGCGGTGCCCGCGCTGTCCATAACCGCTGCCGCTGCCACGGATTTTAAGGCGGAGGGATACACTCCCATTCGCACCGCCGACGAGTTGAGCCGGTTGGTGCGGCAGGATTTGAACGGCAAATATTATCTGGCGGAAGATATCGTGTTCAAAGCCTCGGACTTTGAAAAACGGGGCGCCTTTTATAACGAGGGTGCCGGTTGGCTGCCGCTCGGCTCTACCTATGCCAAACGCTTCACCGGTGTGTTTGACGGCAACGGCCACACCATCAGCGGGTTGAAGGTGTCCATTGCGGTGGGCGACAGCGACTCGGCTTATGCGGGCTTGTTCGGATACAGCTCCGGCAAGATCAGCAATGTGACGCTGCTGAACGCCAGCGTGCAGATCAAAGACAGCACCTTCGGCTATGCCGGGGCGCTGGTTGGCGCGGCGGCAGGCACGATTTCGCATTGCTATGTGCGCGCCGGGTCGGTTTCGGTCACCAACGCCAAAACCTCCGCCAACGCCGGCGGACTGGTCGGGCGGATGTACGCCGGTACCATTTCCGAATGTTACAGCAGCGCTGCGGTCAGCGCCAGCGGCACCATGGCGGTCGCCGGCGGGCTGGCTGCCCAAAGCAACGCCACCATGAGCAGTGTTATGAACCAAGGCAACGCCACCGCGAAATCGCCCAAGGGCGATGCCACCGCCGGCGGTATCGCGGGCATCAACGACGGCACCATCTCGAACGCGGTGAACAAAAGCGGCGTGCAGGCGACCGCCGGCGCGGACGCATATGCGGGCGGGCTGGTCGGTGCCAACCGCGCTTCGTTGAAGCAAGCGGTCAATCTGGGAGCGGTCAAAGCCACCGCGAAATCGCACCTGTTTGGCGGCGCGGTCGCCGGTCAATGCTCCGGCGGCACACTCGCGAGCTGTTATTATCTGAACTCTACCTACAACAAAGCGGTCTCCGATTCCAAACAGACCGCCACCGGGTTGTCGACGGCGCAGCTGGCGGACGCCAGCCTGTTCGCCGGGTTGGATTTCAACAAGGTATGGACCATCGACAAGAACGAACCGGCGCTGCGCAGCATGACAAAGCTGCCGGTGGCGGTGACCGGCATCAGCATCACCAAGCAGCCGAAGAAAACGGAGTATATCGAGGGACAAAAGCTGGACACCACCGGCATGGTCGTGGTAGCCCGCTATGAGGACGGCACCCAAAAGACGCTGGGCGAAGAGGATTATGTGCTGACCGGATACGACAACACCTCCCCCGGCAAAAAGACGCTGACCATCTCCTACAGCGGACACACCGCTACGTTGCAGGTCACGATTGCGCAAAAAGTGCTCACCGGTATCAGCATCCACACGCTGCCCAGCCGCGTGGTGTTCGGGCTGGGCGAAGAGCTGGATGTGTCCGGCGGGCTGATTTCGGCGGAATACAACAATGGGATTCCGGTGCTGTACACCATGACCACCGAGATGGTGAGCGGCTACAACAATAAAAAACTCGGCAAGCAGACGCTGACCGTGACTTTCCACGGCAAAAAAGCCACCTTTGACATCACCATGCAAAAGGATCCGCCCCCCACCACCAAGGCGGCTTCCACCACTGCGGTGACCGGCGTTGACCCGAATGTGTCGCTGCCGGGCGGCGATGCGGCGGAGGATCCGTTTGACGATTCTCCCAGCAAAAACAGCGCCGAAATGGTGACCACCCGCCAAAACGGCGAAGCGGTTTCCGGCAGCTCCTCCTCCCCCATCTGGGTGGCGCTGGTGCTGGTCGCGGTCGCGCTGCTGGCAGCCGGCGGCGTGGTATTGTTCGGCATGCAGCGTTCCGGTAAGCTGGCGCTGCACACCGAGGCACGCCACGGCAAGCACCATCCGCTGGATCAGCCGGATACCCCCGCTGACGGCGCAGACACATCTCCTGCTGCCGACGAAAACGCGTCCGACAGCGATGATAGCCACACTCCTCCGCAGGCATAACCCAACCACATAACGCATAAAGCCAGCGACCTTTCGATATTCCATCGAAAGGTCGCTTTTTCGTGGGCAAAGCGTTGCAAAACGGGCGCTATTGGTGTATACTAGGCAATAGAAATTGCACCGCCGGTGGCTTTGCCGGCGATTTGGATAACGGGAGGGATCGCATGGATCTGCGCCGCTTTGGAAAAAGTCTGGCTTCGCGCTGCAAGCCGTTGTTTCGGCTGTTGTACGGCGTGCGCACGCTGCAGCAGCGGATGCTGATGTGGGTGAATTGCCGGCGACATCCCATTGACCCGCATTTGGTGGTGTTCGATGCATTCCAGTATCGACATTACAGCGACAGCCCCAAGGCGCTGTATCTGGCGCTGATGCAGGAGGAGCCATACGCAGCGTTCCACAGCGTGTGGGTGCTGCGCAACCCGGACGCGCTGGCGGACAAGCCCGATTTGCCGCGTACCCGCATCGTGCGCTACGACACGCCGGATTATCGCCGCGCGATGGCGAGCGCGCGCTATATCGTCACCAACTCGATGATGCCGCCGTTTTGGAAGATACGGCGCGGACAAACGCTGATCCAAACCTGGCACGGCACTCCGCTGAAACGGCTGGGATGCGATATTGCGACCGATTGCAACAAGTTCGACACGGTGCAGGAGATGCACCACCGCTACCGCACCCAAGCCCGCCAGTTTTCGTATCTGCTCTCCCCCTCCGCCTTTTGCAGCGAAAAGCTGGCCTCGGCGTTTGACCTGCGCGCGCTGCACAAAGAGAAAATTTTGGTGGAAGAGGGATACCCCCGCAACGACCGGTTGTATACCTGGACCCCGGAGCAGGCACAGGCGATCCGGCAGCGGCTGGGGATTCCGGCGGACAAACGGGTGGTGCTGTACGCCCCCACCTTCCGCGACAACCAGCAGCAGGGGCAGGAATATGTCTACACTCCGCAGGTGGATTTTGAGCAGCTGGTGGAAGCGTTCGGTGACGAGGTGGTTTGGCTGTTCCGCGCGCACTATTTCGTGTCCAGCCGGTTTGATTTCGACCGTTTTAGCGGTCGGGTGCTGGATGTGTCCGGTGTGGAGGATATCAACGACCTATACATCATCAGCGATCTGCTGATGACCGATTATTCCAGCGTGTTCTTTGACTACGCCAATTTGCGACGGCCGATGTTGTTCTATATGTACGACCGCGAGGAATATCAGCACCAGCTGCGGGATTTTTATCTGGATTTGGACGAGCTGCCCGGTCCGATCGTGCAAACGCAGCAGGAGCTGGTACCCACGCTGCAAGGCTTGCTGCAATCGTTCACACCGGACGAGCGGTACACCGCCTTTTGCGACCGGTTCACCTATCGGGACGACGGCGGCGCATCGGCGCGGGTGTGGGCTGAAGTTTTCCGCCGGGAGCAGGCGAAACGCAAAGCGCTCTAGACAAATGCCGCCAAGTGTGGTATGATGAGCGCGTTGCCTATTTTTGGTTTTCCCAATTAACAGCAATAGGAGAGTTTGCTTGTGAATCGCTTTATCAAGGATATGAAAAAGTACATGCCCTACGCCAAGTATTCGGCGCGTTCGCAACTGAAAGCGGAGGTCGCGGGCTCGCATCTGAACTGGTTGTGGTGGATTTTGGAGCCGGTGTGCTTCATGCTGGTATACACGCTGGTGTTCGGCGTGATCATGCCCCGCAAGATCGACAACTTTTCCATCTTTATCTTCATCGGTTTGACGCTTTGGAATATGTTCAACAAAACGGTGACCAACAGCGTGCGTATCGTGAAGATGAACAAGAGCGTGGTATCCAAAATCTACTTACCCAAATACATTTTGGTGCTGACGCGGCTGTTTGTGAATATGTTCAAATCGGTGATCCAGCTCATCATCGTGGCGGTGATGATGCTGATCTACCGCGTACCGGTCACCATCCATATATGGAATGTAATCCCCGCCTTTTTGATCATGGCGGTTATCACCTTTGGTTTTTCCACCATCATGATGCATTTTGGCGTGTTTGTGGAGGATCTGGAAAACATCGTGCGGGTGGTGCTGCAGCTGGTGTTTTATATGTCCGGTATCTTCTTCGATCTGGTATACAGCTTGAATCACAGCGCGTTCAAGGCGTTCACCACCTATGTACTGCGCTGCAACCCGATCGCGTTTTTCAGCTATCTGTGCCGCCGTGTGGTGCTGGAGGGCAAAGCGCCCTTCGCTGTGGACTACATCACCATGGGGCTGTGGGCTGTGGTAGGCGTGGCCTTGGTGGCGCTGGGCGTGCGCCTGGTCTACAAATACGAAAACAGCTACGCCAAAATCATTTAGGAGCGCCGATATGAAAGAGATTGCTATTTCCGTCAAGGATCTGTGGATCGAATATCATACGATGAAACCGATGTCGCTGCGCAAATCGCTTTTTTCGCTGAAAAAGAACAAAGTGGAAATTACGCAGGCGGTCAAAGGTGTATCGTTTGATGTGGAAAAGGGTCAGATCGTGGGGATCGTGGGCAAAAACGGCAGCGGTAAATCCACCCTGCTGCGCGCGATTGCGGGCATTTTTTCCGCCAACAGCGGTTCGATCGATTTGTACGGACACTCGGTGTCGTTGCTGTCCATCGGCGTGGGATTTCAAAACCAGCTGTCCGGCCGCGAAAACATTTATCTGTCCGGTTTGCTGATGGGTTTTTCCGAGCAGCAAATTCAGGAAAAGATGGACGATATCATCAACTTTTCCGGGCTTGGCAAATACATTGATATGCCGGTCAAGTCGTATTCCAGCGGTATGTTTTCCAAGCTGGCGTTTTCCATCACCGCGATTTTGGAAACCGACATCATTCTGATCGATGAAGTGCTGAGCGTGGGCGATGCGGCGTTTAAGAAAAAGAGCTACGCCAAAATGCAGGAGCTGATCTCCAACGCCGACCGCACGGTGCTGATCGTGTCGCACGATATGAGCACGCTGCGCAAGCTGTGCGACAGCATCATCTGGATTCAGGACGGCGTGTTTATTCAGCAGGGCGATCCGGAAACGGTGCTGACCGCGTACGAAGAAAAAATGGTGGGCAAATAACGCTCCCCTACTACAAGAATATGAAGCGCTCCCGATGACTGGTCGGGAGCGCTTTTTGCTGCGTCGGTATCCCCGCAGATAACAGCCACTTATAACAGCCCGCAAAGCGTCTTTTCCGCGTTGCAGGGGCGAGTGCTATCGCTAAACTCTATCCAATCCGACAAAGCTTATATACGGGTACGTCAAAGCCCCGGAAGGGCGAACCTTTCCGGGGCTTTGACTGTGTAGTTATATGTGGGGTTATGCCTCTACCGGGAACCGGGAGAGGCCGTTGGTAGCGCGCTTCAGAATCATCAGCGCGTCGGCAGCACTCACGCCTGCCTTACCGTCCACATCGGCAGCCACTTTGGCCGCATCGGACAGCTGAATCTTATCGGCCGCCGCCTGCAGCGTCATCAGCGCATCCACGACGGTCACGGCATTGTCGCCGTCCACATCGCCGTACAGCGTGGTCACTTCGCCGCCATTCAGCGCCGCGATCGCCGCTTTCAAATTCATATGCGCATAGTACACTTCGGAAGGCGTGGCCAGTTCGGTCGCGCACACCGCCTCGGCAGCCGCCTTGGCATCGGTATACGCCTTCACCAGCGCCGCATCCTTGCCGGTGGTGTCCACTTTCTGATCCAGCAGCGTTTTGATTTCTGCTTTTTCCTCGATGATATTGGTCAGATCCACGATCTTCACATCCGAGATGGTCATGCTGAACTGGGTGTAATTGTCCGGATCCGCGATCGCGGTCTGCGACAGCGGGCAGAGGATAATGAGCCGCTGAATATCCGACCAATCAATGTCACCCTTCACACTGGCGGTATTGCTGGGAGCGCTCATATCAATAGACAGCTGCACCACCTGTTTGTGACCCAGATCGGACGCTTTGAAATCCCAACCGTAGTTGTTTTCACCGGGGTCATCGCTGGAACGCAGCTTCACGGTGATGGTGTCCCAAATATCCTTCGCCGGGATAGACTCTTTCTTGGAGTTAAAGGTCACCGTCAGCTGCAGCCGCAGGTTTTTGCGATCGCCGCGCAGATCGTACGGCGTGTTGTCGCCGTATTTCCAGTCGTTGTACAGAATGGTATCTTTGCGGTTGGCGCCATTGCCCAAAACGGTGTAGGTACCCGCCGATTTAGAGAACGCACCCACCATATAGGTATCCTTGCGCAGACCGTCTTTCGCTTTCTGGAACGCCTCGCGCGCCGCGTTCACCTGCTGCTCGGTCAGATCCTCCGCCTGGAAAATCAACGCCTGCACAGCCGCCTTGGCCTCGCGATACGGCACCAGCGATGCTTCGGTATACAGGGTTTCGTCCACATCGTCGTTGACCAGATCCCACAACGTTTCGCGCAGCGGCTGCAGGCTGGTATCCACCACCATGGTATGCTCCAAAGTGGCTTTGAACGGGCCTTCGTAGTTGTTCAAGCTATCGATATAGAACCGCATACCGTTGATCTTGGTCCAGTCGATGGTATCCTTGCGGGAATCGATCACCTTCGTCAGCGGAATATCGATATAGTTGACGCCGGTTTTGAGGTTCAGCTTCGCCATGTACCAGCCGACCTCGGCGCCGTTTTGCGATTTCATCCGGAGGAAGCCGCTGCGATACGCCTGGCTGTCCTCAATAATCGTGGCACCGGTCTGCTCCAGCGTCATCACCAGCCGCAGATGCAGATCCGACAGATCGTGGCTGGTCAAGTCGACCACATTGCCGTCCACAGCCGTCCAGCCGCATTCCAGTGTCTTTTTGCCTTGCGCGGTGTATTCTTTGTCCATGCCGGACACACTCAGCGCCACATACTCATGGCTGCGCTTGGTAAAGTGCAGCGTATAGGTGCTGGATACGCCCGCAATATTGACCGTCACCGTCGTGGTGCCCGGCACCGCCGTGGCGTTGACAATGCTCACAGAGCCTTCGGGCGCGCCCGGAACCGTCACGGTCGGTACTTTGCTGGTATCGTCCAGCGGCACATAATATTCGGTCGTGCCGGAATGGAAATCTTTGATGGACTGACCGTCCACCTGGATGTCCTCCAGCTCCACCTTCACCACAACCGGGAAGCTCTCGGACATGGTTTTGCCGTTCACCGTCACCGCCGCGGTGATGCTCGCCACACCGCTGGCAACCGGGCGAACGATACCGTTTTCATCAACCGTCGCCACTTTGTCGTTGCTGCTGGTGTATTTGACCTCGCCCGCTTTCAGCTCGTGGAACGAATCGTCGTTCATGGTCGCCGTCACTTCGGCGGTAACCACTTTGCTGGCGTTGGCGGCGTTCAGCAGCAAGCGATCGCCGCGCACCGTCACATTCGCCAGTTCAGGAGTCAGCTCGCCATCCATCGTGAAGCTGGTTTCCAGCGCCGTAGCGTCGGCAGAAGAAGGACCAACCTGAATGGTGTATTTGCCCTGGTCATAGACATTGTGTCCCGCGTCTTCGTCCCAGAAGTAGCAGTCGGACAAATCCAGATCCAGCGTGACCGTTTTCTTTTCGCCGGCTTTCAGCGCCACTTTGTCAAACGCTTTCAGCTGTTTCAGCGGACGATTCACGCCATCCGCGTTCGGGGTTTTCAGATACAGCTGCACGATCTCTTTGCCATCCACCGTGCCGGTGTTTTGCACATCCACGCTCACCTTGAGGGTGTCGTTGGGGGTCGCCGTGGTTTTGTCCACGGTCACATTGCTGTACTGATAGGTGGTATAGCTCATACCGTAGCCAAAGGGATAGGTCTGCGGACCGGTGTAGTACTGATAGGTCCAGCCGGCGTAATCGTCATTGCTACGGATATCGTAATCGTCGATGGTTTCCAGCGCACTGTTTTTCGCATACCAGGTCACCGGCAGCTTGGCGTTGGGGTTGACCTCGCCATACAGCACGCGGGCGATGGCGTTGCCCTGCGCCTGACCGTTGTAGCAGGTCCACAGGATCGCCGGCACGTTGTCCATAAACTCGCCCAGTTCGACCACGCCCACCGTTTGCAGATAGACGATGGTGTTGGGATTCAGCTCTGCCACCGTGTTGGCCAGCGCCACTTGGTACGCGGGCATCACGATGGTGGAACGGTCGGTACCTTCACCGGAGGTGTTGCCCTGCAGGCACACCACAACCGCCTTCGCTTTTTTAATGCTGGCTTCGTCAGCCGCCGAGAAGGCCACTTCCTGCGACAGCGACGAGAAGGTCAGATACAGATCTTTTTCGGTGTAACCGCCCAGGTCGCTGACCTTGCCGGTCACTTTTTTATAGGTCTGCCAGCCGCCGGTTTTGGGGGTGTCCACCGAGGTGAACTGCATACCGCTGACAGAATCCATGCTCACGGTAATGTTGCCGGGCAGCGCCGCATTGTCGGCCGCCAGCTCAAAGGTGATCTCGGTGGTGTCGGCGATGTTCACTTTTTTGAACATCAGCGTCGCGCCCGCCGTGACATTACCGATGTTGCCTTTGCCGGTTTCGTAGTTGCAGCCCTTCATCTCTTTGGCATCCTTGGCATCCAGTTTCACCGTGGTGCCGTCAGCCTTGGTAAGCGTGATGCTCTTCAGATTGCAGATGTACTGGCTGTTCGAGGTGCTGGTGCCGCCTTTAACATAGGTCACATGCGCACCCAGATTTTCCATACCCTGAATCGGAGTGGTGGTGTTCGCCTCGGACGGGCTGCCGGAATAACCGCCCAGCTCCACCGCGTTGGCGATGTCGCCCACCATCACGATATCATCCTTCGTGCTCGCATCCAGCGGCAGAATGGATTTGGTATCGGTGGATTTGGCTTTGTCGTTTTTCAGCAGCACGATACCGTCGTTCGCCGAATCCTCCGCCAGCTGTTTGTGCGCGGCGGTTTCCACCGTGTTATCGAAGCTGTATTTCGCATCGTTGCGATACGCCACATCTTCCTTCGGGTCGAACTCGCCGGTCTTCATCCGCGCGGTGAAGATGCGCAGCAGCTCCAGATCGATCAGATCTTCGGAAACCACGCCGTTTTCCACAGCGCTTTTGGCGTAGTTCGGATAAATGCTGCCGCAGTCGATGTCGCAGCCAGCCGCCAGCGCATAGCGGATAGACTCCTCGATCGTCACCGGGCGACCCAGTTCCTCCGGTGCCCACTTGTGGTTGCGGGTGATATCCTCGATCGCGCCGCAGTCGGACACCACATATCCCTTGAACCCGAAGGTTTTGCGCAGCAGGGTATCCAGCAAGTAGGTATTGGCGGATGCCGGGATGCCGTTGACCCGGTTGTACGAGCTCATAACCGATCCGACATCCACATTCTGGATGACCGATTTGAACGCACGGGTGTAATACTCGCGCAGGGTGCGGTCATCCATATTGGAGGTGCCGGTGTGGCGGTTGTATTCGCTGTTGTTTGCCGCATAGTGCTTGATGGTGGCAATAACCTTCAGATATTTTTCGTCATCGCCCTGCAAGCCCTTGACAAAGCTGGTGCCGATCTGACCGGTCAGATACGGGTCTTCACCGTACGACTCATGGTCACGACCCCAGCGCGGGTCACGCGCCATGTTGATGGTGGGCGAAAAATAGGACAAACCCCGCCCGGTGCCGTTGGCATAGCCGCGCGCCTCGTCCGAGATCGCGTCGGTGATCTCTTCGATCATCGCAGGATCCCAGCTCGCCGCCATGGCGATGGAATACGGGAAGGATGTCGCCTTGCCCAGCCGCGCTACGCCATGCAGACACTCGGTCCAAAAATCGTATTTGGCAATGCCCAGCCGCGAAACTGCGGGATTGTTGGTGCCCATTTGGCTGACTTTTTCTTCCAGCGTCATGCGGGATACCAGGTCTGCCGCGCGCTCTTCAAACGACAGCGAAGTATCCATATAGGGCAGCGTGGTGGATTCCGGCTCCGCCTGCGGCGCCGGAATAGGAAGCGCGACACAGCCCACGGCCAGCACAGCGGCAGCAGCCATAGACAGCACGCGTTTTCCCAGATGTACGTTGCGTTGCATACTCTTTCTCCTCCGTTCTTTTTTTTGACCCCGGTAAAGCCGGGAATTCACGCTTTCAGTATACCGAATTTTCCGTTTTCGTTCCAGTCAATCGGCAACAAAAAGCAGTCATTTTTTGAACCGTCGACCGGCGACAAACTGCGCCGAAAGCATTGCATATTGTGCGGAAAATGCGTATAATGGAACGCAAAAGGAGGTTTTTCCATGAAACTGTATGCTACCGATCCGCATATCCGGCTGTTTGGCCGCACCTATACCCGCCCCGAAGCACCGGATCATGTGTTTATTCCATGGACCTGCGCCGGGTTCACCGTCACCTTTGACGGCACGGCACTGGCGGCTGAAATGGCAAGCGACGGCTGGGACAAGCCGAACAACCGCCCCTATATCACCGTGATCGTGGACGGCGATGATGCACACCGGCAGGTGCTGGCAATCGACCGCGAGGGGTTGTGCCGGTACACGCTGGCCGAGGGCTTGCCCACCGGCGTTCACACCGTTACGGTGCTGAAGCTGAGCGAGGCACTGCAATCCAACTGGGAAGTGGGGGCTTTGGAGCTGGACGGCACGCTGTTGGACACACCGCATGACGATTCCCGCCTGAAGATTGAATTTATCGGCGATTCCATCACTGCCGGTTTTGGCGACCGCTGCCCCACCAAGGATGGTCCGTTTTGCACCGCGGAGCAGGATGGCTACGAAACCTATGCGGCAATCGCGGCGCGGGCGCTGAACGCGGATTATCATGTGCTGACGGTGTCCGGTTTTGGCATGTACCGCAGCCCGTTTGGCGACGATATTCCGCCGCTGTTCCCCTATGCCGATGGGCTGCATGGCAAACAGGCAAAATGGGATTTCGGCGCGTTTTCGCCGGATGTGGTCGTGGTCAATCTCGGCACCAATGACGGCGGCTGGATCAATCTGGAGCCGTCGCTGCCCACCGAAGAAAAGATCCGACTGGTGATCGATTGCTACGCCAAGTTCCTGCACACACTGCGGGAAACCTATCCGAACGCTGCCATTTTGTGCACCATCGGCTTGCTGGAAAGCAACGCCACGCCGTATGTGCAGCAGGCGGTGGAGCAGGCGCAGGACGAGGGCGTGGAGCGGCTGAGCTTTCTCAAGCTGCCGGCAGCCGAAACCTTCGGCGCGGGGCATCCGTCGCTGGAGGCGCACCGCAAGGGCGCCGAGGTGCTGATCGACGCGCTGAAACAAATCACTGCCCGATAAAATCACAGACCAACATCATGCAGGAGGAACGCGTATGCCGTTTTTGCCCATCACCCGAAAAGAAATGACTGCCCGCGGCTGGGATGAAGCGGATATTGTCCTGGTGACCGGCGACTCCTATGTCGACCATCCCAGCTTTGGCACCGCGATCGTGTCGCGTGTGCTGGAGGACGCGGGCTTTCGTGTGTGCATTTTGCCCCAGCCGCGCTCGCTGCAGGATTTTGAGCGGTTTGGTCGGCCGCGGCTCGCCTTTTTTGTCAACGGCGGCAACATCGATTCGATGGTAGCGCACTATACCGCCGCCAAAAAGCGGCGACACGACGATGCCTACACCGCGGGCGGCAAAACCGGTAGCCGACCAGATCGCGCCACCATTGTGTACTGTCGCCAGATCCGTGAGGTGTACGGCGATATTCCCATCGCGATTGGCGGGTTGGAAGCGTCGCTGCGTCGGTTCGCCCACTACGATTATTGGGATGATGCGGTGCGCCCGTCGATTTTGCTGGATTCCACTGCCGATCTGCTGATGTTTGGCATGGGCGAGCACCAGGTGGTGGAGCTCGCCCGGCGGCTGGACGAAGGGCTACCGATACGGGCGATCCGCGATATTCGCGGCACGGTTTGGTCGGTGCCGGTCAAAGAGTACAAGCCCCGCCCCTGTGCGGAATGTCCGTCCTTTGAGCAGGTAAGCGACCCCTCCCCTGCTGGTAAGCGGCAATACGCCATCTCCTGTCGAATTCAGCAGGACGAGCACGACGCGATGCGGGGCAAAACGGTGATCCAGCGACACGGCGACCGGATGGTGGTACAAAATCCGCCCTCGCCGCCGCTGAACACCGAAGAGCTGGATCATGTGTACGAACTGCCGTATATGCGGGATTATCACCCCTCGTACGAGGCGTTGGGCGGGGTGCCCGGCATCAAAGAGGTAAAATTTTCGCTGGTGCACAACCGTGGCTGCTTTGGCGCGTGCAATTTCTGCTCGCTTGCGTATCACCAGGGGCGGTTCATCTCCTGCCGCAGCGAGGATTCGGTGGTGCGCGAAGCAATCGGGCTGACCAAAATGCCGGATTTCAAAGGGTATATCCACGATGTGGGCGGTCCCACCGCCAATTTCCGGCATCCCAGCTGCCAAAAGCAGCAAAAAGCCGGATTGTGCAAGGGCAAAAAATGTCTGGCGCCCGCGCCCTGCCCCGCCCTGCAGGTGGAGCATCAGGAATATCTGCATTTGCTGCGGCGGCTGCGGGCGTTGCCCGGCATCAAAAAGGTGTTTATCCGGTCGGGCATCCGGTTTGACTATCTGATCGAAGACAAGGACGAAACCTTTTTCAAAGAGCTGGTGGAGCATCACATCAGCGGGCAACTTAAAGTGGCACCGGAGCATTGTTCGCTGGCGGTGCTCACCCGCATGGGCAAACCGGCGATTCAAACCTACAAACGGTTTCAAAAGCGGTTTTATGAACTGACCAAAAGTGTCAACAAAAAGCAATATCTGGTGCCGTATCTGATGTCCTCGCACCCCGGCAGCACCATGAAAGATGCGATTGAGCTGTCGGTGTTTTTGAAAAACGAGGGATTGCACCCCGAGCAGGTGCAGGATTTTTACCCCACACCGGGCACCATCTCCACCTGTATGTTCTACACCGGACTCGATCCGTACACGATGGAGCCGGTATATGTGCCGCGCACACCGCAGGAAAAGGCGGAGCAGCGGGCGCTGCTGCAATATTTTCGGCCGGAAAACCGGCAAAAGGTGCTGTCGGCGCTGAAAGCCGCCGGACGGCAGGATCTGATCGGCACCGGACCGCATTGTCTGGTCGCTCCCGACCCGGCGCTGCGCCGCCCCGCCGGAAAGACTTCCGGAAAATCCTCCGGCAAGCCGACCATCCGCTCCCGTCAAAAGAAAAAATCCGCCTCCAAAAAGCGGCGGTAAGGGATACCGTTTCCGCCGCAAATGCGCGGATGCATAGATACAGAAAGGACACCGGGCAATCGCCCGGTGTCCTTTCTGTTACGACAAAGCCCCTGCGGAACAGGAAACCTGTTCCACAGGGGCTTTCATCAGTGCTTTATCATTCGACGCGGCGGATCAATCCCACAAATCTTCTCCGCCATCGCCCTCGCCGATACCGGTATCGGTTTCGCCGGACAGCGTCAGAATGTCCGCAAAGACAAAGCGTTCGATCTCCAACTCCGGCGATTCATAGCTTTTTTTCATATTGAAAACCTCTTTCCTTAAAAGGGTCCGCTTTACGCGGCCGGCGTGGTCGCCGAAACGATCGAACTGTACACCGTCTGCACCGTGCCATCCGCCGTACGCACGGTGATGTACGCCATACCATAACGGGTACGACCCGCTTTCACCTTCAGTAGATCCACTTTGTACTGACGGTTCGGCACACGCGAGGTGGCCACGATCTTCAGATAATCCTTACCGGCGGTGTAGCTGGCCAGATCGTTCAACGTCGCCTCGTTCGGCGCATAGATCAGGCCATACTCCATCAGCGTCATATCTTCCGGCATATAGGTCTGGGCGATCATCGAAATGGTGTAGGTACCGTTCGCATCCACCGTGATCAGCTGCTGGTTGATATCCGCGCTCAGTGCGGGTTTCTGCACATCGTCCGCCGAGTCCACATACACCGCCTCAACGGTGTTGTCACCGCTGACATAGAAGGTGTAGGTGTCCGCTGTGCTGACCTTCATGCCATCCAGCGTCCAGTGCGAGAACACTTTGCCCTCGACCGGAACAGCAGCCGCCTCGATACGCGTATCGAAGGTCAAGCCGGTGGTGTCTTCGCCATTGGTACGCTGCGCGTTGATCAGCGTCAGGGTATAGCCGGTGGAGGCGGTATCATCCACATACACGGCATTCACCGCGATGCTGCCGCCCTTGTTGCTATCCACCGCCATCGCCAGCGCATCGTCCTCGGTATCCCAGCCCTTGGTGGTCTGGCCGATGATGGTCGGGATCGACGGAGCAGACAGCTCGCTGGCCGCTTTCACGACCTGCACATCGATCACACGGTTATATTTGCCGTAGTACACCACAGCCGTTTCGTCGCTGTTCACGAAGTACGCCGCCACATCCTGGCTGCCGGTAACCGGCAGCGTGATGCTGGTGGTGTCTTCGGACGCTTTGGTGAAGATGTTGTTCTGTTTCCAGCCAACAAAGTTCGCCGAAGAAGTAGTAGCTGCGGTCAGCGTATCGTCTTTGCCGTAGGTCAAGCCGCCGGTGATGTCCACACGACCGTTGCCTACCGTCGAGATGGTACCCAGATTTTCTTCCGCCGTCACATCCACGATACGAGCGCCGGTAGCGTTGATGTAATAGTGACCACTGCCGTTATTCGCCTCGCCTTTGCTGTTCAGGCTGGTAGACACATCATCCACAAACTCCGCCACCTGCACATACCAAATAATATCCTGAGCAGCTGTCCACGCAAAGTCACTATCGGTTGCTTTGGACAACGGGATTTCGATAAATCCGTTTTGCGCATCGTAAGTGCCATTGTATGTAGCCGGGAAGGTCAACGCTTTTTCCTGGTTGTTCAAACGGGAAGCCAGCGACAAGCGCTGATTGTTCAGGGTCACGGTTTCGGGAACCGGGTAATTTTCCGGATCGGTCGAACCCACAAAGAAGTTGATGCGCAGCACCAGCTGTTCTTTGGTGTATCGGCTCAGATCCACAACGCCCTGATCCGCCTTTGTCCAACCCATGTAAACACCTTTTGCGTTGTTGTACATAAAGTTTTTGGTGTTGTTTGCAAACTTGCTAAAGGTCATCAGCGTATGACCAACCAAGGTCAGCTGCGCTTTCGCGTCGTTGATCGCCTGCTGGGCATCCGCCAGCTGCACATAGGTGATGCTTTCGTTATTCAGCAGCTCCAGCGCCGCAGCCTGCGCCGCTTTCAGCGCGGTCGCACTGGCCTCGTTATACACTACACCATCCGCATCGCCCATCTCGTCCAGCGTCATGGTCGCCGCGGTTTTCAGCGCCGCCGCCATGTTCTCTTTGGTCGCATCCACCACACGAGCGTTGGCGATTACTACCTGATAAGCGCCATCGGCCGCATCGGCCAACTCGTTAATGTGCATCCACATCAGGATATCTCGCACCAAGCCATCTTCGTTGGAACCGGTCAGATTGGTGAACGGCAGGTCGATCGCATTAGCTTTAGTGGGATCCAGCGTTTTGATAGCGTTGCCGAATTCCAAGCTGTATTCGGGATTGCCCTCCTGCTTGCGGATCGCCAAACGCATCGAACCGACCGTCAAGGTTTCCGGCAGCGGGGTATCGCCGGTAGCGACAAAGGTCAAATCAAACCGCAGCCGCAGATTGTCATAATTGCGAACGCTCAGATCGACCGTCCCCTGATCGGAGCCCTTCCAATTGGCGTACACATTAGCCTCTTTCGAAGCCGTCACATTGTAGGTGCCGTTCCAACTGTTAAAAGTCATAACGAACGGATCCACACAAACCAGCGTTTTGCGCGCCGCCGCCATCGCAGCGATGGCTTCTTCCGCTTGGCTCAGGTCCACATTCTCATACACCGTGTACCATTCGTCATAAACCGCCTGATACGCCGCGAGAGAATCCGGGGTAAACTCTTTGGCGCCGTCCTCGGTCACATCGTCGAACGCCGCTTTCAAACGGTTCAGCAGATCGCTGTTGGATCCATCGATGACCGCCACATTACGGATCTGGACAGTAATACCGGGGTTGGAAGTGCTGCCGCGCAAATCGTTGTAGGCAAACAATTTCACTTTGGTGATGGCGCTCAAAGCGGCAGTCGAGTTGGTGAAATCGCTCAAATTCAAGCAAACCGTATTCCATTTGCCAGCAGAGGCACTCCCCAACAAACTATTGGTGCCCTTTCCAAAGCTTTTCTTCATTTCAGTGCTGCCACTGTACAGGGTCAAATCACCGTTTACCAAGGTATTGGTCACATCGGTCATGCCATCATCGCGGGTTACCAAAATCTCCATACGCAATTGCAGCGTGGACAGGCTTTCTGTGCCTGTGATAGCGTTTTTAGTCACGTTGATGGTAGAGTTCATATAGTGTTTGCCCTCAACGCCCGTATTGGTAAAGCTCGTGATCGATTCGGGTGTACCAAATTGGATATATTCGGGAATCACTGCTACGAAATCGTTCTTCGCCGCCTCTGCTTTTTTCAGCAGCTGATTCTTCGCCTGCAGCGTCGATTCATCGCTTGCCATCATCGCCTTCGCCTGCGATTGCAGCTCGCGATAGGCCTCGGTCGAAGCAGCCGTGTATTTGCCGACCGGCAGTGAATCGTTCGCCAACGCAGTAACCGCGTTGTTGATGGCCTCGACCGTTTTATCAACAAATTTCAGTTCCTCCACCGTCATCACAATACTGGTGGTAGAATTGTTGGCCTTGGCAGCAATTTGCGAATCAAATGTGTAATTGGCCCAGATGCGATTCACATGGCTCCAGTCCACGCGACGGTCGTAGGTATCGCCTTTCCATATGTTGCGGCTTTCGTCCAGCAAATACTCGATGGTATAGGTCACCGAACCATCGGCGTTTACTTGCTCCGCCGTCGGAACAGCCGTGTAGGTATCGGTACGGCGTTCGGTGTTCGTGTCCAAATCGGTTTTTTTGCCGTCGACACCGCGCAGACGGAAGTCCAATTTAGACAGTTTCGGCAATCCACCGCTCACATCCAAATCACCGGTGTATGCGTCGTTCTTGGACACGGTGATTTTAGCCACCAGATAACGATTGGCACCCACCGTGTAACGCACAGACGGATCGGTGCCTTCCACCACATCATAGGTCTTGCCATCCGACAGATCAAGCGTGGCATTCGTATACTTCCAATCAACGAAATAGGTTGTGCCGCTGCTGTTGGAGCCGGTGCTGGTATAACTTTTTTCTTCATCCGGATAGTGCCCCACATCGTAGGTCACCGTGCGGAGATTGGTCAGCGCCGCTTTGGCAGTGTTCAGAGCGGCCAGCTCTTTTACAAAATCGTCATAGGTAGCTTCAGTATTAGCAAGCAGCGCTTTTGCTTTATCCAGCTCCGCTTCATACGCCGTGGCGTTATCATCCACATCGTACAGGATGGTTTTGGAGTCCTCCAACGCCGTCTGCAGCGCCCTCATATCGCTGTGGGTGATACGGATGTTTTTCACATGCGAGGTGAACCCGGGGTTGGTCTGCTTTCCATTCACCGAAGCATCGTTGTAGTTGAACGCGTACACCTGCGTCAGTCCGGTGGCATCCGTCATACCGCTAAACGAAGTCAGCGGAATCGAAATGTGATACCACGTATCCGACTTGGCGAGCTTGCCGCTGGTGTAGCTGCTGGCTGCATTGCGCTCGCTGGGATCATACAAGCGGACATTACCGTTCACAATTTTGGACGATACGAAATCCGCGTTGTCGCTGGAATACATCATATCAAATTCCAGATTCATTTTGTCCAGCGCAATATCCGATGTAATGCCGTTGTAGAAAATTTTGGTAGTCGGCACGCTGGTAACGGTATGGTTCCCGTCGGCATTCACATGGGTGATCTCATCCGCCGCCGGAGAACCGAAGGTCGCCAGTTCACTGCGCATGCTACCGTCCGCGTTGCGGCTCATATCCACCACATACACATTGCGATAGCTGATGGAAGCGCCGTATTTGCGATCATCAGCACTCATGGATGTGTCGTATCTTTCGGGGTGGTTGTAGATATTCAACTGCACCTTTTGGATATTCGTGTAGCCATAGCCGCTCAGCGGAACAGCCACTTTCATCCACGTATCGTTGGCACGGCCATTTTGCGGCAGCCATGTCGTAATCAGATGACCGGGGCTGAATTTGCCGTTATCAGACGAAAAAATGTCTGTTCCACCGTCGCCCAAGCTCTTCTGCATCCATGCAGCATCGGTAAAGCCATAGTCTTGATGAATGTTGATCTCCATCACAATGGCATAGTTGCCGCTGGCTTTGGTCAGGCTGATCGCCGAGGACGGAGTGAATGTCCGACCGAGGAAATCACCGCCATTGCAGGTCGTTTTTACGGCATCTTGTTGAATGACGCCGACCACTTGGCCAAATTCAGAGGTAGGGGTCGTATCTTCCGCCGCCACGCTGCCATAAGGCAGGGCGAACAGGGATACGGTCAGCACCAGCGAACTCAGCATGGCTAACAATCGCTTACACTGTTTCATAGGAATCTCCTTTCCGTTTGTCCCCCGGTCATATCGTCTGATAGACGCACCTGACCAAAGGAGACATGTCTCCTTGTCTAGGATAACACAGTGCTTTCGACGGCTTAGGCTAAAAATAACACTTTTTACCGCTTTTTATTATCCAAAAACCAACTTTTTAAGCAAATGTGCCAAAAAGCCGTTTCTGCGAAAAGAAATCGTGGCAATCAAAAAGCACCGACACACTCCCGTTGGAGAATGCCGGTGCTTTTTACCTATTTAATTATTTTGTACGACCGATGTCGTGACGATAATGCGCATTGTCAAAGTGGATGGTATCCACCGCCGCATAGGCGCTATCCAGCGCTTCGTCCAGCGTAGCGCCGCGCGCCGTTACGCCCAGCACGCGTCCGCCGTTGGTCACGAAACTGCCGTCCTCCAGCCGTTTGGTACCGGCGTGGAACACGCATGCCTCCCCCGCCGGTTGACCGTCCGCGCCCAGTCCGGAGATGGGCAGCCCTTTGGGATAGGAGCCGGGGTAGCCGCCGGACGCCATCACCACACAGGCACAGGGCTGGTCATCCCACTCGATGGTCAGCTCTGCCAGCCGTTTTTCACGCACCGCGCAGAGAATATCCACCAGATCGGTTTTCAGCCGGGGCAGCACCACCTGCGTTTCCGGATCGCCGAACCGGCAGTTGTATTCGATCACCTTGGGGCCCTTGGGGGTGAGCATCAGCCCAAAGAACAGGCAGCCCTGGAACGGGCGCCCCTCTTTTGCCATGGCGGCAATGGTGGGTTTGAAGATATGCTCCATGCAAAACGCCGCGTCGGCTTCGGTATAATACGGATTGGGGCTGATGGTGCCCATGCCGCCGGTGTTCAAGCCCTTGTCATTGTCCAACGCGCGCTTATGATCCTTCGCCGAAACCATCGGACAGATGGTTTTGCCATCGGTAAACGCCAGCACCGACACTTCGGGACCGGTGAGGAATTCTTCCACCACCACGCGGCTACCGGAGTCGCCGAACACCTTGTCCTCCATAATCTCTTTGACCGCCTGCTGCGCCTGCTCGTAGGTGTCGCACAGCAGCACGCCTTTGCCCAGCGCCAAGCCGTCCGCTTTGATAACCGCGGGATAGCTGTCCTGCGCCTTGATGTAGTTCAGCGCCGCCTGCGGGTCATCGAACACTTCGTAACCCGCGGTGGGGATACCGTATTTTTTCATCAGATCTTTGGAGAACACCTTGCTGCCCTCCAAAATCGCCGCGTTGGCGCGCGGACCAAACGCCGCAATACCGGCAGCCTCCAGCGCATCTACCATGCCCGCCACCAGCGGATCGTCCGGCGCCACAAACACCATATCCACCGCCAGCTTTTTTGCCAGCGCAACCACACCGTCAATATCGGTCGCTGCCACCGAAAAGCATTCGGCATCGCAAGCAATGCCGCCGTTGCCGGGGGTGCAATACAGCTTGCCGCAGCGCGGGCTTTTTTTCAGCGTGCGGATGATCGCGTGCTCGCGACCGCCGCCGCCAACCACCAGAATATCCATAGAGCCTCTCCTATCTTATCAATGATGGAACAGCCGCAGACCGGTAAAGGCCATGGCGATACCGTATTTGTTGCAGGTGTCGATGACGTTGTCATCGCGGATGGAGCCGCCCGGCTCAGCAATATAGCAAACGCCGGATTTGTGGGCGCGCTCGATGTTGTCGCCAAACGGGAAGAACGCATCCGACCCCAGCGACACGCCGGTGAAGGTATCCAGCCACGCGCGTTTTTGCTCGCGGGTCAGCGGCTGCGGCTGCTCGGTGAAGAACTGCTGCCACACGCCATCCGCCAGCACATCCATATAATCGTCCGACACATACACATCAATGGTGTTGTCGCGATCGGGGCGGCGGATACCCTCCTTAAAGGGCAGCGCCAGCACCTGCGGATGCTGCCGCAGATACCACACATCGGCTTTGTTGCCCGCCAGGCGGGTGCAATGCACACGGCTTTGCTGGCCGGCACCCACGCCGATGGCCTGGCCGTCTTTGGCGTAGCATACCGAGTTGGACTGGGTGTATTTCAGCGTGATCAGCGAGATCAGTAGGTCGCGTTTGGCGCTTTCGGGCAGGTCTTTGTTCTCGGTCACGATGCGGTCGAACAGCGATTCGTCGATCTTGACCTCGTTGCGTCCCTGCTCAAAGGTGACACCGAACACATCCTTGTGCTCGACCGGCGCGGGGGTGTAGTTCGGGTCGATCTGCACCACATTGTAGCCGCCCTTGCGCTTTTTGCGCAGAATTTCCAGCGCTTCATCGGTGAAGCCGGGGGCGATCACGCCGTCCGACACCTCGCGCGCCAGCAGCTTCGCGGTGGCGGCATCGCACACATCCGACAACGCCGCCCAATCGCCGTAGGACGACATCCGATCGGCGCCGCGGGCGCGGGCATAGGCCGTCGCAATGGGCGACAGCTCCATATCGTCCACAAAATAGATGCGTTTCAGCGTATCGCTCAGCGGTACCGCGACTGCCGCGCCCGCCGGGCTGACATGCTTAAAGGAGGCCGCGGCCGGCAGACCGGTCGCCTCTTTCAGCTCTTTGACTAGCTGCCAGCTATTGAATGCATCCAAAAAATTGATATAGCCGGGGCGGCCGTTCAGCACCTGAATCGGCAGTTCGCCGCCATCCTGCATAAAGATGCGGGACGGTACCTGATTGGGGTTGCAGCCGTATTTGAGCAACAGTTCGTTTGCCATCGAAAGCACACTCCTTATTGATGTTTATTCACGATGCGGGTTTGGGTGTCGCCGGTCGCAAGATCGATAAACCGGGTAAACAGCGACACTTTGTTGTCCGCGTTCAGGCTGTTCCACACGGTGGCGGTGAACTCGTCGATGGTGCCCGCGATGGTCACCGTTGTCGGCTCGCCCGCAAAGGACGGCAGCGGATTGCCGTCCGCCTGGTAGGTGTGGATGAAATGCCCCTCGCCCGCTTTGGGGGCGGTGTAATCGAAGAAATACCGGCGGGTCTCGGCGGGATCGCCCTCCGCCGATTTCAGGATAGACAGCTGATAATCGCCGGTGTGGTTATCCACCACGCCGGAAATGCGGGGGGTGTAGTTGGGGGCATCCGGCTCGAAGGTGCGGCTGCGCAGCGCCTCCTCTTTGGTTTTGCCGTCTTTCAGATAGTCATAAACCGTGTCAGTCTGGTCGCCGTTGGTCACGATGGTGACGCCGTCCAGCACCCGCACCGGCGCATAGATGATGAGCGACGGGTCCTCCATTTTGCTTTCGTCAAACGCTTGGGTGCGAATGCCCTCGCCATCCTCCACAAATACGCGGTTGCGGCTGTTTTCGCTGCGTCCCATGATGAAATAGGCGATCACCGCCTGTTTGTTGTCGGCGCTTTTGCCGATGACGATACCCCGACCGGGATAGGTAGTGGCGGACAGCGCCGCCGCCAAATCTTGAATCGACATGGTGGTTCCTCCTTGTATCACTGGATATGGCAGATGCGTCCGTCCACCGACAAACGCCCCGCACAGAACAGGGCGACCGCTTCCGGCAGCAGATGCCATTCGGCTTGTTCCATCACCCGTTTTTGCAGAATTTCGGGGGTATCCCCCTCCTCGACCGCCACGGCTTTTTGCAAAATGATCGCGCCGCCGTCCGGTACCTCGTTGACAAAATGCACGGTCGCGCCGGTCAGCTTAACGCCATATGCCAGCGCGGCTTCGTGTACCTTTAATCCATAGTACCCTTTGCCGCAGAACGAGGGAATCAGCGCCGGATGGATGTTGATGATGCGGTTGCTGTACCGCGCCACCACCTCCGGTCCCAGAATGCTCAAAAAGCCCGCCAGTACCACCAGATCCGCTCCGGCGGCATCCAGCTCCTGCAGCAGTGCGCGATCAAACGCGGCGGCATCGGCAAATTGCTTGCGCTCCACCACCGCGGTGGGAATGGCCGCTTTGGCGGCGCGTTCCAGCGCGTACACACCGGGACGCGAGGCGATCACACGGACGATGCTCCCGTTCGGGATGCGACCGGCCGCCTGCGCATCAATCAGCGCCTGCAGGTTGGTGCCGCCGCCCGATACCAATACGGCGATGTTTACCATAGCTCCACATCCGTTTCGCCGGCCTGTACCTCGCCCAAGATCACCGCGGATTCGCCCGCGGCGTTCAGCACCCGCACCGCCTCGTCGGCTTTGTCGGGCGCGACCGCGATCACCAGACCGGTGCCCATGTTGAAGGTGTTGAACATATCGTGTTCCGGAATGTTGCCCACTTTTTGCATCAGCTGGAAGATCGGCAGCACCGGCACCTTGGCTTTTTCAATCACGGCTTTGACACCCGCCGGCAGCATCCGCGGAATATTTTCGTAGTAACCGCCGCCGGTGATGTGCGAAATACCGTGTACATCCACCGCTTTCATCAGCTCCAACAGCGGTTTGACATAGATTTTGGTGGGGGTGAGCAGCGTTTCGCCCAGCGTCGCGCCCAGCTCGTCATAATGCACCGCCAGCGTTTTTTCGGACACATCAAACAGCTTGCGCACCAGAGAAAAGCCGTTGGAATGCACACCGCTGGATGCCACACCGATCAGCGCGTCGCCGGGTTTGACATTTTTGGAATCCACGATCTTGTCATAATCCGCCATGCCCACGCAAAAGCCCGCCAGATCGTATTCGTCCACCGGGTAGAAGCCGGGCATTTCGGCGGTTTCGCCGCCGACCAGCGCACAGCCCGCCTGCACGCAGCCTTCCGCCACGCCGGACACGATGGAGGCGATCTTTTCGGGAACGTTTTTGCCGCAGGCGATATAGTCGAGGAAGAACAGCGGCTGCGCACCGGAGCACGCCACATCGTTGGCGCACATCGCCACGCAGTCGATACCAACGGTATCGTGCTTGTCCATCAAAAAGGCGATCTTCAGCTTGGTGCCCACACCGTCGGTGCCGGAGATCAGCACCGGACGCTTGATGCCGGTCAGATCCGGCTCGAACAGACCGCCAAAGCCGCCGATACCGGACAGCACACCGGGAATGTTGGTACGCTTCACATGGGATTTCATCAGTTCAACGGCTTTGTAACCGGCGGTTACATCCACACCGGCTGCCGCGTAGCTGTCGCTTACACTTTTCATTTTCGCGATATCCTTTCCTTTCGGGATGTCGTTATGTCCCTTTTTCCGTTAAATCGGTTAAAAACGCGCCAAAGCCGCCCTTTGCGCGGTGGCAAAGGACGGTTTTTGACCATTTATTCGCCCATCAGACGATGCAGAATCTCCTGATACGCTTCGACCTCGCCGCCCAGATTGCGACGGAAACGGTCTTTGTCCAGCTTTTCGTGGGTTTTCACATCCCAGAAGCGGCAGGTATCCGGCGAGATCTCGTCCGCCAGCACAATGGTGCCGTCCGACAGCTTGCCAAACTCCAGTTTGAAGTCCACCAGCTCGATATCCAGCGTCAGCAGATATTTTTTCAGCACCTCGTTCACCTTGAACGCGTAGCCCGCGATGGTCGCCAGCTCTTCTTTGGTCGCCAATCCCAGCGACAGAATGTGATAGTCGTTGATCATGGGGTCGCCCAGCGCGTCGTCCTTGTAGCTATACTCCAGCGACGGCTGTTTCAACACGGTGCCCTCTTCCACGCCGAAGCGTTTGGAGAAGGAACCCGCTGCGATGTTGCGCACGATCACTTCCAGCGGCACGATGGTCACTTTTTTCACGATGGTTTCGCGATCCGAAATCTCTTTGACCAGATGGGTCGGCACGCCTTCTTTTTCCAGCATCTTCATCAGATGGTTGGTCACGCGGTTGTTGATCACACCTTTGCCCGCGATGGTGCCCTTTTTCTCGCCATTAAACGCGGTCGCGTCGTCTTTGTAATCCACGATATAGCATTCGGGATCATCGGTTTTGTACACCTTTTTGGCTTTGCCTTCGTACAGCTGTTCGAGCTTTTGCATAACATCCGTCTCCTTTATATGTTCATTCTGTTTTGATAACCCACTGTGTTCAGATCGAAGCGGACAGCTTGCGGTCCTTTTCTTCCACCGCCGCCGCCATCTCCTGCTTCATCGTTTTCAGCAGCGCCGCCAGCGCGTCGTCGCTCAGCGCCAGCATCTGCGCCGCCAGAATCGCCGCGTTTTCCGCGCCGTCGATTGCCACCGTCGCCACCGGAATACCCGACGGCATCTGCACCGTGGCGAGCAGCGCGTCCAGACCGTCCAGCGTGGAGGATTTGATCGGGATACCGATCACCGGCAGCGTGGTATGCGCTGCCAGCACCCCCGCCAGATGCGCCGCCTTGCCCGCGGCGGCGATGATCACACCAAAGCCATTGTCCGCGGCTGCGGCAGCAAACGCCGCGGCCTTTTCCGGTGTGCGGTGCGCCGACATGACATGGGCTTCCACCGGGATCCCGAATGCCCGCAACTTGTCGATCGCTTTTTGCACCACCGGCAGATCGCTGTCGCTGCCCATGATGACCGCTACTTTTTTGCTTGCCAAATCAAGCCAACTCCTCTCGGTTCGTAAAAAAGGAAAAAGGTCATGGCACCATGCACCACGACCCTATCCGATGGTAAAAAAGCCCGCACTGATCCCGCCGGACTGTCCTTGCCGTCCGCATTTGCCAAGCCGGATCATCCGCAGCGCCCCCTTACCGTTCCATATATTGTTATTTTATTGCAATTTGCTGTCGATTGCAAGAGCAAAATCGCGTTTTGGGGGTTTTTAGACGATTTGGCGGGTTTATCTCCGCAGCCACCCGGTATTTTGTCAGGGTCGCCAAACAGCCGGCTTTACGCCTGCGTTTGCGCCTGCTTCCATTCCAGATAATCTTCGTAGCTCATGCGCTTGTCGATGATGTGACCGTTCTCGTCGATCTCGATAATGCGGTTGGCCACCGTTTGCAGCATTTCGTGGTCATAGGTGGAGAACAGGATGTTGCCCTTGAAATCGATCAGGCCATCGTTGACCGCGGTGATGGATTCCAGATCCAGATGGTTGGTGGGCTGATCCAGCAGCAGCACATTCGCGCCGAACATCATCATGCGGGACAGCATGCACCGCACCTTTTCGCCGCCAGACAGCACCTTGACCGGTTTCAGCACATCCTCGCCGGAGAACAGCATTTTGCCAAGGAACCCGCGCAGGTAAGTTTCGGTCGGGTCGGGCGCGTATTGCTGCAGCCATTCCAGGATGGACATATCGCAGCCATCGAAGAAAGCGGAGTTGTCTTTGGGGAAATAGGATTGCGAGGTGGACACGCCCCATTTGAAATGACCGCTATCGGGGGTGCGCTGCTCCATCAGAATGTCAAACAGCGCGGTGATCGCCACCTCGTTTTGACCGACGAAGGCGATCTTGTCGCCCTTGTCCGCGCGGAAGGACACGTTGTCCAGAATGGTCTGACCGTTGGCGGCGTAGCACAGATCCTCCACCGCCAGAATGTCCTTGCCCGCTTCACGATCCATCGTGAAGCCCACATACGGATACCGGCGGGAGGACGCCGGCATTTCCTCCACCGTCAGCTTTTCGATCAGCTTTTTGCGGGAGGTCGCCTGGCGCGATTTGGATTTGTTGGCGGAAAACCGCGCAATAAAGTTTTGCAGCTCTTTGATCTTATCTTCGTTTTTCTTGTTCTGCTCCCGCATCATCCGCTGGATGAGCTGGCTGGATTCGTACCAGAAATCGTAGTTGCCGACATAGATCTTGATTTTGGTATAGTCCACATCCACGATGTGGGTGCACACATTGTTGAGGAAGTGACGGTCGTGGGATACGACGATCACGGTGCCCTCATAATCCATCAAAAAGTCTTCCAGCCAGTGGATGCTGGCAGCGTCCAGACCGTTGGTCGGCTCGTCCAGCAAAATGATATCCGGCTGACCAAACAGCGCCTGCGCCAGCAGGATCTTCACCTTTTCTTTTTCGCCCAGCGTGTCCATGCCGACATACAACAGATCCAGCGACAACCCAAGACCTTGCAGCAGCTTGCCCGCGTCGGTTTCCGCATCCCAGCCGTTCAGCTCGGCAAATTCCGTTTCCAACTCGGACGCCAGCACGCCGTCCTCTTCCGAGAAATCCTCTTTGGCGTACAACGCATCCTTTTGCCCCATGATCTCGTACAGGCGGGGGTTGCCCTGGATGATGGTATCCAGCACGGTGAACTGCTCAAACGCGAAGTGGTCCTGTTTCAGCACCGACATACGGGTTTTGGCATCCACGATCACCTCGCCGGTGGTGGGCTCCAAATCGCCGGACAGAATTTTCAAAAAGGTGGATTTGCCTGCGCCGTTGGCGCCGATCACGCCGTAGCAGTTGCCCGGCTTGAACTGCAAATTGACATGGGAAAACAAATTTTGTCCGCTGAAATTGATGCTGACATCCGAAACCGTAATCATAGGCGCTATAATCTCCTTTTTCACACAAGTATTCCTATTATATCCAGCCGCGCAGGAAAAGTCAACCGCAACGGGCAAGCGGGTATCCCGACTTTTGTATCTAATCCCATCCACAACGCAGAAAAGCTCGGGCGTTTCTGAATGAAAAGCCCGAGCTTTTTATTTGCACACTCTTTATGTCGACTGAAAAACGGCTGACACCGTCTTATCCCACCAGGCCGATGATGAAGATGGCGAGGATCATAACCGGCAGGACAAACAGAAATACCCACTTCATCCACGAAGCGACTTTGAGTCCCTTGCCGGTGTTGGCCTCCGCTTGATAATTCTTAAATCCCCAGCCCCAGCGGGTCACGCAGAACAGCAGATAGACCAGTGATCCCAGCGGCAGCAGAATATTGCTGACGAGGAAATCTTCGCTGTCCAGAATATCCCGCCCGCCGATCGGGTGGAAACCGCTGAGCAGGTTATACCCCAGCACACAGGGGATACTGGCGATCAAAATGACCACGCCGTTGATAACGGCGGCCTTTTTGCGGCTCCAGCCGAAGTTGTCCATACACGAGGACATAATGTTTTCGATGACCGCGATAACCGTTGAGAAAGACGCAAAGGTCATAAACAGGAAGAACAGCGTGCCCCACACGCGCCCACCAGCCATGTTCACAAACACATTCGGCAGCGTGACAAAAATGAGGCTGGGACCTTGGGTCACCTCCACGCCATAGCTGAAGCAGGCGGGGAAAATGATCAAACCGGCTGAGATCGCCACAAAGGTATCCAGCGCACAGATGCGCGCACCTTCGCCGATCAGCGTGTTATCCTTGCTCATATAGCTGCCGAAGATCTCCATTGCCGCGATGCCCAAGCTCAAAGTGAAAAATGCCTGATTCATCGCAGCGGCAATCACTTTGCCGAGCCCCACCGATTTCACATTGTCGATGTTGGGCACCAGATAAAAGCTGACGCCTTCTTTGGCACCGGACAGCGTGAAGCTATGGATCGCCAGCACCAGAATCAGCACAAACAGCGCGGACATCATCACCTTGCTCACGCGCTCCAGGCCTTTGCGCACACCGACACTGCAGATCAGCACGCCTGCGATCACCGTGACCGCCATCCAAACGCCCATTTCCATCGGGTTAGCCAGCATGTCCGAAAACACCTTGCCGCAGGCATCGGCGCTCATACCGGAGGAAAAGGTTCCGGCGGCAAATTTAACAAAGTAATTCAACATCCAACCGGACACGGTCGTGTAATACATCATCAGAAGATAGCAGCCAAGAATCGCGAACCAGCCGTGGATATGCCATTTAGATTTGGGCTTTTCCAGCGCTTTATACGCGAGCACCGCGCTTTTGCGGCTGGCGCGTCCCACCGCCAGCTCCATGGACAACACCGGCAGTCCCAGCACCACCAGCATCACCAAATACAGCAGCACAAACAAACCGCCGCCGTTTTGTCCGACCACATAAGGAAATCTCCACACATTGCCGATACCTACGGCGCACCCCGCGCTGACCAACAGGAAGCCGAGCCGCGACTTAAAGGACTCTCTTTCCACAATACCTCTCCTCACCTATTGAAAATATAGGATATATGCGATTTTTGTCGTTTTCCGCTTATTATATGGTAGTATAAAGAAATCCACCCTTCTTGTCAAGCCAAGCGGTTGATAACCATACGTGCAGAGCATAACTGGTGATTTTATATAAGCATTAGACATTATGCAGCATTTCCCTTTATAATAAAGATAAGCGGTGCAGAATTCTCTGCACACCAATGTATGTTTGGGAGGGCTTGTGATGAAAAAATGGATATCGTTACTGATGGCGGCACTGCTGGTGTTGCCGCTGAATGGGAATTGGTTTGTCCGCGCTGAGGAAGCCGTTCCCGCTGTGGTATACGGTGATCTGACCGGGGATGGTCAGGTCAGCAGTGAGGACGCGTTGGCAGCGCTGCAATGCGCCACAGCCGGACGCACAGCAGAGGATCATCAGCGGCAAGCCGGGGATGTGGACGGCAACGGACAGCTGGATTTGATCGACGCGCTGCTGATTTTGCAGAAAGCCGCGGGAAAAATCGCGGCGTTTCCGGTGGAATCCCCCGCCGCGCCGTCCGCGCTGGTGGTCTACTTTTCCTGCACCGGCCACACCAAAGCGGTGGCTGAAGCGATTGCTGCGCAGGCGGGTGCCGATCTATACGAAATCGTTCCGACGAATCCGTATACCAGCGCAGATTTGAATTACAACGACAGCAACTGCCGCGCGAATCGCGAAATGAACGATCCCTCCGCGCGCCCCGCTATCGGCAGCGAACCGGTGGATTTGTCCGCATATGACACGGTGTTCATCGGCTACCCCATCTGGTGGGGCACCATGCCGCGCATCATCAACACCTTTTTGGATAGCTACGATCTGTCCGGCAAAGTGGTGATGCCGTTTTGCACCTCCGGCAGCAGCGGCATCGGCACCTCGGTTGCCGCTATCAAAGCGGCCGAACCGGACGCCATCGTGCGCGACGGGCTGCGCGCCAGCGGTGCGACTGATTCCCGTCTCGCCGCCTGGGTCGCCGGCGCATAACCCCAAAAGCAGGAGCAAGCCGACACCGACTTGCTCCTGCTTTTTTCACATCTACCGTTTGGTCAACCAGCTTGGGCGGCGGTCAGATACCGCCGCACTTCCTCGATATACTGCTCGCCGGTCTGGCTGAGGATGGTGTTCTTCTTGGTGATATACCCGATCTCCATCACGCGGTTATCCTCGGCATTATCGGCACAAAACGGCACCGCCACATAATCCGAACCGTTCAGCTCTTCGCAAATGATCCCGGAGCATAGGGTATAGCCGTTCAAGCCGATCATCAAATTCAGCATGGTGGCGCGGTCGTTGGCTTTGATGGTGCGGAGATATTCGCGGGTGGTCAAAATCTCCTCCGCAAAATAAAACGAGCTGTCGTCCCCCTGTTCAAACGACAAGCAGGGATAATCCTGCAGCTGCGCCAGTGTGAGCGACTGCTCGCGCGCCAGCGGATGCCCCGCCCACATATACACATACGCGCGGCAATCGATCAACGGATGAAACGCCAAATCGGCGGAACGCAGCAGTTTGGTGATGGCAGCGCGGTTAAAATCGCTGAGATACAACAGCCCGATCTCGCTGCGCATATGCGCCACATCCTGGATCACATCCCGCGTTTTGGTTTCGCGGATAGCGAATTCGTACTGGGTGGTGTCGTATTGCTTGACCAGCTCCACAAACGCCTTCACCGCAAAGGAATAGTGCTGGGTGGACACCCCGAATTTCTTCTTCATTCCCTGCCCCTTGCCGTAGCGATCCAGCAGATCCTCGTACTGGTGCACCACCTGGCGGGCATACAGCATAAAATCCGCGCCCTCGGGGGTGAGGGTGACCCCCCGCCCGCTGCGGTGAAAGATGGTGATATTCAGCTCTTTTTCCAGCTCTTGCATCGCATTGGTCAGCGACGGCTGCGACACATATAAGCGCTCCGCCGCCTTGTTCAGCGATCCCGCTTCGGCGATCACAATGGCATAGTGCAGCTGTTGGATGGTCATATCGGCTCCCCCTTTTCCACGCCCGGACGGCGCTCTCGCGTTTATCATACCACAAGAACGGACGGGTTCCAATCCCTTTTGGGCGGAATTTCGCCGTTTTGGATGCCGAAGCGCCTCTTTTTTAGCGATTATCGCCAGCTTTCACCGACGGTTTTATCAAATATGGGTATTGACTTTATCGCGTTAAAGCTGTATAGTAATAAACATAGGCTTAAGGGGAATGTCCCCTGATCAGAAAAGGAGTACGACGATATGAAAAAGAGATGGATCGCGCTGGGTCTGGCAGCCGCCATGGCCGTGAGCATGACCGCTTGCACCAGCAACACCAAAAACGAATCCGGCGACAGCAGCAATACTGCCGACAAAAAATTCACCGTGGGCATTTGCCAGTTGGCGACCCACCCGGCATTGGATGCCGCTACCAAAGGCTTCCGCGAACAGCTGGAAAAAGAGCTGCCCGGTCAGGTGGAGTTCAAAGAACAAAACGCTGCCGGCGACTCCAACACCTGCACCACCATCGTCAACGGCTTTGTGGCGAGCAAAGTGGATCTGATCCTGGCGAACGCTACCGCTTCGCTGCAGGCGGCTACCGCCGCCACCAACACCATTCCGATCCTCGGCACCTCGGTGACCGAATACGGCGTGGCGCTGAACATCAAAGACTTTACCGGTACGGTCGGCACCAACGTGTCCGGCACCTCTGACCTGGCTCCGCTGGCGCAGCAGGCCGCGATGCTCAAAGAGTGGTTCCCGGACAAAAAGAATGTGGGTCTGCTGTATTGCTCGGCGGAACCCAACAGCCAGTATCAGGTGGATACCGTGCAGAAAGAGCTGGAAAAACTGGGCTACACCTGCAAACAGTACGCTTTCTCCGGCACCAACGATGTTGCTTCCATCGCCCAGGCGGCAGCGGACGCCAGCGATGTTCTGTATGTCCCCACCGACAACACGGTGGCTTCCAACGCCGGTGTGGTGGACAACATCTGCCGCCCCGCCAAAGTTCCGGTGATCGCCGGTGAGGAAGGCATCTGCTCCGGCTGCGGCGTGGCAACGCTGTCTATCAGCTACTACGATCTGGGCGTGGCGACCGGCAAAATGGCTGCCAAGATTCTGAAAGGCGAATCCAAGGTTTCGGAAATGCCGATCGAATATGCGCCGCAGTTCACCAAGAAGTACAACAAAACCATCTGCGATGCGCTGGGCTTGAAAGTGCCGGATGGTTACACCGCGATCGAAAGCTAATTCATCCCTTTGTTCGCTGAAAAACAGCGGAAAATGGAGTTCCGTTTTCCGCTGTTTTTTGTTGTAAGATCACCCAAGTAGGAGGAGTTTATACATTATGGGCAGTTTTGTAACGGCTTTGCCGGGCGCCGTATCCCAGGGCCTTATCTGGGGCATTATGGCGATCGGCGTGTACATCACCTATAAGATTCTGGATATCGCCGATCTGACGGTGGACGGATCTTTTTGCACCGGCGGTGCGGCGTTTGTAGTGCTGTTTTCCGGCGGGATGAATGTGTGGTTGGCTTTGCTGATTTCCTTTGCGGTAGGTTTGCTGGCGGGGCTGGTCACCGGTATTTTGCACACCTTCTGTGGTATTCCCGCTATTCTGGCAGGTATTTTGACCCAGCTGGGACTGTATTCGATCAACCTCGCTATCATGGGCATGAACGCTATGGCGTCCATCGGCATCAACGACAAGAACGTGTTGGATCGGCTGCTGGTGTCGCTGCGGTTTGTGACGGATGTATCCAACGGCGAGCGTCCCTTCTGGATGCACCCCATTTTTGTGGTGGGGCTGTTCACTGCGGCGATCATCGCGCTGCTGTATTGGTTCTTCGGCACCGAGCTGGGATGCTCCATGCGGGCGACCGGTTCCAACAGCCATATGGCGCAGGCGCAGGGCATCAACACCAACTTTGCGAAAGTGCTGGGGCTGATGCTGTCCAACGGTCTGGTGGCGCTGTCCGGTGCCTTTATGTCGTCCTTTAACAGTTCGGCGGAGATCAATATGGGCCGCGGCGCTATCGTTATTGGTCTGGCGGCGGTCATCATCGGCGAGGTGCTGTTTGGTCACATTTTCCACAGCTTCGCGCTCAAACTGGTGTCCGTTTCCATCGGCTCGATCATCTACTACATCGTGATCCAGGCGGTGCTGGCAATGGGGCTAAACTCCAACTATCTGAAGCTGCTGTCCGCGCTGGTCGTGGCAGTGTTCCTGGCTGTCCCCTATTGGAAAGGGAAATACTTCTCCAAACTCATACACAAGGGGGATAAGAGCCATGCTTGAAATCAAGGACATTTACAAGACCTTTAACAAAGGCACCATCAACGAAAAACGCGCGCTGCAAGGCGTCAGCCTGACGTTGAACGACGGCGATTTTGTCACCGTTATCGGCGGCAACGGTGCCGGTAAATCCACCATGCTTAACGCGGTGGCCGGCACCTACACGGTGGACGCAGGCAGCATCCTCATCGACGGCGTGGATGTGACCCGTCTGCCTGAACACAAGCGTGCCAAGTTTATTGGTCGCGTGTTCCAAGACCCCATGATGGGCACCGCGCCCACCATGCAGATCGAAGAAAATCTGGCGCTGGCGGCACGGCGCGGCAAACGCCGCGGGCTGGGCTGGGGCATCAACGCTAAAGAGCGCGCCCGCTATCGCGAGGAGCTGAAAAAGTTTGATTTGGGGCTGGAGGATCGCCTGACCAGCCAAGTGGGATTGCTGTCCGGTGGTCAGCGCCAGGCGCTGACGCTGCTGATGGCGTCGCTGCAAAAACCGAAGCTGTTGCTGCTGGACGAGCACACCGCGGCGCTGGATCCCAAAACCGCCGCCAAGGTGCTGGAGCTGTCCGACCGCATTGTGGAGGAAAATGGCTTGACCACCATGATGGTCACCCACAACATGCGGGACGCGATCGCCCACGGCAACCGGCTGATTATGCTGTACAACGGGCGCATCGTCGTGGATATTGCGGGCGATGCCAAAAAGAATATTACTGTGCCCGAGCTGCTGGAGCTGTTCAACAAAGCCAGCGGTTCGGACGAGGCGGACGACAAGCTGCTGCTGTCGTAAAGATCATAAAGCTGCCAGCGTCCTGCGGATTCCCAAACGAATCCGCGGGACGCTGCTTTTTATACATCGCTCCAAACGCAAACGCGCCGAAGGGTACCCCTTCGGCGCGTTCGTTTAATATAGTAAAAATTAGGAGAAGCGAGAGATTTGTCCGGTCGCGCGCCGGAGAATCAGCAGCGCGTCGGCTGAGGTGATGGTGCCGCTTTCATCCACATCGGCGGCTTTTTGCTGCGGCTCGTCCAGCGTGATGGTCTGCGCCGCCGCTTGCAGCGTCATCAGCGCATCCACCGCATCGATCCGACCATTTTGATCCACATCGCCCAGCATACCCAAATGCCGCTGCGCCAGATAGTCGCTGACCGCGCTTAACTCGTCCTGCGAAAGCGCCCGATGATAAATCAACACTTCCGAGATGGTTCCTTTGTAAAAATAGTCGGTTCCGTTGCTGATTCCCTTGCCAAGATACAAGTCGGAGCCGTTGCGGGCGGTTTTTTCGTTGCGCCCATTCCACTCGCCAGCCGCTTTGCCATCCACATACAAGCTTTCGGTAGTGCCGTTTTTGACCGCGGCGGTAATGGTGGAGCCGGTGATCGGTGCCGGTCGGGTATAGCGGTTAAACCCATTGGTTTGACCGGCACCAAAGCGGGTGATCACCTGGTCGTTATGCGGGGTCACCAGCACACAGCCCCACGAGCCGGTTTCCGGCACAAACAGCGCCGCACAGCGGTCGCCGTTGTTGCTGCCGACCGAGGCACCGGCATAGCTGGTCACCATCACGATGGTCATTTGCGACCGATCGTTAAAATCCATCCCCTGTGCCGACAGGCTATCGTTCACCCCATCGAACAACAGGGCGGCTGCGCCATGTTCGTTGCGGGACAGCCGCGGCGCCGCCCCGTCCGCAGCGGTCAGCATGGTGTTGCCCCACTGACTTTTCCATTCCCGCACCGAGGCGCCGTCCTCTGCCAGCGTGACCCCTTTATCCGCCGCCAGCCACAACTCCAAGCCATCCAGCGGCACCTTGTCAGTCGGCACCTCCTTGACCGTCACCGTGGCATCCGACTGGCTTTCGATTTTTCCTGCCGCGTTCACCACGGTAAGAATATAGCGGCCCTCCGCCTGCGGCACCGGCATAGTACGGCTATCGCCGCTCGCTTTGGACTGGGTCGGGTCAGTTTCGTCAAATGCTGTCAGCCCCGCCGGTGCCAGCCAAATGGTTTTGGCAGCATCCGCCAGCGGTTCGACAAAAGTCACCGTACTCCCCACCGGCACCGTCAGGTGCTGCGGCAGCAAGCGGTTGGCAGCCGTCACCGAGGTGGTGAACGATACGGTCACGCTGGTGCCGCCGCTGCGCGGTGTCGCCACCAGCGTCCACGCACCGGCAGTATCGATGGTATCCCCGCTCGTCACCGCTTTGCCGTTCAGCGTGAAGCGATAGGTATCGGTATCCAGCGTCAAGGTCAGCGGGCGCAGGGGGCACACATCGTAATCCTGCCCGTTCACCACATTGCTCATATCCTGTGTCCGACCAACCGTCACCGTAAAGGGCGAGGTTTCCACCGTGCCGTTGGCATAGCAAATATACAGCGTATACTCCCCCATCGCGGCGGGCGCGGCGATCTCCTTCGCGTTACCGGCGGCGCGGGTCATGGTATCGCTTTGAGCAAAAGCAGTGGTGCCGACCGGCGCCAGCCACACCTCATCTTCGGCCGACAACAGGCCGCGCCGGTGCAGCGCTGCTCCCGGCGCCAGCTTGACATGGGAAGCCAGTTCAAAGTAGCTGGCGGGCAGCACATCCCGCCCGACCAGATATGTATACGCATCCTCCAAGCCGGAATACAGCACCACATCGTTGCCGGCACCGGGCCAGACCGCGTTGGCGTTGACATATTGCTCCAGCGAGCACCCCGGCGCCGTGGTGCTGGTGCGACTGGTATTGGCATAGCTGTTGGTAGCGATCAAATCGTGCTTGCGCTGCCAATCGTTCATTTCGTAAACATTGTTGGTGGCGTTGGTGATGACATTGCTGTCAAAGGTGATGTAGGCGCTGCCCTCGTCCGGATGGAACCCATTGACCCCGCCGCCGCTGCTTTTGCCGCGAAAACAATTGATGTAATTGCCGTTTGCCTCGCTGGCGTCCGTCCAATCGCTGTTCCCCTGCTGTCCCAGCGTGTAGATGCCGCCGCCATCGTGCAGCAATGCGCAAATTTCCTCAATGCGGTTATAGTTGATATGATTGCTGCGGGAGGTGGTGGTCGGTACCCCCGGCAGCTCGGAACGCGCGTCACCATCAAAGTTGCACCAGCCCCACCCGATGCTCATCCCGCTGTAAGAGCATTTGTAGATGAAGTTGTGCTCCACCCACATATTATAGGTGAAAAAAGAGGTGATCGGTGCACAACCGGGAAACAGCTCGCCGTTTTCCGGCAAATAGTTGTTGCGGATATAGATGTTGTACGGCGCTTTTTCGGTGCCGTTTTGGAATTTTTCCTTGTCCGGTCCGGCGCTGGTTTTGTTCTTTTGATGCACCGCCGTATCGTTTTCATAGATATGCTGGGGATGCCCCACCACCACGCCGGAACCACCGATCTGACCGATATAGTTGCCGGTGATCCGGCAGTCGTATACATCGTTTTCCAGATGAATGCCCTGATAGCCGGTGGCAGTCACCACATTGTCCAGCAGAGCAATATCGTGCGCCGAGGACACATGGATGGCGGCAGGCGGCACATCATAGGCGCGATAAAGGTCGTTGTGCCAGTTGCCGTTGGCGTATTTGGTCAGCACGGTGCACGCCTGTACCGTGGCGTTGCCATAGGAATCGCCCACCTTTTGCAGGTTCCAATCCGAATGGGCAAAGGTCAAGCCGCGAAACACCATGTGCTGCGCATACGCCTGGCGGGGAGCGGAGCCTTGGATGTCCACCAGCGTTTCCAGCTGCGGTACCACCACTTCGGCGGTCGCCATATCCTCGCCCGCGCGGGGAATGTAATACAATGTGCTGCCCTGCTGGTCAAAATAAAACTCGCCGGGCTGGCTCAGCCATTCAAACACATTGGACACCGTGTTGCTGCCGGTGGGTTTGTAGGCAGTGCCCCAGTTCATATTTTGTGCCATCGCGGCATAAGGCATTTGAAAATTCACCTGTGTGCCACCATCGGCAGCCGGTTCCAACGACGCGGCGCAAATGCGCTGCTTGATCCAGGTGGAGCCGGATTCCAATTCGATATTTTGCGGGTTACGGGTGTCGGACGGCAAGCCGAAGGATGCCGCAAACACATTGCCGGTGCTTTGGCTGCCGCCGATCCACGCCCAGTCCGCCTGCCCCTTGGTCACGGTATAGGTCCCCACCGCCCCAAGCGGCGTACCGGTGCGTTTGGTCATAGCGGCGCGCTGTCCGTTGACATACAGGGCGCGCAGCTTGCTGTCCCGCGTCCACGGCGTTTTGTAGGCGATCAGCCCATCCTTCAGCCATGTGACATCGGTGGCTTTTTCCCACGCGCTGCGCACCCGCCGTCCACCGCTGATGACCGGCTTGGTGTCGCCCGCCGCCTCATAGTAAATGGTGCAGCGGTCGGCGCCGGAATCCCGCTCATCAAACACCAGCGTTTGCGACAGCTCGTACACCCCGTCGCCAATCTTCACCACAATATCGCCCTGCGTTTTATCCAGCGCCCGCACGGCGTCTTTGGCTTTTTGGATGGTGGCAAACGGCCGATCTGCCGATCCGTCACCGGTGGCATCATCGCCGGATACCGCCACATACAATGTGTGCGCCACCGTCCGATCCGCCAATGCGGCATCGCTTGGCAGCGCTGCGCCCGACAGCGCTGCACTCCCCATCAGCAACGATACAGACAACATGATACTCAACACCTTTTTCATCAAACAATCCTCCCCGATTCAACCGCCGGCTGCGTGGTTTGGTGGTCGACCAACCGCCTTCCCTGTTATTATAGCGGAAGACGGCAGCCGTTTCTTCCGGTTTCAGGAGAATCCCTTCCAATTTTTTTGCAACATTGGGCGGGATGCCGTTACCCTTTTAGCGGATGGGCACGGTACTGGGCCGGGCTTTTGCCGGTGATGCGTTTGAACGAGGTATAAAAGTTGGACAGGTTGTTGAAGCCGCATGCCTGCGCAATATCCACCACCTCGCGATCGGTGGTGGTTAGCAGCTGGGTCGCCGCTGTAATGCGCACCCGGATGATGTATTCCCGCGGGCTAAGACCGTTGGCTGCGTGGAACACCCGCGAAAAATGCGACGGATGCAGATGCACCTGCTCCGCCAGCGCCGACAACGGCAGCGGTTCGGCGTAGTGCGCAGCGATATAGGACAAAATCCCCTCCATCTCGCGGCGACGGCTGGCTTGGGCGGGGGATTCGCCGGTTTTGGTCATATCGTAATACCGCAGCATATCCGCCAGAATGGTCAACAGCTTCACTTTGATAACGATCTCGTATCGGGGAAGTTGATCCACAAATTCCTGATGGATCTCGCGAAAGTGGCTTTGGATCGCGGGGAACGCCGGGTTTTGCCGATCCAGCTTGTGACGGAAATGAGAATTGCGGGTAAAAAACATCGCCAAAAACGCCTGATCCAACGAGTTGAGCGGATCCGACCAGATGAACCGCGGTTCAAACTCCACCGCGATATTCAGCATAGCGGTATCGCCGGTGTTCCACATCGCGTGGGATTCGATGTTGTTGAACAACACCATGTCCCCCGCTTCCACCGGATAGGTCAGATCGCCCACCCGGTATTCGCCGTGCCCCGAAAAGATCATGGACAATTCCAACGTGTGGTGGATGTGCGGCTCCATACGCGAACCGGCGTCCAGCTCGACGGTGGACATTTTCACCAGCACATCCCCCGGAATATGCAAAATATCCTCATGAAACCGAAATTCCATGCCCGACCCCTCCTTTTTCGATGCTTCTGTCCCCAGCATAACACGCCGCCGGAGCGGTGTCAATTTTCTCTGTACAAACGCGAACGAGCCGAAGGATGACCCTTCGGCTCGTTCGCAGGAATATGGGAGAATTAAGAGAAACAGCGTGTTTGTCCGGTGGCGTACCGGAGAATCAGCAGCGCGTCGATCGAGGTGACGGTGCCGCTTTCATCCACATCGGCGGCTTTTTGCTGCGGCTCGTCCAGTGTGATGGTCTGCGCCGCCGCTTGCAGCGTCATCAGCGCATCCACCGCATCGATCCAACCGTTTTGATCCACATCGCCCAGCTGCGTGGCGGCATCCACCTGCGCCAGCGCCGCTTGCAGCGTCGTTGTCGCCTGCGCAATCTCGTCCGCCGTCGCCTTGGCGTTATTCAACGTTTGCAGCGCGGCGGTGTGCGCTTCGCGATAAACGGCGACAATGGCGGACGGCAGCGTATTCTCGTCCACCGCCGTACCCCACAGCATCAGCAGCTGCTGCTTTTGCTGCGCCAGTGTGGTGTCCACAATCGCCACATTCGCCAGCGTCATCGAGAAATCGCCGTTATGCGACGACAGGCTATCGATATACAGATTCAACCGGTTGACGCACGACCAATCCAGCGTGCCGGTGCGGCTGTTCGGCTCATCCGCCAAACAAAATGCCAGCGTATTTTGCCCGGTGCGCAGCCCGCGGCTGCCCAGCGACCAACCGACATTATTCTCGCCGTTGTCGTCCAGCGACCGCAGCTTGACCATTCCGCCGCCAAACAAGGCTCCGTCCGACTGGGTGGTGCCGGATTTGGACAAGGTCATGGTCAGTTGCAAATACAAATGCTGTGCATCGTAACCACTCAGATCCACCGGCGCGGCACCGTCCAGCGTTTTCCAATCGGTGTACAGCAATTTCTTTTGGGCATCGGTGTTATGAATGGTGTAGGTCTGTTCCATATCCGAAAACCGCGCGATCTCCTGCGGCAAATAGGTCAGCTTTTCAAACGTCTGGGTCAGCGCGCGCTGCGCCGCATCCACCTGTCCCTGGGTGGCATCGGGTGCGTCCAACACCGCTTTGGCTTCGGCGATCGCATCGCGATACGCGTCCCGCGTGGCGGGGGTAAACAGCTCGTCCGCCAACGCCCCGCTGTCGGCGCGCTCCACCTGCGCGCGCAGCGCGGTTTTGTCCACCCGCTGCGCCTGCGGTCCTTTGACCAGACGATAGGTCTTGCCGACTTCGGTTGGGAAGGTATAGGTGCGCTCCTCGGGATGATTGGGGGCGGTGCCCGCCGTCGCAGCGATCACCTTGCCGGTTTCGTCCAGCACCTGCGCGTCCGCCCACGGCGACGCAATGGTGAGCGACTGTCCCGCTTCGCTGGTGATTTCCAGCTTGGTCACTTCGCGGCGTGCGCCGTCATAATCCGCCGACAGCACAAACGCGCCCTTGGCTCGCAGACCGCTGAAAGAGGCATCCTTGTCGGACAACCAACCGGGGAACGCCTTGACCACGCCCTGATCGGCCTGCAACAGCATGCTGTGCACCACTTCGGTGGCACCGGCTTTTTCCACGCCGTGCACCGTATCGTCGATCGTCAGATTTTGCTGCAGCAGGCGTTGGATGTTGGAAGAGAATTGATCCAGCACCACATCCGTGTCGTAGCGGATCATCAGCGCCTGGGTATACATCTCCGGGAAGCAGTTGATCCCCTGCCAGGTGTTTTGGTCATCCAGCACTTGCATGGTGTTGCGCAGCAGGCTCAGCTGGGTTTCATCGGAATAATAGCCAAACTCGCCCGCCGGGAAGATCGGTTCCATCGTCAGGCGGTTCGGGCCTTGCGGCTGACCCGCCCACTGTCCGTCGCTGTAATTGTCCTCCGCCATCGCCAGAACGGATTTTCCCTGATACTCCATCACGGGATACGATGCCAAATGATCGAGCAGATCCTGCCATTTGGCACGAAGGTCGGCATCCGCCCCCATCTTTTCGCTCGCCATAATCGCATAGCGCAGGCACATCCGATAGGTGGACAGCTCGCCCACCGAGTTTTTCGCCCAGGAGCCCTCGTTGTAGCCGGCGTAAATATCGTAGGTGCCGTTTTCGTTTTTCACGACCCATGCCTCCAAAAAGGTGAGGATGGGTTTCAGATATTCATACAGCACATTTTCCAAAAACGCTTCGTCCTGCGTGTATTCGTAATACTGCACCAACGGAACCGCGCTGAACGGTGCGTTAAAGGTTTGATTGTGATAATTGGTATCCAGCGTCATTCCCCACGGACCGATACCCACCGGGAACAGCACGCCCCCGGGAATACCCTCGGTCGCGCTGATGTCGCCGCTGTCGATCTTCGACTGCACAAATGCTTTGACCGCATCGTTCCCCTTTTCGTTCGCGAACTTGCGGATAGTGGCAGCATCGGCGCTGCCGTGTTCCACAAATTCCGTGATCGCTTCGATCGCGGGGAGCAGCTGATCGGGGCGGTTGGCGGCCGCCGAGCCATAGAAGGTGGCGATAAAGTTGTAGTTCAAGTGGTAATCCGACCGCCACGAGGGGCTGTCGGTGGTGTGCCAAATGCCGTACAAGCCCGGCGCCACCTTGCCCTCGCGCACCGAGCAGCCCAACTCGTATTGGGCGCCGTAGTAATATTTTTGAATGGTCGCCAGCCGCTCGTCCTGCTGATCCAGCTGCACAAACGAAGCGGACCAGTACGCTTTCCACCATGCCGCGTGGTCGGCATCCAGCGCCGCCAAAGCGGACGCGGTTTGCGCTTTGCCCAGCAGCTCTTCCGCCTGATCCAGCGGTGCGGTGCCTTGCAATTCGTTTTTGTAATTATAGGTGCGTCCGCCGCCGCCAATCGCCGTGACGATGTACACCGTTTGACCTGCCGGCAGCGTAAACGCCAAATCGGCGGTCGACGCGGTGGACGCGGTCGCGGTCACATCGGCGCCGACGATTTGGGTTGCGAGCGCCGCCTGCGTGTTATACGAGTTTTTGTCATTGCTGTTGGCACCGCGGATGGTGCGGGTCACCGCCGCGCGCTGCGCCGCCACATCGGCGGTGGCGGGAATCGACGCGTTGTCGCTTTTCGCCCACGCTTGCGCCACCAGATCCACCGGCGTATCCCCTTGCGAGGTCAGCGCCGTAACCAGCAGATTATCGTTCGCCATCATTTTGGTTTCCATATGCACCGGAACGCCGTCCAGCTCCATATCGGTCAAAATGCGCGCGTTCAAAATATCCTGCTGTTCATAAAAATTCTGAGTGGGTTTGACCGTGGGCTCGTCCGTATCCGCCGTATCCGCCGTGTTGAATACCTCAAACTGGACAATGCGCGCGCGGGGATTTTGCCGACCGTCGGCGGTGGTTTCCTGGGTGCCTTTGGTCACATCCAGCCGAATATACCGCGCCGTCACCGGCGTTTTCAAGGTAATGTCGGACACCGACTCGTGATTATCCGTGACGCTGTACACCTGCGTCCACTCGTCCGAAGCGGTGGCACGCACCGAAATCGAAAACGCCATGGTATCGGTGGTTCCGTCGCTGCGGGTAGCGCCGTTATGATGGATCACAAACCGGTCGAAGGTGGTCGCTTGTTCCAGGTCGATCTCCATCCACTGGGGATTGCCCACCGCGCTGACCCATCCCTCGTAGCCTTGGGGATAGTCGCCGCTCACCGCCCGCGCAGGCGGAAATTGAGGGTGCTGGCTGCTGGCGGTGACCTTTTTGCCCTGCGCCAGCGACACCGCCGGTGCGGGAGCCTCCTTTTGCGCCTTAACAATCACGCCGCCGATCGCTTTGGGGCTGTTGTTATAGCCCCAAAAGTCGCTTTTGGATATATAAAAATTCTTGGATACCTCGTCGCCGCCGGACGCCACGCCCACATCGCCGTTGCCGAGCAGCGCCGTATGCGGCACCCGGTCGGTAATCAGCCCTTCGTAGGTCGGCTTCGTCCATTCCGATGCATAACCGGACAGCACCTCCTGCTGGCGGCTCCACACAGCATCTGACTGATCCATGGTCGTTCCTCCTTCCGCCGACACGCCTGCCGGCAGCACCATTCCCATACATCCGCACGCGCAGAACCCCGCCACAGCGCGTTTGCACAGATTTTTCCAACCGCTCATAAACACATCTCCTTTTTCGTGATATGTCATTATTTTCATTGTACTAAGTTGCAGAGCGCTTGTAAAGAACGATTATTTTCAAAAAACTATGATTTTTTGCATTTTTCAGCATCTTGTGATATACTGCTTTTTGAAAGGATGTGATGGTGTGGCTGCTGTACGCACCGATTACGATTTGATTACTTTTCCGGATATCAAAACCTATATGCCGTACCAATCGGTGATCGCGTTGATGGAATACGGCACCACCTATCAATCGCAGGATTATTATCTCGCCCGCGAAAAATGCCCCTATGCCGTCTTTTTCTATTGCGACGGCGGACAGGGCGAGATCGTGTTTCATGGCAAGCACATTCCCTTTTCAGCGGGCGGCACTGTGATTCTGCCCGCCGGCACCAGCCATGTGCTGGTGAGCGATCCGGTACATCCGTTCACCGCCCAATGGATCAATGTGGGTGGCGCGGCGGTGGAAACGCTGACCGGCACCTACGGTGTGCTGACCCCGGCGTTTTTCGCGGGGGTGGACACCCGCGCGGTGATCGCCGCTTATCACGCGGCGCTGAACGCCGGCGGCGACGCGGGCGAAACGGTATCCCGTGCGATTTTGCTGCTGACCGAGCTGATCCACGCCTGCACCCTGCCGCATATGGCGGGCGCCTCTTCCACATCCGAGCTGGCGCAAGCGATCAAAACCTGCATCGACAACCATATGCGGGAGACGGATTTGTCGGTGTCGCGAGTAGCGGATATGCTGGGGCTGCCGATGTCCAAGGTCACCCGGGTGTTCCAACGCGCCTTCGGTGTGGGACCGCACGCCTACATCACCCGGCAAAAGCTGAACAACTGCAAGCTGCTTCTGCGTTCCACTTCCCTGCCCATCCACACCATCGCCGACCGCATGGGGTTTGCGGACAGCAGCTATTTTTACGCGTTTTTCAAGAAAAACACCGGTTTGTCGCCCGGCGAATTTCGCCGGCAGGCGGCATCGGTATAAATTCGGGAAGGAGAGGACACGATGATCTACACCAAGCATTACGCCTCCCCGCTCGGCGGCATTTTATTGGCGGCGGACGAGCAAGGGCTGACCGGCTTGTGGTTTGACGGCGAAAAGTATTATGCCGACAATCTTCCCGCCGAGCACACCGAACAAACCACCGCAATCCTGACCGAAGCCACCCGCTGGCTGGATCTGTATTTCGATGGACAGCAGCCGCCGTTCACCCCGCCGCTGCACCCGATCGGTTCCCCCTTTCGGCAAACGGTTTGGCAGCTGCTGTTGCAAATTCCGTATGGGCAAACCACCACTTACGGCGCGCTTGCCCGGCAGCTGGCCGCGCAGCAAGGTGTCGCCAAAATGTCGGCGCAGGCGGTGGGCGGCGCGGTGGGGCACAACGAAATTTCCATCATTATTCCCTGCCATCGGGTGGTCGGCACCGGCGGGAGTTTGACCGGATACGCCGGCGGCATCGATAAAAAGATGAAGCTGCTTACACTGGAACACGCGGACACCAGCCGGTTGTTTGTACCAGCAAAAGGAACCGCACTGTAACGAGATTTCACCAAAAAAGGAGCGACCCGACGGTCGCTCCTTTTTTGGTTATCGCTGACTCAAAAAGGTTTGAAACGCTTTGGAGGCGATGCTTTGCGGAGACTCGGTATCCTGCACCAACAGAATGTGTCGTTCGGGCAGTTTTTCCGCCACTGTGATCTCGAACACGGTGCCGCGGCGAATGTCCTCCGCCGCGATCTCGGCGGGGACAAAACCGATCCCCAAATTGTGCCGCACCGCCGGCAGGATCATATCGGTAGTCGCCAGCTCAATATCCGGCGAAAATTGCAGACCGTGCTCCTCAAAATACTTGTTAAGGAAATTTCGGGTGATGGTTTCGGCGGTCAGACTGATCCACGAGCAGTCTTTCAGCTCCTCCAGCGACACCCGCCGCCCCTTGAGATGGGCAAACTTGCTGCCGCCGATCAGCACATCGTGGTAGCTGCGCAGCGTTTTCATCTTGAGTGGCGCCGCCACCTGAAACGGGGCGGAGGACACCACCGCCAAATCAATTTTGCCCGCTTTCAGCGCCTGGATGCTGTCGACGGTGCTGTTGTTCAAAATCTTGAACCGCACATTGGGGTATTGCTCGTTGAAATCCTCCACCGCTTGGAACAGGCAGCAATGCAGCGCCGTTTCGGTGGCGCTGACGGTGATGGTGCCGTTGTCCAGCCCCAGCATACTGCTGAGCTCCTGCTCCCCACGAAAAATCTGGGCGCAGCCCGCCGCGATATACTCGTAAAACAGCCGTCCCTCCGGCGTCAGCTCCACACCGGTTTTGCTGCGGATGAACAGGCGGCACCCCAGCTCGTTTTCCAGATTGTGGATGGTGCGGGTCACCGCCGGCTGGCTGGTCATCAGCACATGGGCGGCGCGGGTCAGGCTGCCGTATTTGGACACATAATAAAATACCTTGTAATAATCAAAATTCAAATTCATACGGTCCTCCGTGGTATCGCGGCGATACAGCGAAAGCCACCCGTTTGGCGCGGGTGGCTTTCGGTTGCTGCTATGTTTGACTTAGGCGAAGGGGTTTTCGGTGGGATACGGCAGAGTTTTCGGCTGGTTGTAGGCGATATCCTGAATGCCCAGGAATTTGAACACCTCAAACAGCGTTTTGCCGTAGTGACCGAACGCAACCGCGCCGTGGTGCGGATATCGTTTTTGCACCAGCACATGGCGATAGAAACGGCCCATTTCGGGGATCGCGAACACGCCGATGCCACCGAAGCTGCGGGTCTTGACCGGCAGCACCTCGCCCTGCGCGATATAGCTGCGCAGATTGCCGTCGCTGTCGCACTGCAGACGATAGAAGGTGATATCGCTCGCCGCGATGTCGCCTTCCAGCGTGCCGCGGCTGATATCCGGGTCGCTGCCCGCGGGCTCCAGCACACGGTGCTGGATCAGCTGATATTTGATGGCACGGTCGGCACACATCTTGCAGCTCGGGGTGTTGCCGCAATGGAAGCCCATGAAGGTGTCGGTCAGCGCATAATCAAATTTGCCTTTGATGTCTTCGTCATAAATGTACTGCGGCACCGAGTTGTTGATATCCAGCAGCGTCACGGTATCGCCGGACACGCACATGCCGATGTACTCGCTCAACGCGCCATAGATGTCCACTTCGCACGCCACCGGAATGCCGCGGGACACCAGACGGGAGTTAACATAGCACGGCTCAAAGCCGAACTCGCTCGGGAACGCCGGCCAGCATTTGTCGGCGAACGCCACATACTGTTTCGCGCCCTTGTGCGCCTCCGCCCAGTCGAGCAGCGTCAGCTCAAACTGCGCCATACGGGCGCACAGATCGGGATAATATTTGCCCTCGCCCATTTCTTTCGCCATATCCTCGCACACGGCGGGAATACGCGGGTCATCCTTATGGGCGCGATACGCGACCAACAAATCCAGCTCGGAGTTCTCTTCGATCTCCACGCCCAGCTCATACAAGCCCTTGATCGGAGCGTTGCAGGCGAAGAAGTCCTGCGGACGGGGACCAAAGGTGATGATTTTCAGATTTTTCACGCCGATGATCGCGCGGGCGATCGGCACAAATTCGGAAATCATATCGGCGATCTCGGTGGCGGTGCCCACGGGATATTCCGGAATGTAGCCCTTCAGATGGCGCATGCCCAGGTTGTACGAGCAGTTCAGCATACCGCAATACGCATCGCCGCGGCCGTTGATCATATCGCCGTCGCCCTCGGCAGCGGACACGAACATGCACGGACCGTCAAAGAATTTGGCGATCAGCGTTTCCGGCGTTTCGGGACCGAAGTTGCCGAGGAACACCACCAGCGCGTTGCAGCCAGCCGCCTGTACATCGGCCACCGCCGCTTGCATATCTTTTTCGTTTTCCACCGTCACCGGACATTCATACACATCGCCGGCATACGCGTCGACGATCGCCTTGCGGCGGCTTTCGGACAGGGAAATCGGGAAACAGTCGCGGGAAACAGCGACAATACCCAGCTTGACTTCGGGGATGTTGGTCATCATATTCACTTTCTCCTTTTTGTCTGCCGTCAAATATCGGCAGCGATATCTGTGTTGATGCCGGTCAGCAGCACAGGCGCTCCCTGCGCGGCTTCGGCGCTCTCGGCATGAGCCAGCAGCCATTTGTTGCAAGCCCACAGCGTTTTATCCTCCGCGTTCAGCGGGGAGATAGCCGGTTTGGGACCGTTGGTGCCCCGGGGCAGCGCCACCAGCACCTGGAAGCCCTCGCCCGACCGCGCGGAACAGGGCGCATAGTGCAGCGTGGTCGCGTACACCTCCACCAGCACGCCCGCCGGCACCCGGAACGCTTTCACCTTATCGGTGTCCAGCTGTCCGTTTTCGATGTCGTCCATTTTGGCGAGCAGCAGAATGAAATCGGATACGCCGCAGTTCAGCTCGCTGTCGCGGTGGTATTCCAGACAGTTCAGCTTGGTGTTGTGGCCGTTGCACCACCCCAGCTGCACCGGCATACCGCCGTATGCGTTGGTCGCGATCTGCGCCGCAATGGGCAACGCCTCCAGCTCCGGCTGGGACGGCACATAATCCACCCCGTCCGGCACCGGCGTGACCTCGCGCAGCGTTTGCAGCAGCGCGCCGGTATCGTACCCTTCCAGCACCTTGCCGTAAGCGGCAAAGGCGGGATCGTTGATCGAATAAATCTTCATTGTTTCACCTCTGAGGAGGGGGTTCCTCCGCTGATTTGTGGCGGCGAACAGGCGGCCGCCGCGGACGCAGATTTCCGCGCCCCACACATCTTAAATTTTATAAGACTGTGCTACAAATGTCAATACCTTTCTTCCGAAAACAAGCATTTTTGTCTAGGTGCGACAAAAGCAGCCGCGCGGTTTAGTAGTGATATTTTTTGCGTTTGGCAACCAAAAACACGACCACCAGCACACACGCCATCAGCTCCGCCACCACGATGGAGATCCACACACCGGTGATGCCCCAGATCATCGGCAGAATCAGCACCGCCGCAACCTCAAACACCAGCGTGCGCAAAAATGAGATCAGTGCCGAGGTTAGTCCGTCGTTCAGCGCGGTGAAGAAACCGGAGCCGAACACGGCGAAACCCATGAACAAAAAAGACAGTGCAAAAATGCGGAAACCGGACACCGTCAGCTGCATCAGCTCGCTGTCGTAGCCGACAAACATATGCGACAGCGGCACCGCCAGCCCCTCCGCCGCCAGCGTCATGCAGATGCCGAACCCGCCGATCATCCGCAAGCTTTTTCGCAGCAGCCCTTGCAGCTCGGTATGATTCTGGGCACCGTCGTGGTAGCCGATGACTGGGGCGGTGCCGATGGAATAGCCGATAAATGCCGCCGCAAAAATCATGCTGACATACATCATCACGCCATACGCCGCCACGCCGTTTTGACCGGCAAATATAAGCAGCTGATGGTTGAACAGCATACCCACCACGCTCATCGACACATTGCTCATAAACTCGGACGAGCCGTTGGTGCAGGCTTTCAGCACCGCTTTGCCGTCAAAGCGGGTTTTGCCGAGCCGCAAAATGCTGCTGTTGGGGCGGAAAAAGTAAAACAGCGGAACCACCCCGCCAACCATCTGGCTCATCGCCGTGGCAATGGCGGCGCCCGCCAGCTTGTATTCCTGCGGCAACAAAATCACCAGAACAGCGTCCAAAATCATATTGGTCACGCCGGAGGACACCGTCACCGCCAGCCCCAGCTGCGGTTTTTCCGCCGTCGGGAAAAAGCTTTGGAACAGCAGCTGCAACACATAAAACGGCAGCGCGATCAAGATGATGCGACCGTACACGATGCAGTTTTCCAGCAGCTCTCCCTCGGCGCCCAGCGCGATCGAGATGGGGCGCAGAAACACAATGCCGAGCACAGCAAACACCACGCCCAACACAAACGCCACATACACAAACAGCGAAAAATAGCGGTTGGCTTTTTCGCGGTCACCCTCGCCAAAGGTTTTGGCAACGATCGCGGTGCCGCCGGTACCAAACATAAAGCCCACCGTTGCCACGATCATCAGAAACGGCATAATCAAATTGACCGCTGCGAACGGTGTTTTGCCCGCAAAGTTGGATACAAAGAAGCCGTCGACCACGCCATAAATCGAGGTGAAGATCATCATAGCGATGGACGGCAGGGTGAAGCGAATCAGCTTGCGATATGTGAAATGATCCGAAAGTTGAATAGGCATTTATGTCCTCCCAAACCAGCGGGCGGCAAAATCCGCCACCGCCGGTGCCAGTTGTTTGATGTCCCAATCGGTCGTGTTGACCGTCAAATGATACGCGTCGCGTTGTCCCCACGCGGTGCCGGACAAAATCTCGCGCGTTTGGGCGCGCACCTTGTCGATGTGTTTCATGCGCCGCCGCAGCTCCTTTTCCGTATAATGCTCGTCGGAGGGAGCACGCTCCACGCAGCGGCGCAGCTTCGCGTCCTCGGTGGCGCAGACAAACAGATTGAGCGGATGATACGCTTGCAGCAGCTCATCCGCGTTGCGCCCGACGATGACGCAATCCTTGCCCAGCGCCGCGATGCGTTCGATCACCCGCTGCTGCTCCAGCAGCAGCTGTACCTGCCCTTGCCGCGCATAGGCGGTTGAACCGAGCGTGCTGCGAAAATTCAGCGGATAATTCTGCCAGCCGTGATCGTTCAGACTGGCTTCCACATATCCCTCGTCCAGCCCGCTGTTTTGCGCAATCGCGGCGATAATCTCGCTGTCGTAATAGTCATATTGCAGCAGATCTGCCAGCCGCTTGCCCAGCTCGCGTCCGCCGCTGCCGAATTCCCGGCTGACGGTGATAATGTTCATATGATTGGTCTCCTTTTCTATAAAAGCAGGCGCAAACAGCGCCATATAGAGTCGGAGCTGCCCGCCGCGGAGCGATGTCCGCGGCGAACAGCCGTCATGCGTGCGTTTACACACGCGAGGTTCGTTTAGAACAGCTGACCCGGCAGGCGTTTCGCCTCTTTGGGCGGAAACGCCCGATCAAACGCCTGCGCTTCTTCCTCGTCCACCAGATAGCCTTGCGGCGTAGCGTATTCGCCGGTAATGCCGTGCAAATACCCCGGCTGCAGCTCTTTACACAAAAAGAAGGAGTCATCGGCGCCGTCCGGCAATCCGTGGTAACGAATGCCGAAGTGGCTGGCGTAGGTAAAGCCGCTGTGCCCATAAAAGGCGATGTTGCCCTCAAAGCAGACGGCACCGCAGCCCTGTGCGGCCGCCTGCTGCAGCGCATAATCCAGCAGCGCCTTGCCGTAGCCCTGGCGTTTGTACGCCGGGGCGATACAGATAGGCCCCATGGTCATGATTGGCACCTCGCGTCCGTCATCGGCGTGGATACACGCCCGCACAAACACGGTTTGCCCGATCAACTCGCCCTGTCGTTCCATAACGAACGCCAGCTCCGGCACAAACGCGGGATCGTTCCGCAGCCGGTGCAGCACATAGTGTTCCAAGCAGCCGGGGCGATACACATTCCAAAAGGATTCGCGCACCATATTTTCCACAGCGCGGTAGTCGGCGGGGCGTTCCAAACGAATCGAATAGTCATTTTTTCTCATTATTTATTCCTCCTGATGATTGTTGACTGCAATGCAGGGAGGCTTGTGCGAGATTGTTTTGGCGCAAACCTCCCGGTTTAGCCCACAATCTCCAAGGTGTTGTTTTTCAAACAGCAAACTCCTTAAAAATGAAAATATATAACCAGACCTGTCGGTCGGATTATCACTTACTTGACCCCCGCCCATCGTGCGATTTGGTCAATAAACATACCGTCTCCACATGGGGGGTGCGGGGGAACATATCCACCGGGATGACGCGGGACACGGCATAGCCGAGAGCGGTGAGCCGCTGGCAATCACGCGCCAGCGTAGCCGGATCGCAGGACACATACACAATGCGGGAGGGTGCCATTTGCGCCATGGTTTCCAGCAGCGCCGGATCGCAGCCCTTGCGCGGCGGATCCACGATCACCACATCCGGATGCTCACCCTGCCGTTCCAGTCGCGCGGCGGCTTTCGCCGCATCGCTGCACAAAAAGGTAGCGTTTTCGATGCCATTGGCCTGCGCGTTGCGGCGGGCATCCTCCACCGCCGGCGCCACAATTTCGACCCCGATCAGCTTTTTCACCCGATGCGCCATCGTAAGCCCGATGGTGCCGGTGCCGCAATACAGATCCAACAACGTTTCATCGCCGGTCAGTCCGGCCACCTCCGCCGCCAACGTATACAGCGTTTCCGCCTGCTGACGGTTGACCTGATAAAACGAGCGGGGCGACAGCCGGAAGGTCAGTCCGCACAAAGTATCTTCGATCGCGGACGCGCCCCACAGCGGAAATTCGTCATCCCCCAAAATCACATTGGTATCCGCGCGGTTGATGTTGACCATCACCGAGCAAAGCCCCGGCACCTTCTGCTGCAGCGCCTGCACCAGCTCCTGTGCCGCCGGAATCTTGCCGGAGGTGCACACCAGGCACACCATCACCTGCCCGGACGCCTCGCCATGGCGCAGATAGATATGCCGCACCAAACCGGTGTGGGTGGTTTCGTCGTAGGCGGACACGGCGTGCGTTTGCATCCAGCGATCCACCGTTTCCACCGCCGCCGTAAACACGGCGGGCTGCAGCCGACAGGCGTGTTGCTCCACGATGCGGTGGCTGCGCGGCGCATAAAACCCGATGCGCGGCGCAGTGTCCCCCACCCCGACCGGATATTGCGCTTTGTTGCGATAGCCATCGGTCGCGGCGCTGCCGCGGATCGGCTCCACCGTAACCGACAGACCAGCCAGGCGGCCGAAGGCATCTGCCACCCGCTGCTGTTTATAGCGCTTTTCCGCTTCGTAGCTTACATGGCGGAACGCACAGCCGCCGCACTGGCCAAACACCGGGCAATCGCCGGCGGTGTTCAGTCGATCGGACGAGGGTGTGACCAACCGCTCAATGCGGCCAAATGCCAGTTGCTTTTGCACCTTCACGATGCGGCATTCCAGCACATCGCCCACCGCGGTAAACGGCACAAACACCGCCATTCCGGCGCTATCGTCCTCCATAGCGCGGCCGACGCCGCTGCCTTGGGCAGTGATGCCGGTGATGGTCAGCGGGATAATCTGGTTTTTGGTCAACGCCATGTGCGCGTTCCCCCTGTATCGTCAAATATGAAAAAACCGCTTGCAAAATATGCAAGCGGTTTTGGTGTCGGCGCCTACTTATTTTCCCGGGCCGCTTCCAGCCAAGTATCTTCAGCGCAAGTGAGCTTAACTGCCGTGTTCGGGATGGGAACGGGTGTACCCTCACCGCCATCGGCACCGACTAACTGGCGTCCCTTTTGGAACGCAAGAGTTATTATAGCACACTCATCCGGGGAATGCAAGCCTTTTTTGAAATTTTTTCAAGTTTTTTAGTAATACGACACCCATGTCTGGGCACTTCCCAGTATATCGCTGACAAACCACAGGGCAAACACAATGGAACCGATCACGATAATCGCTTCCATGCAGATCCACACGATCAGCAGCACTTTGGAACGATGCTGCCATGTGTCAATCTCCTGCTGCGTTATGGTGTGACCATTCACCGTCAGCGGCGCACCGCAAGAGGCGCAGAATGTCGCGTTCGGCGCGACCCACTGACCGCATCGGGTACAGGGCATCCATTTCGGTTTGGATACGCAGCGCGCGATCACATACACCAGCGCCGCGATCTGGAAAAAGCCGGACAATACCGCCCACAGCACCGCCATATTGTCCCGCCGGGCGCGCGCATCGTAATACACGCAAAACGCGAGTATGATGGACGCGGCGATGCCGACTAAACTGATGCCCACCAGCGGCAGCAGCATGCTTTGAAACATCTCCAGCATATCGGTTAATACCATTTGTTCAGATTGTTCCATTCCCATTTTGGTTGTTCCTCCTTAATCTGTATAGTTGATGCCTATCACCAATCAAACGTGGTCGTCGACAACACATCGCTGAGCACCCATGACACAGATACAACGGCAACAATGGTCGTGACAACCTGCAAACAAATCCACACGATCAGCAGTTTCTTGGAACGACTGTGCCAAACCTCCACCTCCTGCGGTGTAATGACGGTCCCATTCACCACCAGCGATGCGCCGCATGCGGCACAAAAGAATTCTCCGGATGCAATTTGGTGATCGCAACGGGTACAGGGTATCCACTTGGGCTGGGATTTTCTGCGCGCAATCACATATACCAGCGCCGCGATCGGAAACAATCCGGATAGCACCGCCCACGTCATCGCCGAGCTGTCCAGCCGGGCACGCGCATCATAATATACACAAAACGCCAAAAAAAGCGATGCTATCGTAGCAAATAAATCGGTCAACAATAGCGGAATCCAAAACAAGCTGATCAATTCCAGCACCAGCATAACAAGAATATACAAAACCATGCTCATTTTGAACACTCCTCCCCTGTTTATCGACGCATGATCTACAAATACAGTTGTCGTTCCAGCAGCAGTGCCCGCACCGGTGCCGCTTCGGCACCGGCGATCTTGAGCGGGGCGGCGATCAGATAATAGATGCCCGGTTCGACCGCGGACAGATCCAGATTTTCCAGCAGCGCCACTCCGTTCATCAACAGCTGGCGATGCACCGCCACATCCTCCTCCGGCGAGGCGACCGAGGGGGCTTCCACCCCGACCAGCCGCAAACCCGCATCGCTGAGCACAAACGCGGCGCTTTCGCTGATGGTCATATTGCCGCGAAACAGCACCCGCTGCTGCAAATGCGGCAGCAGCTGTTCCGCCTGGTCGCCCAGCAGCACGCCGTCAAACGACACGACCGAGCATTCGCCCACGCCGCAGTCCAGCGGCAGAGAGGTCATATCCTCGCCGTCCGGCACCGCGTGCAGCGGCGCGTCCATATGGGTGCCGTTGTGCAGGCATCCGGAAAACGCCTGCACATTAAACGCATCGCCGATCGCCATGCTTTGCAGCATGGTCAGCTCCGGCGCGGGGTCGCCCGGATACACCGGTGCGCCCGTCCATTCGCGGGTAATGTCCAAAATCTTCATGCGGTCACCCCCTGCCCTCAGTGTACCATACCGCCGGGCGGGTGTCCAGTAGAAAAAAGCGCTGTTTCGGGCAAAACAGCGCTTTTTTGCATCACATTTTATCGTGGATGGAGTTGAGCAGACCGCCTTTTTCGATAATGTTCTGGATAAAGGGCGGGAAGGGCTGTGCCTGATAGGTTTTGCCGGTGGTCAGATTGGTGATCAAACCGGTATCAAAATCCACCTGCACCTCGTCGTCCGCCTGAATATCCTGGGCGGCTTCGTCACATTCCAAAATCGCCAGCCCGATGTTGATGGCGTTGCGATAAAAGATGCGGGCAAAGGTGGAAGCGATCACGCAGGAGATGCCGCTCGCCTTGATGGCGATGGGCGCATGCTCGCGCGAGGAACCGCAGCCGAAGTTTTTGTTCGCCACCATAATGTCGCCCGGTTTGACCCGGTTGACAAAATCCTTATCGATATCCTCCATGCAGTGAGCCGCCAGCTCCTCGTGTTTGGAGGTGTTGAGGTACCGCGCCGGAATAATGACATCGGTATCTACATTGTCGCCGTATTTATGTACGCGTCCTTTCACGATCATCGCTGTCAACCTCCTTTTACAGGGTGGCCGGGTCGGTAATATACCCGGTCACAGCCGAGGCCGCCGCCACATAGGGGCTGGCCAGATACACTTCGCTATCCACATGACCCATGCGTCCCACGAAGTTGCGGTTGGTGGTGGACACGGCGCGCTCGCCTGCCGCCAGAATGCCCATATGACCGCCCAGACATGGTCCGCAGGTTGGGGTGGACACCACCGCGCCCGCGTCGATAAAGATATCAAACAAGCCCTCGTGCATGCTCTGTTTCCAGATCTGCTGGGTGGCAGGGATAATGATGCAGCGCACACCATCCGCGACCTTGCGGCCTTTCAGCACCGCCGCCGCAGCACGCATATCCTCCATGCGACCGTTGGTGCAGGAGCCAATCACCACTTGATCGATCTTGACTTGGCCGCCGCATTCGTCCACCGTTTTGGTGTTTTCCGGCAGATGCGGGAAAGACACAGTGGGGCGCAGCGTCGACAGATCGATGGTCACCACTTCGTCATAGTCCGCATCGGCATCCGCTTCAAACACGCGGGGCTCCCTCTGGAACCGGTCGCGCACATACGCCATGGTGACCTCGTCCACCGGGAAAATGCCGTTTTTCGCGCCCGCTTCGATCGCCATATTGGCGATGCACAGGCGATCGTCCATCGACAGGCTGGCCACGCCATCGCCAGTGAATTCCAGTGACCGATACAACGCGCCGTCCACGCCGATGCGCCCGATCAGATGCAGGATCACATCCTTGCCGCTGACGAACGCCGGCAGTTTGCCGGTCAGCTCCACCTTGATAGCGGAGGGAACCTTAAACCAGGTGGAACCGGTCGCGATGCCAGCGGCGAGGTCGGTCGACCCCACACCGGTGGAAAACGCGCCCAGCGCGCCGTAGGTACAGGTATGGCTGTCCGCGCCGATCACACAGTCGCCGGGACCAACCAACCCCTGCTCCGGCAGCAGCGCGTGCTCGATACCCATACGGCCCACATCGAAAAAGTTGACGATATCGTATTTGTTGGCGAATTCGCGCGTGCGCTTGACCTGCTCCGCCGCTTTGATGTCTTTGTTGGGGGTGAAGTGATCCATCACCAGCGCGACCCGCGTGTTATCAAACACCGAGCAGGCGCCGCAGCGCTCAAACTCGTTGATCGCGACCGGCGAAGTAATATCGTTGCCAAGGCAGAGATCCAGCTTGGCTTCGATCAGCTGACCCGCCTGCACGCGATCCAATCCCGCGTGGGCGGCCAGAATTTTTTGCGTCATTGTCATGCCCATGGTAGGAAGCCTCCTTACAGATTCATATCGGCGTGGATGGTGGTATCGCCGCGTTCCAGCGCAGTCATACCGGTACGCGCCATTTCCACAATGCCCAGCGTTTCCATTTGCTCCACCACGCGATCCACCATATCCGACTGACCGGTGAATTCCACCGTGATGGTGGTTTTGCCAATATCCAGCACCCGACCGCCGTGCGCCTGCACCAGCTTGAGCGCCTGTGCCGGCTGACCGCCGGTGGCGATCTTAACCAGCAGCAGCTCGGTCTGGATGCATTTTTCCGGCTCCAGCTGCTCCACTTTGATGACATCCTCCAGCTTCAGCAGCTGGCGGGTGAACTGGGTAAAGGTGGCTTCGTCGCCGGTGACCACCACTGTCCACCGTGCAAAGGCGGGATCCTGCGTATGGCAGGCGATGAGCGATTCGATGTTGAATCCGCGGCGGGAAAACAGGCTTGTCACCCGCATCAGCACGCCCTCGTGATCCACCGTCAGCACGGAAAAGATCGATTTTTTACCATTCATTTCCGTCACTCTCCCATCTCTTCGATCATATCGTTGACCGTGCCGCCGGGCGGGATCATCGGCAGCACATTGACATCGGGAGAGATGCGGCAGTCCACCACCACCGGACCGCCGTCCGCCAGCGCGGCTTGCAGCACGGTTTCCACCTCGGACGCTTTTTCAATGCGCATTCCTTTGCAGCCGAAGGCATCCGCCAGCTTCACCAGATCGGTGCGGCGGTGCGGGTCGGTGGCGGAAAAACGGCGTTCGTAAAACACCTTTTGCCACTGGCGCACCATGCCGAGCACCTGGTTGTTCATCACGACCACCACGATCGGCATTTGATAGGATGCGAGGGTGGTCAGCTCGTTCAAATTCATATGGAAGCTGCCGTCGCCGGACACCAGCACCACCCGATCGTGCGGGCGGCCAAACTGCGCGCCGATCGCGGCGCCCATGCCGTAGCCCATGGTGCCCAGTCCGCCGGAGCTGAGGAAGCCCCGCGCGCGGCGCACATCGTAATACTGTGCCGTCCACATCTGGTGCTGACCGACATCGGTGACCATCACGGTGTTGTCATCGGTCAACCGGCGCAGCGTTTTCAGCACGGTCAGCGGGTCGGGCAACGCATCCTCCGGTTGGGTCGGCAGCGCCACCGCTTTTTTCCACGACAGCACCTCGCTCGTCCAATCATGATGTGCAGTGGTCGGCAGCCCTTGCAGAAGTGCCGCCAGCGATTGTTTCAAATCGCCGCCCACCCGCACGGCTGCTTTGACATTTTTATCAAACTCTGCATGGTCGATATCCAGATGCACCACCTGGGCATGCGGTGCAAATTGGGTGCGGTTGCCCGCCACCCGATCGGAAAAACGCGCTCCGCACACCAGCAGCAAATCACATTCGCGCGCCGCTTTGTTGGCGGCGTAGGTGCCATGCATACCCACCATACCGAGCCACAGCCGGTGCTCCGGCGGGAATCCGCCGAGTCCCATCATGGACGAACACACCGGAATATCCTGCTGCTCCGCCAGCGCCAGCAGCTCCTGCTCGGCATCCGACGAGATCACACCGCCGCCGAAATAGATCAGCGGCTGGCGGCAGCCTTTCAGCAGCTCGCGCGCCGTGTCGATCCGCTCGGCTTTCGGCGGCGGACAGGGGCGCTTTTTCTCCGGTTGGGCGGGGGTGTATTCCGCCAGCGTACCGGTGACATCCTTGGGAATATCCACCAGCACCGGACCGGGGCGGCCGCTGCGGGCGATCAAGAACGCCTGGCGAATGGTATCCGCCAGATCCTCCACCCGCTTGACGATAAAATTATGTTTGGTGATGGGCAAGGTCACGCCGGTGATGTCCACCTCCTGGAACGAGTCGCGTCCCAGCAGCGGCACAGACACATTGCCGGTGATCGCCACGATCGGAACCGAGTCCATATACGCGGTGGCGATGCCGGTGACCAGATTGGTGGCGCCGGGGCCGGAGGTGGCGATGCAAACGCCCACCTTGCCGGTGGCACGGGCATAGCCGTCGGCGGCGTGCGCCGCGCCCTGTTCGTGCGCGGTCAGCACATGGCGGATGCGGTCGCTGTATTTATACAGCGCGTCATAGATGTTCAGCACCGCGCCGCCGGGATATCCGAACACGCAGTCCACGCCTTGCTCCAGCAGGCATTCCATCAAAATTTCGGAACCGTTTTTCTGCACACTTGATCCTTCCTTGCTTTTGGAAATCCATCCTGTTCGGATGCTATAAAAAAGCCTCCGCCTCTCGGCGAAGGCTTTTTTGCAGGGCGATGCCCTTTTACTCGTTGTCCTCGTCCTCGCCGCAGCAACCGCAGCCGCAGTCGTCCTCGCAGCACTCGTCCAAATCAAATTCCAGATGCTCGCCGCAGTTCGGGCACTCGACGCCGCCATCCAGCAAGGTGTCCTCGTCCACGCAGAACTCGGTGTCACAGCTGGGGCAAGTCACATCGTAGAACTCGTCATCATCGTGATGGCAACCGCAATCGCAATCGTCATCATAATCCTCGTAGTCCTCATAGTAGTCCATTTCCAGCTGATCCAGATCTTCGTCGATCGCGTCCACCTGCTCGGTCAGCTCAGAGGTGTAATCCTCCAGATCCTCAACAGACAGCGCCAGATCGGCCAGCACGTCCATGATCGCTTTCCACAGCTTGCCCTCGTTGCTTTCGGGGTCGATCTTCATGCCTTCCATCAGGCCCTTGAGATACGCTACTTTTTCCGTGATAGTCATAACCATATGCCTCCTTTTGCACAGTGTGTGGTGCGCAAAAAATTACGCACGCTCCATATACTCGCCGGTGCGGGTGTCGATGCGGATCATTTCGCCCTCGTTGATAAACAGAGGCACGCGCACTTCCGCGCCGGTTTCCAGCGTGGCGGGTTTGGTCGCGTTGGTAGCGGTGTCGCCCTTAAAGCCGGGGTCGGTCTGGGTGACCTGCAGCTCCACAAAGTTGGGGGGATCGATACCGAACACCTTGCCCTTGTAGGACGCGACCTTACAGATCATGTTCTCTTTCACAAACTTGAAGTTGTCGGACAGCAGATCCTTGCCGATCGGCATCAGCTCGAAGGTTTCCTGATCCATAAAGTAGTACAGGTCGCCATCGTTGTAGGAATACTCCATGTCCTTTCTCTCGACATACGCGGTCGGGAATTTGTCGGTGGGGCTGAACGTTTTTTCCACCACGGAACCGGCGATCACGTTGCGGATCTTGGTGCGGACAAACGCCGCGCCTTTACCGGGTTTCACATGCTGAAATTCGATGATCTGGTACACGTTACCGTCCATTTCAAAGGTAACGCCGTTGCGAAAATCACCTGCAGAAATCATACTATAATCCTCCTGTGTTGCACTGTTTGGATAAAAGGTATACCCAGTATACCGTATTTGCCGCGACATTTCAAGACGAAACCGGAAAATTTTCACGGTTTATTCACGGTTTGGCGGTGTTTTTTACAGCACCAGCAGCTCTTTGGGGCTGACGGTCAGGTCTTCGCAGCCGTCTTTCGTGATCAGCGCCATATCCTCGATCCGCACGCCGAACCGTCCGGGCAGGTAGATGCCCGGTTCCACCGTGACCACGCTGCCCACCTGCAGGCAGGTATCCTGCGCCGACGGCGCCATCACCGGGGCTTCGTGGATCTCCACCCCCACACCGTGACCGGTGCTGTGGCCGAAATAGTCGCCGTAACCGGCGGCAGCGATCACATCCCGCGCCGCCGCATCACCGGCTTTGCAGGACAGCCCCGCGTGCAGCGCTTTGAGCGAGGCGCGCTGCGCTTGCAGCACCGTGTTGTACACGGCTTTTTGCTCGTCGCTCACCTGCCCCGCCGCCACGGTACGGGTCATATCCGAATGCCAGCCGTCCACCACCGCGCCGAAATCCATCGTGATGAAATCGCCCGGCTCCACCACCTTGTCGGTGGGAACCCCGTGGGGCAGCGCGCTGTTGGCACCGGACACCACGATAAAGTCGAATGCCACCCGCTCGGCACCTTGCCGGCGGATGCAAAATTCCAGCTCCAACGCGATCTCGCGCTCGGTCTGACCGGCGCGGATATAGCGGACAATATGGTCAAAGCCGTATTCGGTCAGCGCTTGTGCCTGACGAATACAGGCGATCTCCTGCGGCGTTTTGCACAACCGCTCCGCGTGCAGCCATTCATCCAGCGACGCATCGCCGACCCATTCCGCCTCCGGCAGCAGCTCGCGCCAGCGGCGCAGCTCCGCCACCGGCATTGCCGATGCCTGCACATACACCCGCGACACGCCGTGCGCCGCAAACAGCTCGTGCAGCGTTTCGGACAGCCGCTTGTACATCCGGCACTCCATCGCGGTGATGGCGCGCTCGGCGGCTTCGATATACCGAAAATCGGTCAAAAAGCACGCGTATTCCGGCGTGATCAGCACACACCCGGCGCTGGACGGAAACCCGGTGAGATACCGCCGGTCGTGCGCCGTGGTCACCAGCAGCGCTTCCCCTTTTTGCAAATGCGCCGCCAACGCCTCCACATGGGTCATACGATCGCCTCCAATGCCTCCAGCGCCAGCAGATAGCTGTTGGCGCCAAAGCCCGCGATCTGCCCTTTGCATACCGGCGCGATCACCGAGGTGTGGCGAAACTCCTCGCGCGCGTGGATGTTGGACATATGCACCTCCACCACCGGCAGCCGAATCGCCGCGATCGCGTCGCGGATAGCGTAGCTGTAATGGGTGTACGCGCCGGCGTTGAGCACAACGCCGTCATAAGTACCCATCGCGGCGTGCAGCTGATCGATCAGCGCGCCCTCGCTGTTGGATTGGAAAAAATCCACCTGCATCTGCCGCGCGGCGGCATGGTCGCGGATGCGGTCGCACACCGCTTCGTAGGTATCGGTGCCGTACACGCCCGGTTCCCGCATTCCCAGCAGGTTCAGATTGGGACCGTTCATCACCAGAATATGTTTCATGGCTGTTCCTCCTTTGCCAATTGCTCCCACAGCAGCTGCATGGTGCGGGCATCCTCCGCCTGTGTGCCGCTGGATTCGCAGATCACCACCGGCGACAGCCCGCGCTCCGCGATCAGCGCCATCAGCGGCTGCGGTTCGGGACCAAACACATCGTCGGCAAAGGTCAAATGCCGTTTTTCGCCCCCGGTGGTGTATTCGATTTTGGAAAAATGAATATGGAACGCGCGGCCGCGCTGCTCGCCCAGCCGGTTATGGATCGCATCCAGCGCGGCGGCATACGCCTCGCGGCTGTTCATTGCGCCGCCGGTGCGGCAGTTGAGGTGACCGAAATCAATGCAGGGGTACAGCCGTTCGTCCACCCCGCACATTTGCAGCACTTCGTCGAGATCGCCCAGCTGGTTGATCTTGCCCATGGTTTCGGGGCACATATGCACCGCGGACAATCCCTCGGCATCCAACACCGCCTGCGCCTCGCGCAGCGTTTCACACGCCAGCGCGGTCGCCTCCTCCCGGCTGCGGCCGCCAAGCCCGCCCGGATGCACCACAATGCGGTCGCCGCCCATCCAGTGTACCAGACGGGCGCTGTCCAGAATATACCGCACACTGTTGTGGCGCTTTTCCTCGTCCGCCGAGGCGAGCGAGATATAATACGGGGCGTGCACCGATACCGCCACGCCGTGTTCGGCGGCTTTTTTGCCGAACGCTTCGGCGGTCGCCTGGGTGGTGCGCACCCCGCGCCCGCACTGATATTCATACGCTGTCAGCCCCATCTGGGCGATCCAGCCGGGCGCTTGCATCGTCGATTTGAATCCGGCGGCCGCAAACGCGTCGCTGTTGCCCGCCGGTCCGAATTTCGGGTTCATTTCGCCATCCTCCCGCTGTGTTTAAGATGGTGTGCGGTCGTCCGGATACCGGCGTGCCAGCATCCAGCGTTCGCACTTGCGCTTGAGCTGAATGGTGGGCTTACCCTGTTCCAGCTCGATCGGGTCCAGCATGATGGAGCGCATTCCGCACAAATTCGCGCCCACCACATCGGTAAACATCTGGTCGCCCACAATGGCGCACTGCCGCCGGGGCAAGCCCAGCCGCCGCGCCCCGCGCAGATATCCCACCGGCGACGGTTTGCAGGCAAAAGCAATGCAGCGCAGCCCGATTTTTTGCGCAAACGGGCGCACCCGCCGCGGCAGTCCGTTGGATACCACCGTCAGCGCGATACCTTGCTGCTGCATGCGCTGCAGCCACGCCGCCACAGCGGGATCCAGCTCCTGACTTTTGTAGCGGGTCAAGGTGTTGTCCACATCCAGCAGCAATCCCCGCACGCCCAGCGCGCGCAGGTCATCAGCGGTGATATCTGTGATGCGGTGCTTGCGCACCGTAGGGTAAAACAGCGGCATGGCAGTTCTCCTGTCCTCGATTAGTGTGCGCGCCGGTGCGCGCGTCATGCGGCCCATAAGCAAAAAAGCGGGCGCAACCGCCCGCTTTTTCGTGAATTATTTGTACTTTCTCTTGCGAGCGGCCTCCGACTTCTTTTTGCGTCGCACAGAAGGCTTCTCGTAGTGCTCTCTTTTGCGCACCTCAGCAAGAGTACCCGCACGAGCGCAGGACTTTTTGAAACGCCGCAGGGCGCTGTCCAGACTCTCGTTGTCTTTTACTCTGATTTCCGACATACCGTATTCCCTCCCTCCGCCAACTAGCAGGGGTATTACACAAATTGCGCAACTGTTATTATATACTACTCTTGCCCGTCCGTCAAGAGTTTTTATACATTTTCATCGAAACCAGCCGCACAAAAGCGTTTTTCCGTGCAATTGCAGGATATGCATCGTGTCCAGACCGCGATTTTGCCGCGCTTTACCGCGGGCGAACCACGATGTTGACCAGCTTGCCGGGCACATACAGCTCTTTAACAATGGTGCCGGCTGCGATCGCCGCAGCGATCTTCTCGTCCGCTTTGGCCGCCGCCAGCGCCGCCGCCTGATCGGCATCCGCCGGAATGGTCAGCCGCGCGCGGATTTTGCCGTTGATCTGCACCGCGATCTCCACCGTCGATTCGACGCATTTGCTTTCGTCATACGACGGCCACTCGGCGTGCGCCAGCTGTCCGCCATAAGCGAGCGTTTCCCAAATCTCTTCGGTCATATGCGGAGCAAAGGGGTTGAGCAAGATCAGCAGAATGCGATATTCCTCGCGGGTAACGCCGCCGTTCGCCGCAAAATCATTGAGCAACGCCATCATCGCCGCGATAGCGGTGTTGTATTTCAGATTTTCAATGTCCTCGCCCACCTTGCGGATGGTCTTGTTGACCGCGATCTCCAGCTCCGGACGCACACCGTCGCCCGCCACGATGCTGTCCTGCAGCGCCCACACACGCTCGAGGAAGCGGCGGCATCCACGGATACTGGCGCTGGACCACGGCGCGGCTTTTTCAAAGTCGCCGATGAACATTTCGTACAGACGCATGGTGTCGGCGCCGTATTCGTTGACGATCTCGTCCGGGTTGACCACATTGCCGCGCGACTTGGACATTTTCTCGCCGTTTTCGCCGAGGATCATACCATGGCTGGTGCGCTTGGCATAGGGTTCCGGCGTGGGCACCACACCGATGTCGTACAGGAATTTATGCCAGAAGCGGCTGTACAGCAGGTGCAGGGTGGTGTGTTCCATACCGCCGTTGTACCAGTTGACCGGCATCCAGTATTCCAGCGCCTCTTTGGACGCCAGCTCTTTGTCGTTGTGCGGGTCGCAATAACGCAGGAAGTACCACGAAGAACCGCCCCACTGCGGCATGGTGTCGGTTTCGCGCTTGGCGGGACCGCCGCAATGCGGGCAGGTAGTGTTCACCCACTCGTCGATCGCCGCCAGCGGCGATTCGCCGTTATCGGTCGGCTCGTAGCTTTCCACCATCGGCAGCCGCACCGGCAGCTGATCCTCCGGCACCGGCACAAAGCCGCATTTCGGGCAATGCACGATCGGAATCGGCTCGCCCCAATAGCGCTGACGCGAGAACACCCAGTCGCGCAGCTTAAAGTTCACCTTCTGCTCGCCGATGCCCTTATCGGTCAGCCACTGGACGATGGCTTTTTTCGCCTCGTCCACCGTCATACCGTCCAGGAAACCGGAATTCACCATCACACCGGTAGCGCAATCGGTGAACGCCTCTTTTTCCACATCGCCGCCCTTGACCACTTCAATAATGGGCAGATCGAATTTTTTGGCGAACTCCCAGTCGCGGGTATCGTGGGCAGGCACCGCCATGATCGCGCCGGTACCGTAGGACACCAGCACATAGTCGGAGATAAAGATCGGAATTTCGCGACCGTTGACCGGGTTGATCCCCATCACGCCGTCCAGCCGCACACCGGTCTTGTCTTTGGCGACCTCGGTGCGTTCAAAATCGGATTTGCGCGCCGCCTCTTCCTGATACGCGCGCACTTCGTCGATGTTGGTGATGCGATCTTTCCACTCCTCGATCAGCGGATGCTCCGGCGACATAACCATATAGGTTGCGCCGAACAGCGTGTCGGGGCGGGTGGTATAAATCTCCACCGTTTGACCCGCGGTGGTGTTGAACTTGACCTGTGCGCCGGTGGAACGGCCAATCCAATGGATCTGCTGCGCCCGCACGCGGTCGGGATAGTCCACCAGATCCAGATCGTCGATCAGACGCTGGGCGTATTCGGTGATCTTCAGCATCCACTGGCTCTTGACCTTGCGCACCACTTCGCCGCCGCAGCGTTCGCACACGCCGCCCACGACCTCTTCGTTCGCGAGCACGCATTTGCAGGAGGTGCACCAGTTAACCGCCATCTCTTTTTTATATGCCAGCCCGTGCTTGAACAGCTGCAAAAAGATCCACTGTGTCCATTTATAGTACGAGGGGTCGGTGGTGTTGATCTCGCGCGTCCAGTCGAAGGACAGACCCAGCGACTGCAGCTGCGATTTGAACCGCGCCACATTGTTTTTGGTCACGATTTCGGGGTGGATATGATTTTTGATCGCGAAGTTTTCGGTGGGCAGACCAAACGCATCCCATCCCATCGGGTACAGCACATTATAGCCCTGCAAACGGCGTTTGCGCGCCACCACATCCAGCGCCGTATAGGAGCGCGGGTGTCCCACATGAAGCCCCTGCCCCGACGGATACGGGAACTCGACCAGCGCGTAAAATTTCGGCTTGTCGGTGTCCTGCGACGCGGCAAAGGTGTTTTCCTTTTCCCAAACAGCCTGCCATTTCTTTTCAATGGACGACGGATCGTACTTCATTTGCTTTACTCCTCATCTGCTATAAATTCTTGCACATCCAGCTGGCGGCCGTCTTTCCACAGCCGCTCCAGATCGTAAAACTGGCGGGTGTCCTCGCGGAACACATGCACCATCACGCTGCCGTAGTCGATCAAAATCCAGCTGGCGGAGGAGTAGCCCTCCACCCGCAGCGGCTGAATCCCCTGCTGCGACAGATCGTATTCCACATAATCGGCCAGCGATTTCACCTGTGTGTTGCTGGAGCCGTTGGCAATCACAAAATAATCGCCCAGCGATGTCAGTTCGGTCACCTGAATGACCTGAATGTCGTCTGCCTTGTGCTTATCCAGCGAGGTGACAACGCGGGTTACCAGATCGTTATTTTCCATAGAGTCAGCTCTCCTTCAATTTAAGCGGCCACCGCGGCAGTGGTCGTGGTGGTGGTCGCTTTGGTCGTGACCTTGCCCTTCTGCTTTTCGATCACTTCCGCCATCGTCTGCTTTTTGGTGCTGGCGCCGCTGCCGCCGGTAATGATCTCGGTCACGCCCAGATCGGTTTCTTCGATCTGTTTGCCGTAGATCTCCTTGCCGTATGGGTCAAACGACTGCCGCAGCAGCTTGAGCAGATCCTGTTTATACACCGAGAACATGGTTGCACCGCTCAGCGTGGCGGCCTCGCCCGGCATACGATACATCGTCATGGACGACAACGGCACATCCTTGAGATCCAACAAAATATCGGTGATGGTTTCGGCATCGGTATCGGTGCGCATCGGCGATTCGCCGTTCATCACCTCGCCGATCACGCCTTCCTCCGGCGAATCGGGGTCGAGGTTGATCAGCGTGTCTTTATCCATCGCCATCAGGCGCTGCAGCAGCGCAGCGTACACCTGGCGACAGCTGATAATGCGCGACAGATCGCCGTTTACCCCGGACGAGCGGTCGGTGATATATTGCAGCGCGGCTTTGCCGTCCAGCGTCCGCACACCGGTGGCGTATTCCTGATCGCCTACCGTCATATAGCTGCTCAGCTGAATATCCACGCCGCCGACCAGATCCACCAGCTGCACCAGCGTGTTCTGGGAGAGGATGAAGTAGTGATCCACTGGCAGTCCGTATTGGTCGTTGAACACCCGGATCAGATCGCGATACGCCGATCCGGCTTTTTTGGTAATGGCGGCACCGCAGCTTTCAATGTTGTGCTTGCCGTCCTTGATCTCGTCCGCGTTCACCTCGCGGCGGCAGACGTCGCACCATTGCAGCGGGCGGGGATTGTTCCACACGTTGCCGATGCGTTTGACATCCCATGTGTCGCTGTCGCCCAGATAGGTATCCACCGGCACTTCCAGGAAGTTGACGGTTTTGGCCTCGTGGTCAAAGCACGCCAGCGACAGCATTTCCATGCTGCTGTCGTTCTTTTTACCCAGCAGACCCAGCAGATAATAGGACACCTTGTTCTGATAGCTGCTGGGGGTCATATCATAGCTTTCGGTTGCGATGTTGCTGTCCACCTTTTCATCGCTGGTGAAGAAGGTGTTGTACAAAATCTGGCCGATCTGCACCAAAAAGAACAGGGTGACCAAAATCAGCACCGTGAGCAGCGACACCAGCACAATTTTGCCGGTGGACTGCTTTTTCTTTTTCCGCCGGGGCGCGGGCGAGCGCTGTCCGCTCGTCTGGCGCGGCGCATAGGATGACTGCTGCGCCGCCACCCGTTTGGACAGATCCACCTGTCCGCTGCGCGTTTTATCCCGTCTGTCTTTTGCCATGGTACGACCTCCTTAACGGCGAAACCGCGTTTCGCCCCTTATATGCGTTTCATTACCACTTCGTTATACGCGGCCAGCGTATCCGGATGGATCGCCTTTTTCTGATCCACCAAATCGCGGATGGAATAGCACAGTGCGTATTCCATCGCCGGTTCTAGCCCGATCTCCACCTGCCGGCGCATCTCGTCCACATCCGGATAGTCCCGGTCGGCCGAGGTGAAATCCGCCAGATACAGAATTTTTTCCAGCAAGCTCATGCCGGCGCGCGCCGTGGTGTGGTAGCGCACCGCGCGGATGATCTCTTCATCCTCCACGCCCAGCACCTTTTCCAAAAACACTGCGCCGCTGTGGGCATGCCACAATTTGGGCGCCTGTTTTTCCACATCATCCTGTAGTATATCAAAATCTTTCAGGATTTGCAACTGGGCATCGCCCGCGGTGTCCTTCAAAATATCGTGCAGCAGCCCGGCGGTGTAAGCGCGCGCCGGATCAGCCCCGTATTTTTCCGCCAGCCGCCGCGCTTCCTTGGCGACTTCCAGCGAATGATGAAAGCGGCGCTCGGTGAGCCGCCCTTTGATGATGTCCACAAATTGTTCGTCGGTCATGATCGTATTCATCGCCTTTTTTGTAGTATACAGCCCTTCGCGGGCAATGTAATCCGCCACCGGGGCGGGCAGCCAACGCGAGGTATCCTCCCCCGCTGCCAGCGCTTTGCGCAGTGCGGTGGACGACACCGGCATCAGCGGCAGATCCGCCACCACGCACCGCGCACCCTGCTGTTCCAGCTCGGCAGCGTAAGCGCGCAGCTGCGCCGCGTTTTGCGCATCCCGCGGGGCGGCACACAGGGTGGCCATGCGTGCAATATCCGCGAACCGCCACCACGACCCCAGCGTCAGGAACATATCCGCGCCGGTGATCAAAAACCACTCCGCCTGCGGCTGCGCCGCGGTCAGTGCTTGCAGCGTATCCACCGTGAAGCTCGCGCCCCCGCGGGCGATTTCCCAATCCGACACGGTGAACAGCGGGTCGTCCTGCACCGCCAGTCGGCACATATGCAGCCGTTTGTCCGGCGGCGCCATGGAGGTTTTCACTTTATGCGGAGGGATGGCGGTGGGCATCAGGATCACCTGATCCAACGACAACCGCCGCGCAAACCCCCGCGCCAGCTCCAAATGTCCGTTGTGGATGGGATCGAATGTCCCGCCCAGCATGGCTATGCGCATAGTTCCCCCTACTCCGCCGACCAATCGACGGCTTGCAGCGCCTGTTCCAGCGCCTCGCTCACATGGCTGCCCTGTTCCGCTTTTTCAATCGTGGGCAGCATCAACAGCACCCCTGCCCACACCATAAACAGCGACAGCACATACACCCACGCCTGGGTGGTGTTGCGCATAATGATGAGCCACAGCACCGCCGTCACCGTCAGGATCGCGCCCAGCGGGCGGCACATCCGTCCGGTGAAGCGGTCAAACACCCGCTGAAAATGGATGTCGCAGCCGCCGTCCGGGCGCGCCGTCAGCCACACCCGCAGGAAATAGTGTTTATAGTAATAGTTCCGCTCGGCGGGCGTTTCATAAGGAAAATGCACCCGAAACTCCTCTTTGCCAAACGGTTTGACCACCAGCCCGCTGTCGGGTTCGGGAACGCGTTCCCGCGTTTGCACGCACCAGCGCTGCAACAGCGCGCGGCACGCAGCCTCTGACTGGTCACAGGGCACCACGCGCTCCTCTTCTACCGGGGCGTAGCGTGTTTTCCAAAGCATGACAGGTTCCTCCTTTGGATGGGGATGTTGTCGGTCAGCGCGGCAGCTTGATCTGCGGCTGCTCCGGGTTGGGGCGATACAGCACAAACACCCGGCCGATCACCTGCACCACCTGCGCCGACACCGCCGCCGCCAGCTGATCCGCCGCTTCGCGGGCGGACAGCGGCGCAGTTTCCAGCACCTTGCCTTTGATCAGTTCACGGGCGGTCAACGCATCGTCCGCCTGTTTCAAAATGGTATCCGCCATGCCGCCTTTGCCCACATGCACGATGGCTTCCAGCGGGTTGGCGAGCGAGCGCAGATACGCGCGTTGTTTGCTTGTCATATATTTTTCTTCCTTTCGATGTCTATAACTAAAAATACAGCATTGGCAGGTCGTGGTCATATGTTGAGAGGTTTTCTTCTATAACCTTTGCCTTTTCCTCGCCTGTTTCCAATAGTTGAGTATTTATAAATTCCACAAAGGCATCCGATCCATAGCAAACACCTTTTTTCCTGCCATCTTCTACAACCCAATACCCATGGTCGTTGTCTTTATTATGCATCCATTTATCAAATGCCTTTTGATACTTTCTTGGGTATGCGGCGATTCTCTCCGGCACTTCCAACAAATCAACATCATAGGTGAAATGCAGCAAAAGTTTGCTCACGGTGTCATCGCCCTTCCAAATACGCCGCCAGCTTTTCACGGAACGCCCGCAGTGCCCGGCCACGGTGGCTGATCGCGTCCTTTTCTTCCGCCGACAACTCGGCATAGCTGCGACCGTCCTCCACCACGAACACGGGGTCGTAGCCGAACCCGCCCTCACCGCGGGGAGCATCGCCGATCACGCCCGGGCATTCGCCCCGCGCGGTCAGCGTGTCGCCGTTCGGGAACACGCAGCACACCGCCGAGACAAAATGCGCACCGCGCTTGTCCGCCGGCACCCCTTGCAGCTCGTGCAGCAGTTTTTGAATGCGATCGGCATCGGTCGCGCCCTCTCCCGCGTACCGCGCCGAGTACACCCCCGGCGCACCGTCCAGCGCGTCCACCATCAAGCCGGAATCGTCGGCGATGGCGGGCAGTCCGGTTTCCTTACAGGCGGACGCGGCTTTCAGATACGCGTTCTGTTCAAAGGTGGTGCCGGTTTCCTCCACCTCGGGCAGCTCGCGCCCGAGATCGCGGTCGGTCACCGCGTCAATACCGAGCGGCTGCAAAATGCGCGACAGCTCGATCAGCTTTTTGGGGTTGTGGGTCGCCACAATATAACGCATAGCGGTTCCTCCTTATTCCGTGAACAGGCTGCGGGCAAAATCTTCGGGATCAAACGGCTGGAGATCGTCGATCCCCTCGCCCACGCCGATGTATTTCACCGGCACATCCAGATCCTGCTTCACCGCCAGCACCACCCCGCCGCGGGCGGTGCCGTCCAGCTTGGTGAGCACGATGCCGGTGATACCGGCGGCATTTTTGAATTCCCGCGCCTGGTTCACCGCGTTTTGACCGGTGGTCGCATCCAGCACCAGCAGCACTTCCTTGGCGGCGCCGGGCAGTTCGCGGTCGATCACGCGGTTGATCTTGGACAATTCGTCCATCAGATTCTTCTTGTTGTGCAGCCGCCCGGCGGTGTCACACACGATGACATCGGTGCCCCGCGCTTTGGCGGCGCTGATGGTATCAAACACCACCGCGGCGGGGTCCGCCCCTTGGGTGTGCTTGACCAGATCCACACCGGCGCGGTCCGCCCATACCTGCAGCTGCTCGATCGCGGCATCGCGGAAGGTATCCGCCGCGCCCAACAGCACCTTGTGCCCCTGCGCTTTGAGTCCGGCGGCCAACTTGCCGATGGTGGTGGTTTTGCCCACGCCGTTGACCCCGATCACCAGAATGATCGAGGGTTTGGTGGACAGGTTCAGCTCCTGCCCGCCGCGCAGCATCTCCGCCACGATCTCCGCCAGCAGACGCTTGACCTCGTCGGGATCGGTCACACCCTGCTCTTTCACCTTCTTGCGCAGCTCGTCGCAGATAAACGCGGAGGTGTTGGCTCCCACATCCGCCATAATCAAAATCTCTTCCAGCTCTTCAAACAATTCCTCGTCAATTTTGGTAAAGGAATGCAGCATAGAATTGACCGAATGCATCAGGGAATCGCGCGTTTTTTTGAGTCCCTGTCCGATTTTACTAAAAAAGCCCATGATAACCTCCTTGGGTAGGTCTTATACCGACAAGCCCAGCTTTTGCTCCACCTCGCTGGCGCGCAGCTCCAACAGCTTGGACACGCCCTGCTCCTGCATGGTCACGCCGTACAGCACATCCGCCTCTTCCATCGTGCCGCGGCGGTGGGTGATGACAATAAACTGGGATTGGTCGCACATCCGCCGCAGATAGGACGCATAGCGGTCCACATTCACATCGTCCAACGCGGCTTCGATCTCATCCAGCACGCAGAAGGGCGATGGTGTCACCTTTAGGATAGCGAACAGCAGCGCGATCGCCGCCAGCGCCTTTTCGCCGCCGGACAGCACTTCCAGATTCAGAATCTTCTTGCCAGGCGGCTGCACCCGCATTTCGATGCCGGAATGCAGCACATCCTCCGGCTCGGTAAGCAGCAGCTCGCCTTTGCCGCCGCCGAACAGCTCGGAAAACACCTCGCCGTAGTGGTGGTTGATCAGCCGGAACTGCTCGATGAAGATATCCCGCATCTGCACGGTCAGCTCGTCGATCAGCTTGAGCAGATCGGCGCGGGACACTTCGACATCCTTGACCTGGGCGGACAAAAATTCGTAGCGCTCGCTGACCTCTTTGTATTCTTCGATTGCGTCCACATTGACGCTGCCCAACCGCCGGATACGGTTTTTGATCTCGTTTAACCGGCGGGAGGCTTCGGTCAGATCCTCAATGGGTTTGGCGATCTGCTCCGCCTCGGCGCGGGTCAGCTCGTATTCTTCATACAGCTTGCGGGAAATATCCTCGGTTTCGCGCTCGGCGGCGGCGTATTTTTCTTCCATCCGCGCCACCTCGCGACCCGCCAGCTCGCGTTCGTCGCTTTTTTCGCGGCTTTGCCGCCGCAAAGCGGTCTGGCGCTCCTCTTCCTTGGCGCGGCGTTCCGCCAGCGCTTGCAGCTGCTCGTCCGCCTGCGCCATCTGCCGGCGCTGCTCCTGTGCGCGACCGAGAGTATCCTCGATCTCTTTATCGCGCCGGGCAGCGGTTTGTTCCAGCTCGCTGATCTGCTGCGCCAGTCGCTGGCGATAGCCCGCCGCGTCATCCCGGCGGGCGGTCAAATCCTCGATAGCGCGGGCGGCGGCTTCGCTTTCCTTTTGGAACCCGAGCACCGCCAGCTTGACATCCGACAGCGCCGCCGACAGCGTTTCCCGCTGCTCCGCCAGTTGCTGGCGACCGCCGCTCAAGGCGGTCATTTTCTGCTCCACCGCCTGTTTGTCATCGGTGAGGGCGGCAATGCGCTCGTCCGCCTGCCGCATCGCCGCGCGGTTTTCCTCCGCACGGGCGGTCAGGGTCGCGATGTCACACTGCGCCGCTTGTTCCGCGGCGGCGGCGGATTGTGCCTGCTCGGTCAGGCGGCGGCGATCGCTTTCAAACCGAATCTTATCCTCCTGCGCGGTGGACAGCTCGCCTTGAATACCGCTGCACTGCGCCTGGGCGGCGGCAACCTCCTGCTGCAGCGCCTTGTATTGCTCCATCGCCTGCGCCGCCTGTTGACGCAGGGCGGTTTCTTCCTCTTTCAGGGCGGCGATCTCGTTGCGGCGAGAAAGCATGCCCCCGCTTTTCACACTGGAACCGCCGGTCATGGAACCGCCCGCGTTGACCACCTGTCCGTCCAGCGTGACAATGCGGAACCGGTAGCTGTATTTGCGGGCGATGCTCACGGCGTAGTCGAGATCCTCCGCCACAGCGGTGCGTCCCAACAGGTTGCGCACCACTTCGGTATATTGCGGGTCGCACGTCACCAGATCGCTCGCCAGCCCCACAAAGCCCAGCTCGTTTTCCAGCCCTTTTTCGGTCAGTGTGCGTCCCTTGATAGTGGTCAACGGCAGGAAGGTTGCGCGTCCCCCGCGGTTCTCTTTCAGATACGCGATACCGCGCTTGGCGTCCTCTTCGCGGTCGCACACCAGATGCTGTCCCGCGCCGCCCAGCGCCGTTTCCACCGCCAGCGCATATGCCGCGTCGGCATCCAGCAAACGGGACACCGGCCCATGGATGCCGCGCAGAGTGCCGCGCTGGGCTTGCTGCATCACCATTTTGATGCTGTGACCAAAGCCCTCCATGTTGCGTTCCAAATCTTCCAAAATGCGGGCGCGGCGCTGTTTTTCCTGCACATCCAGCATCCGCTGATCCGCGACCTGCTTTTGCTCGTCCCGCTTTACCTCGCGGCTTTGCAGCCGCATTTGATAGCCGCGCAGCTCGTTTTGCAAACTTTCGATCTGCTCGCAGCAGGCAGCATACGCCTGTTCACATTCGGTCAGCTCCTGCCCGGCGCGGGCGACCTGCTGTTCGCGGGCGGCTTTGCCGGTTTCCAGCTCGCCGAGCCGCTCTTCGATCTCTTTCAGCGAGGATTGCGCGGTGACCTGTGCCACCCGCACATCCGAAATTTGCAGCGCAATGGCGCTCGCCTCGCTGGACAGCGTTTCCATCTGCCCCGACCGCTGGTCGCTGTCGCGGGACAGCGCCGCGATCTGCTCGGTCAGCTCCAGCTGGCGATGCTCTTTTTCCGCCACCGCACGCGCCAGCTCGTCTATTTGGGCGGTGCGCGCCGCGATCTCCTGCCGCAGCTGCTCGTCGCCGGTTTCCGATTGGGCGATTTCGCCCTGTATGCGGGCGATGTTCTCCTGATTGTGCGCCTGGTCGTTGCGCAGCACTGCCGCCTGCGCTTCCAACGCGGCGGCCTGTTCTTCCTGCTCGTGCTGGCGGCGGCGCACGGTATCCATCTGGATCGCCCATTGCTGAGACAAGCGGCTGGATTCCTCCATATGCGCTTCCGCTTCGCTGATGGCCTCGCCCGCCTGTTCATACTGGGTGCGCGCCAGTTCCAGCTTGGAGCCGAGCGACCGCAGCGTGTCGCGGCTGGTTTGCAGCGTATGCAGCCACAGCCCGATCTCCAGTTCCTTTTTTTCGCCCGCCAGTTCCAAAAATTCCTTGGCTTTTTCCGCCTGCTGTTTCAGCGGACCGACGCGGTTTTCCAGCTCCTGCACAATGTCGCGCAGCCGCAGCAGGTTATCTTCGGTGGAGGCGAGCCGCCGCTCCGCTTCGTTTTTGCGGTAGCGGTATTTAGCGATGCCCGCCGCTTCTTCAAAAATTTCGCGCCGTTCGGTGGATTTGGACGACACAATGTCGCCGATACGCCCCTGACCGATGATGGAATAGCCATCCCGCCCAAGACCGGTATCCATAAACAGCATTTGCACATCCTTCAGCCGCACCGCCGCCTGATTGATGATGTATTCGCTTTTGCCCGAGCGATAATACCGGCGGGTCACCTTGACATCGTCGGCATCGAAATCCAGCTTGCGGGCGGTGTTGTCAAACACCAGTGACACTTCGGCAAAGCCCATGCCTTTGCGCTTTTGGGTGCCGCTGAAAATAACATCCTCCATATTGGAGCCGCGCAGGCTTTTGGAGGATTGCTCGCCCAGCACCCAGCGGATCGCATCGCTGATGTTGGATTTGCCGCTGCCGTTGGGGCCGACCACGGCGGTCATGCCCTGCCCAAAGCGCAGCACCGTTTTATCGGGGAACGACTTGAATCCGTGGATTTCGAGCGCTTTTAGAATCAATGGTGTCACCTCTATTGTTATGTATTCTCGATTTCAACCAAAACGCGGCGGGGCAAAACGGCAGGATCACCGCACACGGCGACCACATAGCCCTGTTCCCCCAGCCAGCGGATATTCTCTCGTTTTTGACCGATGGTTTTGGACAGCGCCGCGGGCGCCACCCGCAACTGCGCCGCCCCACCGGTCGGCAGCGCCTGTTGCAAAGCGGTCAGCGCCAGTTCGCGGTACAGTCGACTTTCGCACAGTTCGCGAAACGCCGGATGATACGGTCCCGCCACATAGTGCGACTCCACATCGCCGCCGGCGTGCAGCCCCATGCGGATAAGCGGGATACCCCGCTCCCATTCCACCAGCCGCAGCAGCTGTGCCCCCAGCTCCACCGCCTGTTCCAGCGTGGGAGGGGTGTAGCTGCCATCCCGCACCCAATCGGCGAGGCGGGTGTTCTCCACCACCACGGTGGGATAAATGCGCATGGTGTCCGGCTGCAGATCGCACAGCGCCTGCGCCGTGCGGATATCCTCCTGCGGGTCGCTGCCCGGCAAGCCGGTCATCATTTGCAGCCCCAGCGAAACATCATATGTATGAATCAGCGCGGCGGCGCGGCGCACATCGGCGGCGGTATGCCCCCGCTCGTTCTGCCGCAGCACCCGGTCGCACATACTTTGCGCGCCCAGCTCCACCGCCGTCACGCCATAGCGTTTCAGCCGTTCCAGCGTGGCGGGGTCGATCGCGTCCGGGCGGGTGGACAGACGAATGCCGCCAAACACCCCCGCCTGTACAAACGGAAATGCCGCTTGCAGCAGCGCGGTTTGCACCGCCGGATCCACCGCCGTAAAGCTGCCGCCGAAAAAAGCGATCTCGCTGTCCGCCGCGGCGGTATGCATGGTGTCCGCCGCCCGGCGGCAAGCCGCGGTGACGGCATCGGGTGTCAGCTCCTGCGTCTGCCCGCTGATCACCCGCTGGTCGCAAAAGCTGCACCGATGAGGGCAGCCCTTGTGCGGCACAAACAACGCCACATTGGTGTGGCGGGCGCGGCGCGGCTCAGTCGAGCCGGTCATAGCCCATCAGGCGCAGCGCTTCGCGCGCGGCTTGCTGCTCCGCCTCTTTTTTGCTGTGCGCCCGCCCGGTGCCAATCACATTGGAGTTCAGGTGCACCTCCACCGTGAACTTCTTTTGGTGGTCGGGACCGGATTCGCCCGCCAGCACATATTCCAGCTGTTCTTCCGGATTTTGCTGCACAATCTCCTGCAGCGCGGTTTTGTAGTCTTTGAACCGGCGCTGCTTTTGGCTGGCGAGCTCTTTTTGCAAAAACGGCAGCAAAAACTCCCGCACCGGCGGCAGTCCGCCGTCCAGATACATTGCGGCGATCACCGCTTCAAACGCGTCCGACAGGATGGAGGGGCGCTCGGCACCGCCGGTCATCCGCTCCCCTTTGCCCAGCAGCAGAAAATCGCCCAGTTTCAGCGTTTGTGCATAGCCGCTGAGCGCTTTTTCGCACACCAGCGACGCGCGCCGCTTGGTCAGCTCTCCTTCGGCGCCCTTATCGTGCGCAAACAGGTAGTCCGCTGTGATGAACCCCAGCACCGAATCGCCCAGGAATTCCAAGCGCTCGTTGCTGGAATGGCGCGCCTTGCCCTCGTTCGCATAGGACGAATGGGTCAGCGCGTGCTCCAGCAGCTCCGGATCGCGAAAGGTATAGCCCATCGCCTGCATCAATGGTTGTAACCGTGTATTCATATCGTTTATCCCTACATTCTATCCTCGATATAGCCCACCAGATCCTCCACCGTTTCAAATGCTTCCAGTTCATCGGTCGGGATCTCGATCATATACTGTGCCTCCAGCAGCACCGCCAGCTCGCTGCGGTCGTCGTCCGACAAATTCAGATCGTCCAGCAACGATGCCATTTCCACCTCGTCTGGGTCACAGCCGCACCGCCCGGCGGCGAATTGCGCCACCACATCCAAAACCATGGGTTATTCCGCCTCCTGCTGTGTCGGGTTTTGCTTCACCGCTTCGGTGATTTTATCGATCACGCCTTCTTCGGCAAAGGTCGCCGCCACCCGAATGGCGTGCTGGATCGCAGGCGCTTTGGAGTTGCCGTGGGTCTTGATGACCGGCTTGCTGACGCCCAGCAGCGGCGCGCCGCCGTATTCGGAGGTGTCCATTTTCTTCTTGAAGCCCGCCAGCTGCGGCTTGACCATCAGCGCCGCCAGCTTGGTTTTGGTGTTGGTCATAAAAATCTCTTTGATATTTTTGAGCAGCGCGTCGGTCACGCCCTCCATCATTTTCAGCACCACATTGCCGGTAAAGCCGTCCGCCACCAGCACATCCGCCGTGCCGAACGGGATGTCGCGGGCTTCCACATTGCCCACAAAGTTCAGCCCGCTGTCCTTCAGCAGCGCAAACGCTTCGTGCTGCAGCGCGCCACCTTTGCAATCCTCCACGCCGATGTTGATCAGTCCCACCGATACATCGCGTCCCATCACACTTTGCATATACAAGCTGCCCATCTTGGCAAATTGCAGCAGCATTTCGGGGCGGCAATCCACATTTGCGCCGGAATCGATCAGCATAAACGGCCCTTTGTTGGAGGGCATCAGCGGTGCCAGAGCGGCGCGGGATACGCCTTTGATGCGCTTGACGATAAAGGTGGAACCCATGATCATAGCGCCGGTGCTGCCCGCGGTGACAAACGCGTCGCCGTTGCCCGCCGCCAGCTGCCGCAGCCCTTCCGCCATCGAGCATTCCTTGTGCTCCTTCAAAATGCTGCGTGGCTCGTCATCCATCCCGATGACATCCGGCGCATGTATTATATCCATTTTGTGAAGCGAAATACCATTGTCGGCAGCGACCTTGCGGATCTGTGCCTCATCACCGGTCAACACAATATCGTGGCCATACGCCTCCACCGCCTGGGCGGCACCCCGGATCACTTCCAACGGCGCATTATCGCCGCCAAAGGCATCAACGATCACTTTCATAGCTTTTCATCCTTTCCGATTTGGTAAGGGGTCAGGTCGCCGAGCGCCCGTTCGGACAGCGCCGCATAGCGCAGACGTTTGTCACGAATTTTTTCGGGCAGCGGCGGCAGAATACCGAAATTCGCCCCCATGGGCTGGAACTGGGTCACGGTGCCATCGCTGATATACGCGGTGAGCGCCCCCATCATGGTGGTGCGGGGCAGCACCAGCGGCGCTTCTCCCCGCCAGCGGCGCACCGCGTTTTGCCCCGCCAGAATACCCGCCATCGCGGATTCCATATACCCCTCTACGCCGGTGATCTGACCGGCGAAAAAGAGAGCGGGGCGCGCTTTCAGCGCGTAATCCGCGCCCAGCAGACGCGGCGAGTCGATAAAGGTGTTGCGGTGCATCACGCCATAGCGCACAAAGGTGGCGTCATGCAGCGCGGGGATCATGCCGAACACCCGCTTTTGCTCCGGAAAGGTAAGGTTGGTTTGGAACCCCACCAGATTCAGCAGCGTGCCGGCGGCGTTTTCCCGCCGCAGCTGCAGCACCGCCCACGGGCGGTGTCCGGTGCGCGGATCGCGCAGCCCCACCGGCTTCATCGGACCAAAGCGGATCGCATCCAGCCCGCGGCTTGCCAAAATTTCGATCGGCATACAGCCCTCGTACACCTTGCGGTCGCCGGGCGTATCAAATTCGTGCAGCTGCGCACGCTGCGCCGAAACCAGCGCCGCATGGAACGCTTCGTATTCCTCTTTGTTCATCGGGCAATTGATGTAATCGCCCGCGCCGCTTTCCTCGTGGTCGTAGCGGGACGCGCAAAAGAACCGCTCCGGATCCACGCTGTCCGCCTCCACGATGGGGGCGGCGGCATCGTAAAAGCTGAGCGCGCCGCCGCACACTTCGCGGATCGCGGATGCCAGCGGTTCGGCGGTCAGCGGCCCGGTCGCCACCACGGTAATGCCCTCATCGGGCAGGGTGTCCACCCGCCCGCGCTCCACTGTGATCAACGGGTGTTGTTCGATGCGCCGGGTCACCCCGGCAGCAAACGCCTCGCGATCCACCGCCAGCGCTCCGCCCGCCGGCACCGCGCAGCTGTCTGCCACCGGCACACACAGCGAGCCCATGCGGCGCATCTCTTCTTTCAGCAGACCGGCGGCGCTGTCGATCCGCCGCGCCTTCAGCGAATTGGAACACACCAGCTCTGCCAGCAGCGGCTCGTGATGCGCGGGGGTATAGTGGTCGGGCTTCATCTCCCGCAAAACAACGGGTACGCCCTGTTCGGCGATGGCGAAGGCGGCCTCGCAGCCCGCCAGCCCGCCGCCGAGTACGGTTATCGCTTGTTTCATGCTTCGGTTTCCTTTTTCTTGGGAGCCGCCTCTTTTTCAAAGCCGCAGCCCTCGGTCAGGCAATACAGTCCGGCGTTGCGGCCTTTTTTCTTAAACAGGGTCTTGCCGCACTTGGGGCAGACCTCGCTCACCGGTTCGCTCCATGTCACAAAATCGCAGTTCGGGTAGTTGGAGCAGCCATAGAACTTGCGGTTGTTTTTGGATTTTTTGCCGACGATGTCGCCGCCGCACTTGGGGCAGATGCCGCCGGTCTTTTCCACAATGCGCTTGGTGTTTTTGCAATCGGGATAGCCCGGGCAAGCCAAAAACTTGCCGTAGCGCCCGGATTTGATCACCATTTTACGCCCGCACAGCTCGCACACCTCGTCGCTTTCCACTTCCGGCACCTTGATGCGCTCGCCCGACAGATTGTCCTCCGCCTTTTGCAGCGTGGCGGCAAAGCCCTTGTAAAAATCATCCAGAATGCTCACCCAATCGCGTTTGCCCGCCTCCACGCTATCCAGCTGGCGCTCCATGTTGGCGGTGAATTCGACATCCACGATCTCGGCAAAATTCTCTTTCATCAGCTGGGTGGTCACTTCGCCCAGCGCGGTGGGTTTGAGGGCTTTGCCCTCGCGCTCCACATATTCGCGGTTCAAGATGGTGCTGACGGTGGGCGCGAAAGTGGAGGGACGGCCAATACCGTTTTCCTCCAGCGCCTTGATCAGCGTCGCCTCGGTATAGCGGGCGGGCGGCTGGGTAAAGTGCTGGTTGCCCTTCAGATCGCGCAAGAACAGCAGATCGCCCTCCTCGAACGCGGGCAGCGCACCGCCGTCCTCTTCTTCTTCGTCCTTGCCCTCCACATACAGCACGGTGTAGCCGTCGAACCGCACAGTGTAGCCGGACGCTTTGAACACATAGCCGTTGGCTCCGATATCCACCTGGCAGGTATCCTGCACACAGTTGGCCATCAGGCTGGCGATGAACCGTTCCCAAATCAGCTTGTACAGCCGGTACTGGTCAGAGGTCAGCGACCCTTTGACCCGGTCGGGGGTCAGATCCGGCATCGAGGGACGAATCGCTTCGTGCGCATCCTGCGCGTTGCTGCGAGATTTGAAATAGCGCGGTTTTTCCGGCAGATACTGGTCACCGTAGCGCTCGCGGATGTAGTTGTTGCCCTCGCGGCGCGCATCCTCCGAGATACGCAGCGAGTCGGTACGCATATAGGTGATCAAACCGACCGCACCGATGCCCTCGACCTCCACGCCTTCGTACAGCTCCTGCGCCGTTTTCATGGTTCGGCGCGCGGCAAAGCCCAGCTTGCGGCTGGCTTCCTGCTGCATGGTGGAGGTGATAAAGGGCGGCGCGGGCGAGATCGACCGCTTGCCGCGTTTGACCTTGTCCACCCGGAACGACGCGTCTTTCAGCGCCGCCAGAATGGTATCGGTTTGCTCTTTGTCGGTGATTTTCAGCTTGCCGTTGCGGTCACCATACAGCTTGGCAGCAAATTTCTTGCCCTTTTCGGTCACCGAAAACAGTGCGTCGATGGTCCAGTATTCCTCGCTGACGAACGCGCGGATCTCTTCCTCGCGGTCCACCACAATGCGCACCGCTGCCGACTGCACACGACCGGCGGACAGCCCTTTGCGAATCTTTTTCCACAGGAAGGGGCTGAGCTTATAACCCACAATGCGGTCGAGGATCCGGCGCGCCTGCTGGGCGTTGACCAGATCCATATCCAGCTGGCGGGGATGCTCCATCCCCTGCTGCACACCGCTTTTGGTGATCTCGTTGAAGGTGATGCGGTTGTTGTCCGCGGGATCCAGCTTGAGTAGCTGCATCAAATGCCACGCGATGGCTTCTCCCTCGCGATCAGGGTCGGTTGCGAGAATCACGCCGTCGCTTTCGGCAGCCATTGCTTTCAGCTGCCGAATCAACGCCGATTTGCCGGGAATATCGGTATAGCGCGGCTTAAAATCGTGTTCAATATCCACGCCCAGCAGCGATTTGGGCAAATCGCGGATATGCCCCATCGACGCGGTCACCTCATAGCCGGAACCGAGATATTTCTGCACGGTTTTGGCTTTGGCGGGGGATTCCAAAATAACCAGCTTTGCCATATGCTGTTCATCATCCTTCATCTATAATCTAAACGGGGGCGGGTCACCGGCTATATTGCTGACCGGCGTGACAACGCGCTCCTCCCAAAATTTCCAATTCTGTCAGCACCGCCATCGCGCGGGCGGGGCTTAGCTCCGCTTTGGCAGCCAGCCAATCCACCGGGCGGGGCTGTTCCTGCAGCACCGCAAACATCCGACGGCCGTTTTCCGACGCGCCCTCCGGACAGGTAGTGCAGACCTCCGGCGAAGTGGCGGGCGGCGCTTCTTTATGCTTTTTGAACCGCGGTTCCCGCCGGGGCGGTTGCGCGGCATGGCGAGGCTGCAGCTGTCCCTGCGGCTGCGGCGGTTGCCACCGCGGCGCGGGTACCTTATCTGCCTCCTCCGGTTTCAGCAGATCGCCGAACCGGTCGCGGTATTGGCGCAAAATATCGGCGGGGCTTCCCACCAGATACGCACCCTTTTGAATCAACGCATGCGAACCCGCATACGCGCCCAGTCCGGCAGGACCGGGCAAAGCCATTACATCGCGCCCCTGCTCCCGCGCGTGGGTCGCCGTTATCAGCGAACCGCTGGGAATGGGCGCTTCTACAATGCAGGTGGCTTGCGCCAACCCGCTGATCAGTCGGTTGCGCGCCTGAAAGGTGTGGCGCTGCACCGTGGTGCCGGGCGGGTATTCACTGATAAGTGCCCCGCCCTGCTGCAAAATCTGCTGTCGCAGCGGCGCGTTGGCGTCCGGATAGTTCACATCCAGCCCGCACGCCTGCACGGCGATCGTGACCCCACCGGCATCCAAGGCGCCCTGGTGGGCTGCCGCGTCAATGCCGACGGCACCGCCGCTGACCACCGTCATACCGGCAGCCGCGACTCCGGCGGCGAGATACCACGCCATACGGCGTCCGTATTCAGTGGGCTTGCGGGTGCCGACCATCGCCAATGTCGGGCGTTCGTCCACCCGCGGGCATTCGCCCTTGCCGTACAGCACCAGCGGCAGCGCAAAAATTTCGCGCAGCGCATCGGGATACAGCGCGTCATCGGGTGTCAGCACCCAGCCGTTATCCCGCAGCGCCGCTTTTAGAATCGCGGCGGCGGGCTCCAACGATTTGCGGCCCAGGCGTTTCCGTTCGGCAGCGTGGAATCCCACATCGCGCAGGGCAGCATCGTCCGCTTCCCACACGCGGGCGGGCGAACCCATGACCCGCAGCAGCGGATCCGCTTTGGGGCTGCCGGCGCCCAGCGCCTGTTGCAGCCATATCCAGTAAAGCCGGTTGTCCAAAGCGCTCACCCCCGCGTTTTTGTTGTTCGGTTACAGCAGCGCGTCGCCGCGCATCATCTCCCACACCACCAGCGAAGCCGCCACCGATGCGTTCAGCGATTCGGCGCGCCCCGCCATACGGATGGTGATGCGCTGGCGGCAAGCCGCCTGTGTTTCCGGTATTAAGCCGTTGCCCTCGTTGCCGATCACGGCGATGGAACCGGGGGCAAAGGTCACTTGTTGAATGGGCTGCGCGGCGGCATCCACCACACAGGCGAACGCCGTCATTCCCCGCGCCTGCAGCGCGTCGATTGCGGTGGGCATCGCTCCCGCTTCGATCAACGGCAGCCGGAATACGCCGCCCATGCTGGCGCGCAGCACCTTGGGGTTGTACCGATCGCAGCAGCCGGACGACACGATCAGACCGCGCACGCCCAACGCCTCGGCGGTGCGGATCACCGCTCCCAAATTGGCGGGGTCCTGGATATTTTCCAGCGCCAAATATTTCCCATTCTTTTCTATTGTATCCAAACCGGCAGGCTTGTCAAGCCCCTTGGCGATGCAAAACAATCCCTGCGGCGAGGTGGTATCCCCCATATAGGCGGCGAGCTCGTCGGTGATTTCCACCGCGTGTGCCCCGGTCGCCAGCAGCGATTGCAGCGTGGCGGCATAAGTTTCGGCGGCGCGGCGGGTGACCAGCACCGTTTGGATCGGGATGCCCGATGCGGCCGCATCGCCGCACAGGCGGGCACCCTCCAGCGCGAACAGTCCGGTTTGCCGCCGGTACTTGGTTTCGCCCAGCAGACGGCGGGTCTGCCGCACATACTGGTTGTCCCGGCTGGTGATGTTATCCATGTTTCCTCCAACGAAGAACACCCGCAGGGGACATGCTCCTGCGGGTGCGATACAGTCTTATTTCAGCGCCGCTTTGGCTTTTTCCGCCAGCGCAGCAAACGCCGCCGCGTCGGACACAGCCAGCTCAGCCAGCATTTTGCGGTTCAGGGTGATGCCCGCTTTTTTCAGGCCGTTCATAAAGGTAGAATAGTTCATACCGTTGATTTTCGCCGCAGCCGAAATACGGGTGATCCACAGGCGGCGGAAATCTCTCTTGCGCTGTTTACGGCCGATGTACGCATACTGGCCGGATTTCATAACCGCTTCTTTCGCAGTCTTAAACAGCTTGGATTTTGCGCCAAAGTAGCCTTTCGCCAGTTTCAGCGTCTTTTTTCTTCTTTTACGAGTCATCATAGCGCCCTTAACACGAGCCATGATCAATTACCTCCGTTTCAAGTCGTGGTACGGTTGCGACCCTTGCCGCGCGATGCGCCGGCGGCCGCTTGCCCGTCCGTTCAATTATTTATAGGGGATCAGGCGCTTCACCTGTGCCACGTTGGTCACATCGGCAATAGCGGTTTTGCGCAGGTTTCTTTTGCGTTTGGTGGTCTTCTTGTTCAGGATGTGCGATTTGTAGGCGTGCGCCCGCACGACCTTGCCCTTTTTAGTCAGCTTAAAGCGCTTTTTGGCGCCGCTGTGCGTTTTGATCTTCGGCATTTGTTGTTCCTCCTTAGAAAAATGACCTTATTTGGCGGTTTTCGGAGCCAGGAACATCAGCATTTGACGTCCTTCCATCTTGGCGGGTTTTTCCACCGCGCCATGCTCCGCACACACTTCGGCAAACCGTTTCATGGTGTCCAGCCCGATTTCGGGATGGCCCATTTCGCGACCGCGGAAGCGGATGGATACCTTGACTTTGTTGCCGGCCTGCAGAAATTTCGCCGCATGCTTCGCCTTGGTCTGGAAGTCAGCCACATCAATATTCAGCGACAGGCGAATCTCCTTGACCTCCATCACATGCTGGTTTTTGCGGGCTTCTTTTTCCTTTTTGGCCTGCTCGAACCGGTACTTGCCGTAGTCCATGATCTTGCACACCGGCGGTTTGGCCGCGGGCGAGATCTTGACCAGATCGAGGTCGCGCTCGTCGGCGATTTTCTGGGCGTCGCGCGCGGACATGATTCCTAACTGACCGCCCTTGTCGTCGATGACGCGGACTTCATCGTCCCGAATTTGTTCGTTGATCTGCAGCTCTTTGGTTGCGATAGCCAAGCACCCCCAAATAGATTTTTGATGCAAAAAACACGGACAGAAACCTGCCCGTGTATCCAACGCTTTGCACTCCCCCGCGGGGAGATCGCTCGCTATTGACCTGCTAAGAACAAGATCCGCAGGTGAGAACAGGCAGTTCTGCTTCGTTTTGCTACCGGAATAGTATACCAGACCCCGCCGCGGTTGTCAAGAGGGGATTTTCAAGTTTTTATATCGCCTCGCCCGCCGCGCGGTTTTTGGACGAGGAAAGCGCCATACTAAAGACTGACAGAAAAGAAAGGGGCGCTTTATGGATACCGTATATGATGTGGCGATCATCGGCGGCGGACCCGGCGGTTATGCGACGGCGTTGTACGCCGCCCGCGCGGGGCTGCGCACGCTGGTGCTGGAACAACTCGCGGCGGGCGGGCAAATGGCGCTGACCGACCGCATCGACAATTACCCCGGTTTTGATACCGGCATTGACGGGGTTACGCTGGGCGAAAAGATGCAGCAAGGCGCACAACGGTTCGGCGCGATCACCCACATCGGCACGGTGCGCCGGGTGCAGCTGACCGAACCGGTCAAGCAAATTCATCTGGACAGCGAAACACTTTACGCCCGCGCGGTGGTGGCGGCAACCGGCGCCACTCCCCGTCCTTTGAACATCGAGGGTGAATCCGCTCTGGTGGGGCGCGGTGTCCACTATTGCGCTACCTGTGACGCGTGGGCTTACAAAGGAAAAACGGTGGCTGTGGTCGGCGGCGGGAATGCAGCTGCGGCGGCCGCCGCCCAACTCGCTGCGATGGCGAAAAAGGTGTATCTCATTCATCGGCGGGATCGGTTGCGCGCCACACAGGTGTATCACCAGCCGCTGCAAGGCACAGACAATCTGGAGTTTTGCTGGAACAACGCGGTGGTCGCGCTGCAGTACACCGATCGACTGACCGGGCTGGTGCTGGAAAACACTCTCACCGGGAAGCGGCGCATTCTCGCCTGCGATGGTGTATTTGTAGAAATCGGACGGGCGCCCGCCACCGCGCTGTTTCGGGAGCAGCTGACACTGGATGATGGCGGGTATATCGTCGCGGACGAATCCACCAAAACCAACCTGTCCGGTGTGTTTGCCGTGGGCGATGTGCGCGCCAAAGCACTGCGGCAGGTGGTCACCGCTGTCGCCGACGGCGCGGTAGCGGCACATTACGCCGAGCAATATCTATTGGAAAATCCGCGCGTTTAATCGCTGTTATATATTGCGATGCGCCCCGGCGGGAAAATCTCCGCCGGGGCGCGCCAAAAGTTATGCTATTTACGCGGGCGTGATGCGCCGCAAAAAGTCGGTGAAATAATCGGGCAGCGGCGAGGTGAAAGAAAGCTGTTCCCCGGTGATAGGGTGCACAAACCCGATCTCGCGGGCGTGCAGGCACTGCCCCTCCGGCTCCGGCGCGCGGTGCCGCCCGCCGTAGACCGGGTCGCCCGCCACCGGATGTCCCAGATACGCCATATGCACCCGAATTTGGTGGGTGCGTCCGGTTTCCAGCCGCAGGCGCAGGTGCGAATAGCCCGGATATTCCGCCAACACCTCGTAATGAGTACGGGCGGGGCGGGAATGTTCCGGCGTGACCGCCATGCGCTTGCGCTCGGTGGGGTGGCGACCGATCGGCGCATCCACCGTGCCGGACGGCTGTTTCATATGTCCGCGCACCACCGCTTCGTACACGCGCGAAAAGCTGTGCGCCTTAATTTGTTCCGCCAAGCCCTGATGCGCCGCGTCGTTTTTGGCAACAATCAGCAAGCCGCTGGTATCCTTGTCGATGCGGTGCACAATGCCCGGTCGCAGCACGCCGTTGATACCGGACAGGCTGTCACCGCAATGCGCCATCAGCGCGTTTACCAGTGTGCCGGAGGTGTGCCCCGCCGCGGGATGCACCACCATCCCCCGCGGCTTGTTGACCACCAGCAGATCGTTGTCCTCATACACAATATCCAGCGGAATATCCTCCGGCAGGATGTCGCAGGATACCGGATCGGGAATCCGCACCGTTACCACATCGCCCGCCTTAACTTTATAGTTTTTGGCGCGCGTCACGCCACCGATGTCTACACATCCCAGCGTCAGCCAGCCCTGCGCCGCCGCGCGGGTCGCCTGCATTGCTTCGCTCAAATAGCGATCAAGCCGCTCCCCCGCCTGTTCCGGCAGAACCATCCATGTTTCCTGTTTCATCGGTCGCCTGTTCCTCTCCGTTAGACTTGTCCGATCCGGCGGGCGGATCGTCCTCCCGGTACACGAACATCAAAAAAATCAGCATCAGCGCCGCCCCGATCACCACGCAGCAATCCGCCACATTGAAGATAGGGAAATCGATCCAGCGCACATAGATAAAGTCCACCACAAAACCGTGCACGGCGCGGTCAATGAGATTGCCGACACCACCGGCGAGAATCAACCCACCGGCGATGGTCGCCAGCTTATACGACCGGAACCGGCGGCTCCACAGCATCGCGATCACCGCCGCCATCAGCACCACCGTCAACACCACCAGCGGCCAGCGCGCACCGCTGAAGATGCCCCAGGCAGCGCCTTCGTTTTCACTGTACCGCAGCTCCAGCACACCTTGGATCAACACCAGCGGGCGTTCCATCAAATAGGTGGTCGCCAGCCATTTGGTCAGCTGATCCAGCCCGACCAGCGCCAGCACACCCAGCATCAGTCCTATCCACAGCATTGTTTGGTTCCTCCGTTTATAAAAGCGGCGCACCGCCACAACCGGTGCGCCGCTAAACCTTGTGATACTTATTCGTGCAAAATGGCGGCGCACCGCGCGCACAGCTCGGGATGCTCGGCATCCGTACCCACCGTGTCGCTGAAGCTCCAGCAGCGGCCGCACTTATGACCATCCGCATGAGCCACCGTGATGGAAACGCCTTCCACCTCGCCGGTGTAATCGCCGGTGCCATCCTCCGCGATCTCCAGCGCCGATACGATCAGGATCGCCGGCAGCATCTCTTTGATCGAGCGGATAAACGCCAGCTGGTCGCCGGTGGCGAACAACGTCACCTTCGCATCCAGCGAACCGCCGATCAGTTTGGCGGTACGGGCGATCTCCAGCGCTTTCTGCACATCCTCGCGCAGCGCGTGGATGCGATCCCATTTGTCCATAAACGCATCGTCCCGCGCGATATGCGGCTGCGACGGAATCTCGTTGAACATCACCGATTCCGGATCGTCGCCCGTTTTGTGCGGCAGATACGACCAGATCTCCTCCGAAGTGAACGCCAGAATCGGCGCCAGCAGCCGGGTCAGTGTATCCAAAATGGTATAGATCGTGGTCTGCGCCGCCCGACGGGTCGCGCTGTCCTCTTTCTCCACATACAGGCGATCCTTAATAACATCCAGATAGAAGTTGGACATATCCACCACACAGAAGTTGTGCATCCGATGCAGCGCATCGTGGAACTCGAACGCTTCATACGCGCGGCGCACCTGCGCGGTCAGCTCGTCCAGACGCATCAGCGCCCAGCGGTCGATATCCTCCAGCGCATCGGTCGGCACCGCATTCTTGTTCGGGTCGAACCCATGCAGGTTGCCCAGGATAAAGCGCGCGGTGTTGCGGATTTTGCGGTAGGATTCGGACAGCTGTTTCAAAATATCCTGCGACAGGCGCACATCCACGCGATAATCCAGCGATGCCACCCACAGACGCAGAATATCCGCGCCGTACTGGTTGACAACCTCGCTGGGGGCAATGACATTGCCCAGCGACTTGGACATTTTGCGGCCCTCGCCGTCCACCGTCCAGCCGTGGGTCAGCACGCCCTTGTACGGCGCTTTGCCGCGCCACGCCACAGCGGTCAGCAGCGACGATTGGAACCATCCGCGATACTGGTCGCCGCCCTCCATATACAGATCCGCCGGCCAGGTCAGATAGTCGCGGTCGTTCAGCACCGCCGCGTGCGAGCTGCCGGAATCGAACCACACATCCATGATGTCGCTTTCTTTGCGGAAATGGTGACCGCCGCAATGCGGGCAGGTCGCACCCTCCGGCAAAATCTCCGCCGCTTCGTGAGTATACCACGCGTCCGAACCTTCCTTGCGGAACAGCTCCGCCACCGCGTGGATAAAATCTTTGTCAATGATCGGTTCGCCGCAATCCTCGCAATAGAAGATCGGGATCGGCACGCCCCACAGACGCTGGCGGGAAATGCACCAGTCGCTGCGTTCGCGCACCATCGAGATCATGCGCTCTTCGCCCCAGGCGGGGGTCCATTTCACCTTTTTGATCTCTTCGATCGCCTGATCCTTAATGCTTTCCACCGAGCAGAACCACTGCTCGGTCGCGCGGAACAGCACCGGCTTTTTGCAGCGCCAGCAGTGCGGGTATTGGTGGATCAGCTTTTTCATCGCCAGCAGCGAGCCGGTTTTGTCCATATGGATGGCGATCGCCTTGCTCGCTTCGTCGGTGGTCATACCAGCGCAGATGGGGCCGGCCTCTTCGGTCATGTAGCCCTTGTTATCCACCGGCACCACGATCGGAATCTCGGGGTAATTTTTGCACACCACAAAGTCTTCCACACCATGACCGGGCGCGGTATGGACGCAGCCGGTACCGCTTTCCAGCGTCACATGGTCGCCCACGATCACCAGCGATTCCCGATCCAGGAACGGATGGTGCGCTTTCATATATTCGAGGTCGCTGCCCTTGAAGGAGGCCAGAATCTCATAATCGGTAATTTTGGCATCCGCCAGCGCGGTTTCGTACAGTCCGTCCGCCATCACATAGTTTTCGTTGCCGCAGCGGATGACATGATAGGTGAAATCCGGGCCCAGACAGATCGCCACGTTGGCGGGCAGGGTCCAGGTGGTGGTGGTCCAAATCACGAAATAGGTGTTCGCCACATCAATGCCCTTGGCGGTGAACAAGCCCTTATCGTCGCTCACCGGGAACTTGACATACACCGAATAGCAGGGATCCTCGGCGTATTCGATCTCCGCTTCTGCCAGAGCAGTCTGGCATTCGGGGCACCAATACACCGGTTTCAAGCCCTTGTAGATATAGCCCTTGGTCGCCATTTCGCCGAAAATCTCGATCTGGCGCGCCTCAAAGGCGGGATCCAGCGTGATATACGGATGATCCCATTCGCCCAGCACGCCCAGACGCTTAAACTGGTTGCGCTGACCATCCAGATACGACAAGGCAAACTCCTTGCAGATGGCGCGCAGCTCGACCGGCGACATCACCGCCGCGTTTTCCACCCCAGCTTTGGCGCGCGCCTTCAGCTCGATGGGCAGACCGTGAGTGTCAAAGCCCGGCACATACGGCGATTTGTAGCCGCCGATGTTGTGATACCGCACAATGATATCCTTGATGATCTTGTTCATCGCGGTGCCGATATGAATATCGCCGTTGGCGTAGGGGGGGCCGTCGTGCAGCACATACAGCGGCTTGCCCTCGTTTTTCTCCATCAGCTTATCGTACAGGCGGCTTTGTTCCCAATGCTCCAGCATCTCCGGCTCCCGTTTGGGCAGACCCGCCCGCATCGGAAAATCGGTAACCGGCAAATTCAGCGTCTTATTGTAATCCATGGGATGTATCTCCTATCCTTATTTTTTGCGTTTGAAACGACCCTTGCCCTCGTCCGCGGCGGCATCCTCGGCAATATCGTAATCTTCACCGAATTTCAAATCGGCATAGCGGGATTCGCCCTGCTCCGCGGGCTGCTCGGCAGCAGCGGGCTCGGCCGGCGTTTCCGGTGCCGCGGTGGGCGCTTCCGGCTGCTCCGGAGCCACCACCACGGTGGGGGCAGCGGGCTTTGCCTCGCCGGGCAGTTTTTCCACCTGCGCCATCTGGTCGCGGTAAAGCTGCAGCACCATCGCCTTAAAGCTCGCCACCTCGTCTTTGACGCGCGCCAGCTCCTCCTGCTCGGCTTTGATCTGCTCCTGCGCATCCTCCTGCACACGCCCCGCTTTATAGCGCGCGTCCGCCAGAATGGTCGAGGCTTTCTCCTGCGCTTCTTTGATAATGCGATCCGACATCTTGTGCGCGTCCAGCAGCGCGGTGCGCAAGCTGTCCTCGTCCTTGCGGTATTCCACCAGCTTGTCGGCCAGCACATTCATTTTCGCGGTAATATCCGCTTTCTCTTTCACCAGCGCGGAAACCGTTTCCTCGCACTGATCCAGAAAATCATCCACCTCGCCGGCTTTGTAGCCGCCGAGGTTTTTGGTAAATTCCACGTTACGAATTTCGTCTACCGTCAACATGAAAAAGCCTCCTTCGTTATGTTCAACAGTATTTTTGCAAAGTTAAAAACAACCGTCCCTTTCGGGTGGGCGGTCCGATGGTTTCCACCCGAAAACGCCCCACACCCCGCAGCGACAGCACATCGCCCTCGCGCACGGTGGCGGAAGCGGACAGGCACGGTGTATGGTTGAGCGATACCAGCCCCGCGGCGATCCGCCGCGCCGCCTCCTCCCGCGAACAGCCGGCAGCGGTTTTCACCACCGCATCCAGCCGGGGCGAGGCAATGGTATCGCGCATTTCACGAAAAGTATGCGCCGCGGGGAGCTCCCCGCTGTACGGATACAGGCTGTGCACGCCCTCGTGCCCCACCTGCTCCAGCTGCTCCACCACAAACGGAGCAATGTCCGCGTCCAAAAACGCCACGGTCAACCCTTCGGTACACAAAATATCGCCGATCTTGTCGCGTTTGATACCGCAGGACAGCAGCGCCCCCAGAAAATCGCGGTGGCTAAGCGATGCCTCCCGCCGATAGGTGAACCCCACGGCGGCAAGCGGAAAGGCGTCCTCCTCCGCCGGCAAAAAGGGCGGAAAGATACCGGCGATGGTGCGTTCCGCTTCCGGATGTCCCCCGAAAAAGCAGATGCTCACCGCCGTATACGGGCGCAAGAAGGCTTCGGCGACCGCGCGCTGGCGTTCGTCCAAAAAGCCCACAAACCGCGGGCAGGAACGCCGATCGCACAGATCCACCGCATCCGACAGACGCGCTTTAAGCAGCGCGTCCTCCGCCGCGTGATCAGAAGTACAGGCCATTGTTCTCCAGCTCGTCGAGCAGGTCGCCCATGATGCCGACATTATAAGGAATAATAATAAAAGTGCAGTTGGCAACCTTTTTGATCTGGCCATCGTTGGCATACGCCACGCCGCTCAGGAAATCGAGGATCCGGCGGGCAATGTCTTTGTTGGCGGATTCCAGATTCAGCACCACCGTGCGCTTGGCGTTCAGATGATCCGCCACGCCCACCGCGTCGTCAAAACGCTCAGGCTTCACCAGCACCACCTGCAGCTGCGCGGTAGCGTTGATGTTGACCACTTTGTTGCCGTGCTTCATCGGCTCTACATTCAGATTGTCAGCCGGCGGCGTCGGACGCGCCTCGCGGCGGGCAGCGGTATTATCGTTAAAGGGGATCTCGTTTTCTTCCGGAGCGGTATCCTCGTAGCTTTCTTCGCCGTTCATAATGCGCTTAAAATTTTCCCACATTCCCATAGCTGTAACCTCCGTATTATCTTTTTAGTATACTCGCTCGCCAAACAGAGCGGACCCGATTCGTACCATGGTGGAACCTTCCAAAACAGCTTCCCGGTAATCGCCGGACATCCCCATGGACAGGATATGCATATTTATATTATCTATCTTTTTGGCCTTTATGTCAATAAACAGTTTATGCATATTCAAAAAAACTTTTCTTTTGTCGCTTTCGGTCGTCAAAACCGGCGGCACCGTCATCAATCCCTGTACCCGCAGATGGGGCATTTCCGCCATTTGATACAACAGCGGCTCCAACTGCTCGGGCGGCAGCCCGGTTTTGGCGGCATCGTGACCGATGTTCACTTCCACCAACACATCGGTCACCACCCCTTTTTTGGCGGATTCCTTGTCGATGGCGCGGGCGATGCGCTCGCTGTCCACCGACTGGATCATATCCACCTCGCCCACGATGCGGGCGACCTTGTTGGTTTGCAAATGCCCGATCAGATGGGTAGTGACACCGGACAGATCCAGCGCCTCTTTCTTTTCCATATACTCCTGCACACGGTTTTCGCCCATATGGCGAATACCGGCGTCCAGCGCCGCCTGCACACGGGCGGCATCCACCGTTTTGGTCACCCCCATCAGCGTGACCTCCCCCTCCGGTCGTCCGGCGGCGGCACAAGTGTTAGCGATCTGTTCCTGAATATACATCAAATTGTCGCGTATCTGCGCAAAGGTGCGCTCATCGTATGATCTTGCCATCGTATAACCCCTTTCCGCCTACAATAATATCGTCATACAGCTTCAAGCTGCCAGATTCGCTGCTGCTTTTGCAAATGGAATATTCCGCGGCGCTGTACAAAATCTCCACCTTGCGGAAGGTGGCGGTGTTGCCCACCCGCACATACACACCGGCTTCGTTGTTTTTATCAAACACCAGCGCATTTTTGGGCACCCGCAAGCCTTCGTACCGCTCGATCTGGATCTGCACCGTTTCCGACCGAACCGACGACAGCACCTCCGACATCTGGGCGCATTTGAAGATCACCGCCACCGATCCTTTTTTGTCCGAATTGGTCGCGACCACCTCCATCGGGATAGCTTCATCGCTGACAAACGGCATCAGCACCGTCAGGCTGGTGCCGTTGCGCAGATGCACAGCATCGGATTCCGGCACCACACAGGTCATATACCATTCGTAGTCGCCCACCACTTTGCCGAGATACTGGCTGCTGTCCACCTTGGGCTTTTCCGCCAGCGCTTTTTGAATGTCCGCCACCTGCATAGTGGTGGCTTTGGTATAGTCCAGCGTCTGCTCGTAGCCGTCCACCTCGCTGACGAAATAGCCCGCCACCGGCGAGGTGATCGCCGACTGCGCTCCCGCATGGGAGGAGGACAGACTATTGCGCTGTTTTTGCAGAGAGGAAATATAATCGGAGAAGCCGGACACCTTGCCGGTGGTGATCTGCTGCTTGTTCATCAGCGACAACAGCTCGGTGTGCGCATCCCGCAGATCGCCGGTGCGGGGCGCATGCGCCGCCTGCACCAGCTCGCTCATCTGATACGACATCTGCTTGTTGATGAGTTCCAGATTCACCCGGTTGGCGGTGCCTTGGGTGTTGATGGTTTTGAGATCGGCGATCTCGGCGTCCAGCTGCTGCAGCTGGCGATATGCCAGCGCGTCCTCTTCATTTTTGTAGACCGACGCGATCTTGCCGCCTTTGGCGACCCGCTCACCGTTGGTCACGCTGTAATACACATAGCCACTGGTTTTGCTCGCGGTCACCGGCGTTTCGCTGCGGATCACCAGTCCTTGCGTATCCACCGTTTTGTATTCGCTGTACGCATACACCGTTTCGGTCTGGATAGACGAAAACAGCATTTGATACGCCTGATAACCCACATACACCAGCAGCGCCAGCGCCGCCACCACCGTTGCCAGCCGTTTCAGCACATTGTTCATCGGTCATTCTCCTTATAATATGCGACAATACGCTGCAGCGCCGCTTGCTGCAGCGTCTGCGCATCCTCGTAATCATCAATATACAGCGGATGGGCATGCTCCATCCCCCGAAACCACGACAGCTGCCGTTTGGCGTAGCGCCGGGTTTCGCGCTTGACATTGTCCACCGCCGTTTCCAGCGGCAGCTCGCCCGCCAAAAAGGGCGCGAGTTCTTTGTAGCCGATCGCCTGCATTGCCGTTTTGGCGTGCGGCGTTTGCAGCAAAAAGCGGGCTTCGTCCAGCAGCCCCGCCTCCAGCATCGCATCCACCCGCCGGTCAATGCGGTCATACAGCACCTGCCGGTCGCGGCAATCCAGCACCAGCAGATACGCGTTATACGGCGAAGGCTTTTCGCGCGACCGCCGCCGCTGCTCGGTCATGGTGATGCCGGTGGTCAGATACAGCTCCCACGCGCGAATGATGCGTCCCGCATCGTTCGGGTGCAGCCGCGCCGCCGTTTCGGGGTCGATCTCCTTTAGCGCCGCCAGCATCGCTTCCCCGCCCTCGCGGTCGTACCGCTCGCGCAGCTGTTCCCGGCAAGCGGGCGAGGACGGCTCGTCGGTATAGGTCAAATTATCCACCACCGAGCGGATATACAGCCCGGTGCCGCCGCACAGCAGCGGCCATTTGCCCCGCGCCGCCACTTCGCGAATCGCGGCGTGCGCCTGTTCAGTGTAGCGCGCCACATGGTATTCTTCGGTCAGCGGCACAAACCCCATCAGATGATGCGGGATCCCCTGCATCTCCTCCGGCGTGGGGCGTGCGGTGCCGATGCGCAGATCGCGATACACCTGCATCGAATCGGCGGAGATCACTTCTCCGCCCAGCTGTTGCGCCAAAAACACCGCCAAGCCGGTTTTGCCGCTGGCGGTAGGGCCCGCGATCACCGGCAGCGGCTGGCGCTGTCCATTATACAATGCGTCCAAATTGCTTCTCCCATTCCCGGCGCGGCACTTCCACACACACCGGCCGCCCATGCGGGCAATAGCGAATATCGTCCTGCAGCAGCACCCGCTCGGCCAGTCGTTCCAGCTCCTCCGGGCGGCTTTTGTCGCCGCCTTTGATCGCGGCGCGGCAGGCGGTGGAATGATAGATCCAGTCCTGCTTGTCGATATGCACCGACTGGCCGCCGTTCAAAAAGCCTTCGGCGATCTCGTCCATCAGCGCGGGCACATCTTCGCCGTCCAGCATCATCGGCACGGTGCGCACCAGCAGCGTGCCGCCGCCGAAATCTTCCACTTCAAATCCGGCTTCCGCCAGCAGCGCGCGGTTGTCCAGCAGCACCGCGGCAGCCTCCCGCCCCGGCGATACGCTGACCGGCTGCAGCAAAATCTGCTCGTCGACGCGCGCGTTCTTTTTTAGCTGATTATACAGAATCCGCTCGTGAGCGGCGTGTTTGTCGATGATAAAGACCGCATCGCCCATTTCCGCCAGAATATAGGTAGAAAACGCTTCGCCGATATAGCGCACAGCGGGCGGCTCGTCGATCGTCAGCTCCAGCGTTTGCGCCGCCGAAGAGGGCGCTGCCGGTGTTTCGGTCACCGGCGGGGTAGTCCGCACAATGTCCGGATGCGGCGCGTGCACCGCCATCTCCGGTGCTTTGCCGCGTCGTTCGGAATATAGCGATGTCATATCCGGCAGCGACGAAGTCATAGAGCGCGGCGGCACCGCGGGTGCCGTCGGGCGAGCGGACACAGGCGGGGCCATCGGCTGTGGCGGTTCCGGCGGCAGCGGCTGCGCCGCCTGCTGCCGCATTGCGGTCGCCGGGGTGTTGCCCAGCGGAATGTGCAGCTGCTCGCCTTGCGGCATCGGCGCGGACGGCTCCGCCTTGGGCGGGCGCACCGCCCCAGTAGACAAGCTGGCTTGCAGCGGCTGGTCGCCGCTTTGCAGCGCCGAGCGCACCGCATGGTACACCGCGTCAAACACTGGTTTTTCGTTGACAAACCGCACCTCGATCTTGGCGGGATGCACATTGGCATCCACCACCTCGGCGGGAAGGTCGATGTTGAGCACACAGGCGGGGAATTTGCCCACCATAATGCTGCCTTTGAACGCCTGTTCCAGCGCCGCCATCGCGGTGCGGGTTTTGACATAGCGCCCGTTGATAAAGAAATGCTGCATCGCGCGGCTGCGGCGGCTGCTCGCCGGCGCGCTGATATAGCCGTGCACATGCACGCCTGCCAGCGTGTATTCCACCGGAAGCAGCCCCTTGGCAAATTCCTTGCCGAGCACCGTATAAATACAGGAATACAACCGGCTGTCGCCGGGGGTGAGCAGCTCTTCCCGCCCGTCGCGGATAAAGCGGAAGGAAATGTCGGGATGGGACAGCGCCAGTCGATCCACCACCGCGGCGACGGCGTTGCCTTCGGTCACATCTTTTTTCAAGAATTTCATGCGGGCGGGCACATTGTAAAACAAATCCCGCACCACCATGGTGGTGCCGGTGGGGCAACCGATCTCTTCGTTTTCCACCGGTTCGCCGCCCGCCATCACATAATGGGTGCCGGCTTGCTCGTCAGCGGTGCAGGTGATGACCTCCATATGCGACACCGCGGCAATGGAGGCGAGCGCCTCGCCGCGAAAGCCCAGGGTGCCGATGGCGTCCAGATCCGCTTCGGTGCGGATCTTGCTGGTGGCGTGGCGCAAAAAGGCGGTGGGGACCTCCTCATGGGCGATACCCGATCCGTTGTCCGTGATCTTCATCAGCGCCACGCCGCCCTGTTCGATCTCCACCGTGATGGTGGTGGCATCTGCGTCGATCGCGTTTTCCACCAGCTCTTTAATCACAGACGAGGGGCGTTCCACCACCTCGCCCGCCGCGATCAATTCGGCGGTATGCTTGTCCAAAACCTGAATATGCGCCATGGCATCGTCCCTCCCTAATCGGATTGCCGTATCTATGTTTCGTCTGCTTTGTCACTCTCATCCCCGCCGCGTGGCGGGAAGATAAAGGGCAAGCGGTGTTAGCTCTGTTTCGCCTGTTGGCACAGGGTGTACAGCGTTTGCATCGCCTCGATGGGGGTCAGCGTGTTGACATCCAGCTGCCGCAGCTGTTCCACCAGCGCCGCATCCGCGAAGCTGTCCAGCGACAGCTGTCCGTCCTCCTCCGGTGCCGACTCGACCGCGCGTGCGGCGGAGCGAGGCGCATCGTCCTGCTCCAACTCGTGCAAAATGGCTTTGGCGCGGGTGACCACACCCTCCGGCACGCCTGCCAGCTTTGCCACTTCAATACCGTAGCTGTCGTCCGCCGGACCGCGCACAATGCGCCGCAAAAAGGTGATGTCGTCGCCCCGCTTTTTCACCGACACATGATAGTTGCGAATACCCGGGCGCTCGTTTTCCACCACCGTCAGCTCGTGATAGTGGGTGGCAAACAGCGTTTTGGCGCCCAGCGTGTGGGGGTCCGCCACATATTCCAGCACCGCGCGGGCAATGCTCATCCCGTCAAAGGTGGAGGTGCCGCGCCCGATCTCATCGAAAATCACCAGACTTTTGGAGGTGGCGTTTTTCAAAATGGATGCCACCTCGCTCATCTCCACCATAAAGGTGGACTGCCCCGCCGCCAAATCGTCGGAAGCGCCCACCCGGGTGAAAATGCTGTCCACCAGCCCGATGGTGGCGCTGTCCGCCGGCACAAAGCTGCCGATCTGCGCCATCAGCACGATCAGCGCCGTTTGGCGCATATAGGTGGATTTACCCGCCATGTTGGGTCCGGTGATCAGCCCCACGCGGTTATCCCCCTCGTCCAGCAGCGTGTCGTTGGGCACAAAAGGCGTATCCAACAGCGATTCCACCACCGGATGGCGACCGCCCTTGATGTCGATGCGACCTTTCAGGTCGATCAACGGGCGGCAATACCGGTTGCGCACCGCCACCCGCGCAAAGGAGCACAGCACATCCAGCGTCGCCACCGCCTGGGCGGTGGATTGGATGCGGTGCAGCTGTGATGCCACCTTGTCCCGCAATTCCTGGAACAAGCGGTATTCCAGCGCGACCGAGCGATCCTTCGCGCCCAGCACCCGCGCTTCCAGTTCTTTAAGCTCCTGCGTGATGTACCGTTCGGCGTTGGCGAGCGTTTGCTTGCGCACATAATGCTCCGGCACATCGCCTTTATATGCCTTGGAAACCTCGATATAATACCCGAACACCCGGTTGTACCCCACCTTGAGGTTTTTGATGCCGGTGCGTTCCTTTTCGTCCGCTTCCACCCGCGCGATGACCCCTTTGCCGTCGGTCATATCGGTGCGCAGCGTGTCCACTTCTTCGTTGTAGCCGTCGCGGATCATGCCGCCTTCCCGCACCGAAAAGGGCGGGTCATCCACGATCGCCGCTTCCAGCAGATCGGTGATATCGGTCAGCGGATCGATCCGGTCGCGAATGTCGCACAGCATCGGCGAGGTGCACCCCGCCAGCCGATCTTTCAACGGCGCGATGCAGCGCAGCGTTTGGGACAGCGAGCGCATTTCCCGCGCGTTGGCGCTGCCGTAGACGATGCGGGTCATGATGCGCTCCAGATCATACACGCCGGTCAGCTGCTCCACAATGTCGCCGCACAAAACCGCATCCTGCGTCAGCTCTTCCACCGCGTTCAGGCGGCGGGTGATGGGAGCGGGATGGATGAGCGGCTGCTCCACCCAGCTGCGGATCAACCGTTTGCCCATGGCGGTTTTGGTGCGATCCAGCACCCCCAGCAGCGACCCGCGCTTTTCCTTGTTGCGCATGGTTTCGGTCAGTTCCAAATTGCGGCGGGCGGTCAGATCCAGCCGCATAAACTGCGCGTCGGAATACACCTCCAAATGATCCAGCCGTTCCAGCCCCGCCATCTGGGTGGTGTAAAGATAATTCAGCGCGCACCCGAGCGCCCGCACCGCTGCCGGTTGCCCGTCCAAATCCAGTTCGGACAGGCTGTTCGCATGAAAATGCGACAGCACCCGGTCGCCGCAGACGGTTTCGTCAAACGCCGCATCCTCGCGCACATCCAGCGCGATCCCCAGCCGGTTTTCCACAAAGCGGGTCACCACCGGCTGCGCCGCCGCAGCGGTATTCAGCAGCAGCTCGCGCGGCATAAAACGCCCCATTTCGTTGGTCACCCGCAGCGGCACATCCGCACCGGTCAGCGTGGTAGCGCGAATGTCGCCGGTGGAGCAATCGCACAAACACAGCCCCGCTGTGCTGCCGTCCGCCGTCATATACAGAGCGCACAGATAGTTGTTCTTTTCCTCATCCAGCATGCTGCCCTCGATCACGGTGCCGGGGGTGATGATGCGGATCACATCGCGCTTGACCAGCCCCTGCGCGGTGGCGGGGTCCTCCACCTGCTCGCAGATGGCAACCTTGTAGCCGCGCGACACCAGCTTGGCAACGTACGATTCGTAGCTGTGGAACGGCACCCCGCACATGGGGGCACGCTCCTCCTGTCCGCAGTCGCGGCCGGTCAGTACCAGCTCCAGCTCCTGCGAGGCGATTTTCGCGTCTTCGTAGAACATCTCGTAAAAGTCGCCCAACCGGAAAAACAGCAGACACTCCGGATACTGCTCTTTAATTTGAAAATATTGCTTCATCATCGGCGTTAATTCCGCCATATCGTTTCACATCCTTGTTGTCCGCTTCATAGGCTATGGTTGTTGCATAGCGCGTGGTTTTTTCAAATGCCCGCTGCCCCGCGAGGAGAACCGTACAAAGCAATTCTTCTGCAAAGCCTCCCCCTTGTGCAAACGGAGGTAGTACAGCGTTAAGCTGTGGCGGAGAGATTGTAATAAAAAGTGCTTGCTCAAACGCCGTCCGACGGACGGCGACAATCCCCCAGCCACGGCAAAGCCGTGACAGCCCCCTTTACACAAAGGGGCCTACGCTCGAAACCAGATGCAGAACACATCTGGTTTTCCACCTCATCCGTCACGACCTGCGGTCGTAACATCTTTCCCTTGGATGGCCCCCCGTTTGATGGAGAAGAGGAGACTTTTCAAGCCTTCCCCTTTGAGGGGAAGGGGGACCGCCGAACGGCGGTGGATGAGGTGGAAAAGTGTAAATTGTATGAAACCAGTGGTTGCTTGCAATATTAAAAGCGCTCTAAACCATTGCATAGTTAAAAAACTTATGGTTTCCTAACACCTCATCCGCTTCGCTGCGCTCAGCACCTTCCCCTCAAGGGGAAGGCTTGCGAAATTTCCACATATTGCCGAGCGGGGAATCACTTCGAGGGGAAGTCTTGCGAATTGTCTACATATCAAACATAGCGACTGGCGATCGCCGCGGGTTTTTCAAAAACTCTTAGTGGCAGCCGCCGCAGGAAGAGCAATTGCCGCCGCAGCCGCTGCCCTGTTCCAGCGCGGTTTCGGGGTCCTGCCCCTGCGCCGCCATCATCAAAATGGTGTTCACCTGATTCAACACCGCATCCAGCTCGCTTTTCGCGGCGTTATAGGCGGTCATATGCTCGTTGGACATAATGCGCTCGTACACGGCACGAATATCGGTGTCCAGCGCGTTCAGTTTTTCTTCGTCCTTTTCGTCCTTGCCCATCTCATTGCTGATGGCCATGCGTTTCAGATTAAACTCTCCGATCAGGCTTTGCAGCGCTTCGTCCTCGTCCGCCGCGGCCTGCGCCATCTGGGTGCGGATAAACCGCTCGTCCTGCTGAATGGTATAGCCCATTTCTTTTGCCAATTCTACCAACTGATCCATCTGAATATCCTCCGTTTTATTCATAAATTTTCTCGATTTCGCCGTTTAAGATCCAACTGCGCGCTTCGGTCACCCGCACATCCGCCCAATGACCGATCGCGGCGGGATCGCCCGGCACGCGTACCACCATATTATCCGAAAAACGTGCTTCCAGCACACCGTTTTCCTGCTTTTCCAGCAGCGCCCGGCAGGTGCGCCCCACCATCGTCTGCATCCGCGCGGCGGACATCCGCTCCTGCAGCGCCGTCATCTCCTGAAACCACACGGTTTTTTCCTCCGCCGGAATGGGATCCGGCATCCGCGCGGCGGGCGTGCCCTCCCGCGGGGAGAAGATAAAGGTGAACAACGACAAAAAGTCGACCTGCTCGATCAGATCCAGCGTTTGTTCAAAATCCACGCGCATTTCGCCGGGGAACCCGACGATCACATCGCTGGTGAACTGGATATCCGGCACCACGCTGCGTGCATAGGCGATCAAATCCAGATATTGCTCCCGCGTGTAGCGGCGGTTCATCTCCTTGAGCACCCGGTTGCTGCCGGATTGGAACGGCAGATGAAAATGCCGCGACACCTTTTCGCATGCGGCGATGGTATCAAACAGCTCGTGGGTCGCATCCTTGGGATGCGAGGTCATAAACCGGATGAGAAAATCGCCCTCGATCGCGTTGATGCGGCGCAGCAGCTCGGGAAAGTTCACTCCGTGCGCCTCGCCTTTGCCGTAGGAGTTGACGTTCTGCCCCAGCAGCGTGATCTCCTTGTAGCCTTGCGCCACCAGCTCGCGCGCCTCCTGCACGATCACATCCGGATCGCGGCTGCGTTCCCGCCCGCGCACATACGGCACCACGCAGTAGGTGCAAAAGTTGTTGCAGCCGTACATAATCGGCAGCCACGCCTTGAACCGGCTGTCCCGCTGCACGGGATAGCCCTCGGCGATGATCTCGTCCTCGGCGGGGATAGCGACCACCCGCTTTTGCTTTTGCAGCGCCTGCCACAACAGCTGGGGCAGCTGCTGCAGCACATGGGTGCCGAAAATCAACCCCACAAAGGGATAGCTTTTTTGCAGCTTTTCGGCAATGTGCTCCTGCTGCACCATGCAGCCGCACAGCCCGATCAGCGTGTGCGGACGGCGGCGCTTGATGTTTTTGAGCGCCCCCACATTGCCAAACACGCGATCCTCGGCGTGTTCCCGCACCGCGCAGGTGTTGAACAAAATCAGATCCGCGTTGTCCGGCGTTTCGGTGAACGCGAAGCCCATGTCCGCCAGCATTCCTTTCATGCGTTCGGAATCCGCCACGTTTTGCTGGCAGCCGTAGGTGCGTACATAGCAAAGCGGCGATTCATCGCCTTTGCGGTCGGCGTAATACGCCCGCACCCGTTCAATATAGGGCTGCTGCTGTTCCCATTGTTCCTGCGGCAAGCCCGCCTTTTTTTGTTGTTCCATAGTCCAAATCCTTACACTGAGATATTAACTAATAAAGTATAACAAAAAGGCGCGCGCTTTTCAATGCAAAAATCTGTTAAAAATTTGCGAATGTGTCTCTTTTTGGGTGGCGGGGTCAAAATATTTTTCCGGTGCTCTTGCATCCCCCGCCGCTTATACGGTACAATACAGGAAAACGCTCGCCGACACCGGCGGCGTATTCTCCCGAAGCGAGGATTTCGGTTATGCAACAAGCACCTCATGCTCTATACCTGCGACTGCTGGCTGTCGTTGCGGCGGCGCTGGTTTGTGTGGCGCTGGCGGGTCGTATCCGCGACACCGCTTTGGTGGATGTGCAGACGATCGCCACCACTCCCTCCACCATCGTCAAAAGCACCACCCCCTCCACCACGACCACCACCGCCACCATTCCGCAAAGCGGTGCCACAGCGGCACTGCTGTTTGACGCGACAGCCCAAACGGTGCTAGCAGCGCAAAACGCCGACCGGCGGGTGGCACCCGCCAGCCTGACCAAGCTGGTGACCGCTGCGGTCGCGCTGCAGCACCTGAAGCCGGACGCTAAGCTGACGGTCGGCGCGGAAATCGGGATGGTCCACGCCAATTCCAGCTTATGCTATATCCGGCGGGGACAGCGGCTGACGCTGGAAAATCTGCTGTACGGCATGCTGCTGGAATCCGGCAACGATGCGGCGTATACCGTGGCGGTGCACACCGCGCGGGCGGCGTTCCCCGCCGAAAAGTTGACCGATAAGCGTGCGGTGCAGCGGTTTTGCGAGCTGATGAACCGGTACGCCGCCAACATCGGCATGACAAACAGCCACTTTTCCACACCGGACGGATGGGACGACAAGGCGCAGTACACCACTGCCCGCGACTTGCTGACGCTCACCCAACGCGTGCTGGAGATACCGGAGCTGGCAGCCATTGCCGGTACCGCGCGGCGGCAGGTCGCGTTGTCGTCCGGATACACCATCACATGGAAGAATTCCAATTTGCTGCTGCAGAAAAGCAGCCGCTATTATGACCCGCGGGTGACCGGGCTGAAAACCGGCACCACCGACCGCGCCGGCAACTGTCTGATCGCGTGCGCCGCGCAGGGAGAGCGCCGCATCATCACCATTGTGCTGGGCTGCTCCACCGACCGCCAGCGGTACACGATGACAAAAAAGCTGCTGGAAAGCGCGCTCGGTGCCGCCCCCACCACGCAACAATCGCGCACCGGCGGGCAAAAATAAAAAAGGCTTTTCTTTTTGGCGGATTGGGCTTATAATAAAAAGTCGAAACCGGTATTTTCGTTCGGGAGGCTACGGTAAATGGAAAAGGATCTTTTGCAATCCGTTCATCATATTTATTTTGCCGGCATCGGCGGCTCGGGGATGAGCCCGCTGGCCGATATTCTGCACGCGCAGGGCTACCGCATCAGCGGGTCGGATGTCAACGAATCCGACAATCTGGCGCGGATGCGGTCGCTGGGAATTCCGGTGGTGATGCAGCAGGTGGCAGAAAACATCACCGATGACATCGACCTGTTTGTCTACACCACGGCGGTAGGAAAAAACAATCCGGAGCTGCTGGCAGCCGAGCAAAAGGGCATTCCCACGCTGGAACGCGCCAAGCTGTTGGGGCTGATTACCCGCCGCTATCCCCGCACGGTGGCGGTCGCCGGTACCCACGGCAAAACCACCACCTCGTCCATGTTGTCCCAGATTTTGCTGAGCGGCGGGTTTGATCCGGCGGTATTCATCGGCGGACGGCTGCCGCTGATCGGCGCCAACGGCCGCGCCGGCAAAAGCGACATCATGGTGTGCGAAGCGTGTGAATTTCAGGATCACTATCTGTCTATGGCGCCCGCGATTTCCATCATTTTGAACATCGACGCGGATCATCTGGACTATTTCGGCTCGCTCGACGGCGTGATTCGTTCGTTCCACAACTTCGCCGAGCTGACCGCCAGCACACTGATCGTCAACCGCGACGACCCCCACGCCTATAAGGCGCTGGAGGGCGTGACGGATAAGCAGGTGATCTTTTACAGCGCACAGGGCGAGGCGGAGTGGACCGCCCGCCACATCTCCTATGAGCACGGCTCCTACGGTCGGTACGACCTGTACCACAACGGTGAATTCTTCGCCGCCATGTCGCTGGGTGTACCCGGCGAGCACAATGTCGGCAACTCGATGGCGGCGGCGATCGCAGCGTATGTGTGCGGCGCCTCCGCCGAGCAGATCGCGGACGGCATTGCCGCGTTCCATGGTGCGGGACGGCGGTTTGAGTTTTTGGGCACCTTTGGCGGGGTCACCATTGTGGACGATTACGCCCACCACCCCACCGAGCTGCATGCTACCATCTCCGCCGCCAAAAAGCTGGACTACAATCAGGTGTGGGCGGTATTTCAACCGTTCACCTTTTCCCGCACCGCCCAGCATCTGGAAGAGTTTGCGACGGTGCTGTCCGAAGCTGACCACGCCGTGGTGAGCGATATTATGGGGTCGCGCGAGCAAAACACCTACGGTGTGTCCTCCACCCAGATCACCGACCGCATTCCCGGCGGGGTGTATGCCCCTACCTTTGCGGATATCACCCGCTACATGGTGGAGCATGTGCAGTCGGGCGATCTGATTTTGACCATGGGCGGCGGCGACATTTATAAATGCGCCCGGATGATGGCACACGAATTGGAAAAACGCGACAAATAAGGCACGGCGAAAAAAATTGCAAATTTCCTGTTGCATTTTAGGATACGGTATGGTATACTACCATCGTTAATGTTGAGGGTTCCCTGAAAGAGGTGACAATCATGAAAGAGAATATTCATCCGAAGTATCAGAAAACGACCATCACCTGCGCCTGCGGCGAAGTGATCGAGACGTCCTCCACCAAAGAGAATATCCGCGTGGAAATTTGTTCCAAATGCCACCCGTTCTTTACTGGTAAACAGAAACTGGTGGATACCGGCGGTCGTGTGGATCGTTTCAACAAGCGTTTTGGTCTGACGGACAAGAAATAAGCGCTGCTTTTTCGGGACAATGCCCTTTCGGCATTGTCCTATTTTTTATCCGGGAGGCACCCTATGGAAACCTATCGCACCATCCGCCGCGAAGGGCAGGATGAATTTGTTGAGCGCCGCTCCCGCTTTATCGGGGCGATCTGCCCGGTCACGACCGAGCAACAGGCGATCGCGTTTATCAACGACAAGAAAAAAGCGCATTGGGACGCAACCCACAATGTGTATGCCTATATCCTGCGGGAGGGGCAGGTGCGCCGCTATTCGGACGACGGCGAACCGCAAGGCACCGCCGGCATTCCGGTACTGGATGTGCTGCAAAAATCCGGGTTGACCGATTGCGCCGTGGTGGTGACCCGCTATTTCGGCGGGGTGCTGCTGGGCGCGGGCGGGCTGGTGCGCGCGTATTCGCATGGTGCGTCGCTGGCGGTGCAGGCCGGCGAGCCGGTGGAGATGCGCCCCTGCACCGTGGCACAGATCGTTGCGCCTTACGCGCAATACGGCTTGCTGGAGCGGTTGATTCCCGCTATCGGCGGGGTGATCGACGACACCGATTTCACCGATCAGGTAACGGTGACGCTGCATTTGGAGGATACGCTGCTGCCGCGATTGCAGCAGCAGCTGACCGAACAAACCGCCGGTCAGCTTTCGGCTTCGGTGACCGACCACACCTTCGCGCCGTTTGATGTGTGAATCGGATCGCCATAGCGAAATATGCGGGAGGATGCTATATCCTCCCGCCATTTGTTTGCGGGATGCTGTGCAAAGCGGATACTACTTTGGTCGTGGCAGGGGGATTGTTGCTGCCCACTGGGCGGCATTTATCCCTCCGTTTTTTGCTGCGTCAAAGCCTCTCTTTGCACAAGGCGCACCATTGGTGTCAGCAAAATTTATCGGTTTCTGATGCCTCGTCCATCGCGGCGAAAAGCCGCATCCTCGATGGCTTGATAAAGCCCCATCGAGTGGATTACACTAAAAACAGCCGCCGGGCACGCAGCGACAAGTATCGCTGCAAACTTTCGGCACAGGATGTGACATTTCCCGACATTTTTTACTTTTTTCAAAAAAATTCAAAAAATAAGCAGGAAAAACGCCTGTTCGGGGTGTATATACTAGTATAAGTTGTTATAGTATTTTTCTGTCTTGTTTATAAAAATGCTTCGGGAGGTGCTGGTATGTTGGTACGCGAACAATTGGAGCAGCTGGAAGAACAGCTGCTCTCTCCCCTGGCCGCACACGCCGGGCGCTCCAAAGGACGGCAGCGTGAGGACATTCCCTGTCGCTATCGCACCGCATTTCAACGCGACCGTGATCGGGTGATCCATTGCAAGTCGTTTCGGCGGTTAAAGCACAAAACACAGGTGTTTTTGTCGCCGGAGGGCGACCATTACCGCACCCGGCTGACCCATACGCTGGAGGTATCCCAGATCGCCCGCACCATCTCCCGCGCGCTGCGGCTGAACGAGGATCTGACCGAAGCCATCGCGCTGGCGCACGACTTGGGGCACACCCCCTTTGGTCATGCGGGCGAGCGCACGCTGGATCAAATGATGCCCGGCGGGTTCCGGCATTATGAGCAAAGTCTGCGCACGGTGGATCGGCTGGAAAACGACGGCCGCGGACTCAATTTGACCTATGAGGTGCGGGACGGTGTGTTGAAACATACCCGCGGCGACTGGGCGGAAACGCTGGAAGGGCGGGTCGTGCGGGTCGCGGATCGAGTCGCGTATATCAACCACGACATAGATGATGCCATTCGCGCCGGGGTGCTGACCGAAGAGGATGTACCCGCCGACATCCGCGCGACGCTGGGCGATCGACGCACCACCCGTATTGACACGCTGGTCACCTCCATTGTGGAAAACAGCGGCGAAGTCATCACCATGGCACCGGATGTGGAGCAGGCATACAACGCGCTGCACGAGTTTATGTTTGATGCGCTGTATCGCAACCCCATCGCGAAAAGCGAGGAAAGCAAGGTGACCGGGCTGCTGTCGCGGATGTTCGAGTATTTTGTGCAGCACCCCGATTCCATTCCGGACGAGTTCCGGATGATTTGCGAAACCGAGGGCGCCGAGCGCGCGGCATGCGATTATATCGCCGGCATGACCGACAATTTCGCGCTGGATGTATATCACGATTTGTTTATTCCCCGCGGATGGGCGGTCAAAACCGTTCCGTCTAAGTAACATATAAAAAATGAGGTGATCGTATGCGGTTCCCCGACAATTTCATACAGGATCTGCTCGGTCGCTGCGATATCGAATCGGTGGTATCGCCTTATGTCCGGTTAAAACGGCGGGGGCGCAACCTGATCGGGCTGTGTCCGTTCCACGGCGAAAAAACGCCGTCGTTCACGCTGTATCCCGAAAACAATTCGTTTTACTGCTTCGGCTGCGGAGTGGGCGGGGATGTCTTCACCTTTACGGGCCTTATTGAAAATCTTGATTATATGGAGTCGATAAAGCTCTTGGCAGAGCGCTCGGGAATATCCCTGCCGCAGGACGGCTATGACGATTCCATGCAGCGCCTTAAAAAGAAGATATACGATATCAACCGCGATACTGCAAGATTTTTCCACAGCTTTTTAATGTCTCCGGGCGGCAAATGGGCGCTTGATTATTTGACCGGCAGAGGGCTGACCGTAAAAACCATAAAGCATTTCGGGCTGGGCGCCGCGCCTGATAGCTGGGACGCGCTTATACATCACTTAAAGGAAAAGGGTTATACAGAGAGCGATATGCTCGCCGCAAACGTTATAGGCAAAAGCGAACGCGGAGGTTTTTACGACCGTTTCAGAAAGCGCGTAATGTTCCCCATAATAAACATACGCGGCAACATTGTCGCCTTCAGCGGCAGGGCAATGCCGGGGGATGATAAACAGGGCGGAAAATATGTGAACACGTCGGATACGCCTGTTTATAAAAAGAGCGAAAACCTTTTCGGAATAAATTTTGCGAAAAGCGTTTGCTCGGAACGCGTGATATTGGTTGAGGGCAATATGGATGTAATCTCCCTGCACCAGGCGGGTTTTGAAAATACCGTGGCGCCGTTAGGTACGGCGTTCACAACAGAACAGGCGAATCTGCTTTCGCGCTACACGAAGGAGATTGTGCTTATGCTCGACGCCGACGCGGCCGGACAAAAGGCGGTGCGCAGGGCGTCGGGGCTGCTTGAAAACACGGGGCTTTCGGTCAGGGTTGTGGTAATTCCCGACGGAAAAGACCCGGACGAATATATAAAGAAAAACGGCAAGGAGCGCTTTGCGGCGCTGCTTGAGGGTGCGGTAAGCGATATGGAATACAAGCTGCTGACCGCCGCAAAGGACATTGACCTTAATAGCGAGGACGGAAGACTTAAATATTTAGCCGCCGCGGCGGAAATAATAGCCGCAACGGACGATATTATGACGCGGGATTACATAGGCAGGCTTTCTGAAAAGTACGGAGTTTCAAGAACAGCGCTTAACGCCAGAATTGATGAACTGCGCAAAAGAAACAGCCGCCAAAAGCAGAAAAAGGAAATATCCGATATTATCCGACCGAAATTTACAAAGGACGACATAAATCCCGAAAGGCGGAAATCGGTAAAGGGCACGGCGGCGGAGGAAACGCTTATAGCGGTGCTGCTGAAAAATCCCGATTTTTATAAAATTGCCCTTGATAAGCTGCCGCCCGAAAAAATGCTTACCTCGCTTAACCGCAGGATATACGAAACCATAATTTCGGTGCTTGAACACGGCGGATCGCTTGATATTTCAGCGTTTGCCGAAAAGCTGCTGCCGGCTGAAATAGGATATCTTGTATCGCTGCAAAACAGCGAAAAGGCGGGTAAAAACCCGGAAATTGTATTAAAGGATTGCATAGGGGTAATATTAGAAGAGGATATGCTGCTGGAGTCTGCCGAAAAGGC